>JGI20171J14444_1000154_pt1 | contig 23061 bp, 22 predicted proteins | sample TergutNc150P4_FD_14444 | JGI IMG/M metagenome (IMG submission 14444) | reverse complement strand
AAGGCTTTTTTAAATGTGAAGTCCAATGTAAATGGAGCAAACTTCGGCAGTTTTTTGGACATAGTAATCCTCGTGGAAAAATGTATGTAATATAATAAAACCGCTCCCTTGCAGAGCGGATGTAGAAAGGAAAAATATAGAAAAATTATCCGAACCCGAACTTCAATCCTTAAAACGGAGGTAACGCAATGAGAGAAAAACTCACAAAAATCGTAAAGGTGGCAACCATTGGGCTTGCCTTGGCATTCACATATTCTCACTCTTCAGCTAGCTCTGCTGGTTCTCCTCCATCTGGTGAATCATACGCGGCGGAATATGGTTGTAAGTGGAATTATATTTTCCAGCAAGGTTGGCTGGTAGGGGGTACTGCTGATATGGTTCGTGCTAATGCTGTCGCAGAGTCTCGTTCAAATCCTAACTGTGCAGAAGTTATATGGGAAGCCGTACAAAGGGAAAATGGAAATTCTGAATTATCTGGTGGATCGTATGCGGCTGCACGAGGTTGTAGATGGGCTCATGAGTTGCAGAATGGTTTTTTGTTAGACGAAGAAATTCGTGTTAATGTTGCTGTGGAAGCCTTACAATACAATAATTGTGCAGAAGTTCTAAGAGAAGCCAAACGAAGAGAAAATCGTTAATACAATAGGAGGTTCAAAATGAAGAAAATTGCAGCATTGATGGTATTGTTTAGCATAGTAGTTTTTGCTCAACAAAATGGATCTTTTACAGATTCTAGGGACGGAAAAAGGTACCAAACCGTGCGAATTGGTACTCAAACTTGGATGGCGGAGAACCTTAACTACAACGCAAATGGCAGCCAATGCTATAACAACACCCCTGCTTACTGCGACAAGTATGGGAGGTTATACAATTGGGAAACCGCTAAAGTGGCTTGTCCTAGAAGTTGGCATTTGCCTACCATTGAAGAGTGGGAAAAATTGACGGCAACGGTTGGTGGTGAATCTACTGCTGGCAAATATCTTAAGGCTACGAGTGGTTGGAATAGCTATAAATCGAAATCGGGCAACGGTACGGATGCCTACGGCTTTCGGGCTCTGCCTGGTGGTGTACATTTTTCCATTGGTAGTTCCATAGGTGTTGGCGATGGTGGTGATTGGTGGAGTAGTAGTGTCTCAATGTTTGATGCTAACCGCCCTTGTTACCTATTCATGCTCTACATCACCATCGCCGGTGATGGTGCAACCAGCCACTGCAATCAACCAGATAAGAGTAGCTTACTCAGTGTTCGTTGTGTGCAAGACTGAACTGAAAAAATTTGCTCCACTATGGAGCGAACTCCATCAAATCTTGTGTTCCCAAATTTTGGCAGGGCTAACAAAGCGGGAAAGGAGATTTTATGATAAATAACATGCTAAAATTCGTTCCCATTATTGCTTGTGTGATAATGTTTGTGTGTTGGGTAAAGACCTATAACTTATTAACAGAGCAGTTTGACTATGTTAAACGCAAGGATGGACAATTCGAAGCTCAAAAAGAGAAGATAAAAGAATTAGAATATAAAGTAGATTCTACTAATGCTGTTCTAAAGAATATAAATACAAATCTTTATAACATTTCTCGTTCAACTAAGTGGATGAGGAAATAAAGATGGCAATGCTTCCATCGCCTACGAACGGAACTACAGCAACACGGATGTGCGTAGATACTCCAACTATAAGACGAATCTATGCTCCGTTCGGTGCGTGCAGGACTGATCACATTTTTCTACCTTTCCCCCCATTAGGGAATATTCTTCACCTACATTTCTTCGCCCTAACACAAATAAGTTTTATAACAGACACTTGGTAAAGGTTTTGTATATGGGCGTTTTCCATTATTCTGGTAAAACCTCAAAATTAGGAGATAGCGTTATGGGCAAAAAAGAAAACATTTATTTTTTCTATCTTTTCCTTATGTCTCCTATGGAAAAAAACTGGCATTTGGTAGAAGAAATGACCGAGCGGCTCAAAGAATTGAAGCCACACAAGGTTATTTTATTCGGCTCTTATGCCACAGGCAACCCAACGGAGGACAGCGACCTTGATGTAGCGGTCATTTTGGATTCCAATGATTTTGCCAAGAGCTTCACGGAAAAAATGGAAAGATGGCATCCTGTGGCAAAAGCGGTCAGAGAAGTACATCATCAAATCGCTATGGATATAATTGTATATTCTAAAGCGGAAATAGATTACTTAAAGGAAAAAGAAAGCGATTTTGTGAAAGAAATAGAAAGTACGGGAAAGATTCTTTATGAAAAATAAAACTTTTGGTTGGGTATTTTTCGCAGAAAAAGACGTTATTGCTGCAAGTACTCTCATTGACAACGCTGAATTAACAGGTGAAGTTGCTCTTCATTGCCAGCAAGCAATAGAGAAATATTTTAAAGCTTACTTAACAGAAAATGATAGGCAAATTCGTAAAATTCACGACTTGTTGAAATTATATTCGGAAATTAAAAGTATCAAAGACTGGAATATAGATGAAATTCTTCTTGAGGACATTAGCAAAATTTACACTGAATCTCGTTATCCTGATGATATAGGAATAAAGCCTGATGGTTTATTGCCTACACAAGAAGAAGCTCAAAAATATTTGGATTTTGCTAAGAAAATTGAAAACATTTTCAAAGACTTAGTTAAATGAATTTTCTCCTCGCTCTTATTTGGCGGTTTGGCTATTTGATAGATTCCAAAACGCGGCTTGCGCCAAAAAAGAAAACGCATTTCAAAACTCCGCTAATCGGTGTTGGAAGTTTGCTCGCAGGTGGGGCAGGGAAAACGCCGTACGTGGCTTTTTTGGCAAAAGAGTTAAGAGTGCAGGGTTTTGAGCTTGCTATTCTGTGCAAAAACACAGGAGACGAAAACTTGTGGTTTGAACATCTGGGGTTTGAAGTTTTTACGGAAGATCGCTTTGAAATGTGCAAAAAATTGGATGGCAAATATGATGTTTTAATCAGTGATGATGGTTTGGAAGACCGCAGACTTGGCCACGCATTTTGGGTTTGCTTAACTTGGGGAGAGAGCGCAAAAAATTTATTTGATATTATTCCCTTCGGAAATTGCCGCAGCCTTTGGAGAGACCATCCAGAAATTGCCTGCGTTAAAAAATGCGCAATGGAATGGGAAGAAAGTGCAAAAACAGCAGACTTGGTTTTTAAAATGGAAACTCCAAAAAATTATTGCGGCGCAACTTTGCTAAGAAATTCGGAGATAATAGCCCTTGCAGGTATAGCGCGCTCGCATAGATTCTTTGAGGGCTTGCAAAAAAAATATTTCATAGCAAAAAAAATAGAATGTAAAGACCATTCGGTAAATATTCAAAAAAATGTAATGCAAATTTTGAAACTGGGACTCCCCATAGTGATAACGGAAAAAGATGCCGTTAAGTTGAGCAAAGATATTTTGCAGAATAAGAATATATTTGTAGCAGAGTTAAAACTTTAATATGCCATCTCTCTACATTCACATTCCCTTTTGTGCTTCTATATGCGGCTACTGCGATTTTTGCGCAATGCCTGTACCAGAGAGGCTGCATAATGAATATGTGGATTTGGTTTTGAGGGAATTGAAATTAAGAGCAAAAGAGGGACTTGCAAATTTTGAAACGGCATATTTGGGCGGAGGTTCGCCTTCTGTTTTGAGTGCGGCAAATTTGCGAAAATTACTTGCAGGTTTACAAAAGCAGGGTTTGCGAAAAAACGAACTAAAAGAATTTTCAATGGAATGGAATCCTGAGCAGGTTAGCGAAGAAAAAATAAATATAGCTTTGGAGTTTGGAATAAATCGCTTTAGTCTTGGAACCCAAAGTTTGAATGATAATTTATTGAAAATACTTGGAAGGCAGCACACGGCAAAAACAGCTTTGGAGGCTTTTGAAAAGTTGAATTCCGCTTTTGGCACTGGAAACTGCGATTTGATGTTTTGCCTGCCAAACCAAAGCACAGAAAATTTTTTGAGCGATGTTAAAACCTTGACAAATCTTGGGGCAAAACACATAAGTTTTTATGGACTTGCTTTAGAAAAAGGGAAAAAACTTCCAGCCCAGCCCGAAGACCTATATCCAGAAATGTATTTAAAAGCGGCACAAATTTTAAGCGAAGCCAAGCTGGATAGATACGAAGTTTCAAATTTTGCTTTTTCTGGTCACGAGAGCAAGCACAATATGGTTTATTGGAAAAGGGGTTCTTATTTGGGCGTAGGTCCTTCGGCTCACAGTTATTTGAGGGGAATTCGCAGTTATGTTGATGGAAAATATGTTCCTTGGAAAAAATGGGTTATGAGCGGTTGCCTCAAAAACGGTTTAACCGAGGACATTCCAAGCGCAGAAGGCAAGGAAATGGAGGCGGTTTGGCTCTCTTTGAGAACAAGGGAAGGATTATCGCTAAAAGACTATGAGAAGGAATTTGGAAAAGAATTTGAACTCAAAAAAACAAAACCTTTTATAGAAAAAAAATGGCTTGAATTAAATGAAGGCCATATTAGGCTAAATGGCGAAGGTTGGCTATGGCTTGATAAAATTTTTCTATATTCACTTTCATGAGTGAAGATAATCAAGAAATGCGCCGCAGGTTGGCTGTTCTTTTTAAGAACCAGACCGAAATGGTAGATGCCTATATTGCAAAATTTGGCACTGAAATAAATATGAAAAATGTGCAAGCCATAAGAGCCGAGTTCCCGGGTATGGGCGATGCTATTCCCGCACCAGCAGCAACAGGAATTGAGATGGAGCCTGCTCCGGCGAGTACAATGGATGTGATTTTCAAATTCAATCCCAAATCCCTCACAACCCCGTCAGTTGACCCAACTTTGGAATCACCGCTTTATCCTAGAATTGTGGACTGTCCGGTTTGCAAAAAATGGGGCATAAATTCACAGGAATTAAGGGCAAAATCACTTTCTACTCTAAGCGACCCATTTCTAGCCCCTGTTTATGCTTCTACTGGCAAATTCCAAAGTGTAAATTACCTGCTTGCTGGCGTTACTATATGCCACGGTTGCTACCTTGCAAGCCCAGATAGAAAAGATTTTGTGCTTTACAACAGAACCACAAGGCAGAATCAAGATAGCCAGCTTCCACCCCAAGTGATTAGGGAACTAAAAGAAAGCATAGACAAGCGAAAGGCTTTTTTTGATAAAACTGGAATTGGAGAGGAATTGTTCAAAATTCCAAGAAGCTATGCTGCTGCCATAGTTGCATATCAGTTTGCAGACTTAAGGGCAGAAATAGAGGCAAACGCAAAAGTTTTGGGTGCGTATTACAAACGTGGCAATTACTGGACCCGCATAGCACTCCTTTGCAGGCAAGCCGGAATGGACGATAGAAAGTCACTTTCAATAGCTGCCGACCATTTCAAAAACGCATTTATGCTATCTGATTTTCCAAAGCCAGAACTTGAGTTCCAAACCATATATGTTCTATTTAACATATTCATGTATTTTGACAAACAAAAAGATGCCCGCGATTATCTCTCAGTTTTGGATAAAACACGTCAAGACTTGGAAAAGAAAGAAAACGCTCCACCCGAAGTTTTAGCAGCTTGCAAAAAGTGGCTGGAAATGGGCAAGAACCGCTGGGACGATAGAGATGCTCCAAACTTCTGGAAAACCCCGGGTCTATGAATCTTTGCTATTATGCAATTGGTTCCTGCAAGGCAGAGTGTTATGAATTGGAGAGTTTTAATCTTTTTGAGGCTGGAATCACAACCTTAGAAGAGATTGAGGCAGAAAAAGATTCGGATGTTGCGTTTAAGTTTTACACAAATTCAAAAGAAGAGCTAAACCGCATAGTTGCAGAGTTTCCACATTTAAATTTTGAACGTGGGGAAGAAGAGGCAAAGGACTGGGATTTGTGGTGGAGAGAGAGGCAAACTCCAGTTAAAGTTAGCGAGAGCCTTTGGGTGCGGCCTCCTTGGATAAATTTTTCAGCACCAAATTCCAGCGATGTAGTTTTAACTTTGGAAGCGAAAACCGCCTTTGGCACAGGCGAGCACAGCAGCACGGCTTTGGCAGTACAGCTCTTGGAAAGCGTGGATTTAAATGGAAAAAGCTTGCTGGATATAGGAACGGGAACGGGAATTCTATCTCTGTTCGCATTGAAAAGAGGAACTAAATTTGCTGTTCAAACCGAGATTGATCCTTTCACAATTCCTTGCCTTTTTGAAAACTTTGAGCAGAACGGAGAAGGCGAGCCAAAAGTGTTTTTAGGATTTTTGGATTCCTTTAATGAAAAAGCTAAGTTCAACGTAATAGTTTGCAATATGCTCCGCACCGAAGTTTTGCCTTTGCGCTCTGATATTGAGCGACTACTGACAAAAAATGGGGAATTTATTTTAAGCGGGCAGTTGGAAAGCGAAAAGCATTTTATTTTAGATTGGTTTAAAGAGGCAGGTTTTACGGTTTGCAAGGAGTTGATTTGCGATGAATGGTGGGCTGTAATTTCTAAATTATCACCGAGGTAGAGAATGTCTAATAAATGGAAAGTTTTTTGGGTTGCTTCATTGGCTTTTGTGATATTTTTTCAGGCTTGCGGAACGCACAGCTGGGAAGAATTTTTGGTGAGTACCACAGATGAAAAAAAAATGGGGCGTGAGTTTGACAGCCTTGTTAGAGATAAACATAAAGATGTTATGAGTGCTGGCGAAGAGCTTTTCAATCCGACCACACCAGCGGAAAAAGAACTTTATGATTTCTACTTGGCAAAAGGAAAGGAAATTGTAAATTCAATAGACAAAAAAGAGCTTGATGCTCTTATACCAACAGGCGAAAAACTTTGCCGCAATAGTACAGATTGGGTAAATAATAGAAATGAAAGAGTAGCTTGCACCAAAGATAATTTCTTTGAATTTAAAATTATAAAAAGCAAGCAATTAAATGCTTTTGCTGTGCCAGGCGGTTACGTATTTTTTTACACCGAAATATTAAAGGAAAATAATACTAATAAAAATGGTTTTAAAAGCGAGAGCGAGCTTATGAGTGTTTTGGGGCACGAAGTTGGTCACGTGGTGTTGCACCATAGCAGAGAAAGCATAGTTAAGCAGGCTGCTGCTGCCGGAGTTATAAACATTCTTTTAGGTGATGGCATAGGAGCGGTTTTAGCATCGCTGGGTGCCAATTTTTGGCTTCTGGGAAATAGCCAAGATAACGAAGCCGAAGCTGATGTTAAGGGTTTTGAATACACCAATAAAATAGGCATATCTTCAGAAGGCTTAAGCGACTTTTTTTCCAGAGGGCTTAAAAGCTATGACCCTACTACTGGACACTGCGATGAAAAAAAGGAAGGGTCTGTTTTGGATGCGTTTAGCACTCATCCCCCGTCTTGCGAGAGGGTTAATAATAATAGGAAAAGAATGGAAGCTGTAAATCAAGACTTTCCAAAAGACAGGGAACCCGCTGGTAAAAAATTTACAGACCTTGTTAAAGCGGCAGGAATTTAAAGCGAATGTCTAATAAATGGAAATTTTTTTGGATTGCCTCCTTTGCCTTTGTGGTTTTTTTTCAAGCTTGCACTTGGCGTGCTTGGGAAAAGGTTTTGGTAAGCCCAACAGATGAAAAAAAAATGGGGCGTGAATTTGACAGCCTTGTTCGAGATAAGCATAAAGATATTATGAGTTCCGATGAAGAACTTTTCATTCCAAACACCGCTGCTGAAAAAGAACTTTATGCATTTTATTTAGCTAGGGGAAAGGAAGTAGTGAATTCAATAAATAAAAAAGAATTTGATGCTCTTATGCCAAGTGGAAAACTTTGCCGCAATAATCCTGATAATAGAGATGAAATGTCAGCTTGCACTAAAGATAATTTCTTTGAATTTAAAATTATAAAAAGCAATCAGTTGAATGCTTTTGCAGTGCCGGGTGGCTATGTATATTTTTACACCGAAATATTGAGTGGAAAGAAAACGAATAAGGGTTTTAAAAGCGAAAGCGAGCTTATGAGTGTTCTGGGACACGAAGTTGGGCACGTGGTGCTGCACCACAGCAGAGAAAGCATAGTGAAGCAGGCCGCCGCCGCCGGAGTTATAAAGATTCTTTTGGGGGATGGCATAGGAGCAGTTTTGGCATCGCTGGGTGCTAATTTTTGGCTTTTGGAAAATAGCCGCGAGAACGAATCCGAAGCTGATGTTAAAGGTTTTGAATATACCAATAAATTAAAGATATCTTCGGAAGGTTTAAGCGACTTTTTTGCTAGAGGACTTAAAATAGACCCTGTTACGAAAAAATGCGATATACAGAAGAATAAGTCCATTTTGGATGTATTCAGTACTCATCCTCCATCTTGCGAAAGAGTGAATAAGAATAGGGATAGAATGAAATCAGCGAAACAAAATTTTCCAAAGAATAAAAATAAGTCATCTTCTGGCAAATACTTTATGGATCTTGTGAAGGCGGCAGGGATTTGAAACTTTACTTTGATTCAAACTGCCCGCTGTGCCGCTCATTCGCTAAACTTTTGCAAAAGCATTTGAGCGGCGAAGTAGATGTTATTCCATTTCCGCAAGGCGAAGAGTCCAATGATTTTAAGCTGGAAATTCTAAACGGTGAATTTTTATACGGCAAGGAGGCAATAGATGCCTTGGAAAAAGAAGTTCCAAAAGTAAAAGATTTTTTTTGGATGCTCCCGGATGTTTACAGGGGCAAAGCTCTGCACAAAACTTATGCTTTTGGTAAATTTTTGCGCCGGCTTGTTTTTAGAAAAAAATGCGGTGAGTGCGGTTAGTTTTTTCTATATTACTCCTATGAAAAAAATCTTCAAAATCCTCGGCGTTGTTGTTGCCCTCGTTGTTGTTGTTCTTGTTGCCGCATTTTTTGTGGTTAAGAGCAAGTTCCCTCCCGAAAAAATTCAAACCCTTGTTGAAGAGCAAGCAAGCGGTATTTTAAAGCGAGAGGTTAAAGTTGGCGGAGCGAATTTTAGCTTGCTGCCACTAGGAATTCAGTTAAAAGACTTAAAAATTGCAAATAACCCAGGAAATGGGTTTAGCAAAGAACCTTTTGTGGATTTGCCGCTTGCACTCATCAAGATAGATATATTAAAACTCCTGATTTTTCAAGTAGCTATAGACAAAATTTCCATTGAAAACTTAACCCTGCTCTACGAGGTTATGCCAGATGGCAGAACCTCAATAGATGGCTTGGGTGGAGAACCTGATACCACAGCTAAAAAAGAAACCGCAAAACTTGATTTGTCAAAAATTGAATTGCCAGGGTCTTTTGCCTTGAATTCATTTCAAATAAAAAATGCCAAGGTTATTTTCAACGACCGTTCTCAAAAAAGAAAAATTATTTTGGGCAGTATAAATTTAAAGACCGGTATTTCCCTTAACAGAACTCTTGAGAATGTCAAAACATCAACATCGCTATCCTTAAAAGAGATTTCTATGGAAGATGCTGGTCTTGGGGTTCGTAAAGGCGGCATAGGTATATTCTTTGATGCAGACATAAACTCAAATGTACGCACTCAGCATTTGGATATTCAAAAACTCTCCGTAGGCTTGCAGTCCATAAAAATAAACGTAAGCGGAACCTTAGACAAATTTATGGATGATATAAAGATTGTGGACTTGAAAGTTGAATCAAATCAAATAAATTTGGCAGAGCTGATAAAAGAAATACCCGCTGGAATAAATCCAGAAATTTCAAAAGTGAGCGCAAGTGGAACGATTGCTTTTAATGCTGCGGCTAAGGGAGCAGTAGTTCCAAATAAAACTCCGCCTGTAAGCGCAAATTTGGTTTTGAGCAATATAGCAGTTGGCCACAGCGATTTGCCAACAGGAATTAGTTCTTTGACGGGCAACATAGCTTTAACAGAAAATACCTTGAACATAAAACCATTTTCGTTCCAGCTCGCTGGGCAGCCAACAAGCATTTTATTAGAAGCGAGCAATTTGCAGTCTCCACAACCGAGTTTAAACAATTTGTCGGTAAATTCAAAACTTGATTTGGGCGTTTTGTTTACGCTAGCAAACAAACTAGTTACCATTCAAGAACTTAGCTCACTTACAGGCAAGCTAGAAGCCACCATCGGTGCAAATGGCATTATAGACCCAGCCAATCCACAAAAACTTTCAGTTAATGGCAATGCAAATTTGCAAAACATAGTTGCCAAAACTCCCACAATTCCAGATGCTGTTTCTGTGAATGGCGTGGTTAAATTTTCAAATACAGAAATTTCTGTTGACCCCTCAGTTCAAATTGGAAAATCAGACGTGAAAGTAAAAGCTGTTGTAACAGATTATTTGGCAATGGTAATGCCCAGGCTTGCGGTAGGCAAAAAAACGAATATAAATGTGAATGTAAGTTCCTCTAATTTAGATTTAGACCGTTTGCTCCCGCCTGGTGATGCTACACAACCGCAAAAACAAGACGAAGTTCCAATGGAAATTTACCCAGAACTTCCAGATATAGTAGCAATCGTAAATGTCAATTTGGCAAACACGGTATTTCGCTATCTAACTCTTTCTGATTTCAATTTGGGAATTAATTTTGCAAACAAGAAGGCAAATGTGGTGAGCAAGGGACGGTTATATACAGGCGGCTTTAACACAAATGTAGCGGTGGATTTGAACAACAGAAAATCGGCGGATGTGAAACTTGCGTTGAATGTGGACAAAGTTGAAGCAAATGATTTTATAACCAACGGAAGAAAGAATATCAGTGGAGAATCTGAAATGGCAAAGCAAATTAGAAGTTTAGATAACACTATTTTTGGAAAATTCAGTATGAAAATGGATGTTCGCACAAAAGGTTTGCCGCAAAATTTTGTGGATAATTTAATAGGCCCTATTTCTGTGCAAATAGCAAATGGAAGTTTAAGAGGTTCAAAAATACTTGGAGGTGTTGGTGAAGGTCTTTCAAAATTTGAGATAGCTGGCAAAAAAGTTTTGAACCCTCCTATAAACAACAAAGGGGATATGAGTTTTGACGATTTGAAAGCTGAGTTTGAAGCGAGAGGTGGGCAGCTTTTGGTTAAAGATTTTAACGTAAACGCCAGATCTCTCGGTTTGCTTGCTTTCACTGGTACGGTTGGCTTTGACGGCATTTTAAAATTGAATATGCAAAACACACTGAGCTCGTCAATAAGTTCTGGTTTGAACAACCTAACAAAAGCAAGCCCTGTTTCGCTTTATCAAAAAGATTCAAAAGGAAACGCTCTTTTATTCTTTAACATTGGCGGTTCTCTTGGAGACCCAAAAGTAACTCTTGATGCGAGCAAAAACAGCAATCCAGTTGGCCAACTCAAAGATATGGCAAGCGCAAAGCTAAACGAGGCTAAAGACAAAGCCGCAGCAAAGCTAAATGAAGAAAAAGCCAAATTAGAGGCAAAGAAAAAAGAACTTGAAGACAAGGCCAAAGCCGAAGCCGAAGCTAAAAAGAAAGAAGCGACATCAAAAGCAAAAGATGCTGCAACCGACAAAGCTAAAGGATTGCTTAAAGGAGGGCTTAAGAGATAATCCCAGCAATCTCCTTCATTGCGGCTTCAGTATTTTTATACTCAGAGTTTTCGCCTATGCCTTGCACCAAGAATTTATTTATGGCGACTTGCCTTTTAATGGCAATGTCAATTTCTTGGTCAGAACCTTTGGCGTANGCACCTATATTTATTAAATCTTCATTTTTNCGATAAACGGCAAGGCTTCGCAAAAGGGTTGCGGAATACTGTTTTAATTCAGGGCTTGCAATGTCTGTGCGGCAACGGCTTATGCTCGCCAACACGTCAATGGCAGGGTAATGGTTTTTATTTGCCAAAGCACGGGAAAGCACAATATGCCCATCTAAAATGGAACGTACGCAGTCCGCAATGGGGTCGTCTAAATCGTCTCCGTCAACCAAAACTGTGTAAAGGGCGGTTATGCTGCCTTGTGTGCTGTTGCCAGCTCGCTCAAAGAGCTTAGGCAAAAATGCAAAAACAGAGGGAGTGTAGCCTTTTGTTGCTGGAGGCTCGCCAACTGCAAGCCCAATTTCCCTTTGAGCCATTGCTAGACGTGTGCTTGAATCCATTAAAAAAAATACATCTTCGCCTTCGTCTCTAAAAAATTCCGCTATGCTTATGGCAAGCAAACTCGCCTTTAACCTAACGAGAGCGGGCTGGTCGCTGGTGGCAACAACCACAACGGAACGTTTCAATCCTTCTGGTCCCAAATCTTTCTCTATGAATTCCCTCACTTCCCTGCCGCGCTCGCCAATAAGAGCTATAACATTGATCTTTGCTAGGCAGTTTCTCGCTATCATTCCCATAGTCACGCTTTTGCCAACTCCAGAGCCTGCAAAAATGCCCATTCTTTGCCCTCTGCCAATAGTCAAAAAACCATCTATGGCGCGAATTCCCGTGAACATAGGTTCTTTTATGCGGGTTCTTTCCATTGCGCTTGGAGGGATTGCATAAATGGAGCGGCGTTCTTTGTATCTAACTTCGCCAAGCCCGTCCATCGGGTTTCCCATTCCGTCTATAACTCTGCCTAAAAGTTCATGACCAACAGGCGCACTTAGAGTATCGCCTTTTGCAACAACAGTCATTCCTGGTCTAATTCCTTCAAGAGGCCCTAAAGGCATAATCAGAGTTCTGGTTTCTCTAAATCCCACAACTTCTGCACTGCAAATTGTTTTTCCGTTTTGTTCTATAACACAGAGTTCGCCAATACCCGCATTTGGCCCTTCACATTCAATAACAAGTCCTATTATTTTAACAATGCGCCCACGCACATCTGCAAGGCGAATACGGGCTATTTCCTCTAACCTACTCATACATACCGTCTATCTCGCTGGCGAATGTTTTTTCAACTTCACTGCGGCGGAGTTTCATAGTTGGGGTTAAAAGGCCGTTTTCTGTTGAAAGCGTGGCAAAAACAGCCTTCCATTTTTTGATTTTTTCCCACTCGCTCAAATGTCTATTTACGGCATCCACATTCTTTTGCAGAAATGTATTTATCCTATTGGATTTCAAGGCTCTTTCAGTGCTAAACTCTATATGGTTCTTTTTAAATCTGCTTTTGACTATGTCAACATTCAAAAACAAAAGAGCAGACGTGAATTTTTTTCCTTCTGCAAAAACCTGAGCAGCTTCTATTAAAGAGGTACTCTGGCAAAGAGCCTGCTCTATTGGAATTGGGCTCACATATTTGCCTGTGCTGGTTTTGAACATTTCCTTCAATCGCCCTGTTATCCATATATAGCCGTCTTCGTCTATGCGACCTTTGTCGCCTGTGTGAAAAAAACCATCTTCTGTGAAAATTTCTGAATTTAAATCTGGGCGGTTAAAGTAGCCGCTGAATACGCTTTCGCCTTTAACCAGAATTTCACCTTCATCAGAGATTTTTGCCGTTATGCAACTTATCGGCTTGCCCACCGAACCCATTTTTGAATTCCCTGGGTTTTCCGCAGAAATAACCGGAGAACATTCTGTCATTCCATAACCTTCAAGTATGGGGAGTCCTATATTTCTCAAAAATCTATTGACCGAAATGTTGAGTGCGGAACTTCCAGAAACTATAAGGCTAAATCTTCCGCCAAGCGCATCACGCATTTTTGTATATACCAGTTTATCCCATATTGTTCCACGCAAATTTACCTTGTTAGGGTCTGCGTTTTTCGCTTTATTTATGGCGTATTTCATAAGCCATTTTACAGGGCCGTGCTTTTCCCTTGCCGCTCCTGTAAGTTTGTCGTAAAGTTTTTCCAAAACACGTGGCACAACAGTCAAAACAGTTGGTTTAATATCTGGCAAATATTTTCCCACATTGTTTGGGCTATCTGCAAAATAAACAGGCAATCCTATGCTTGAAAAATAATAAACCGACATTCTCTCAAACACGTGCGCCACGGGCAAAATGCTCATGTGTATGTTATTGTCTGGATCTAGCGGGAAAATTTCCGAAATGGCATCTAAATGCAAAATCATATTTTTTTGCGTTAAGGGAACACCTTTTGGCGTTCCTGTTGAACCGCTGGTGTAAATAATGGAAAATATTTCAGTTGGGTCAATGCTATTTATACGTTCCTTAAATTTTTGCCGCTCGTCTTCACAGTCTAATTTTTTTCCTAATTCAATGAAATTTTCCCAAGAAAAAGAGTTTTTATGCTCTGAATTTTTTGGCGCAGAAAACATATAAATCAGCGAATCTATTCCGCTTGCGAGATTGTGAGTTTCTGAAGATAGAGATTCCTCAGATTCCACAGCCAAGGCTTTTATTTGAGCATCTTTAATCTGAAATTCAAAATATTCCGAAGATATGTTTGAAAACAGAGGTACAACATAACCACCGCAAATTTGCGTTGCAATATCAACAATAAACCATTTTGGCGAGCTAGGCGCAATTATTCCAACTCCAACTCCCTTGCAAATCCCTATTTTCTTCAAAGCAAGGCTAAAGAAATAAATGCTATCTTGCAAATTTTTAGAATCGTAACAAACCCATTCTTCGTTCCTTCTGTGAAAAAAGCCCTTGAAGCCAGGCCGATTGAAAGCCGAGAATGCCAAAACTGGTAATGAATCTGTGGCTTTAAACATATTTGCTCCTAGCGCAGTTCATCTGCGGAATATCTTTTAACCGTTTCCACAATGGTTTTTAATCCAAATGCAGTTGCGCCGTGTTCGGTATATTTGTAGCCGTTTGCGGTGAAGGCAACCCCTGCAATATCCAAATGCGCCCATTGCAAATCTTTTTTCACAAATTCTTTCAAGAACAAAGCGGCAGTTATTGCACCAGGCCCGCCATCGGTTATATTGCGAATATCGGCAATTTTGTCTTTCAAACCTTCTGCGTACTCCTCGTCTAGTGGCATCCTCCACCATTTTTCTCCACACTCATCGCCAGATTCTGTTATCGTTATAGCAAGCCCTTCGCTGTTGCTAAAAAATCCACCGATGGAATTTCCAAGTGCACGCTGCATTGCTCCTGTTAAGGTTGCTATATCTATTATGTGCGTTGCGCCAAGCTCTGCCGCTTCTGCCAGCCCGTCTATCAAAACAAGCCTGCCTTCGGCATCGGTGTTTTCTACCATAATGGATTTTCCATTTTTTGCTTTGAAAATATCTCCTGGCAAAACCGCATTTTCTCCTGGGCGGTTTTCTGCGAGGCACAGAATGGCATCCACTGCTATTGGGAGCTTGAGCTCTGCTATAACTTGTATGGCAGCGAGTACTATTGCCGCACCAGACATATCGCTTTTCATTTCGTACATTTTATCTTGAGTTTTAAGGCTTATGCCACCGGTATCAAAAGTTATGCCTTTGCCAACAAGAGCCATGCGAATATTTTTTTTGTGCTTTGCCGCATAGCTCACGGTAACCATAGCTGGTTTATTTTTGCTGCCGCGCCCAACGGTTAAAATCCCATTATAGTTGTCCCTTTTCAATTCGTTTTCTCCACGAATTTTTATACCTAAGTTATATTTTTGAGCCACTCCTTTTGCAATATTTACCACCATTTCTGGCGTTAGGTTGCACCCAGGCTCATTTATCAGGTTTTTTGCGAGATCTATTCCAGAGAACAGGGCTTGGAGCGAATTTCCATCTATTTCCATATCGTCTGCAAATAGGTATTCAATATCTGCTTTTTCGTGTTTTTTGCTCTTATACTTGTCAAAAGCGTAGCTCGCATGGCAAAGACCTTGTAAAATTGCGTTTCTTTTTTTGGGGGAATCGTCTTTAAGCGGTGGGATCATCAAGGTTTTAACAGAATTGTTTTCTGCCCATTTAGCAAGGCGATAACCCGCCATGCGCAGGTGGTCGAGCAAATTTAGGCCAGTTTCTTTCCCTGTGTCAACAAAAAGGACAGGGTGAGAATATTCGTTGTTTATCCTTATTATGCGGAGTGCCTCTGATTCGTGCAGAACCTGCTCGGAATCGTTCACAAATTGCAGGATTTCCTTTGCCTTGCCATTGGTTATGGCTTCTTTTTTGCGTTTATCGTATAAAAACACAAAAACTGGGCCATCACCCCACCAGCCACTGTGCTCTTTGGCAGTATTCTTTGATTTACCTTTTGAATTAGAAAATTTCCTTTTCATAGGGTGAAATATAGAAATTTCTACATTACTCACCAGAGTATGAATTTTGTGTTTTTTGCAATAGAAGGTCCCATTGGAGTTGGGAAATCTTTTCTTTTAGACGCTCTTGAAAAGGAGTATGGCAGGCACGTTTTGCACTCATTCAGGGAAGAAATGGATGCTGGCCCATTTTTAACCCAGTTTTACGAAGATAAAAAGAAATATGCGTTCCAAACACAAATATCCTTTATGCTCTCGCGCTATAAACAATGCGAAGCCTTGCAAAAAGTCCTCAAACAGCCAGATATGTTTGCAGAACACAGGATTTATGCGGCAGATTTCATTTTTGAAAAAAATGATATTTTCGCAGAGCTAACCATAGAAGATGAGCAGGAATGGAAACTTTACCAAAATATTAGGGATATTCTTCTGGAATCCTCAAAAAAATTCATGAAACCAGATTTTGTTGTTTATTTAAGGGCTGGTGAAGATACCCTATACCGCAGAATCCAAAGCAGGCTAAAACAAACAGAGCAACTGAAAATAGCCAGTGGCGATATGGATAAAGGCATAAGCAAAGACTATCTGCACAGGCTAACATCCCTTTACGACCGCTATTTTTTCCATTACAAAACAAGCCCAGTTTTGATAATAGATATAAACAATGTGGACCTTTTGAATGAGCCTCTAAATACATCTTCAATCATAGACTCTGTATCAAAAGCCATAGAAAACACACCAACTCAAAACACTTATATTAAAATATGATAGACTATTCCGCAGTTCCTTCGCCTTGCTATGTGCTTGAAGAGAGCCGGCTTTTGAGGAATTTGGAAATGCTCTCAAAGGTGCAAAAAAAGGGAAATGCAAAGGTGATATGCGCATTGAAAGGCTTTAGCTTTTGGAAAACATTTCATCTTGTCTCTAAACATTTGAATGGTGCTACTGCTAGCAGCCTGAATGAGGTTTTGCTCGCGCATCAAAAAATGGGAAAAGAAGTGCACGTATGCGCTCCTGCATATATGGCAAACGAAATCAAGACAATTTTAAGCTACGCAAGCCACATAACATTTAATAGCTTTTCTCAGTGGAATTTATATAAAAAAGAAACCTTAAAAAAGAAAGTGAGTGCAGGCATAAGAATAAACCCCGAATATTCCAATGTTGATGTGGATTTATACAACCCTACAGGTCGCTACAGCAGGCTTGGGGTAACAAGACAGGAATTTAAACCGGAACTTTTGGATGGTATTGAAGGCTTGCATTTTCATGCTCTTTGCGAACAAAATGCAGATGCTCTGGAAGATGTTTTGGAAAAGGTATATTACAGTTTTGGCGAATGGATTCCAAAAATGAAATGGGTGAATTTTGGCGGAGGCCACCATATAACAAGAGCGGATTACGATGTTGAAAGGCTCATAAACATTCTAAATAAATTTCACAAAAAATACCCTGGAGTAGAGGTTATCCTTGAACCAGGCGAAGCTGTTGGATGGCAAACCGGTGAACTGGTATCCACCGTTTTAGACATTGTGCGCAACGAGATAGACATTGCCATTTTAGATGTATCTATAACTGCCCACATGCCAGACTGCTTGGAAATGCCATATCGCCCAATGGTTTTGAACAGCGACATGATATGGATTAAGCCATACACTTACAGACTTGCCGGAAACTCCTGCCTAGCAGGAGATGTGGCTGGAGATTATTCTTTTGACAAACCATTGAAAATAGGCTCCAAAATAATTTTCCTAGATATGATGCACTACACAATGGTAAAAACAACATTTTTCAACGGAGTTAAACATCCCTCCATAGGAATTTGGAAAGACAATAAATTCAACTTGGTAAAAAAATTCTCCTACGAATCTTTCAGAGACAAACTTTCTTAGCTAATCATCATACACGCACCTGAATCCAACGTGAGGTCCCCAATAGCGGGCATCTTCTTCTTCTGCGTTTTCAATGTTTAGGGTTATTTCATCGGATTTGTAACTTCCGCCTTTTAGGAATTTGTATTTGCCATACCAAAAGCCATCGTCTTTAACCCATTCGGCAACATTGCCAAACATATCGTAAAGCCCCCAGCCATTGGGATTTTTGCTACGCACGGCCACAGGCTTTTTTTCGCCAAACACGGCATAATCTTTTGCGTTTGCGCCAAGTGCCCAGTAATACGGGTATGGTGAACCAGCCCTTGCTGCATATTCCCATTGCGCTTCCGATGGAAGTTCACCGCCGAGCATGGTGCAGCATTTGTTCGCTTCTTTCCAATTAACACTATGTGCAGGGAGAGAATCTCCTATGTATTTGCCAAAATTCTTTTCGCCGCATTTGGCTTTGTACAATTCTTGATTTATTGGGCTTGTGTTAATGGTGAAAGGCTTAATGTCTATATCACTGCCTTTGTATTTGAACATGCCTCCTGGAATTTTAGCGCGTTCAGCGTATATCGGTTTTTCTGGAACATACATCTCTATTGGAGATCCATCAGCAAACCATCTGGCGACTTCTGGCCGAATACGAATATAATCTGGCAAAATAAATTCACCCTTCAAAGGAATCAACAAGCCATTCCAAGACACCTTGAGTTCAGAATACTTGTAATAGCGTCTTGTATAACCGTTCTCAACTGGAATCCAAACGGTTTCGTTTTGCGCTGTTAAAAAAACATTAGCGAGCGGCGCACTTGCTCTTAAGGCTCTAACCAAATCGTATCCGCTTAAAAAATCGTGCTCCCACGTGCCTTTCCAAGCAACCTCGGCGCGAGAATCTGGCGAATGAAAATAAAGTTCCAAATTGCCTCTTAAGCCGTTAAGCCCAGTGGATTCAAAATTTGCCGCAACAACGGGAACAAAGCCGCTCAACTGCTCGCTTCCAAGCTCTGCTATGCGGGTAAAAACCGATGCCAAATTTGTTTGCATAGAACCAGCGCAATGCTCATACCATTCGTTAAAAGAATTTTGTCTTTCCTTTATGTAAATTTCAAAATAATTGTGATACAAGACAGATTTCTCGTTAAGCGGATCTGGCGGAGAAATGGGGAGTGGATAATCTTCAACAAAACGCGCCAAACAAATAGAATCTGGCACAGGCACATAATATTTTGGTTTAACCAAGCTATCGTACATCTTCTCTAGTGTACGCAAATCGCTTATACGTGATGCGTCTGGAATTTCAATTATCGGTATTTCACTCTTTTTCAACTCAACATTATGCGAAATTTTCATTCCCCTGCTGAAATTCACAAGATAAGACTCTGGCCAATAGCCTGGAGAACGCAGCGAATAAACTGCCCAGCCACTAGGCACTTCCATGATGAAGGGTGTGCTGCCAACGGCTTTCTCATTAAGCCACACCCCTACTGGTACAGGACTTTGCAATTCTAAAACACCACCATTATGACCGTAATAATAAGTACTATCATGAGAAGAAATATCATCCTGAGCAAAACTCATAGAGCATAGCAGCAATGCGAAAAGTATGAAACTAATTTTTTGTCGCATAAAGGAGAGAATATAGCAATTATTTTAAACTATTTGATATTTTATCACGAATTCCAAAAAGCCTTTCGTAAGCTTCGTCTGGAATGGTTGTTCCCATAATCTGCACAACTTCGGCCGCTGCTGCGGAAGCAAGCTCTCCGCATTTTTCGAGGGGCCAGTCGTTTAAATAACCATATAAAAAACCCGCTGCCCAAAGGTCGCCCGCCCCTGTTGTGTCCACGGCTTTGGCTTGAAAAGCATCTACTCTTATTATTTCGTCTTTCAAGCCTATGATGGAACCTCTCTTGCCAATTTTAATAACGGCTATTTTAGCCATTTTAGCCATCTCCATACAAGCAAGGTCTTCTTCTACCCTTGTCAATATGCGAGCTTCGTCTTCATTTGCTATTAGAACATCTATGCTGCGTTCTTCTATGAGTTTGTCTATTATAAAGCGGCAATCTTGCACAACTCCAAAAGAGCCACAATCAAAGACTACTTCCAAGCCCTTAGACCTGGCTATATGAATACAATGCAAAAGTATGGATGGATTATATGCCAAATATCCTTCTAAATAGAGGAAATCTGCGCCTTGGAAAGGTGTTTCGCTAACCTCAGCAGGGAGAAGCTCCGAAGATGCTCCCAAAAACGTAAACATTGTGCGCTGTGCATCCGGAGTAACGGCAGAAAGCACTCTACCAGTAGGGGTTAAGCTTTTGCGTATATAGCCCTCTACTCCGTTGCGATAGAGATTCAGGGAGTATGTGTCGCCTAAATCGTCATTGCCAACTTTGCACACAAAACGAGCCTTGCCTCCAAGCCTTGCTAAACCAATCATAGTGTTGCTGGCAGAGCCGCCAGGTATAATTGAAATATCTTCAACATTACCTAAAATATGCCCTAATTCCCCCCAATTCACGGAGTTCATGCCACCTTTTGGCTTTTTTTGCCTAACAACCCAGTCTTCGGTAACCGAAGCTATCAAATCTATCAACGCTGCACCAACACCCACTACTTGTTTCATTTTTATTTCACTCCTTTGGGGTAAATATAGTAAAAATTATTTCAACAATCCCTGTCCACGCGCACTTCCACCCCTTTTACAACTTTCATAACAGTCGGATTTGCAAGGGTGCTTTTAATTGCGTTTTTCATGTCTGCTGCGCCTAAGGTTTTTATTGTTACCGCCATGCGGTGTTTTTTTTGCACACGCGAAATATATGGTTCTGTTGGGCCTAGGATTGTTGGGTTGTAGGGGCAGCCACGTAAGGTTGCCCCTACGGTAGATGCTGCATTTTCTACCTTGGTTTTGTTTTTTCCTTGTATTTTTATTTGCGATATTTTGCAGAATGGTGGGTAAAAGGCCTCTTTCCTGTCGGCAAGTTCGCGGGCGGCAAAGCCTTTGTAATTGTGGGTTATGGCAAATTGCATAACGGGGTTTTCGGGGCAGAATGTTTGGATTATCACTTTGGAGTTTTTTAAAAAACGCCCTGCCCTGCCTGCCACCTGCGTTAAAAGCTGAAAATATCTCTCATTTGCGCGAAAATTCGGAACGGAACTCCCTATGTCTGCGCACAATACTCCAACAAGAGAAACGCTTGGAAAATCGTGACCTTTTGCCACCATTTGGGTTCCCAAAAGAATATTGCCCTCTTTGTTCCTGAATTTTTGCAAGAGCTTTTCTGTTGCTCCGAGCCTGCCTGTGGTATCGGAATCCATGCGAATTATTTTTGCATTTGGCAGCCATTCCTTGATTTCTTCCTCGGCTTTTTCTATGCCGCTGCCCCAGAATGTGAATTTTTTTGAACCGCATTTGCAGGGAGTGTCGGAGGGGTAAAGTTTACCGCAATAGTGGCATAAGAGTTTGCCGTATTGCTTGTGATAAACTAAGGTTACGTTGCAGTCTTTACATTCCAAAGATTCTCCACATTCCTCGCAAATTCTGTTTGCGCTATATCCCCTACGGTTAAGCAAGATTATCGCCTGGTTGCCCTCGGAAATGGTTTGGGAAAGGGCATCGCGCAAAACTGGTGAGAGCATCAAATCTTTGTCTTGCTTTTTTCTCTGTTCCTTCATATCGGTTATCAGCACTTGCGGGAGCGGGAGCCCGCCTGGACGTTCATTCATTTCTATAAGTTTGAGATTGCCGTTTTTTGCGTTGCTGTATGTTTCAAGCGAAGGAGTTGCAGAACCCAAAACCACAAGAGCGCTGTATTTGTGCGCAATGTGAAAAGCCATTTCCTTAACATTGTAGCGTGGGACAGCGTCTTGCTGTTTGTAAGAAGAATCGTGTTCCTCGTCTATTATTATTAGCTGAGGTTCAAAAGGCGCGAGAATTGCAGAACGTGTGCCCATCAAAACATTTGGGCTTGTATTCAACAATTTTTTCCAAGCCTCGCGTTTTTCACGCGCTCCCAGTGCGGAATGTAAAACCAAAATTTCGTAACCTAAAAAATCTTCAAATCGTTTTCTAGTTTGCGGAGTTAAATTTATTTCTGGAACAAGTATAAGGGTTTTCATTCCAAAATCAAGTGCTTTGCGCACCATTTCTAAATAAACACGTGTTTTGCCTGAACCCGTTACCCCGTGCAGCAAAGCACCCCTAAATCCATTCGCTTGCAGCATATCACTTAGCACATCAACGGCGTTTTGTTGTTCGTGTGTTAAGGGCGGGTGCATAAATATTTTTCCAATTCTTTTGGCAAAAATGCCGTTAATGCTTCGCCTGTGGAACACATATAATAATTAGCGCACCACAAAAGTTTTTCTATATAAGGTTCAGAGAATACATAACCAGATTCATGTGCTATTGCAGGCTTTAGTTCAAAGTTTGGAAAATTTTTGTGAACATTCAGAGCAAGAGCGAGCAATGGTTTTTTGCGCCCTCTCAAAGATACCCAAACAACCGAACCTTTTTTAACATTTTCATCTACGCCATAAGACAAACTATCCAAAGTTGTGTTAGGTATGCAAATTTCGGCGACTGCTGCATAGTTAGGCACTATCCCTCGCGCTTTTCTAAAGGCTCTTCAGATTTTACCCTTTTCACTTCTTCCATAAATCTTTCCAAAAGAATTTTTTGGCGATATTTCTTTTCTGCGATTTTGTCACGTGGGTTCAAGTTCAGCTTGTCGCTGTATTCCTTTAATGTGAGTTTGAACCAAGAAGAACCGTTTTTCAAAAATTCTGCTTTTATAACCTGAGTGGGAATTCCGGTGAAGGATCCCTTTTCTTCGCTATAATCCAAACGAATCTCAACAGGATTATCCAACTGTTGGTCTGAAAAATTTTCCAAAACAAAATTGTAATATCCCGCTTTTTGCATGGCATACGCATATTCATGCCTCATATCACGGCTAGTGTTATGAGTCTCACCAAAGAATGCAACTGTCGCATTCGGGTTCGTCATAGGTATAGTTTGAAAAGCAGTGGGCTGCATATAACAGGCCGCACCAAAAAGCGATACAAATGAAAGTACCGCAAGAAATAAGGGTATTTTGCGTGATAACATAAAGGTAATATAGTAAACGCTGATTAACTCATTCAGCTTTCGTATATATTTGATATAAAAGCCTAGAGATGATTTTTGAGAAAAAA
>JGI20171J14444_1000152_pt1 | contig 23184 bp, 23 predicted proteins | sample TergutNc150P4_FD_14444 | JGI IMG/M metagenome (IMG submission 14444) | reverse complement strand
CGAGCTGGATAACGACACCGAGGGCATCCTTACCACGGGCCGCAAGCACACCTGCCAGCTCGCTACGCTGAAGTGGCAGCAGATGGACGGCCTGCTGACCGCCCTGCCCATCGGGGTGCGGTATCTCACGAACCTGCGGACGCTGACAACGGAATCGCTCGCGGTGTTAATGCCGTTCTGGGTACAGGAGATTCAAGACCCTGGCGGGATATATTTCGGGGACAACGCCATCTCCCGCAACCTGATCCTCTGCAACAAGGCGAAGCTGCAAAACCCCAACGCCTTTTTGCTGGGTGTTCCCGGCAGCGGTAAATCCTTCAGCGCCAAGGAGCTGATCGTGTTCCTGGCCTTGGCCACTAAGGACGACATCCTTGTCTGCGACCCTGAAAGGGAGTACGCGGCGCTCATTGAAGCGATGGGCGGCGAGGTGATCCGCATCGCGGCAGGCAGCAAGGATCACATCAACGCCCTGGACATGGCCGAGGGCTACAGCGACGGCGATCCCATCGCGGAGAAGTCCGAGTTCATCCTGTCGCTGTTCGAGCAGTTGGACGACGCTGGCATCACGTCAAAGCAACGTTCGCTTCTCGACCGCAGCCTAGGCGACGTGTACGCGAAGTTCAAGAAAAAGAAGCGCCAGCCGACCTTGAAAGACCTCCGCGAGGAATTGCTGGCGCAGCCGGAGGCCGAGGCCCATGAACTGGCCCTGTCCCTGGAGCTGTTCACGGACGGCAGCCTGGACGTGTTCGCGCACCAGACGAACGTGGACACGAAAAACAGGATGATCGTTTATGACATCTTCGGTCTGGGCAAGCAGCTCAAAGCCATGGGCCTGCTTGTCGTCACCGACGCCATCCTCAACCGCGTGACCGAGAACTGGCGGCAGGGCAAGCGGACACATATTTTCCTTGACGAGTTCCATGTCGTGTTCGAGAACGAGCACAGCGGGGAGTTCTTCAATTCGGCCTGGCGGCGTTTCCGCAAGCGCAACGCGTTCCCCACGGCCATCACGCAAAACGTGGAGTACCTGCTGGATTCCGTGCTGGCGAGCACCATGCTCTCCAACTCGGAGTTTATCGTCATGTTCAACCAGGCCGCCAGCGACCGGGAGAAACTGGCGCGGCTGCTCAATATCTCCCCGGAGCAGATGTCGTATATAACGAACTCGGAGCCGGGCTGCGGGTTGATCCGCTACGGCAGGGCGCTTGTCCCGTTCAAGAATGAACTCAACGCGGCAGTCGCGCCGACGATCTACAGCCTTTTGACGACCAGGCCGGGGGAATAGCCTATTACTAATGAAAGGGCCGCCGCCTTGGAGCGGCGGCCCCGGAGGTGAACATCATGCCAAAAACCATCAAGACCCGCGAGGTTACGCGGGACATAAAGACCCGCGCGCCCACTGACCTGCGTATCGGCGCTCAAATGAAACGCGCTGCCATGAAAACAAAGGATGCCGCCGCCCGGCAATTGCAGGAGCCGCAGGGTTCCTCCCCAAACGAGTACGCCGGGAACGCCGTGGAAGAAAAAGCCAAGGGCGCGGCGCATGAAGCCGTTTCTGCGGCAGACAGCCGTGGGCGCAAGGCCGTCCAGCGGACATATACCAACGCACAACAGCGGCTTGCACAGGGAAAGGCAAAGGGAAGGCCCGCGCCGGAAGCCACGCCCGCCGAAGGGTCGGAGGCCGTCGCTGCTGGTGACACACACGGCGCTGGCGATGGCCCCCGCGCTGGCGCTCACTCCGGCTCCGGCGAAACAGCGCCGGGCGCTTCCAACAGCCCGGCCCCTGCTGAAAATGCCGCGCCCGACAGGGCCAAGGCCCAAAACCGCAGGGCGCAGCAGAAGAAACAAGCTTCCCGGCAACACGGCAGGGGCGCTATAGAAAAGCCCGCATCCGGCGCTTCCAGTGGCGGCGAGAGCGGCAGGCCCGGCCAGTCCAAACGCAAAGTCATAAACACTAGCCCAAAGCAGAAGCCGGGCCGCACCATCGGGCGGGCCGGGAAATCCGCGAAAACGGCGGCGCAATCCGCGCGGCAGGGGCAGCAAGCCGCAAAGACGGCGGCGAAGTCTGCCAAGACAGCGAAACAGACAGCCCAGCGCGCCAAACAGGCGGCGCAATTGGCCGCAAAAGCCGCTAAGGCGGCGGCGAAAGCGGCCTACGAGGCCATCAAGGCCGCCATTGAGGGCATCAAGGTTCTGGTGGAGGCCATTATCGCGGGCGGCTGGGTTGCCGTGGTGATCATCTTGGTGATTTGCCTTGCGGGGTTCCTCATTGCCTCGCCGTTCGGCATCTTCTTTTCCGGCAGCGGCGAACAGTCCTTGCCCCAGGTGGTGCAGACATTAAGCCAAGAATACTATGATCGTTTTGATTTGTTGCAGCACAACTATGTGCATAACGTGCTTTCCTTTGACGGCGGCACCATGTCCATCGACTGGCCGCAGGTGCTTGCCGTGTACGCCGTGAAAGTCGTGAACGACCCGCTAGACCCCGAGGAAGTCACGACCTTCGACAAGAAGAAAATCGACAAGCTGCGGAAGATTCTCAACGAGATGAACAGCTTCACGTACAGCGTCCAGAACCTCCAAACCAGCGGAGGCATTGAGCGCACCCTGACCATCCACATCGCCACGAAAAGCGCCGCAGACATGGCGCGTGATCATCACTTCAACGCCGAGCAACGGGCGCAGCTCGACGAGCTGCTCTCGCCGGAGTATGCCGGGATGTGGGCGCAGCTATTGGGCGGCTATGTTCCGGGCAGCGGGGAGGTGCTTGCCGGTGATCCCGCGCGGGTAGGGAAAACCATTCTCGCGTGGCCCATGCAGGCGGGGGATTATTATATAAGCTCTGGTTATGGCCTGCGCGACAATCCAACGAACCATGGTGAAATCAAATTCCATAATGGCGTTGACCTTGCGGCAGACGAGGGTACGCCTATCCTGGCCGCAGCGGACGGCATCGTCACGGTTGCCAACATCACAGACAGTTGGGGATACGGCTGGGGCTATTATATTAAGGTAAAACACAGCGGCGGCTACGAAACACTGTATGGGCACTGCTCGAAGATTGCCGTCAGCAAGGACGAACAGGTTTACAAAGGGCAGGTCATAGGGTACGTAGGCAGCACGGGGAACTCTACCGGGAACCATCTGCATTTTCAGGTGTACCAGAACGGCGTGGTTGCCGACCCCATGGGCTTCTACACGCACAAATAACATTTCTCCCGCGCCGCTATGCCAAGCGGCGCGGGTTGCCTCTCGCAACCTAAAACAGACACTAGACAAAGCAGCCAATTGCAGGTATAATAAAGATATGGCAAAGGCTCGGATTCGCTTAAAAACAGCCTATCTATTACCGCACACAAAAATAAACAGCCGCACTGTTTGAAACGGCGAACGTTAACAGAAGTGCTGTGTGGTTTTTGGGTGCGCATAGAGTACAATTATATGCAGAGATTCGGAAAGGATGATCTGCATGAATTACGACTCTTTCATTGGGGGACGCATCGCGCAATTGCGAGGACAGAAGGGCGTTTCAGCCCGCGACATGAGCTTGAGCATCGGCCAAAGCGAAAACTACACGAATATGATAGAGAACCATCGCACCTTACCCTCCATGTCGATGTTTTTTATCATCTGCGAGTATCTGGGTGTAAGCCCACAGGACTTTTTCGATGGGGACAACAGTAATCCCAAACTGCTGAATGACTTGACCGCCGTACTGAAAGCCTTGGACGAGGATACGCTTTTCCATCTATTGGTACTCGTCAAAAAGGTGGCCAAATAAACGTATGGGCTTTGACCCTATGGCCACTCTTGTTACGCGCTACGCTAAAGAAAGGATTTTTTATTGAATGCTTCTGTTTTTCCTAACCATGATTGATACGCCGGAGGGCCAGGCGAAGTTCGAGCACATTTATCGGGCTTATAGAAAGCTAATGATCAAAGTCGCGTCGGACATCCTCCATGACAATGGACTAGCGGAGGACGCTGTGTCACAGGCTTTTTTGCAACTCATCCCGAATTTAGGAAAAATTAATGATGTATCCTGTCACCAAACGAAGAATTATTTGATTATTATGGTTAGGAGGGTTTGCTTCGCATTCTATAACGAGCGGAAAAAGATCATTGAGATTCCATACGAAGATTTGAGCGACGGAGAGCTTGAACCTTCTGAGGACAGCATTCTCAGAGAGATGTCGTACTTCGAGCTATTGGAGAAAATAGAATCGCTGCCCGACATATATGCGGATGTCCTTTATCTGGCGTACTGCGATGACTACTCCACAAAGGAAATCGCCGCCCTCCTGGCGATCAACGTCAACGCAGTAAAGAAACGGCTGGAACGTGCAAGGCATCATTTGAGAGCTTTATTAGAGGAAGAAGAGGTGATGGATGCATGAAGCAGGATTTCATCCGGGATAATCCACTGATTATCCAAGCCCTGCGGGAAAACCAAAACAAAAAGGCGGATGCTTTGATGGAGGCAGCCGAAAATTTGCATTTCCCGTTTTCCCCCGCATTTGAGCAAAGGATGGAAAGACTGATCCGCGCCCAACGCAAACCATATTACCCGCTTGTAAGCACCAGAGCCAGAAAAACCATGTTGGCATTGGCGGCGGTGTTAATTCTGCTGACAACGTTGGTATTCAGCGTGTCCGCTCTGCGGGTGCCAGTAATACGGTTTATCGTAGAAACGTATGAAAAGTTTTCTGCCATCTTTTTTGTGCCAGAGGATGACCCGGCTAGGTTGCCTGAAACGGTTGAAAGCATTTATATTCCTCATTGGTTGCCTGAGGGCTACACGTTTGATGAAGCGCAGAGCGTTGTTTCTGATTCGCAGGCTATCCACCTTTTCGTTTCACAACAAGGCGATGCTGTCTTGTTTCAGCAATATACCCTAACCTCTGCCGGGCTTGGCTTAAACACTGAAGGTGTTCCATCAGAAGAAATATTAGTCGGAGAATACCTTGGGATTTGCTGTTCCAATCTTGGCAGCCAAACCATTCTTTGGGAAAATGGTCAATATGGTTTTTCTCTAGAAGGGCCAGTGGATAAAGAAGTTCTGCTGAGGATGGCTTGTTCTGTAAAAGAAAAATAAAAATTCTTTAGAATCCTGTCACCTTTTGCCCCTGTTTCTGATTGTTAATGTATGAGAGGACAATTTCATGCATGACAGCGGAGGCGGGGGCGTTTTCAAAGCTCCAAAAAATTTTTCACGAACCCTGTCACCTTTTGCGCTTTAATCCGATTGTTAATGTATGAAGGGGTTCGCTAATACAAAACAACTGAACGGAGGCATTTCATGAAAAAGGCAATTTCCGGCATCTTGTGTTTGGTGATTCTCGTACTCGGGGCGATTTCTGCGCAGGCAGCTTCGATCAGCGCCGACGCCGCAGTTCCCCCCCCACCTCAGTTTCGCTGGTCTTACATCAATACGATAAAAACCACGCTGGTCATCAGCGGTGGACAAGCATCGTGTACAGGCACCGTCACAGGGTACAACGGCATCACGGACAAAGTTGAAATAACCCTGTATTTAGAGCGCAAACTGGCTAGCAGCAGCGTATGGTCATCTAGCGCGAGCGATCCAAAGCAAACATTCAACAGCTTTTTCGGCATGTATACGATGAAAAAGGCAGCAACTTCAGGTTATGAATATCGTGTGCGGGCGGTGTACACTGCGTATTCCGGGAGTAACTCAGAAACTGTGACTGGATATAGCAATACTGTGATGTATTAAGCCTTGGTACATTCCCGTTTGCTGTGAGTGCACGCGCGGCGGATGGGTTGTATAGTCCGAACATCAACCACAACAAACAGAAAGATGAGGTAATCCAAGTGAAGAAGAAACTCGTGTCCATTTTGGTAGCGGCCCTTTTGATCGCGGCTATGTGTTTCGTGGTCGCCTCGGCTGCTGGCGCACCCGTTACCCTGCTCACCACGCAAACCACGGCAAGCTCCAGTCCCGTAACGGGCCTGTGGAAGTACATCGATAGCACCACAAAGAACAACTCGTCTTCCACGCAAGCGATGAAGGCCATTATTCAGGTGCGGACGAACTCTCTCCAGGCTTGGGGAACGGAGAAAACGGTGACCTTGGCCGTTGGCGCTTCTGCTCCTTATACCACCACCATGACCTACAATTCAGACCAGCAATTCCGGCTTACTTTGGAACCCAATGTACCTGCGAACAAAGGCGTCTCTGGCACTGGGGCTATCTATCTCGTCTAACACGCAAGTACCCATACCCGTTGCTATACGCAACGGGTATGGGTATGCCGTTTCAAGACCATAGGAATGGCGTGTTCTCTGAAGGAAACCTTGTAGCCACTTGTCACCATATTGAAAAAATTTTTTCATGTATTGTTGTAACGAAATCCCTATTCGTTTCTCATATAAGGGAAAAGCGAAGGAGGTGGCTTTGATCATAAGCCACCGCACCAAGCGCAAAGCAAAAACGATGGAGGAAATGTTCTATGACACGACATGAGAAAATCAACTGCAACGTGGTGCGCGACCTACTACCCCTGTACGTTGACAACGTACTCAGTACGGATAGCGTTGCCATTGTAGATGCGCACTTGCTCCACTGTCCACTCTGTGCGTCCGAATTAGAGAGTCTGCGCAAACCTCTGCCCGGGAAGTTTTCCGGGCCAGCAAATGTTGGCGACTTATTCCGAACAACGGAATCTTCGCGTAAAATACGTTGCCAACAGCCACTATATCTGTTATTATATATGAGAGGTAAGCCCATCGCCGCTACGTGTAGCGGGATCCGATTTTATTGCCCTAAGATTAAAGGAGACGCTTAAATGAGAGCTTTTTCCATCTTAACCAAACAGATGCTCAAGAGCCTGCGGCTATCATTGCCACTTTTGCTCGGAGTGGTTTTCCTCGCTGGTTATCACGTTTTGGTTATTCTCGTGACCACAGGAAGCTATGGAACGGGCTACCTATTCACCGTATTCCATTACCCCATCCTGTTTTTAACCCTTTTCCTTTTTTTGTCTTACGAGTATTTCAATTCCGCTTATGCGGCGAATCTAGCGGAAACAGTGGAAGCCACCCCGCATGGGAAAAGGACGCTCACTATCTCGCAACTGATCATTATGCTTGGTGCCGCCGCACTGTTCGCTCTGATTATGAGCGCATTTCATATATTCTTCTATATTTCAGACGGCGCGGGGCAACCTGCCTATCTTGTTCATATACTGCTTTCTGTTTTGCTTAACATTTTTCTAGTTTCGGTGGTTGGCGTATTTGGCGGGCTGGCTGCGGCCCTGTGGCTACCGCGCCTAGCCGCCTATGCGGTTCTTGCTCTGTTCGTCTTTCTTACCAGCCCTGTGTTACAGGGGATACTTGTTGATAGTCCTTTGTATGCAGTATATGAGTGGTTCCACCTTTATCCGCAAGTGCAGGGTATGCCGCCGAATCCGTCTTTCGGTTATTCGCTGCAACCATACCGATGGGCGGTTTTGTCTCTTTGGATTGCGTTGTTTGGTGGAATCGCGCTGCTTCGCCTTTGCCGGGAAACTGTGAAGCGCTGGCTTTCGATCGGGCTGTGCCTAGTGCTTTTTGCCATCAGTGCTGGTGTGTTGCTCCAGCCAACGTCAAAATATGATATAAGCCCGCACTACAGCTTAATAGATGGGCAATATTATACCTCACATGAAGCCAAAACGCAGGCCCCACTATTCTCAGCTACGAACTATGAATTGGATGTGCGCATCGGAAATCAGATACACGTGGAAGCTACTGCCACCGTGGATCAGGGAAATTTGCCTGAATATATCTTTACGCTATACCATGAATACAAGATTAAGGAAATAACCGATCAAAACGGCACCCCCCTTCCGTATCAGCAGGATGGGGACTACCTCACGGTAACGCCGCAGACATCAATCACGGCCATCCGTTTTGTGTATCAGGGGTACAGCCCTGTTTTCTATAGCAATTCACAAGGAACGTATTTGTCAGGCGCGTTTGCTTATTATCCGCGTCCAGGCTTCTGGATGATATTCGATCGCTCAGATTTCAGTTATGTAACGCGTAATGAGTATAAGCCAACAAATTATCGTGTCACTGTGCATTCAAAGAAGCAAGTATACTGCAACTTGCCGACGCAAGCAGACGGTAGCTTCGAGGGCACAACAAATGGCGTAATACTCTACAGCGGTTTTTTGGAAGAAACAGAGGTAGATAACATTCGCGTAGTATGGCCCTATATGTCTTGGTTCATCCCTGACATAGCCGCAATACAGGCCAGTGTTCACGACTTAACGCAAAGCGTGACATACCGCACAGCAACACCCCTTCGCTCTATTTTTTGCGTTCCCGATAATGGCAGTGGAAATTATACGCCAATTTATGGAGATACAATGGAACTCGGTGGAATCCTATCTCTCAAACACGATTATGCAATGGAACAAATTCTCCCACAAAAAAGGTGGTGCTATTCCGTCGCGGTACAGTTTTATCAGGAAATACCACTAGAGTTCCAAAGCATTTTGTCGCGCGAGCAAGCCGCCGATTATGAATCTGAGCGCATTGCGCAACCCATGACGCAGGCCATAGCAAAATATGGGGAACCATATGTGAGGGAAGCTATTTTGACTTATTTATTCGACAATCAGGACACCAGAAGCTCGGAGTTCTTTTTCTGGCAACTGATGGAAAAGGGGGAATAAAATATGCTGGAAATCAATCACCTGACAAAACAATTCCGTAAGTACAAAGCGTTGGATAACCTCAGCGTTGGCTTTGGCGAGGGCGTATACGGCCTGCTCGGCCCCAACGGCGCTGGCAAAACCACGCTTATGCGCTGCGTGACAGGACTCTACCCCATCCCCGGCAAAACAATTCTCTGTAACGGTAAGAGCATACAGAAAAATCCGGACTATCTGCGGCGCATCGGCTATCTGCCGCAGAAGTTTGGCTTGTTCCGGGAAATGACCGTCTACGACGCGCTGCAACTGCTCGGCAACCTGAAAGGCTTGGATCAGCGCCGCTTGCCTGGCGAAATCCAGAGAGTTCTTGCAATCGTGCACCTGGAGGATCGCAGCCGAAGCCGCGTGAGCGCTCTTTCCGGCGGTATGCTACGCCGGGTTGGTATTGCGCAGGCGCTGCTGGGCGATCCAGACATTATCATTTTTGACGAACCAACCGCTGGCCTTGACCCGGAGGAACGGCTTCGCTTCAAGAATGTTATCGCGTCCATCAAACAGGGGAAAACAATCATTATTTCCACACACATCGTGGAGGACGTCGAGGCTGTTTGCGACCGCATCGTAGTGGTCAGCAAAGGCCACGTCATAGCGCAGGGCAGCAGCGGAGAGATTCAGGCGTTGGCGCAAGGGAAAGTCTTTCTGCTGCCGGAAAACCAACGAAGCCAAATCGTTGGGTCATACCTTTTGCAGCGGCAATACGAGGAGAACGGGCTGCGCATGATGAAAATACTGTCCACCGCGCCGCAGTATTTCTATCCTGCCGCGCCTGCTGTGGAGGACGGGTATATATGCGCCATCGAAAATATCTGAACCGCACGTTCTTTCAACTCAAAAGCATAGGGCTGTGGGCTTTCGTGCCGTTTGTGACCTTTAGCGTATTGTTCCCGGCGCTGCTTCTGCTCAACACGAAAAATGCAATAAACCCTCTGGAATCGGCGCGGAACCTTTCTATGATGCTGCTCCCACCCATGACTGTGTGGCTCCCCATTTTCGTCTGGCGAGAATTCATCGAATCCGACGGCAATGAACTGCTATTCCTTTACGGGCGGCGCATCAAACTGTGGGACGGCTTGCGGCTGTGGATGCTGACGCTGTTAAATATGGTGCTGGCGCAAGTCTTCTCGCTCCATTTTTTCCCCGAACTGGCACTGCTCTTAATATGGATGCTTCTCACGTCGTTGTTCTACTTCGCATTGGCATACTTCATCTCATTCACCGCGAAGTCTACCGCGATCACCTTGATGGCTTGCTTGCTTTACCATTTTGCTAATCTGGCATTTCCAGCAGAGCACCCTACGCCGTTGCTGTTCTATTCTGCCGGTGGCTACGCCTTTAATGAGTTTTGGGTGACATATCTGCCTATGTGCGTTTCGAGCGTTCTTTTATTAGTTCTAGGGGGTGTAATGAACTATCGGATGGTAAAATACAGATAGATAAGCGAGATGCGTATCAATTGGTGTGGCCCTTTAAGCTCCGTAGCCAGTTATGGAATGCTGCATTTGAAGCCCGCTGAGGGCGTAATTACAATGCCCCTGCCGCAATGTTGCGGCAGGGTTGAGCTTTATGGCAAACAGCCAATTACAAGACCAACAGCATTTCTGTTTATATATGCCGAGATCAATAGGGAATACCCATCACAGATGATGTTGTTGGGCTGTACTACTCAAACCTCGGAGAGCAAATTCTTGTTTGGGAAAACGACCGCCATGGATTCTCTTTAACCTCTCACGTAGAAAGATATTCTGCTAGACATAGCGCGTTCCTTAAAAGAAAAAAGTTTTTCCGAAAATCCGGTCACCTTTTGCGCTCAAATCTGATTGTTAATGTATGAGGGCGTTTGCTACTCAAAATAATTCGATGGAGGCATTTCATGAAAAAGGTGATTTTCGGGATTCTATGCGCAGTGGTTCTTATGTTTGGGATGGTATCTGCCTACGCAGAAGCGCCCACTATAACGAACCCTAATCAACAGACGACTTTGCCGCCCTTTTCGTACTCGGTGAATACAACGCTGAACATTGTAAACGGGCAAGCTATCTGCGATGGGACTATTGTCGTTAACAGTAGCACAGCCGTTAGGAGGGCATAGTAGGTTTTTTGAAAACGATGTCCATCTATAAGGTCTTGACATCAGGCGGCTATTATAGTAATATCAGGACAATTCAATGAAGAAGGAGGATGGATCGAATGTCAAGCACTAGTTTGGGTGGCCTTTGGCTAGGCTTTTTTTGGCTCGTTCTAGCGCCCCTGTCATATCCGTTTATGTGGTTACTTGGTCGCATTCTTGACTTATTCGCCTAACTGTTGGCTTCAAAAGCCTCGTCGTGCCAACTTATCAGCCGGTTCATCCATGGCAAAGAGATAGGCGACACAACCCAAAAGGAAGCGATAACGGCGGCGCAGTATGTGCCGCCGTTTGTGATATTTGATATCACAAACGGTGCCGACATTCAAGCCAAAAAGATTACCGGCGCGCTTTTCTTTCGTCTGTCTTACCCGCAGAAAAAGGGTGCGCCGCGCCTAAACTGCGTACTCGGCGCAGGGAAACGGGCAACGCCCTTTCCTTTGCCCCTGCGGAGGGCGTTTTGCTCCTGTTGGAGCACTGCGGTTCCCCCTCCCCCCCGAAGAACGGCGTTATGGCAGGTTGACGTAGGAGTCGGCAGGTGATAAAATAAAATCGACGATCCCGCGAGCCTTTTTGCCCGGTTTTGCGAATATGTGGTCAGAAGGGAGGTTTGAGGATGCCGACAGACATCGAAACCTTGATGAAACGGTACACCCGGCTATGCTGGAAAGTTGCGTCGCACTTCGCGCCGATGGCGAACGAGCAGGATCTGGAGGAAATCGTTGCCGATGTATTCATCGACTTCTGGCGATTCCCCGGCCGTTACGACGGCGAAAAAGCCAGCGTCAAAAAATACCTGAGCGTTCTCGCGCGCAACAAGGCGGCGGATTTTTCCCGCAGGCTTAAGTCCACGGCAGAACTGTCCGAAACCCTGGAAAGCGCCGAAGCAGGCCAGGCTGAGCGGCTCGAGACGCTCGAGCGGGACGAGGCGCTGTACGCAGCAATGGGCAATCTAGCCGCGCACGAAGCCGAGCTATTACTGCGGCGCTATGGCGACGGCGAAAAACCATCGGAAATCGCATCATCCCTCGGCATAGATGTCAAGTCGGTCAAGAACTCCCTCTACCGGGCAAAAAACAAGCTAAAGGAGATGTTGTCATGAAAACGGCAAAATTCAAGCGCACGAACTTCGAGCGTATCCGGGCAAGGGTATACGACGAAATCCCGCAGCCTGACAGCGAAAAATCCCCCGCCCGGGGCCTGCGGCGTGCCCCTGCCATGGCGTTGGTGTTGGCAGCCCTTGCCGTGGTGTGTACGCTCTCGGTTGCCGCGGCAACGGGCATGATCGACCTGGGCGCGATCTATCGGGCGGTGTTCGGCGCGGTAAACGTACCGTTCGCTAGCGAGGAAGGCGGCACGGCCTGCGTATCGGAGGGCATCAAAATGGAGGTCGTTTCGGTTGTCGCGGATGCCAATGGCTTCTATGCGATTGTTGATATGACCGACCTGACCGGCAAGCAGCGCCTCGGCAACCGCCCCGTGGACAGCGACGGGAACTATTTCTGGAACATCCTGTTCGATTTTGACCACGCCGCCCGTCCATATGACGCCTATGGCTTCCAACAAAGCTTCCTGGTTATCGACACCGACGAAACCTGGCCAAGCAACCACATGACCGCCGTGGTTTCCATGTTCACACAGGGTGAGATCAAGGCAGGTTACAAGTGGGATATTTGTGTTGACAAGCTGCACATCCAACACGCCGAGGCGGGCCAGCCGGACATCGACGGCGAATGGAACCTGACAGTCACCGCCGACAAACTGGCCGAAACGCGTAAGCTCAGCGCTCGCTGCGGGGCGGAGGAATTTACCGTAGCCGCCTCGCCGATTTCCATGAATATCACCATCGCATTCGACGACGGGGCGTGGCGCGATATCTATGCCACCGACCCCTATGACATCCCCGCCGTGATGTATATGACCGATGGCAGCACGGTCGAGATGGCCTACAAGGGCGGCGGCGGCAGCACGGAGGGCGACCGCAACACCCCTGCCTCGATGAAGAACGGCTGGAACTCGATCCGCTATGCCTATGACCTGCTTGACATTGACACGATTGAGCGCATCGAGTTCGACCGCTATATCTTCTCCTTTGCTGACGGCGGCAAGGTCATACTAAAGTGAATTGAATGAAATGGGAACAGCAGTTTTAGTTGAAAAGGCGTTTTCACGTGGGCAGAGTCAAGTGACATTGGCTCTGCTTTCCTCACGCCTTACAGACGAAAAAGTCCGAAAAAATGACACCTTAATCAAACGCTTTTGAGGAGGGCTTTACAGGAGGCTGACCGATCAAAAAAGGTTTTTTGGAAATTGGAAAAACACTCTTGACAAATGCTTTGCCAACGAAAGGGGCCGAGCACTATCACCTCGCCAGTTTCGCACGGTGATTTCAAAATCAATGTACTGATTCGATCTGCCAGAAGCGAAATAATAGCAAGTCAGGCAACGCCTACGCGCTGCCTGCTATATTTTTTTGTGAAAGCTTGAAGCAAGGCGCTCTTTATGGTATACTGACATAGCGACAAGGGTTGAGCTTTGTGGAACCCAGCAAATCTATTGCTAATCCGAAAAACAAACAGTCATATTGTTTGAAACGGCCAATGTCAACAGGTTCGCTGCATGGTTTTGGGCCATTCATGTAGTACAATTATATGCAGAGATTCGGAAAGGATGATCTGCATGAACTACGAGGCATTTATCGCTGAACGCATCGCGCAGCTTCGCGGAAAAAAGGGCGTTTCAGCCCGTGACATGAGTTTGAGCATTGGGCAAAGTGAAAACTATACGAACATGATCGAAAATCGCCGCGCCCTACCCTCCATGACTATGTTCTTTGCCATCTGTGAGTACCTGGGCGCAAGTCCGCAGGATTTCTTCGATGCGGACAACACCAACCCCAAGCTGCTGAATGATTTGATCGCTGTTTTGAAGACCATGGATGAAGACGCGCTCTTTACCCTGCTGGGGGTCGCTAGAAAAATGGTAAGATAGGCGTAAAGCGAATAACGGCTCAGTACGCACCAATATAGTGGAAAGGGTTATCTGTATGCTATTGTTCTATTTGTCGATCATCGACACGCCGGAAGGCAAGCGGCTGTTCGAGCAGCTCTACAATAGATACCGTGGGCTGATGCACAGCGTGGCAGGGAAAATATTGCGCGACAGTTCCCTGGCTGAAGACGCGGTACATCAGGCGTTTCTAAAATTGATCCCGAACCTCGAAAAAATTTCTGATGTTACCTGTAACCAAACCCGCAATTATCTGGTTATCATAGTTAAGCGTGTTTCCATTGACATGCTGCACGAAAAAAACAAGATCATTGAGGTAGCGTTCGACGAAGCCTATACGCCAGAGGAAAACGCTGCGAATGACGATGAGCTAATTTCCAAGCTGGAAAGCAGTGAAATGCAGGATGCTTTCGCGCAGTTGCCGGAAAACGACAGGTATGTTTTGTATCTGATGTATTATCTGGATCATTCTGTCAAAGAAATCGCGGCTGAATTGTCCATCAAGGAAAGCGCTGCGAAATTGAGGCTTATGCGTGCCCGGCAACGGCTGCGTACCATAATCGGGCTAGATAAAGAGAGGGTGCTGGCATGAAACAAGATTTTATCTCACGTAACCCTGCGTTGATTGCGGCGCTTGGGGCTGCTGTGGATTGCGAGTTCGATCATATCCCCATTGTGGAGCACGAGTTCTCGCTGGAATTTGAGCGCAAAATGGAACGGCTCATTCAAGCAGAGAGCAAACCCTATTACCGCTTCACAAACACGCGAGCCAAAAGGGTCATGCTTGCTTTTGCGGCGACATTTATCCTCTTGACCACCATGGTATTCAGTGTATCAGCCATAAGGGAGCCTTTTATCCGCTTCATCGTGGAGACCTATGAAAAGTTCACATCTGTCCTGTTCCGTATTGATGATCCTGATGTGACATTGCCCACGACAATCAAGCAGTCCTTCATGCCACAATGGTTCCCCGAAGGGTACACTCTGGATGAAGCGCAGAGCCTAACGACAGACTTTCACTGCTTCTACGCTTGGAGCAACGGCAATGAGACAATTACCTACGCGCAATACGTCATAATGTCTACTCAGCTACAGGTAGACACTGAGGGCGTAGAGCAGACTCATGCAGTCATAAGTGGTCATGCGGGGATCGCATACAGCAACAAAGGCATTCAGAATCTGGTCTGGAACAACGGGCAATACGGCTTCTCGCTGGCCGGGCCTGTCCCCTTGGAGGATTTGCTCCGGGTTGCCGAATCTTTGCGGGAAAAATAAGTTTTCAAATTTTTTTCAAATCCATGTAACCAACTGCCTCCGTTTTCGGTTATTAATTGTCGAGAGGACAAACACTCTCGGAATTAAATCGAAAGCGGAGGTACAAATTTTGAAGAAGCTAACTGCAATCCTGGTCTCCCTGGTTCTGATGGCAGGCGTGTGCATGGTGGGCACCGTATCTGCCAGCGCTGCCAACTCGACCGACCCACCCCTTCTGCGACTGTCCTACATCAACTATACGGTCACAAATATCGGTGTCAGCGGTGGGCAGGCCACCTGCGCAGGTTTGGTCGTCGGTTACTCTGGCACAACAACGAAGGTTACGATTGCGCTTTACCTAGAGCGCAAGCTTGCCAGCAGCAGCACATGGTCGACCTGTGCCAGCGATTCCCAAACCACGAACGGTGTAAACGCGTCTTTGCAAATAAAGGCTTCCGTATCAAGCGGATACCAGTATCGGACGCACGCGGTTTATAAGGCGTATGCCGGAAGCTCTTATGAAACGCTTGACGGCTACAGCAGCGTAGTTACTTACTAGCGATGCGAAACAGGCCGGAAAACCGCTCGGCCTGCGTAGTATACAGGAAAGGTGCCATGACGGGGGAGATTCTGCGGCCAACATGATTGTTGGCAACCACAAGCATCCGTATTCCTAAACCACATCAAACAAAGGAGAACCTCATGAAGAAAACCAGCCTGAAAAAAATCCTTGCGGCCATTTTGGTCGCGGCGACCCTGCTTACCGTCGGGTTCGCGCTCACCGCGCAGGCCGCTGCCCCCAAGGGCAAGTTGAGCTATGTCTATGTCGAAGACAAGTCCAGCAAAACGGTCATGGGCGGCCAGTATTCCACGGCAAACGAAGTCAGCATGAACATGACCGGCGTGGTTCACTACATCGCCGGGGCAAACTCGCCCAATACGATCAATTACGTCGGCGTGACGCAATACAATAAGGCCGCGATTGAAGGCTACATCAATGTCGGTGTTTCGAAGGGCGAATCCTATTTCAACCACTATGTGGATGGCGGCCTCACCAAGTCTTCTACCTGGCGGCAGTACAATTTCATGTAACCCCAAGCAAAATAGTCCCCATGGCACCCGTGCGCTTGTGGCGTTACCGCGCCGCAAGCGCGCATCTCCTTTTTTTGCATACAAAGAGGGATCGAGCACATTATAAACGACTAATGATCAGCACGATACACAATCCACCTGTTTTTCTCTTGGCTACATAACACACCGAAAGGAACAACAACATGAGCGCTATCCTTCAAACAAACGGCATCTGCAAGCGGTTTCGCTCCGGCCCAAGTATAGTGGAAGCCCTGAAACCAACGAATTTTTCCGTGGAATCTGGCGATATTGTTGCCATCATCGGCAAAAGCGGCTCAGGCAAAAGCACGTTGCTCCATGTTTTGGGCGGCTTGCTGCTGCCAGACGGGGGCGAGGTATTGGTGGACGGGATTTCGCTTTACGGTGTCAACGAGGCTCAGCGCACGAAGCTGCGCACTCAGAACATCGGCTTCATCTTTCAGTCGTTCAACCTGATTCAGGAACTCAGCGTACTGAACAACATCCGCTTGCCCTTCGACATTGCGAGACGGCCCTATGACCGCGCCGCCGAACAGGAAATCATCGCGATGCTGGGCATTGAGGACAGACTTCGCTTTTTCCCCGACCAGCTTTCGGGCGGCGAGCGCCAGCGCGTGGCAACAGCGCGGGCGTTGCTGATGAAGCCCTCCATTATCCTCGCTGACGAACCCACCGGCAACCTCGACCTGGAATCCGGGCAGGCATTGATGGGATTCGTGAAGGATAGCAATAAGGCGCAAGGGCAGACCTACATCATCGTCACCCACGACCTGGAATGGACGAAACTGGCCAACAAGGTATACCGCATGAGCGACGGCGTATTGCGCCTGGAACAGTGAGGGCCGTATGAAAACCATCAAGATTACCCTCAAAAGCCTTTGGCGGCGCAACCGCGGCAACCAGATTGTTTTGCTGTGCGTCACGTTGCTGGCGCTGCTGCCCATGCTGCTCTACACGACCGTCAACAGCGTGATGAACCGGGTGGAGGAATCCCATAAATCTGTGTTCGGCAGCTTCTCCGATGTGTATTATGACGAACTGCGCAACGGAGCTGACACCTTAGAGCTGTCCCGCATGGACATGATGAACCTGCTGTCTGGATTTTTTTATCAGGACTATGGCGTGTTCTCCACCGTCTACAGCGATGTGCTCAGCGCAAACAAAAAATTGAACGTTGGCTATGCGGACGAATCCGCGTTGTGGCTGGCGGAAACGACGCTGACGGAAGGGCAGTTGCCCGTCAATGACAACGAAACCGCGCTCACCGAGAGCGTTGCGCAACTGATGGGCAATGTGGGCGTAGGGGACAACGTCATTTTGCGCGGCAAACGATATACCGTCAGCGGAATTGTACAGGATTTCGGCCATTTATGGCCCAAGGGCGAGGAACAGGCCCGGCAAAAAATCACGCCGATAAACGCCTTTGTCTCAGAAAACGAAGCCCTGCGCATCCTGCAAGACAGCCAGTTTTTACAGCGGCAAATTCTCATCCTGCGCATTGACGGCGTGTCCAGCGACAGCGACGGAGACCCGCGGCTGTTTCCAAACGTAAACACCGCGTCCTCCGCGACCGTTACGTTCGAAGTGCCGCAACTGTTCCTCCTGCTCCTATACGCGGCGGCGCTGGTGATGGTATTTGTTATCCTGCTGCTGGGCAGCCAGCGCACCGCCGCCCGGATTAGGGGCTACTACCAGCTTGGGTTGGTCAGAGGCGAAATCAAGACAATCCTGTGCGCCGAAAAAATTGGGATGCTCTTAGCGGGATTGCTTGCCGGATTTGCGTTGGGCTATGGCCTGTCTTTGATTACGCTGCGGTTATTGAACGGTTTGGTGGGACAGGAACTTCCGCTCATCTTCGACTGGCCTCCTATTATGAAGCTATACCTGGCTTTGCTCATTAGCCTAAGCATCATTATCATCGCCTACAACGCGTATGCCGTCCAGAAAGCCTTTCGCGAGCCACACGAAAAGCATCACCGCAAAAGCAAGAAACACAAACAGGTTCGGCCTGGCGGCTTCGATTGGAAGCTGCACAGGAAAAGCCTCGCGGCCATGGCCTTGCTGATGATGTTCTCCTATACACTGATCTCCTGCGGCGCGTATTATGGGGCCTATTTCAAGGGCAGTTTGTTTGAAACACCGCCCGGAAGATTGGTGATGGACGCTGACTTCCAGTTCGCAGCACGACCGCTACCCGCAGCGCCGACCGAAGAAACACCCGTGGTGTTCACCGATACCCTTGAGAAAATTGGAGCATCGCCAGAATTTATCGCGAAGCTGGCGGCTGATCCAGCCGTGAAGAAACTGAAATGCTACCGCGAAAATAATAAAGTATATGTGCTGCTCCAGCAGGCACAGATGGACAACTACTTGGATGCCTACGATTTTGCGCTCGACGGCAAGTACAACATAGAGCAAATCTCTGGGTTATCCCAATATGATGTCATAGCGCGGGCGTTTGGCTATGCCCCGGACGATCTGCTGGCGGGCGCGGAGCTGCTCGGCTATCCGTTTGAGGTGCTGGAATCCTTGGAGCGCTCGGTGGTGGAAGGCAAGATCGATAGGAAAAAAATTGCTGCGGGGGAAGAAGTGGTGCTGCGTGTGCCCACCTTCGCGCTGGAAGACATGGGAAGCTCGGATGAATGGGAAAGCATCGTTTCACGCGGCCCGGCTGGGGAAAACGCCAAGGACGCGTTCATAAGCACGGCCATTCACGTTGGCGATACCATCACGCTGACCAGCCTGCTCACGGATCAAAAAATCAACGGCGGCGTCATTGAAAGCCAATTGAGCGAGTTCCGCCGCTATGACGTGCAAGTCAAAGTGGGGGCGATCATCCGCACCGCCGAAGGGCTTTTGACGAACCCCGGCAACTTCGGCAGGCCCTATTCGCTGCTCACAGTCAGTGAGGGCATGGACGCGCTGGGCCTCCCGGCCACCTACAGCACAGTGGATGTTTATGCCGACCACGCGCGGTTCACCGACCAAGAGTTGACTGAACGCATCACGCAATATACCGCCGACGTGCCGACAATGCAATTGGAAAACTGGCAGGCTGACATCAAGACCTATCGCATCTTTAACACACTGGTAATGTTGTTCGTCACGGTTTTGCTGTCCATTTTGGCGCTAACCACCTTCGCGGTGCTCACCAGCCAGCTTTTGTCCAAAACGCAGATGAGCATGAGAAACTACGCGCTGCTGCGCATCAACGGCTTGCCGTTCCAACGGTTGCTGCGCTTATGGCTGGCGCAGTTATTCGGCGTGTTGGTCATAGGCTGCGTACCGGGCGTTCCGCTGTCCCTGGCGCTAATCCAGCAATTCCACATGAAAAGCCCATTTCATATCCTGAAAGCAATCTTTTACTATTTCCCGCCTATCGCATTCTCGATTATCTTCGCGGGAATGCTGGTTGTCGCGGCCTTGGCCGCTATGCCAAGCTTGCTGTACCTATGGAAGCGGCGGGACAGCATTTTGTTTGACGTGGACTAAACCCTTCTGAGAACTAAATTGCATGGGCATAAACGCCAAAGCGGGGCTTTACCGCTTTGGCGTTATTTTTTTGCCAAAGAGCTTCAATGATTCACGTCATGGATTGCCTCGTTGCATAAAGGATGAAAAGCGCAAAGATGTCTAAAACGATCCCCGATTTCTTTCTTTTCATATACCTCATCCATACCCGCGCTCATTCAAAAGATGGGCTTAGACGCATTTGCTTTCCTTGTTTATGGGTTTTGCACCCAGGCCGTTCACCGCCTCCAATCGAAAATTCGCCTACCCGAATTTTCGATTGGAGGAAATAATGCAACAGGATAATTACCATCTCCGCACCGTTACAACGGGCGGGGAGCAGAAATTCTACGCCTCTTTTACGGACGGCAGCGGCATCCGGCAGGAAACCGAGATTACCCGCGAGATTCACATGGTGCTGGATGCTTGCCGCAAGCATGAGCAGCGGATCATACGCTCTGGCGAACGCCATATAGAGCGTTCCCTGCTCTCGGACGAGCAATTGTTTGAACGCGCTGTAGAGCCGCCTGCGCCAATGGAGGAAACCATAGCGCAGACGGTAGACATGCAAGCCGCGCTTGCTACGCTGACCGAAATCCAGCGGCAGAGGTTCCTGCTCCACTATGAGCGGAGATTGAGCTACGAGCAGATCGCTGTTGCTGAGGGCTGTTCCGTTCGGGCGGTTAAGTACAGCGTTACCTCAGCAAAAGCGAGCCTCAAAAAATATTTTGAGGGGTAGACTTCCCTTTTCCCCCTCTGAGTGTGGAAATAAGTGAGGGGGTAAATTTCCGGCCCCACTGTTCCTTGACAACTTCATACTGGAACCATCCAATACGTTCTTCCTGTTGCCGGGACACATAGGAAACCCGGCGAGCTACGAAAGCGGGTGCGCGACGACGGCCTCTCACGGGCCGGAGCGATCACACCCATAGCTTTGACAGCGGGGCAGCTCCCCGCAGGGCGACGACAGGCAGGAAGGTCAAAGATACTCATGCCCAGCTATCAGGCCGAGCGTTGAAGCGGCGCAGGAAACGCCGTGAGCCGTCGCAGCCAATGGGGGCATCTCGTGTGGATCGGGAGGGGCCTGCCGCTTGCCGGAATGGGAGCGGGCAGACCCGTGGAGCGGTCAGCTAACCGCCGTTGGATGGTTCCTTTTCAAATACAGGCCGGGCGCGGCGCGGATTTTATGACGATGCTTTGTAAGATTCGCCAATCTTAAAAGCGCCGCGCCCGGCCCCTTACATCTAAAATCCAATAAGGACGTGATCTTTATGGAACCTATCCTGCGCGGCGAAATCTACAGCGCCGACCTTGACAACACCAGAGGCAGTGAGCAGGCGGGCTTTCGGCCCGTGCTGATCCTGCAAACCGACCTGCTCAACCAAAACTCCCCCACGGCGATAGTCGCGCCGATCACCAGCATTATCAAGCTCCCGTTCTTGCCGTCGCACTACATACTGGATGAGCATTGCCCTCTCCATGAGCGCTCCATGGTGCTGACGGAGCAAATCCGCACTATTGACCGCCAGCGCCTGGGGGCCTACATCGGGCGCTTGCAGGCAAACGATGTGCGCGGCGTGGAGCAAGCCCTGTGCTTTAGTCTGGGGTTAGTTGAATGAATAACTCAAGCCGACAGGGCTACATGCCGCCGCCACGCGGAAAGCCCCAAGACGAAATGCTGCTCACTCTTTGTCACGCCTGCGCACAGCAATTCTACGATGCCCCGGAACACAAGATCAGGCGGGCCGACTATCAGGAAGTCATAAAACAAGATTGTGATTACTGCGCCGTGCGGCGTGGTTTTTGCTTTATCATCACGAAACGAGGTTAAAATTATGTGTTTCAAACACAAAAAGGAAAAGCGCGAATGGGTTTACGTGCTGGACGGCTGCCAGGTGCGCGTGGTGTTCGCGCCAAAGGTGCTGCGTATGATGCGGGCCTATCACAAAAGTCAGGAGGGCAAAATCCATGCCGGATAACATAACGCAGCCTTTGACTATTTACCGGGAAAGAACCATCGGCAATACGGTTTACCGCGTGACCAGCGTGTTCCTGGGCGAGAAGGATTTGGCCAAAACCCTGGAGGATTTGGCTGTCCGTAAAGCAATGACGGATATCAAAGCGGGTGTGAATTGCTGATTTGCACATTTGCGGGCCGGGGAAATCTCCTTTATACTGTGGGAGCAGACCCAAAAATCAATAGGAGGTACGAAAAATGGCAAGCGAAAAAACCGTCAATGCCGGGGCGTACTGCCGCCTGAGCGTGGACGACGAACGTATCGGCGAATCCCTGAGCATCGAGAACCAGAAGCTGCTCCTGCAAAACTACGTGCGCGAACAGGGCTGGAACCTGGTGGAAACCTACGTGGACGATGGGTATTCCGGGACGAACTTCGACCGCCCAGCCGTCCAGCGCATGATCACCGACGCGAAGGCCGGGCGCATCAACCTTATCATCGTCAAGGATTTATCCCGCTTTGGCCGAAACTACATCGAGATCGGCCAATTCACCGAGTACCTATTCCCCTCGATTGGGTGCCGGTTCATCGCGCTGGGCAACGGGATCGACACCCAAAACCAGAGCGTGAATAACGACATGATGGGCTTTTTGAACCTGTTTAACGAGTTCTATAGCCGGGATACCAGCAAGAAGGTGCGGGCAGTACGCAAAGCCTGCGCCGAGCAAGGCATGTTCATGGGCACCTACGCGCCCTACGGCTACAGGAAAGATCCCGCCGACCCCCACCGCCTGCTGGTCGACGAGGAATACGCCCCCATGGCGCGCCGCATCTTCGAACTGCGCTGCGGCGGGATGTCCTTCACCGGCATCGCCCGGCTGCTCAACGCCGAGGGCGTGACAAGCCCTACAGACCTGTATTACCGGCAGCGCGGCACGGGCAACCCCCGCCATGTGAATCACTGCTGGTGCGCCACGACGGTCAAGCAGATCATCCGCAGCGAAATCTACATCGGCAATATGGTCAACTGCAAATGCGGCACGGTGTCCTACAAAAATAAGAAGATTGTCCAGAAAGACCCAGAGGACTGGATACGCGTGGAGGGCACCCACGCGCCGTTGATCGCGCCGGATGTGTGGGCCACCTGCGCCGCCCTGGACGGCGCTGGGTTTCAAAAGCGTGACCAGCCGGAAGAAAAAGCCAGCGCCCTCACGGGCATGGTGTATTGCGCCGACTGCGGGTTCAAGATGAACATCGCCCGCGGGCGGCACGAACGCAAAAGCGGCGCTGTGCGTTATTACAATTATTTCGGCTGCGGCAGCTACCGCCGCAGCGGGAAAACCGCCTGCACCCCGCATTCCATCCGCGAGGAAATCCTGCTGGATTTGGTGGTTGAGCATATCCGCGAGAAGGCGCGCGCCGTCGCCTTTGACGAAAAGCAGGTCAGCCGGAAAATCCTGCGGCTGAAAAGCGAGGAATCCGACAGCCGCCTGGC
>JGI20171J14444_1000149_pt1 | contig 23611 bp, 28 predicted proteins | sample TergutNc150P4_FD_14444 | JGI IMG/M metagenome (IMG submission 14444) | reverse complement strand
GCAGTATGCTCGCAAACAAGCATTTGCGCCTTGGCGTTTTTCCCAACAACAATCAAATTTCGGCTGTTTGCCATCAAATTTGCAGATGCCCGCATCAGATTTATCAACTGAATTGGTTTGTCAAAAATCACATTATCAGGAATATACATAAAAAATCCATCTTGAGCAAACGCGCCGTTGAAAGCAATTAAACTGTCATTTTTTTTATCAGTAAGGCGGGCAAAATACGGCGCAACGAGTTCAGGCTGTTGTTCACAAATCGTTTTCAAACTGCCTACAACAATGCCTTTTGGCAAATCGGGCTGTTGTGGATTTTCTATAAAATCGTCATTTACAATTAAATAATTATAATTTCCGATTCCATTAATATTACAGCGAAAAATTTCCTGCGGATTATAATCTGTGCGCAAACGCTTGATATTCAGTCCATATTCCTGTTCAAACGGTTTTTGCAAGTCGGTATATGGATAATTTTCGTCAGAATTGTCAGGAAAACCAAGACGGCAGAATTTTTCAAATTCGCAATCGCGAATTTCGTTCATCAAAGTCGCCGAATTTTGCTTGATAATTTCGTTCGTATTTCGGTATAAATCAATATATTGAAGTTCTTTTTGCATTTTTTATATTTTAAAATTTTTCCAAAATATGTAAATATTCGTTTGTAAAATTTGCTTTATGATTTCTATTTTCTGTTTTATCGGCTTTAAAACGCTGATAATTTGTTGTTTGCAAGTCATATTTTCCGTATTTTTCCAAAATTTTCCGAATTTCGGAAGCAGACATTAACCCTTCGTTGTTGTAACTTAGAAAAATATATTGAAAATTTGCATTTTCTATCAAATTATCCAACTCATTTTTAACCGAATTTTTTTTGCAATATTTCGATTTTTCATACTCAGGCAAACCTGTTTTTCCTTTTGGAATAAAATCGTTGTGTTTTGCTATTGTGTTCAAAATGTGATAGTTTGCGCCATATTGACGGGCATTGTATGGCGGGTCTAAATACAAAATATCGCCATTAATTTGCTTGATTAAAATATTGCTGTCCATATTAAAAACTTCGTGTTTGTTTTCGTTCAGTTCGTAGATTGCTGGCTGCAAAATCAAATTTTTTTGTGCCGATTTTTTAAGATTTTTCAGATATGCGCCATAAACTGAAGCCGTATTTGCCACCTTGTCGGCGCATTCGAGCAAACTTGCCAGCAGAAAAAAATACAAATTTTCGCCAATAATATCACTCCTTTTCCAATATTTAATTTTTGCAAGAATCGCGTCAATTTTTTTGCCGTTGTAATCGGAAAAATACTGCCTCTGTCCGTTTGCCCCAAGGCAATAATTTTTATATATAAAACCGTTTTCTATCAAAGGCAAAGTGTTTAATTGACTGATATACTGTTCTTTGTTTTTTATTTCAAAATGATTTTCAATATAATTTTTATTCAAAACATAACTGTAATATTCGCAATCGTTGGCAATAACTTTTTTCACTTCGCATTTAAAACTTCGCCCGACAACGCCCGTTCCTGCAAAAATATCGCAGAAAACTTTGTCCGACAAATCATTGCCAACAACACCGTAAATCGTATTTTTGATAAAATTTAAAAGTTTATGTTTTGAGCCAATATAGTTCATTGTTCAAATTTTAAGATTTTTTTCTTTGATGTTTCGTGTTATATGTTAATCATTCAATATGCGGAATATTCTTTTTACCCATCATATTTTTTGTAAATATTTATTTTTAAGTTCGTTGTAAAGATTAATATTCAGATTAGATTTTGCTAATTCACATTCCATTACAAATAACAATTCACGTTTTATATGATTTTCTCTGTCGCCCTCATGAGTTTCCTTTATAACAAAGTTCCATTCTTTTTCGTTTTTTATTTTTGCCATATCTATGCTTTTTTCATTACTATTAAATGTTTGAAACCTCTTAAATAAAAATTAAAACGTCTTGCTCTATCGTGCCAAATTCCTGTATTAGAAGTTTGATTATGTCGTGTAACACAAATTAAATCAACAGGTTCAAAATGTTTTTCAAGACGTTGGTAAAGCAAAAAACCTGTTGGCGTAAATTTCTTTTTTATCCATTGGTCTCCGATTAGCCAAGCAACTACTTTGTCGGATTTTAAAATTCTGTAAATTTCTATGATTACTTTTTCTAATTCATCGAAAAATTCTGTTGTTTCGCAAGATATTTTACCTATACATTGAGGATTGTCAGAATAATTTATGTTATCTGAATATGGACTATCAATGAAAACAAAATCTACACTGCTGTCCTCTAACGGAATTTTACGAGCATCGTTGTAAATAATGTCTGAGCGAATAATATTCAAATCATAACCAATCACTTTGCGGTTAAGTTCTTTTGCTACATCAATGGTTGTTCCGCTACCACACATTGGGTCAACAACTAAATCATTTTCCTTTGTATAACGTTGTAATAAATTCCAAATTACAAACGCGGGAGTAACACCATTGTATTTGTTATTTCCGTGTGGTATTTTCCCATAATTTTGAGTTGGAAAATCCCAAAGGGTTGTTGATTCAAGTATGAGATTGTTTTCAGCCATTTGTTATTTAATAAGATTTCGCAAGTCGTCAATAAATTTATCAAACATTTTTACTTTATTACTTTCCTCAATAGTTGTTTCACTCAACACATAACTACCGTCTAAATCTTTTTCAACTATTGCCCGACCTTTTTTCACGGGCTGTTTCATTGTCAAAGTTCCATCTTCGTCTGGTGTTACGAAATAAACTTTTATGTGTTCCGTCACTTTATCAGAAGCCAGTTTGATTTTCCAATAGCCCGTTTGTGCAATCCGTTCCCGCAAAGTTACCTTGCTTGACAAAACCGCAATAACTTTGCCATCAGCAGGATTGAATATGATAATATCCACATCGGGTAAATGTGCTCCGAATTCACCGTAATCAACAAGTAGGTTGCGTTTTACCGTACTCAATAATTTGGGCAAATTTGCACCACTTGTTCTTTCAAGTGAATTTCCATTTATTACATCAAGTCCTAGATTTCTAACTTCATCAACAATAATATGTTCTATGAGTTTCTCAATATTTTTCCCTTTGAATGCCCGCCAAGATTGCTCGTGGTCATTACCTGTAAAATCCTGTTTGTGTTGTTCTTTTGCATCTTGCAATATCTTGGAAATGAAACGATAAGCGTTATTTCCAACCACTTTTTTCTTTTCTTCGTATAAACTGATTAAATCTTTGATTGTCATAATTTCTCCATTATTAAAATATATTCCGTGGGATAAGCCATTTTTATATTGCTAGTTGCTTTTCCAAATTTTCCAGTTTTGGGGTCGCGCGTTGAGGGTAGCATTTTTGAAGGGATTTCACGTTTTATCACATCGTGAGTTTTAAAACCAATATTTTCAAATTGTTGTTGAAAAACTTCTGCATTCAGTATTTTAACTCCTTGAAATTCAGTATTTCCAATTACAATACAGGCACGACCACCACTTTTTAAAACGCGTTTTGTTTCTTCAAAAGTTTCGAGCATATCTGCAAAATAATTCTTTACTTCATTTTGTTTTTTATTTTTTAAATTATTTACAATATCATTGGCTAATTTACTTTTCAAATCTATATTTTCTCTGGTTTTGTACGAACTACCTATAAATTTTTGACGAAATTCGGGCAATTCTTTCATAAAACCGAACCACAATGACGGAAGTTGGTGTAAATCAGCATATTCATAAGAAGTTACATAAGGTGGAGAGGTTACAATCAAAGTTGCTTTTTCGTTTTCACAGGGTAAATTTCGAGAATCAGAACATTGTACATTTCTAAATACATCAATATTTTCTCTAATTTCCGACTTCAAAATTTTGTTAAATTCGCCATGTTTTTTTATCATTTTTTTTGATTGAGCAAAAAATAATTCTATCGGGTTGTAAATTTTCTTATTCAAATCACGTGTTGGTTTAACGCTTTTCTGCAACCAAATAGAACTTGATTTTAAAATTTGTGCAAACGTTACCAAAAAGAAATCTTTAACATCAACAGTTTCTATTTCTAAAATTCTTGCTAAAATAATTGCCAATTTTTCTTTTTGTTCGGGTAAAAACCAATAATCAATCCGTTCATTATCAGGTATTTTTAACAGTGCATTTCTCAACGAGTTTGCAAATTGTCCATTCAGTCTCTTTGTTAAGTCTTTTTCCAATTTGCAATATTCTTCTGTTAATATCAGATTGTCAATAGGTGTTGTTTTAACTTTCGCAAGTAAATTAGCAATCTCATTTATATCTGTTCCTATTCCTATTCTACTATTTACAATGGCTTCAATAACCGTTGTTCCGCTACCCATAAATGGGTCAATAACAATGTCGCCCTCTGATGAATTTTCTTTTATCAATCTTTGGGCAAGTTGTGGAATAAATTTAGCGGGATAAGTGTAATATCCGTGCGTTACATACGAAGTATCCTTAATCGTTTTGTCAGAAAACGACCACGAATAATCAATGTTTTTATGTTTAAAATATTCTTTCATTTTCTATTTTTTATCCAAATTATATCGCTAAAAATCAGTCGATTATTTATTTCAATTTTATTAAAACCATTTTTATTGGAAAAATCCAAAAACGTCTTTATTTTTTGCTCAACCGCTTCAAAATCCGATTTGCTTTCGAGTGTTTGGCAAACTGCAAACAAACGATTTTCAAAATGTTGCCTGCTCTGACTTGACTGATTTTCGTAAAGCCAGCGTATCAATTTATTTTTATTTTCTCGGAGGCTCAAATCCAAATTTTGCTCAAAATTTTTCGGATAAACCGAAGTTTTCAGGTCGAAAGGTACATTTTTTATGTAAAAATCTATGGTCAAATGCTTTGGATTTTCCTCTTTTACCGCGCCGTTTTTGCAAAACAAAAACTCGTGATAACGCGCACATTGAAAATTGTACCAGCGATGCAAAGCATAATTCAAATCAATATCTTTTTTCTTACAAATTGTGATTATAAAATCCAAATTATCAATTTCATACACAAATCTTGTAAGTTTATCAAGTTCATCGTTTTGCCTTTGCCACTGCTGAGAAATATAACTCAAAGCGCGTTTTATATCTTCTTCACTTGCCATTATTTTGAATTTTTGAAATAAAAAATGTAAATAGCAAAATGTCAAATTATAGATTGTTTAACCCAATCGTAGCCTTTTTCTTCCAATTCCAGCGCGAGTTCTTTTCCGCCTGTTTTCACAATTTTTCCGTCTGAAAGCACGTGAACAAAATCGGGAACAATATAATCCAAAAGCCGCTGATAATGAGTGATTACAATGGTTGCGTTTTCGGGCGTTTTGAGGCGATTAACTCCATGTGCAACAATGCGCAATGCGTCAATATCAAGCCCGCTGTCTGTTTCATCGAGAATTGCGAGTTTTGGCTCAAGCATTGCCATCTGAAAAATCTCGTTCCGTTTTTTTTCGCCGCCAGAAAACCCCTCATTTACAGCGCGATTAGTCAAATTTGCGTCCATTTCTACAAGTTCTTTTTTCTGCTTCATCATTTTCAAAAAATCGCCCGCAACAATCGGCGGCAATCCGTTATATTGCCTGTGCGCATTGACAGCCGCACGCAAAAAATTTGTCATACTTACGCCCGCAATTTCTACAGGATACTGAAAACTCAGAAAAATTCCCTCGCAAGAACGCGCTTCTGGCGACATTTCAAGCAGATTTTTCCCGCAAAATTCCACTTCGCCTGCTGTAACTTTATATCCATCGCGCCCTGTCAGAACGGCGGCAAGAGTTGATTTCCCCGCGCCGTTTGGTCCCATTATCGCGTGAACTTCGCCCGCGCCAACCGACAAATTCAGTCCTTTTAAAATTTCCTTTTCATTTATAGAAGCGTGTAAATTATTTATTTTGAGCATATTATGTTTAATTACTAATTACGGTTTTAATTTTAAAAATATCTTATGATTTTATTATAACAATTGCAAAAGTAGTGATTTTTCATAAAAAAAGCGTTTTCAAATTTCGCGCACGTTGAAAATCGGCACATCAATTTGTTGGCGCAACGCAGCCTGCAAATTTGCAGAACTGACAGCGTAACCTTCTGGCGATGTAGGATTTACTGTAATTGCAAGCAGATTTGTATGATTAAGAACGCAAATTTTACCGCCTTTTTTTGTGAAGATATTATAAACAATTTGAGAGACAAAAAGTTTTGTAAAATCACTCACAACAAAAGTAAAGCCATCTGCCAATTTGTTTAAAATGATGAAATTCAATAATTTATCATTCAACGCTCCGCCAACAAAAAGTATTTTATTTTTTTTGATAATATTAAAAATTTTTTCATTTAAAAAATTATCAAAAATCAGAGCCGATTCTATTTGTAAATCAATAAGTTGCAAATTTTCGTCAATACAAAAAAGTCCTTTTCCTGCATTTGATAAAACATTTTGCAGAGTTTTTTCAGCCAAAGGCAATCCAACAAGCGAAACGACAAATTTTGTGTGTTTTGTAATTATCTGAATATCAGGCGATAATGCCGCACCTGTTGCTAAAATCATTGCATCGGTAATAGCGGGCGAGGCAAGCGATAGCCGAGAAGTCGCCCCGTCGACAAGCGTTATTTCCGCGCCAAATTTTGCACTTTCAGCGATAATTTTTTTGAGAGTTTGCGTATCCGCCGCGCCCGAAAGTATAATTTTACCTGCGGTAATTGCTTGTGCAACAATAATTTTACCCAAAATGCTTTCGTTGTTGTCAATTTTTAAAATTTTTGCATCAAAGGTTTTTTGCCCAAAAAATTTTTCGACAGTAACAAAAATCATTCCTTCATAAATTGTAATTTCGGGTTTTTGCGTGCCAAAAATCTGGTCAATTTTTTCACCATCAAGCCCGATAGAAGTAACCGCAACGCACTTTTGCCGTTCTTTTAATGCCGCCAAAATATAATTCAAAGTTTCGGTTTTGCCCGTATTTTTTGCCATACCAACCACCGAAACACTTTTTTGCAGCAATATTTGGTCAATAAAATTCATTTTAAGATTTAGAATTGCGGAATTTACGCAATTTTCTGCAAAAATACAATTTTTTTTCGTCAAAAATACGCTTACATTTTAAAAAATCATTAATTTTGCCAAAAAATTTACTTTAAAAATTCCAATTCAATGGACAAAGAACAGATTAGAGAAGTGATTGCGCGGCGTGCGGCAAAGGAACTCAAAGACGGCGATGTGGTGAATTTGGGCATCGGTTTACCAACCTTAATTCCAAATTATTTACCTGAAAAAGTGAAAGTTATATTGCAATCTGAAAACGGTTTGCTCGGAATGGGCGCACGCCCCGAAATTGGCTGCCAGGACGATGAATTGACTGATGCGGGCGGCGGATTTGTTACAATGCAAACGGGCGCAAGCAGTTTCGACAGCGCAACTTCGTTTGGAATTATTCGCGGCGGACACGTTGATATTACGTTTTTGGGCGCGTTGCAGGTTGCCGAAAATGGCGATTTGGCAAATTGGATAATTCCCAACAAAAAAACAACGGGAATGGGCGGCGCTATGGATTTGCTCGCAGGCGCACGAAAAGTTGTCTTGGCAATGGAACATACTGCCAAAGGTGCGCCTAAAATATTGAAACGATGTACTTTACCTCTTACAGCAGCAGGACGTGTAAGTATGATTATTACTGAAATGGGCGTAATGGAAATTACGGATAAAGGACTGATTTTAAAAGAAATAAACCACGAATTTACGATAGAACAGGTGCAGGCAGCCACAGAAGCGACTTTAATCGTTGCCGATGATTTGAAATCAATGTTGGAATAAAGTGCGTATTGCTCATAATAAATAAAAACCGCAATATTAAAATTATAAAAATATAAAAGTAAAGGGTATCACAATAGAGAACAATAATAAGGGCATACCTGCTTTTGCCCACATTGATTCGCGTAAATATGATGAATATTTGCGCCTGCTATTTGTTGATGGAGTAGAAATAAAATATATTCCTAATGCAAAAACAGTAACCGCATTAAAGGAAAGTACAAAAAAATTGAAAACATTTTCTGAAGTAGAAGATTTTTTAACTGATTTAAACAAATAGGATATTGATATTCAACGTACCATTGCTTTGACAAATCGCCTTTGCGTTCGTTGAGAAATGGATAAATTATTATACTGCTTTTTCTTGGCATAATTTTTTTTATTTTGTGTGTTAATTGTGTGTAAAAATCATTTGTAAAACATTAAAATTCAAATATTTATAAATATATTTTTCTTTGCACACAAAAATAAAACTGTGTTTTTAAAACTGCGAAATGCTGATAATCGATTGATTATCAGCATTTTTTTTGTAAGATTTTTTGTCGGGATGACAGGATTTGAACCTGCGACCACACGCCCCCCAGACGCGTACTCTACCGGGCTGAGCTACATCCCGTTGCTCTTTTTGTTAAAATTATTTGGAAATTTTAAATAGCAAATTTAAAAATTGAAATTTTTGAATAATTTCGTAGTGCAAAAGTACAATAAAAATTTAAAAATGAAAAATTTTTTAGAAAATTTTATTATCCATGCAACTTTTTGCTGCCTTTATTGCGTCTAATAGAAAAATATGTTTAACAATCTAATTTAATTTGTATTATGGAAGATATATCTATTGGGATTGCATTTTTTGCAGCAGCCGTCGGCATTGTTGCTATTATTTTCAAATATTTGAATAATGAGAAAAATCGGCGTTACGCAGTAATGGAAAAGGCGATTGAAAGCGGGCAACCGCTTCCAGAAAACTTTTTTACAGTAAAAAAAGAAGAAAAACGCTCGTTTGAGTATTTCAAAAGCGGCATTATTTTCACTTTTTTAGGAGTAGTTTTTTGGATTTTGTTTTTTTTGGGATATTTTAAGGAACAAGCCTTTGCGTTTATATTTATAGGGGCGTTTTTCACAGCGTTTGGGTCAGCATTTTTGCTGATTGGCTTGCTTAGGAGAAATCAGGAAAAGAACGAAAAGCAAAACAAAAATGAATAATGCCGATGATTTGACTTTGATTGGTAAAGTGCTGATACTTGGCGACAAACGCGCTTTCGACAGTTTGACGCTTAAGTATCAGGGCTTTGTCCGTCGTTTTTTGCGCAATCTTTGCTGCGGCGATTCGATGCTGGCAGACGATTTGGCGCAGGAAACGTTTATCAAAGCATATCTCAACTTGCATCAATTCAAAGGAATAGCAAATTTTTCAACTTGGCTTACGCGCATCGCGTATAATATTTTTTATGATTACAGGAATAATAAAAAAGAAAATTTTGAGCCGCTGGAAGTTGCAGCTTTTGAAATTTATCAAACAAAGATGCCAACGGAAAATTATGATTTTGAACAACTTTTAAAAGTTTTAAATCCGCAGGAACGCGCTGCAATTTTACTTTTTTATATGGAAGATTTTCCAATAAAAAAAATTGCAAAAGCAATGCATATATCTGCAGGAACAGTAAAATCGTTGATTTTCCGAGCAAAAAAGAAACTTGGAAATATTTTAGAAAAAGAAAAAATATGAAACAGAAAAATGAAAATAATGATTTGAATGTACTGTTTAAAATTAATAAAATGGAAATTTTGGACGAAGGATTTTCTCAAAAAGTTTCTCAAAAAATTCCTTCGACCAATAATTCTTATACAACAACTTATATAATTTGGACGATTGCGTTGATAATTTTAGTTGGCGTAGTATTCAAATTTTTTAACTTTACAGAAAATTTCCCGCTTTTGCTTTCGCGGATTTCAGAAAATTTCATTGCCGCTTTAATTTTATTTTTCAAAAATCCAAACATTTATATCACTACATTTTTGGCGTTATTGACAGCAGGCGGTTTTTGGGCTTTTAAAAAAACAACTTTTTAACTATTATTTTTTTTGAAAACCGAATTTTTTTTGTATCTTTGTACGTTTTTTTGAGCATGATAAAATGCTTGATTATTAAATTTTTATAATAAAATTATATTAAAAAAACGGCAAAAAGGTTTTTTTTAATGAAAATATGAGCGAAGAAAAGAAAATAAACGGTAATTCAAATTATGATGCGAGTAAAATCCAATCGCTTGAAGGAATGGAACATGTGCGTATGCGCCCTTCGATGTATATCGGCGATGTTGGAACAAAAGGCTTGCATCATCTTGTTTATGAGGTAGTTGACAATTCTATTGACGAGGCGATGGCTGGTTTTTGCGACAGGATTGATGTCGTTGTTCACCCCGACAACAGCGTTTCTGTAAGCGACAACGGGCGCGGTATTCCTGTCGATTTTCACGAAAAAGAGCAAAAATCGGCTCTTGAAGTGGTTATGACAAAGATTGGTGCGGGCGGAAAGTTCGATAAAGACAGTTATAAAGTTTCGGGCGGGTTGCACGGAGTTGGCGTTTCGGTGGTTAATGCACTGTCGGATTTGCTGACGGCGCAGGTATATAGAGATAACAAAATTTACGAACAAAAATATTCGCGCGGACAAGCCATAACGCAGGTTGAAATTGTCGGAACAACCGAAAAACTCGGAACGACAATTACTTTTCATCCTGATAACGAAATTTTTAAAGAAACAACAAATTTCAATTTTGATGTACTTTCAAACCGTTTGCGCGAACTTTCGTTTCTCAATGCGGGAGTAAAACTTACGCTTACAGACGAACGGGTTTCGGAAATGATGCCCGAACCAAAGACGGAAATTTATTATTCTCAAGAAGGTTTGCGCGATTTTATTCGTTACCTCGAAGGCACGCGCGAACAACTTATTGACGATATTATTCATATCAGCACCGATAAATTCGGTACGCCTGTGGAAATTGCAATGACCTATAACACAACGTTTAACGAAAACACTCATTCTTACGTCAATAATATTAATACCATTGAAGGCGGAACGCACGTTGCAGGTTTCAGGCGCGGACTTACACGTACTTTGAAAAAATATGCAGACGATAATAAAATGCTCGAAAAGGCGAAAGTTGATGTTTCGGGCGATGATTTTCGTGAAGGGCTGACTGCAATTATTTCCGTAAAAGTAGCCGAACCACAGTTTGAAGGACAAACCAAAACCAAACTTGGCAATAATGAAACAATGGGAACTGTTGATCAGGCAGTTGGCGAAGCGTTAGGAAATTATTTGGAAGAACATCCAAAGCAAGCAAAAACTATTGTGGAAAAAGTAATTCTTGCAGCTCAGGCACGTGAGGCGGCACGAAATGCACGGCTTAAAGTGCAGAGGAAATCGCCGCTTTCGGGCGGCGGGCTGCCGGGCAAACTTGCCGACTGCGCCGATAAAGATCCTGCAAACTGCGAACTTTTCCTTGTAGAAGGAGATTCGGCAGGTGGAACAGCAAAACAGGGACGCAGCCGTCAGTTTCAGGCGATTTTACCTTTGCGGGGGAAAATTCTAAATGTTGAAAAAGCAATGCAGCATAAAGTTTTTGAAAGCGAAGAAATTCGCAATATTTACACCGCTTTAGGAGTTACAATCGGAACAGAAGACGATTCTAAAGCGTTGAATACTGTAAAATTGCGTTATCATAAAATAATAATTATGACCGATGCCGATGTTGACGGTAGCCACATTGCAACCCTGATTATGACTTTCTTTTTCCGTCATATGAAAGAACTTATTGAGCAAGGTTATCTTTATATTGCTACTCCGCCGCTTTATCTTTGCAAAAAAGGGAAAAATGAGCGTTATTGCTGGAACGAGCAACAGCGGGTTGCTTTTATTCAGGAATTTGGCGGCGGCAACGAAAGCGGAATTCACACTCAACGCTACAAAGGGCTTGGCGAAATGAACGACAAGCAACTTTGGGAAACCACAATGAATCCTGAAAATCGTACTTTGCGGCAGGTTACAATAGAAAATGCCGCCATTGCCGACCACACTTTTTCGATGCTTATGGGCGATGATGTTGCCCCAAGACGACAATTCATCGAAGAAAATGCAACTTACGCAAATATTGATGCATAAACTAAAAAGAGCGAAATTATCGCTCTTTTTTTGTGATAAAAATTATAAAGTAATTTCAACTACTTAATGTAACTTTATGGTTAAATCTTTTTCTATTAAAGAAAAATTTTATAATTTTGCAACAAAAATTTTTTATTTGGAAAGAACAGCAGATATCATGAAAAAAATTACAATTACACTGATTTTTACATTTGTGTGCAATGCAGCCTTGTTTTCGCAGGAAATTGACCACACTGCTTACGAAAAATGGGTTGATTTTATTAATTGCAAATACCTGAAAGCCTATTTTGACAAAAAAATTGACGATACAAGTATTTCACAAATATTTCGTAGCGATTACAACAACCGTATAAAAAAAGTACTCGCTGATGTTAATTTTGAAAATGCAAATTTGCGAGCCAAAATGCTTGTACCTCTGAAAAGTTACCCAAATGGAAAAATTTTGGTTGAATTTATTGAGAATAAAAAAGCGGATTTTGATAAAAGCTGGGATAAATCTCGTCTGATTGAGCAGTTGCTCGCCTTGCCAACCAACCAGCCAAGAGGCGCAGATGGCAGTTTTAATGTTTTTTTAAAAGAAGAAAAGGCAGCCTTGAAAACATATTTACAAAAGGAACTTTTACCACAAAATCAGCAAAATATTAAAATCCAATCAGTTGTACAAGATACTTTGCGAAAAGATACAGCCGTTATCCAGTCTGCTACAAATGTACAAAATATTCAGCCAAAGCAAAATCTCATTGAAAAAATTCCATTAAAATGGGTGATTATTGCGCTTTGTGTTATAATTATGGCTGTTTTATTTTTTATTTTTAAAGAAAAAATAAAATTAAAAATCGTATCAAATCCCGAAAAAATTGCAGGAACAGGTTTATTGGAAAAAATTGCTCAATTGGAAAAAGACAATCAAGTGCTGACCGACAAGGTTTTTCATATCTGCTATAAAAATGATGAATTGCGGCGTGAAATAGATAAAATTTGTCATGAGCGCGACATTGCATACCATAAAATCAAAGAGTTACAAAATACAAAAAAAGAACAAAGCAAGTTATTTTAAAAAAATTGAAAAAAAATTTTGCAGTTTACACTAAAAGCAGTACTTTTGCGCTGGGTAAGTCCTACGCGACCAGCTCCCTTTGAATTCCCCCAGGGCTTGACCGCAGCAAGGGTAGAAGGTTGTAGCGGTGCGACGTAGTAAGCTTACCCTTTGTTTTTGTAATTCCTACTACAATTAATTCAATTTATATATATATGTAATTGTACCGCGCACGTTGCCGTCGCCTGTGGTAACGCGGATTTTTTTCGCTGCCGCCACTGCTTCATTGAGCATTTTAGGGTTAGAAATTGTTGTTGGTTTTCCTATTGATGCGCTTGTAACTTCTCCCCGTTCATTTACAGTAATATCCACCGTGATTTTTCCCTCGTCATTGCTATCGTATTTTGGCAATGAAGTTTGTACAAGTTCTCTTCCTTGCAGCGATAATGAGCCGTTTGGATTTCCGCGCCCTGCGGGATTTCCCTGCCGTCCGTTGCCGTCTCCGCTGCCTACGCCTGCGCCGCTGCCTGTTCCATTGCCTGAACCGTTTCCTGATGCGTTGCCTGTTCCTGAACCTGCGCCAAAACCTGTTCCTGTCCCCTGCGCCGATTGCGCACTGCCCGCTAATGCACTGCCAAAGCGATTTGCTTTATCTATGGCTGCCTGCCGCTGTTGCTCGGCAATACGTGCTGCCTCCGCATCAGCAATCGCCTTTTGACGTTCTGCCTGCTGCTGTGCTGCCTGTTGTTGTGCATACGCACCAGAATTGTCGTCTTGAGTAACAACTGCATTGTTTGGCGAAACAATAGGTTGCGTAACCGATTGAGCCAAAGGCTGTTCAGTGGTTTGCTGGGTTGCATATCCGCCTGCGTCAATTTTACCGCCTGCCGAGCCACCATAATCGCCGCCTGTTCCACCGCCATCAAACGAATCGCCAAAACTTACCATAATAACTTCTTCGCTATGTTGTTCTATTTTAGGCAAATAGGTAAAAAGCAGCAGTAAAAGCAACACACCCAAAATAATAATTGAGCCGCCTGAACCCGCTAAGCGCGAGCGATTTTCTATTTGATGGAAAGTGTCTGTCATTTTTTTTAAAACGGATAAAGACAAATATTAGTGCAAAAGTAGTTAATTTTCAGTGAAAATCAATTATTTTTATTTTTTTCTCAAAAAATAAATTTATCTTTGCAAAAAAAATCAATAAGAGTCTGTTTGAAAAATTTAGATATTATATTTATTATGCATTGTTTTTGTTGTTTTTCTTATAGATTAAATAAAATTAAACAGATTCTAAATTAAATCAAATAATCAAATAAAAATTAATAGAAATATGAAAATAAAAAATGGTCTGAAAATCAGAGATATAGCAGGTGAAAAAATTCTTGTAGTTCAGGGAAAAGCGGGCGTTGATTTGACCAAAGTCGTTAGTTTCAATCAAACTGCCGAATGGCTTTACAACGAGTTTGTAGGTAAAGATTTTACTGTCGAAGATATGGCTGTCGCCCTTACCGAGCGTTTTGAAATTGACGCGGAACGGGCGACTATCGATGCCGAAAATTTTGTAAATTCATTGCTTAAAGCAAATGTAATTGAGTGAAAATGAATATTTTAAACAATATTTCGCTTTTGCCGTATAATTCTTTCGGAATTGACGTGCGCACAAAATATTTCGCTGAATATCAAAACATTGAAGAACTTTACCAATTACTTGAATCCGATATTGCGAGGCGCGAAAAACTGCTGCAAATTGGCAGCGGCAGCAATTTATTGTTTGTATCTGATTTTGAGGGAATTATTCTTTATTCCAAAATAAAATTTATTGAAAAAATGGCAGAAACAGACGGCGAAGTTTTTTTGCGAGTTGGCAGCGGAGTTGTTTGGGATGATTTTGTAAATTATTGTGTAACAAATAATTATATTGGCGCGGAAAATCTTTCACTTATTCCCAGCCAAACAGGTGCGGCGGCAGTGCAAAATATTGGGGCTTACGGTGTGGAAATTTCAGATATTGTGCAAACGGTAGAAACTATTGATATTCAAACACTTGAAAAGCAAATTTTTACAAATTCCGAGTGTCAATACGATTACCGCACAAGTGTTTTTAAAACCGATTTGAAAGGAAAGAAAATTGTTACCGCAGTTGAATTTTGCCTTTCAAAAAAGCCGAATTTTAATTTGAGTTATGCAAATTTAAAACAGGAAATTTTAAAAAATTATTCAGAAATAAATCTTTCAAACATCAGAGCTACAATAATTTCCATACGCGACAGTAAATTGCCAAATCCGAAAATTAAAGGAAATGCGGGCAGTTTTTTCACAAATCCATATATTTGCATTGCACATTTTGAAAAATTGAAAAAAACCTATCCTGAAATTCCTTATTATCCTGTCAATGAAGAACTTGTAAAAATTCCTGCGGCGTGGCTTATTGAGCAATGCGGCTGGAAAGGAAAACAGCGTGGGCGTGCCGCCGTTAATGCGGCGCAACCATTAGTGCTTGTAAATCAGGGAAGTGCGGCAGGAGCGGAAATTCTCGCTTTGGCTCAAGAAATTCAAAAAAGCATAAAAGAAAAATTTGCAATAAATCTGAAATTGGAAGTAGAAGTTATTTTTTAGGTTTTTGATAAATAAAAATTTGCATATAAGAAATAAATATTAACTTTGCACTTTATTAAATTTTAATTTAAAAACTCATTGTAAAAAAGTAGTATGGAAAATTTCAACAACAATCCACAAGGTCCTGCGCCCGATAACAATCTTGTTTGGGCGATTTTAGTTACAATTTTATGTTGCCTTCCGGGCGGAATTTACGCTATTGTGCGTGCTACAAAAGTGAATACGCTTTGGCTGAACGGACAATACGACGAAGCGAGAAAGGCAGCCGATGACGCTAAAAAATGGTCTATTATTTCGGCAATTGTAGGTGGCGTATGTATTATTATTTGGATTATCATAGTAGTATTAGGCGGATTTGCCGCAGCGTATGGTAATTACTAAAAATAATTGCAAAACGGTTTTTAGATTGCTTCTGTGCATTTGCGCGGGGGCAATCTTCATTTTTGTTTATCAACATTTTAACCCTTCAAAAGAATGGTTTCTCGTTTGTCCTGTTTATAAAATGACAGGGCTGTATTGCACAGGTTGCGGCTCGCAGCGTACAATACATTGTCTTCTGAATTTGCAAATTGCGCAATCTTTGTGCTACAACCCACTGCTGACTGTTTTTTTGCCTTTTTTTCTTTATCTTGCAGGCGTTTGGTTTTACAATTTTATTTTTGATAAAAAATATAGACCGATTTTTTTATACAACAATAAAATCGTATATATCATTCTGATAATCATTGTGTTATACACAGTTTTAAGAAATATTCCCGCTGTTCCTTTCAATTATTTAGCCCCGTCAAAATAATATTACAGTGTATAGCGCATTATTTGTAGTTTTTTTAGAATTTGTAATCCAAAAAATTACCCCTCGTTTTTTTCAAAACGAAGGGTAGCAAAAAGTTCCTCTTTTTTTGAGAGAAGCTTATTAATTAAGATTTTTTATTCCGCAGGATTAATATCCAACAATTCTACGTCAAAAATCAAGGTTGCATAAGGCGGAATAGGACCTGAGCCTTGCTCGCCGTATGCGATGTTGTAAGGAAGGAAAAATCTGTACTTAGAACCGACTGACATCAGTTGCACGCCTTCTGTCCAGCCCGCAATAACGGCATTAAGCGGAAAAGTAGCAGGTTCGCCGCGCTCAACAGAACTGTCGAACACCGTGCCGTCAATTAATTTACCTGTGTAATGCACTTTTACATTGTCGGTTGCAGCGGGTTTTGGTCCGTCTGTTTGCTTGATAACCTCATATTGCAGTCCGCTTTGGGTAACTTTCACTTCGGGACGTTTTTTGTTTTGGTCTAAAAACGCCTGACCCTCGGCTTGTTTTACTGCGGCTTCCTGCTGCTGCGCCATCATAATATACTGCTGAAAATACATACTTGCAAATTCTGCACTCATCGGCACACTGTCGCCTGCAAATGCCTGATGCATTCCTTTGAGCAGCATATCGGAATTTATCTCCATTCCCGGAAATGTTTTCAGATTACGAGCAAAATCATTGCCCACATATACGCCAAAGGCATAACTTACAGAATCTCTTTTGTTTTGCAACAATTGACTTGTTGGCGGTGCAACAGATTTTTTAGGGCGCACTTTGTTTTGCGCATTAACGCTCAAAAAACAGAGCAATGCAATAATTGTTATGAAACTAATTTTTTTCATTTTTTATATTTATTATTTAAAATTATTATTTTGTATATTCAGCAATTCAACTTCAAATACGAGCGCGGAATGCGGCGGAATACTGCCTGTTCCGTGTGCGCCGTATGCAAGGTGCGAAGGAATAAAAAGTTTCCATTTTGAGCCTACAGGCATCAACTGCAAAGCCTCAACCCAACCTTGAATAACTTGGGTAACGCCAAAAATGGCGGGCGTTTCACGCACAACAGACGAATCGAAAACTGTGCCGTCGGGCAAAGTTCCGTGATAATGAACTTCCACTGTGTCAGTCGATTTTGGAACAACACCCGTACCTTTTTGCAGGATTTCGTATTGCAAACCGCTGGGCAAAGTTACCACTTCTGCACGTTTTTTATTTTCTTCCAAAAACGCAACGCTTTCGGTTTTGGCTTTCGCTCCTTTTTCATCTTGCAGTTTCGTAAAAAACTGATTTAATGTATCCTGTGCCTCATTTATAGAAATTTTTGGTTGCGTATTTTCAAAAACAGTTTTCACGCCGTCTAAAAATTCTGCATAATCTAAATTTTTTATTCCACTGTGAATCAGGTTACTACCCAAACTTAACCCCAAAGCATAACTTACTTTTTGCATTATATTTTTATTTTATTTAAAGATTTAAAATTGTTGCTAAATATTTTTTCATCTGAATTTTTATCAAAATTCGCTCTATATAGAGATTATTAAGAGTTTGTTTAAAAAATTAACAAAATTTTTTTGTAAAATTTTCAGAGTGCAAAAGTACATAAAAAATTTCAAAGAAGAATTTTTTTAGCCTTTGTTGCCTGAAATTCTTTCAAATAAAAAGGCTCAAAATATGCGGCATCTGCAAACTGTTTCTGCTGAAATTTTTCGTTTGCAAGCGTAATCATATTTTCTGCCAAAGGAAAAACATTGTCGATAAAACGGCAATTATGGTGCTGCAACAGCGGCACACACTTATTTGAACCATTGCCGAAAAAATAAATGATATTGTTTTCCAAAATGTCGGCAAAAGAATTTTCGGTAATAATTTCCGCTCTGATTTCGCCAAAAACTGTTCCGTCGTTTCTATACAGCGCACAAAACACTTCTGCCCGCCGCGCGTCAATCATTGGGCAGAGCAAAGCATTTTTTTCAAAAACATCAATTTTACGCTTTGCGGCAGCGTTGATAACTTGCAGAGTATCAATAGCAATCAACGGAACATCAAACCCGAAACACAACCCTTTGGCTGTGGAAACGCCAATGCGCAAGCCTGTGTAAGAACCAGGACCTGCGCTTGCGGCTATTGCGTCAATTTTTCCGCCTGTTTGCTTGCCAAACTCTAACGCTTTTTCTACAAAAACGCTCAATAAAGCCGCGTGATTTTGCCCCTGCGTATCTTCAACGCTGAAAAGCAATTTTTCACCTTCACTCAAAGCAACCGAACAGATGCTTGTAGATGTTTCAATATTTAAAAGCATTTTTTAATAAAACTTTGAGGCAAAAGTAATGTAATTTTTAAAAATATTTGTATTTTTGCAAAATTATTTTTATTTAAAATAATAATTTAAAATAAATAACAAACAATCAGATAGTAAATTGTTTTACGTTTTTTATTTAATAAATTTAATTTTAAAATTTTATAGTGTTAGGACTTCAATTTGGCATAAAAGAAATATTTGATATTTTATCAGTGGCGGTGGTGCTGTATTACGCTTATCGTGTACTTAAAAAAAGCGGCGGAACGGCAGTTTTTTTCGGCGTGCTTATATTTATTGTAATTTGGTATATTGTTTCGCGTGTGCTGCAAATGGAACTTTTGGGCGGAATTTTGAACAAAATTATGAGCGTGGGCGGTTTTGCTATTATTGTGATTTTCCGCGATGAAATTCGCCGATTTTTTTCGCGAATCGGCTCTGGCAAAGAGTGGAGTTTTACCAAAGCGTTCAGAAAAATGTTTGTTTCCGATGTTCAAACCGATAATAATCTTGAAATGATGCAAATTGTGATGGCTTGCCGCAATTTGGCGCGTAATAATGTCGGCGCACTGATTGTGATTGCACGCAGCAACGATTTGGATTATTTTGTACAATCGGGCGAAACTATTGATGCCAATGTTAATTCGCGGTTGATTGAAAATATATTTTTCAAAAACAGTCCTTTGCACGATGGTGCGTTGATTGTTTCGGGCAGGCGGTTGCTTGCAGCGGGTTGTATTTTGCCTGTTTCGCGCAGCAATGAAATTCCCAAATCGCTGGGTTTGCGCCACCGCGCCGCTATCGGAATTACCGAACATACGGACGCAATGGCGATTGTGGTTTCGGAAGAAACAGGAGAAATGTCGTTTGCAATTAATGGAAAAATAAAATCTAAAATCACCCCTGAACAACTTGATGAATTGCTTTCGGAAAATTTGTGATGATAGAAGTTGGAAAAAGAAGATAGAATTGTTTAATTTGTAAATTGAAATGAGAGTTTTAATTCAGCGAGTTACAGATGCGAAAGTTGTGATTGACGGAACGGTTTTTTCGTCAATAGAAAAAGGACTTTTGCTTTTTGTTGGAATAGAAAATGCCGATACGCATGAAGATATTGAATATCTTGCCCAAAAAATTGTGCAAATGCGAATTTTTGACGATAAAAATGGAGTTATGAATTTATCGGTTGTTGATGTTGGTGCGGAGATTTTGGCGGTAAGTCAATTTACGCTTTTTGCATCGACCAAAAAAGGCAATCGTCCGTCTTATATCCGCGCGGCAAAGCCTGAGGCGGCAATTCCGATGTACGAAAATTTTGTAAATATTTTAGAAAATAAATTGTCGGAAAAAATAAAAACAGGCGTTTTCGGTGCAGATATGAAAATAAGTTTTACAAACGACGGACCTGTTACAATTTGGCTTGACAGTAAAAACAAAGAATAAATTAAATAAAAATTTAACACAATCTTTATATAAATAATAAATGTTCGACTTAATAATAATCGGTGGCGGACCTGCGGGCTATGTAGCCGCCGAGCGAGCGGGACACAAAGATTTGAGTGTTCTTTTATTTGAAAAAAATATGATGGGCGGCGTGTGCCTCAACGAAGGCTGCATTCCCACAAAAACGCTGCTTTACAGCGCAAAAACCTACGAAAATGCTTTGCATGCTGATAAATACGGCGTTTTTGCAGAAAATGTGCATTTCGATTTTGAAAAAATTGTTGCAAGAAAAAATAAAATCGTGCGCAAACTTGTTGCAGGCGTAAATAGCAAAATGCAGCAGAATAATGTTACGGTAATCAAAGGCGAGGCGATTATTGAAAAACGCACTGCGGAAAGCATTGAAATTCAATGTAATAATGAAAAATATTTTGGAAAAAATCTTTTAATATGCACAGGTTCGCAGGCGTTTGTCCCGCAGATTGAAGGCTTAAACGAGGCGGGCGATACGGTTTTAACAAACCGTGAAATCCTGAATTTAAAACAGCAACCGCAATCGCTTGTGATAATTGGCGGCGGGGTAATTGGAATGGAATTCGCAAGTTTTTACAACAGTATCGGCACTGAGGTAACGGTTATAGAAATGCTGCCCGAAATTTTGGGAAACAACGACAGTGAAATTTCGGCAATGCTGCGCGATATTTATTCCAAAAAAGGCATTAATTTTCATCTGAATGCTAAAGTTGTCCGCATTGACGGCAATAAAGTGTTGTTTGAAAAAGCGGACGCGATTGAATGTGTTGAAGGAGAAAAAATTTTGATAAGTGTTGGACGGCGGGCGGCAACCGATGGCTTTGGACTTGAAAATATTGGAGTGGAACTTTTCAAAGGCGGTATTAAAGTTGATGAAAAGATGCGTACAAATGTTGAAAATGTGTTTGCAGCGGGCGATGTAACAGGTTTTTCGCTTCTTGCGCACACAGCCAGCCGCGAGGGTGAAGTTGTGGTTAATAATCTCACAGGCAAAGAAGATTTTATGCACTATGAGGCAATTCCGAGCGTGGTTTATACTAATCCCGAAGTGGCAGCAGTTGGGCAAACCGAAGAGACGGCAAAAGAAAACGGCATTGAATATGAAGTGAAAAAATTGCCGCTGGCATATTCAGGGCGGTTTGTTGCAGAAAATGAAGGCGGCGCAGGGCTTTGTAAAGTTCTGACGAACAAGCGCGGCGAAATTATCGGCGTGCATATAATCGGCAATCCTGCAAGCGAAATAATTTTTGGCACGTGTATGGCAATTGAGCAGAAATTAACGCTTTCTCAATGGCAAAAAGTGGTTTTTCCCCACCCAACCGTTGCTGAAATTATTAAAGAAACGATATTTTTATAAAAAATTTATAATTTTAAAATACATTTAACAATTAAATTGTATTTAAAAAACAGTCAATAATTTTAATTTTTAATATTTGTAAAAAAAATGATAACCACAGACCAACTAAAAGACCTGTTGGAACGCCGAGATGCGTTGAGGAGGTATCTTTGACATCGACCAAAAGTTGATACAGTTAAGTGAAGAAGAAATTCGCACGCAAGTCCCTGATTTTTGGAACGATGCCAAAGCAGCGGAGGCGCAAATGAAAAAAGTTAAATCTATAAAACAATGGATTGACGGCTACAATGAAATTGCCGCCGCCTGCGATGAATTGCAGTTGGCGTACGATTTTTTCCGTGAAGATGTTGCTACCGAGCAGGAAGTTGACATTGCGTACAGCAAGGCGCTTGCGCTTGTGGAAAGTTTGGAAATGAAAAATATGCTTTCCAAAGAAGAAGACCAGATGGGCGCGGTGATAAAAATTGTTGCGGGCGCGGGCGGCACTGAGGCGCAGGATTGGGCAGAAATGCTTTTCCGTATGTATCAACGCTGGTGTGAGCGGCAGGGCTACCGTTGCGAAATTACAAATTATCAAGCAGGCGACGACGCAGGAATTAAAACCGTTACGATGCAGATTGAGGGCGATAAGGCATACGGATTTCTCAAATCGGAAAACGGCGTACATCGGCTTGTGCGCGTGTCGCCGTTTAATGCGCAGGGAAAACGAATGACTTCTTTTACTTCGGTGTTCGTTGTGCCGCTTATTGACGATACGATTGAAATAGAAATCAATCCTGCTAACTTGTCGTGGGATACTTTTCGCTCTTCTGGAGCAGGCGGACAGAACGTTAATAAAGTGGAAACAGGCGTGCGGCTGCACTATAAATTCACAAATCCTGTTACCAATCAGCCTGATGAAATTGTGATAGAAAATACAGAAAGCCGTTCGCAGTTTGGCAATAAAGACAATGCTATGCGGTTGTTGAAATCGCAACTTTATGAACTTGAAATAGAAAAACGCCGCGCCGAAACCGCCAAAGTGGAAGCAGGGAAAAAGAAAATAGAGTGGGGCAGCCAAATCCGCTCGTATGTTTTTGACGACCGTCGAGTGAAAGACCATCGCACAAACTACCAAACATCTAACGTGCAGGCTGTTATGGACGGCGACCTTGACGGATTTATAAAAGCGTATTTGATGGAGTTTTAGAAGGTTTTACCGTTTTGCAGAATTTGCAATGCTTGTATTCAAAAACCGCCGAATTTGCAAAAGCGGCGGAACGAACAACTAACATAAGGATATAAATATGAAAGGAAAAAATTATTTTCACAATTGTTGCATTGCTTGTTGGGGCATTTTTAATGCTGATTTGCTATAAAGACCCTGTTTTTATGTATGGCAGTACTTCTTGTGTATACACTACCAAATTAGGTATCTTACCTATAATTTTGTTTTGTGTATTATTTATAGTTCGATATTTGAAATTTGATAATAAAAAGTTCAAATTATATTTAATGATAGGAATCTTTTTATTTTGGATTTTAAGTGGTAGAGTAGTTGGCTTTAATATCTGTGACACTGAAATCGTTTTTTTATAGCAACTAATTGGTTTAATTTGAATGAGGAACATATTAAAACCACTGATGACTTAAAAAAGATTCATGTTACAAAGTGTCCATTTTGGCGGTTAAATATTAAGGGGGATAAAATAGATAAAACTATTTATGTTGGTCCATTTATATGGCAGAAATCTTTTGAAGTGTTTGAAGAAGGTGGTTTTACAATAGATGAAAGGTAGTGTTTCAAATTTAGTTATAATTCTGTTCCACAGCATTTGCAATGCTGTGTGAGGTGAGAATAAGTATTTGAAATGCGAAACGCTTATAGATATTCCATTTTTTTAAGAAATGGAATATCTGAAAAAATATGATAAAATTGAATTAAAAAATCCTGATACTCAAATGCAAATGCGACGGAACGAGTTGAAATTGGAATACAAAAACCTGAATTTATTCCCCAATAGTAATTTGTAATAATTTTATAATTTTATCTAATTA
>JGI20171J14444_1000143_pt1 | contig 24337 bp, 22 predicted proteins | sample TergutNc150P4_FD_14444 | JGI IMG/M metagenome (IMG submission 14444) | reverse complement strand
CAAACTTATCAAAGAACAAAATCAACTTGTGAGTACCACTCACGGTTTCAAATTCATAGCAGCAGACGGCAAAAAACGTTTGAGTGATACGCTTGACAGTAAAGGAATTATAGAATTGGCAAAACATTTCCCCAACAACAAAGCAATGAAATTTCTTGATTGGTTTCTTTACAGCGACAACACCATTGACGGACAAAGCAAGAAAAAGGCATATTCGTTGTTTGAAGGCAATCTGTTAAAATCGCTTGAGCCCGGCAGTATCAAATGTTTGCAACAAATTCACGCTTATCTGTTTGGCGGACTTTACGATTTTGCAGGAAAGATACGAACATTGAACATCAGCAAAGGCGGTTTCCGTTTTGCCCCTGTACAGTATTTAGACCAAAGTTTGAGAACAATTGAGCGTATGCCCGAAACAACTTTTGATGAAATTGTAAATAAATATGTGGAAATGAATGTCGCCCACCCTTTTATGGAGGGAAACGGCAGAAGCACAAGGATTTGGCTTGATTTAATGTTGAAACGGACGCTGAAAAAATGTGTTGATTGGAGTAAAATTAAAAAGAACGATTATCTAAATGCAATGATAATAAGCCACACCAACAGCGATGCAATTAGAAGATTGTTAGAAAACGCATTGACCGACAAAATCAATGACCGTGAAATGTTTATGAAAGGGATTGACTATTCATATTATTACGAAGAGGAATAAAAATTAGGACATTTATTTCAATATATAATTCAATAATTTTATTTATCTTTGTCCGCTTTTTTATTTCTTTAACAAAAAAAATAGAATAAACTTTTTTATTATTATGGCAAATTTTATTTCAAAAAATGCTACAAATGGCGAAACCAGCGGCGGAATGTACAATTCGCTGACTGTCGGCACAAAGGTTGTCGGCGATGTAAAAACGGAGGCGGATTTTCGGCTCGACGGTGAAATTGACGGCTCAATTGAATGCAAAGGCAAACTTGTTGTTGGGCAGCGCGGCTTTGTAAAAGGCAATGTGCTTTGCGAAAACGCTGAAATCAGCGGTGAGGTGAGCGGCAACGTAGTTATCAACGACACGCTTTCGCTTCGCGCTACGGCAGTAGTCGGCGGCGATATTACAACTAAAGTGTTTGTAATCGAACCAAATGCAATTTTCAATGGAAAATGTACGATGAATAAAAATGGCAAACCGAGCGGCAATTTGATGTCTCTGGCTGACATAAAAAAATCTGATGTTTCAAAAAATGAATAACAATTTAACTTTTCCTGCTTTTCAGGTAGAAGAAATATCTGAAAATCAATTTGTTGGAAAAGTAATTGAAAAAAATATCAGCGATTTGCCGCAAGGCGAAGTGTTGATTCGCGTGCATTATTCTTCGCTAAATTATAAAGACGCGCTTTCGGCAACAGGCAATCGCGGGGTAACAAAAAATTACCCGCACACGCCCGGAATTGATGCCGCAGGCATAGTGGAATATTCTGAAAATGAACTTTTTACCGCAGGCGATAAAGTTGTTGTAACAGGCAACGACTTGGGAATGAACACAGCGGGCGGTTTTGGGCAGTTTATCCGCGTGCCTGCAGCGTGGGTTGTTCGTTTGCCCGAACAATTAACTTTAAAAGAATCAATGATTTACGGCACAGCAGGCTTTACCGCAGCGGCAATGGTTGAACGATTGGCGCAAACGCTCACACCCGAAAGCGGAAAAATTGCCGTTTCTGGCGCAACAGGCGGAGTCGGCTCAATGTCAGTGGCTATGCTGACAAAACTTGGTTATCACGTTTGCGCGATTTCGGGCAAAGAACAGGAACATGATTTTTTGCGGCATATTGGCGCAAAGGAAATTATTGCACGCGAAGAATTTTTATCTATAGAAAATAAACCGTTGCTAAAAGCAATGTTCGCAGGCGGCATTGACACTGTCGGCGGAGCGGTTTTGGAAAATATGATTAAAACAACAAATGTTTTCGGTTGCGTGGCAACTTGTGGAAGCGTGGCGGGTACAAATCTGAATTTGTCGGTATTTCCGTTTATTTTGCGGGGCATTTCGCTTGTGGGAATGTCGTCCCAAAACTATCCAAACGCGCTGCGGCAATCGCTCTGGAATAAAATGGCGACTGCATTTAAACCGTCATCGCTTTGCGAATTATGCACAGAAATATCTGTAAATCAACTTGATGAATATATTAAATTGATTTTGGCAGGAAAATTAAAAGCAAGGACAGTAGTGAATTTGCAATAGATAGTAATTTACTTTGAGAAACTGTTTAAATTTTTCGCTTGTTGAAATAATGAGAAATAAATTTCTATGGTAAAATTATTCCTCATTATTTCAACAAATCATTATTATCGCCAAGATTTTTGAATTTCAATTATTTAAAAAGTTGCATTTCTTAATTGAACTTACCGATTTTAAAAAAAACATAAATTGTAATGTTAATACTAAAATTTTTTACTATTTTTGCAAATCAAATTTTTAACCTTAAAATCAATTTTTAAATTTAATAAAAATAATTTATGACAAATAATTTAAATAATTATTGTGTAATTATGGCAGGCGGCGTTGGTGCGCGATTTTGGCCTTACAGCCGCAACGAACGCCCAAAGCAGTTCCTCGACTTTTTAGGAACAGGAAAATCGCTGATGCAACTAACTTATGACCGTTTTTGTAAAGTTGTTCCTGCCGAAAATATTCTGATTGTTTCAAATATTATTTATAAGGACTTGATTTTGGAACAACTGCCCAACCTGCGTGAAGAGCAGGTTTTGTTTGAACCGTCACGCCGAAATACCGCACCCTGCATTGATTACGCTATTCATCGTATCAGAGCAAAGACCGACAAAGCCAATATTATAGTTGCTCCGTCCGACCATTTGATTTTGAACGAAGACGAATTTTTGCGCATTATCAATCAGGGAATTGAATTTGTTTCGCAAAACGATTCGCTTCTTACGCTTGGCATTACTCCAAGCCGCCCAGAAACGGGATATGGATATATTCAGGCGGAAGAAGGTGTTGGCAATTTGCGCAAGGTGAAGACATTTACCGAAAAACCAAATCTTGAACTTGCAAAAGTTTTTGTTGAATCAGGCGAATTTTTTTGGAATTCAGGAATTTTTCTTTGGAATTTACAGGCAATTGAACACGCTTTTCGCGCGTTTTTACCCAGTGTTGATTCTATTTTTGAAAAAGGAAAAAACATTTACGGAACAGCGCAGGAAGCCAATTTTATTGAAGAGGCGTATGCTTTGTGTCCAAATATTTCAATCGACTACGGCATTATGGAAAAAGCAAATAATGTATATGTGATTTGCGCCGAATTTGGCTGGAGCGACCTTGGAACTTGGGGGTCGCTTTACGAAAATTCGCAAAAAGACCTAAACGAAAACGCAACTCTTTTCTGCGATGCAAATTTTTACGACAGTACAAACAATCTCGTTGTGCTCGAAAAAGGAAAACTCGCTGTAGTTCAAGGACTGAATGATAGCATTGTGGTTGAATCCGACAATATTTTGCTTATATGTAAAAAGGAAGAAGAACAGCGTATTCGTCAGTTTGTCAATGAAATAAGCATACAATATGACGGAAAATTTAATTAAAGATAATTTAATTTCATTTTTAACAAATTTGTTAAAAATGTTAATCATTTGATTATTATTATTTTAAACAAAAAAACTGACATTTTGTCGTATTTATTTTTATGTATAATTAATGTATTTTGATTAAAAAAGATTATTTTAACGTAAAAATTAACAAATTTACAGATTTGGATTTGTTTTTTCAAAAATTCTGTTAATCAAATTTCTTTTTTTGTTAAATTAAAAAAAATATTTGGCAAAAATTTGTAAGTTAGGCACGCCTTTTGATATTTTTGCAGCCACAAATTTTAAAAAGAAATATGAAGAATATGAATAAAAGAAAAATTTTGAAAATTTTTGGCTTGTTTTTAGCCGTAGTGGCTGTAAGTGCTGCAACAACAGTTACAATTAATAGTTTGACAAACAGAAATTTAGCAGAAAACGCCGCAGGAAAATCGCCGTTTTCGTTTGCCGATTTTCATACAGCAAAAAGCGGCTTGGAAACCGATTTTACCCTCGCAGCAGATCGCACAGTGCATGCTGTTGTTCACGTCAAAGTGAAAGTTCAGGCGCGTGGCGGAACGCGGGATATGTTTAGCATACCTGACGATTTGTTTGATTTTTTTGGTAATCCTTTTGGCGGCGGCGGCGGAATGAGAATTCTTCCACAGCAACGTCAAATGCCGATGCAGGAAGGCAGCGGTTCGGGAGTAATAATTGCTCCAGATGGTTATATTGTAACCAACAATCACGTTATTGAAGGGGCGAAAGAAATTGAAATTACGCTCAACGACAAGCGCACTTTTAAGGCAAAACTTGTTGGTACAGACCCGACAACCGATATTGCGCTTATTAAAATTGATGCAAAAAATCTGCCGACAATTCCTTTTGGAAACTCTGATGCGATGAAAATCGGCGAATGGGTTTTGGCAGTCGGCAATCCGTTTAATTTGACTTCTACCGTTACTGCTGGCATTGTCAGTGCCAAAGCGCGAAATATTGATATTTTGAAATCGCAAATGAAAATTGAGTCGTTTATTCAGACCGATGCTGCGATTAATCCGGGCAATAGCGGCGGCGCGTTGGTAAATACTGACGGTCAGTTAATTGGAATAAATACAGCAATCGCCTCACAAACAGGAAGTTATGCAGGTTACGGATTTGCTGTTCCGTCAAGCATTGTGCAAAAAGTTGTTACTGATATTAAAGAACATGGAACTGTTCAGCGTGCAGTCTTGGGCGTTTCGATGGGCGATATTACCGACCAACTTGCAAAAGATAAAAATCTGAAAACAATGGAAGGCGCGTATGTGAGCGAAATTGTTAAGGGCAGCGCAGCCGAAAAAGCGGGAATTGAATCGGGAGATGTCATCACCGCGATTGATGATACAAAAATTGCATCAGCATCTGAACTGCAAGAGCAGGTTGGACGTCATCGCCCGGGCGACAAAATCAAAATTACCATTTTGCGCGGCGAAAAAACTATGACCAAAACCGCCGAACTGAAAAATGTTCAGGGAAATACCGACATTGTTTCAAGCGTGAAAGGCAGCGAACTTTTCGGCGCAACTTTCGCAGAGGTGGATTCGCAAATTGCCGCATCGCTTGATATTGAAGGAGGATTACAAGTAAAATCTGTTGGCAAAGGAGCGTTTTCATCAGCAGGCGTAAAAGAAGGATTTATTGTTTTGAAAATCAATAATCAGCCCATTGGAAGTGAAGACGATTTGCAGCGGGCAGTAAATCAGATAATTAACGGCAATGACAAAAAAGATAAAGTACTTTTCCTTACTGGAATTTATCCAAATGGACGAGTAGCATATTATGCAGTTGATTTGAGTAAATAAATTTATTTTTGAAAAAGTAATAAACGTAATAAATAAATTAAGTAATAATTTATTAAGACAAACGCCCTCGTGAGAAGGCGTTTGTCTTAATTTTTTAAACTTTACAATTAATTGCGAGTTTTAATATTCAAATTCTAATAATTTTGATTTTTACTTCAAAATCATCTTAATATTGTTCATTCTCATTTGGGAAATCATTTGTTTTTACATCTGTAATATATTGTTGCAGTGCATTTTGCATAACTGTTTTCATATCTGCATAGCGGCGTAAAAATCGCGGAGAAAAATCCTGCGTCAATCCGAGCATATCGTGCAATACAAGAACTTGACCATCAGTATATTTGCCTGCGCCAATGCCGATAATTGGAATTTCGAGTTCTTCGGTAACACGTTTGCCGAGCGTTGCAGGGATTTTTTCCAAAACAATAGCAAAACAGCCCGCCTGCTCAAGCAGATGCGCATCGCGTAAAAGTTTTTCGGCTTCAATTTCTTCTTTTGCACGCACAGCATACGAGCCAAACTTGTTGATTGACTGCGGAGTAAGCCCAAGATGCCCCATAATAGGAATTCCAGCAGACAGAATCCGCGCAACCGATTCGAGAATTTCTTCACCGCCTTCCATTTTTATGCAATCTGCACCCGTTTCTTTCATAATTCGGATTGCAGAATCAACGGCTTTCATCGGATTGCCCTGATATGAGCCAAATGGCATATCAACCACAACAAGTGCACGTTTAACGGCTTTAAAAACCGACTTCCCCATAAAAATCATTTGGTCGAGCGTGATTGGCAGCGTGGTTACATTGCCGCACATCACATTTGATGCAGAATCGCCAACGAGAATTACATCTACCCCCGCCGCATCAACAATTGCAGCCATAGTATAATCGTAAGCGGTTAGCATACTTATTTTTTCGCTGCGTTGCTTCATTTCCAAAAGCCGCTGCGTTGTAACTTTACGTGTATCTTCGGTATGAACTGACATTTTAAATTAAAATAAAAATTAAAAAAATTGAGACGGCAAAATTATAATTTTTTTTTATAATACAATATTTTTTTATTTGAAAAACCGATTAAAAAAACTACAAATTCTAAATCCAAAAATCGTAAAATATTTGTACTTTTGCAAATTGAATTTTAAAAATGAAAAATTTAATAAAATTTTTAATAAAATACAGTTACATCTTGCTGTTTATTGCGCTCGAAGTTGTGGCTTTTGTGCTGATTTCAAATAATAAAAGTTATCAGCGAAGCGTGATTTTATCGTCAAGCAATGCTGTGGCGGCAAATATGTATGCGTTGAGCAATAATGTTGTTGAGTTTTTCAACCTGCGTACAGCCAACAATAATCTTTCCGAAGAAAACACGGAATTGAAAAATAAAATTATTGAGTTACAGAATTTGCTTGCAAGCCGCCAACATGAGCAGGCAGACAGTTTAAGATACAACATTCCGCCCGAAATGCAATATCGTTTTATTCAGGCAAAAGTAATTGGGAGTACAACAAATAAAGTTATCAATTACATCACTTTAAACAAAGGCGAAACAAACGGTGTGCGTCCCGATATGGGTGTGGTTAGCGATAGAGGCGTTGTTGGAATTGTAAAAACCGTCAGCGAACATTTTTCTATCGTTATTCCTCTGTTAAATCCGCGTTTTCAACTTTCGTGCAAATTTGAGAACAACAATTATGTCGGCTCGCTGCAATGGCACGGCGAAGATTATCGTTTTTCAAATTTGGTGGACATTGCCCGACATGTCGAAATTCACAAAAACGACACTATTGTAACAAGCGGACTTACAAGAAGTTTCCCCGCAGGAATTCCCGTTGGCACAATTGAGGAATTTCATATCAACGAAAGCGACCCTTATTATACAATCAAAGTGCGTCTTATGGTTGATTTTCGCACGCTTACGCACGTTTCTATTGTTAATTTTAAATATGCAGACGAAGAAAAACTACTTAATAATCAACTTGTGGAAGAAGGAAAAGCAAACTGAGGGATTTAATTCAGATTCAAAATTATTATAATTATAATAAAAAAATATTGACATCTCTAAAAGTTCAAATCGTTGAAAAACTTCTGAAAACATGTTGATAACTTTTAGCCTGAAATATGTTTTGTTAAATAAATAAAACGTACTTTTGCGGCGATGAAAAAATTTTTCCAATATATTGAAAATCTTTTAATTCGCAACGATTATGTGATTGTGCCTAATCTTGGCGGTTTTGTTGTTCAGCAGCAAAGTTCTGAAATTCAAGGCAATACGATTATTCCGCCCTTTGCTGTTGTTGGTTTTAATCCGCTTTTGCAGCATTCCGACGGTTTGCTCGAAATGGAAATTGCCCGTACAGAGCAAATCGCATACAGACAGGCAGTTGATATTATTAATGATAATGTTTCAAAAATCAGAAATTTACTTCAATACGGCGAGATTGTTGTTGTTGGAAAAATTGGAAAAATTACTCAGAATAACGGAACGCTGATTTTCTCTCCCGCAGACGATTTTCAATTTCTACCCGCAAATTTCAACTTGCAAAAGGTTGATTTTCACTTTATTAACAATAAAAATAAACATAAAGAAAAACCGATAACTTTGACTTTGTATCCAAAAACTATGTTGCGTTACGCGGCATCTTTTGCGCTGATTGTAGGATTTTTGGGCGCACAACCTTTTTTGGATAAAAAACCACAGCAGGCAAGTTTTGTAAATATGTTAAATAATATTAATACGCCAACGATAGAAATTGCCGAATTTACCGCTAAAAATCAAGATATTACAGAAGAACAAACGGAAAATATTCCTGCTGAAAAACAGGAAACTGCAAAAAATTTTCACATTATTATCGGCTGTTTTAAAACGCGCTTGGCTGCCGAAAATTATGCTAATTTATTGAAAACAAATGGATTACAAATTGATATAGAAATTTTCAGTTCTGAAAATTTGCAGCGCGTTTCAGCAGGAAGTTTCGCTACTTTTGACGAAGCAAAAAATGCTTTGGAAAATCTTAAAAATTCCGACAAAGTATTTGAAAATGTTTGGATTATGTGTAAAAAAATGTAAAATTTTTTGTAAAAATTTGTTTATTAAAAAATATCTTTTTATCTTTGCGCCCATTTTTAAATATTTATCACCATGAGAAAGATATTTTACTCGTTTATATTGTTGCTGTACAGCGCATTGGCAGCAAGTCAAGTTGTAACAACAAATCCATCTTTTATAACAGTTGATTATGTGAGCGACCCTAACGGAACGGTCGAAGTAATTTTTGATGCCTCGCAATGCACAGGCACTTTGTTAAATTACACAGGCGATGATGTTTATGCGCACACAGGAGTATTGACAAGCGCAAGCGCTTCGAATGGCGATTGGAAACATGCACCAACTTGGGGCGACAACAGCCCAAAATACAAACTCACAAAAATTGCGGGCGAAACATACAAATACCGTTTGCTTATCAGTCCCAATATTGCAGCATATTACGGAATTGCTTCGAGTGAAGAGGTTACCAAACTTGCTTTTGTTTTCCGTAATGGAACGCCCGTTGGAGGTCAGTATAAAGAGGGTAAAGGTTCTAACGGAGGTGATATTTTTGTAGATATTGTTGCAGCGGGATTGAATGTAAAATTTGACTCGCCTGTGGGCAATCAAATTCTTAACTTAAATTCTAATGTAAATTTCGTTGTATCTTCTTCTTTGTCAGCCAATTTGACATTAAAAATAAATAACGAAACCAAACAAACTGTTGCAAATTCGCAAACTTTGAATTTTTCACAAATATTTTCCACAGCAGGCGATTATCAGTGCATTGCCGAGGCAACAGCAGGCGGACAAAGCGTTTATGACACCGTAAGCATTTGTATCCCAACAACTTCTGCAAATGCCACACTGCCAGCGGGAGTTCTTGCGGGAATTAATTATAACCTCTCTGACCCCACGCAAGCAACGCTTGTGCTTTATGCAAAAGATAAAAATAATGTTTTGCCGAATAATGTTTTTGTCATTGGCGATTTCAACGACTGGGCTTATTCTAACGCATTTCAAATGAAAAAAGACGGGACAACAGGAAATTGGTGGATTACACTCACAAACCTTGAGCCGCAGCGGGAATACGCATTTCAATATGCAGTGCAACAAAGCGATAATAATATTGTAAAAATTACCGATGCATATTGTGAAAAAGTACTTGACCCTTGGAACGACAGTTATATTTCGGCAGGTATTTATCCAAATTTGAAAAAATATCCTATAGGCAAAACAGATGGTTTGGTTTCTGTTTTGCAAACACAAAAACCGAGTTTTCAATGGTCGCAAGAAACGATGAATTTTCAGCGGGCAGACAAAAATAATCTTGTGATTTACGAACTTTGGGTTCGCGATTATTCTTCTTATCGTTCTATAAATGAAATAACTAATCGTTTGGATTATTTGCAAGCGCTCGGAGTAAATGCTTTGGAACTTATGCCGATTGCAGAATTTGACGGAAACATAAGTTGGGGTTACAATCCAAATCATTATTTTGCTCCTGATAAAGCCTATGGAACAGCAACTGCTTACAAAACACTTATTGACGAATGCCATAAACGCGGAATTGCCGTGATTTTGGATATGGTTTTCAATCAGGCAACCGGTATAAATCCGTTTGCAAAACTTTATTGGAATAACAGCACAAACAATGTCAGTTCAAATAATCCGTATTTTAATGTTACCGCTCCACACTCATACAGTGTTTTTCATGATTTTAATCATGGTTTTTCAGGTACGCGCGATTATTTTAAACGTGTTTTAGGATTTTGGTTGAATGAATATCAAGTCGATGGTTTCAGAATGGACTTGACGCAGGGTTTTTGCGGAGAAAACTGCAATGACCGTGTTACAATTATTAACGATTATTATAATCATATAAAATCCATTGTACCTGATGTTTATTTCATTCTTGAACATTGGGTTTCGAGCGAAGAACCTGGGTTTGTAAACAACGGAATGCTTTGCTGGGCAAATACAAATAACGCTTATTCGCAAACGGCAATGGGTTGGCTGCGCGATGGCGATGGGCTTTCGGCAGCAAATAAAAATGGCTGGGTTTCTTATGCGGGCAGCCACGATGAAGAACGAAATTTTTATAAGGCAAAAGAATGGGGCAATGGCGATGTAAAAACCAATGAAACAGTTCGCCTGAACCGTGTGCCAATGAATTTGGCGTTTAATGTTTTGCTGCAAGGTCCAAAAATGATTTGGCAATTCGACGAAATGGGTTACGACATTAGCATAAATACCTGTGAAAATGGTTCTATTAATACAAATGGCGATTGCCGTACTGCGTCAAAACCTATTCCCGATGAATTGGACTGGTTTTCTAACGCTTTGAGAATGAATATATTTAATAAAGTTGCGCAGGTTGCAAGTTTGCGTACACAACTTAAACCTGATGTTTTCCAAAACGGAACTATAACTGCAAATATTGGCTCAGGTGTTGCTCTGCGCACAATTTCGTGGGAGTATAACGGTACTAAAATTCTTGTACTTGGCAATTTTAATGTTAGTGGTGGAACTGAATTTAGTGGAAATAGAGATTATTCCCTGCCAGCAGGAACATGGTATAATTATTTGAATAACAATAATGAACAAAGCGGAAATATAACCTTGCAGCCGGGAGAATTATTAATTTTTACAAACGATAATTCAATAGTTGCACCAGACCCGAAGGATTTTGATTATTCTTCTGATTATGAAAATATTACAGCCGAAAAAGATAAGCAGGATATTTTTATTTATCCAACTTTAGTTGATAATAAAATTCATATTCAATCGGAATTTCCGATTTACAATGTGCAAATTATTGCTTTGCGTGGCGGTGCAGCGCGAATTTTTGCAGGAAAAACCGAAATAGATGTTTCAGACCTGCCAAAAGGAATGTATTTGGTTGTTGTAACCACCGACAAAAAACAGTACGCACAAAAAATTCTTAAACAATAAAATTTTGGATAAAATAATTTAATTATTTTGAAAAAAATATTTGTTATAATAATGTTTTTTTTGCCTGTTTTTACTTTTGGGCAAAAAACGCTTACTGATGAACAACAATCCGCTGTAATTGAGAAAATTACAGCGGCATCGAAAAATATGCAAACGCTTGTATGCAACTTTACGCAAACGCGCGAAATGACAATTTTAAATGAAAAAATTGTTTCAAGCGGAAAAATGTATTACAGCAACGACAATCGCCTGCGCTGGGAATATTCCAATCCTTTTAATGCATTGATTATCAACAAAAAACAAATTGGAATGCTTACAGCAAAAGGCAAAACAGCTGTTTCGGGTGGAATGGCGTATCTTTTTAAAGGAATTTCGGAAGTGATGATGAACGGCATTAGCGGTAAAAACCTAACTGACAAAAAACGTTTCGATATTCAGATTTTTATTGTAGAAAATGCCTGTAATGTGGTACTTATACCCAAGCAAGCGCAAATGAAAAAGGCGTTTTCTCAAATTACAATCACTTTTGGCACAAAAGATTATCTTGCCCAAAAAGTAATAATGAAAGAAGCAAGCGGCAACGTAACCACCATTCAACTAACTGATAAACAGATAAATACAAAAATTTCTGATGATTTGTTCGCAATATGATTTTAAAAGACGATTTTTTTAAAATAATTGAACAAAACGGGAATGATTTTTTGATAAAATTGAATAAAAATCATTGGATTTATAATGCACATTTCCCTGAAAATCCGATAACTCCCGGAGTGATTTTAATTCAAATTACATCAGAATTGCTGCAAGTCGCTACAAATAGAAAATTATTTTTGCAAAAAATTAAAAATCTTAAATTTATTGCCGTTATCAATCCTGAAATTGATGAATTTGTACTATTCAAGTTTTCTAAAATAGAAGAAAACCAAAACGTTTATAATATTTCGGTTGAAATATGCAATAAAAATCAGCAATTTGCCAAAATGAATGCACAATTAATAGCCAATGACTGATTACAAATCACAAAATAAATCCTGCCTGATAAATATGTCTGAAATTTGCGTTATCGTGCCGACATACAACAACGCGCGTTTTTTGCAATCGACAATTGAAGATATTTTACAATATTCTGAAAATGTGATTGTTGTCAATGATGGCTCAACAGACCAAACCGATGAAATTTTAAAAAATTTTTGGCAAAAGATAACAGTTTTTTCTTACAAAAAAAATAAAGGCAAGGGTTACGCTTTGCGTTGCGGATTTAATATTGCTGAAAATCAGAATTTTAAATATGCAATAACAATGGATTCTGACGGACAGCATCAAGCAGCCGATTTGCCATTGTTTTATGAAACACTCGCACAAAATCCTGAAAGTGTGATAATTGGCAGCCGCCTGTTGCAGCAGGAAAATATGCCCGCAGGCAATACTTTTGCAAATAAATTTTCAAATTTTTGGTTCGCCGTGCAAACAGGCAAATGCTTGCCCGACACTCAAACAGGTTTTCGTCTTTATCCGTTAAAAAAGATGCGTTCAATACGTCCGTTTTTAAGCCGCTATGAGGCAGAATTGGAATTGCTTGTCAGGCTGGCGTGGCGCAATGCGAAAATTATTCCCATAAAAATCAACGTGAATTATCCAACCGACCGAATTACGCACTTTCGCCCTTTTGCCGACTTCCTGCGTATCAGCGTTTTAAACACTTTTCTTTGCATTTTGGCAGTATTTTACGGTTATCCGAAAAGATTGTTTTTGTGGATAAATAACCGTTAAAAAATTCTCTCTTGCCGACTTTTCAACAACTTATTAAATTCAGTATTTTGTATAAAATGCTTTTTGTAATTTTGCAAAAATAAAAAATCACTCATTTTTTATTTCAAAACTCACAGTTTCGGATTTTTGGAATCTTTAAATTAATTGTATGGCAGAAAAACGACAATATACTAAAAAAATGCAGGAAATTGCGCCTGTACCGCCAAATGAACTTGGCAAACTTCCTCCACAGGCATTGGAACTCGAAGAGGCGGTTTTGGGCGCAATTATGATTGAAAATGATGCGTTCCCAATTGTTTCCGAAATTCTGAAAAAAGAACATTTTTACAAAATTGCGCATCAAAAAATCTATGCTGCCGTTGTGAGTTTGTATTTGACGCAAAGCCCGATTGATATGCACACAGTAACCGAGCAACTGCGTAAAACAGGTGATATTGAGGAAGTTGGCGGTCCGTATTATATTGCTTTGCTGACAGCAAAAGTGGCTTCGGCGGCGCATTTGGAATATCACGCGCATATTATTGTGCAAAAATATTTGGCGCGTGAGTTGATTCGCATTTCTTCTGATGTGCAAACCAAAGCCTTTGACGATTCTACCGATGTTGATGATTTAATGCAGGAAGCAGAGGCGCGGCTTTTTGAAATTTCGCAGCAAAATCTTAAAAAAGACGTTACACAAATTGAGCCCGTTATTGCAGAAGCGCTCAAACGCATTGAAGCGGCTGCCAAACGCGAAGACGGAACAAGCGGAGTTGCATCAGGTTTTCACTCGCTCGACAAAATTACTTCGGGCTGGCAGAAATCGGATTTGATTATTATTGCCGCCCGTCCTGCGATGGGAAAAACGGCTTTTGTGCTATCTATGGCAAAAAATATTGCGGTTAATTACAATACGCCTGTTGCGGTTTTTTCGCTCGAAATGTCGAATGTACAGTTAGTGAACCGTCTGGTAATGAACGTTTGCTCCCTTGAAGGCGAAAAAATTAAAAACGGAAAACTCAGCAAAGACGAATGGGGATTGTTAGACAAAAACCTTTCTCCATTGCTCAATGCTCCGATTTACATTGACGACACTCCTTCGCTTTCTATTTTTGAACTTCGCAGCAAAGCCCGCCGACTTGTAAAAGAGCATAAAATTGAATGTTTAATGATTGATTATTTGCAACTTATGAATGCAAGCGGAATGAGTTTTTACAGTCGAGAACAGGAAATAAGTTTAATTTCGCGCTCGCTAAAAGGGCTGGCAAAAGAACTTGATATTCCAATCATTGCGCTGTCGCAACTTAATCGCGGTGTTGAGGGACGTACAGGATACGAAGGCAAGCGTCCGCAATTGTCTGACCTGCGCGAATCGGGCGCAATTGAGCAGGACGCAGACGTGGTTTGCTTTATTCACCGCCCAGAATATTACAAAATCACAGAAGACCCAAAAACAGGCGACAGCCTGCTGGGAATTGCCGAAATTATTGTTGCCAAACATCGTAACGGAAGAACGGACGATATTCGTCTGCGATTTGAAGGTAAATTTGCAAAATTTAAGAATTTTGATGATTTTATCGGCGAAAATAATTATCAGGCATTTTCTTCAAAAATGAACAGCAATACCGATTTTTATCCTGAAACAAATTCAATTCCATCAAGTACCGATGAACTGCAAAACATATCGCATTTTGACGATACAAACGACAGAGATATGTATCCGTTTTAAAAAAAGGTAGAAAATTGTTTTGATTTATCTCAACTGGTTAGAAATCTTATTTCATTGCGTACATTTTTTTAAAAGAATAAATCATTGTAATTATTACCAATCCAAGTACAGCCCAAATTATCCAAAACCTCATAAACTTAAATATATGAAATACATCTTGCAATATCTGCATTGTTATTAGTATGAAAATTACCACCATCAAAAGTTTGAGAATGGACATCATTCTTAATGCTATCTGATATATTCTTGGGGCATTGTCTTCTGTGATTTCTATTGTTGCATAATTATAAAAGTGCGGAATTTTTTGCAATAAGGTAATTCCTATATACGCTATAGTTGATACCGCAGGCAACATCAAAAATGTTGATTTACTGCCCAAGCCGTCTATTGCTCCAAATAAATTATAATGAATTGGAATAATTTTTGGCAATTTGAAGTAAAAAGACAACACAATAAACCAATACGCCAACAAAATCAATAAACCTGTTATTTCCACACACCAGTCAAAAGGCGTTTTCTTAATTTTAATTTTCGGTCTTCCCATATTTTTACAATATTTATATTTTTGCATTTTTATTAAAAAATATATTACAATACCAAAAAATAACCACATTGGACAGTCTATCATCCAGTCTTTTACAGTAAAAAGAATATATTGCGTCTCTTGTATAGTTTGAATTAACACCAAAGTAAAACTTAATGTAATAGCTATTTTTAATATCACAATAATCCTGATACCCATTCTATACATTGGTTCTGCATTTTCTTCAGTAATAGACACATTGGCATAGTTATAAAAACGCGGAATTTTTTGCAATAATGTAATTCCTGCATACATCAATGTAGCAGCCACTGGCATGATAAAAAGAAAACTTTTACTGCCATAGTCATCAATTTCGCCTGCAGCATTGATATGAGATGGAATAATATTCGGCATTTTAAAGTATGTAAGTAAAAGAATAATCCATTGTATCAACACAATAAACAGACCGATTGCTTCCAAGCTCCAATCAAGCGGCGTTTTTATGATTTTAATTCTTGGACGAATATCTGTATCTTGCTCTTGTGTATTATTGCGAAAATCTTGATTATCAATATTTTTAGTAAAAAATTCGCCATTCTCATTTTGAATATACATTTTGCTTTTATCAGTCCATATTTTAGATATTCTTGCCATAAAAAATATTATTCTTTTAAATTTCCATAGAAATTATATAATTTTGATATATTAAGCACTATAAACTGTTGCAATTTTTCTTTATCTATGTTGCTGTCCTTCATTTCGGGATATATTTTCCATATTTCATTAACCAATTCATTTATTTGCTGACGGTCATATTCGTTGAGCATAACATAAGTACTGTTCAAATCAAGATTTTTTAATATCCATATTTGAGTAATATAAGGGTCTGGATTTGTATAAGGCATTTCAATTCCCGAATGAGTCGTTTTTGCACCATATACCTCTATATGAACAGTATTATTAATCGCTTTTGTGTTCGAAGCCAACCAGTGGTTTGCCATAACTCCGTATTTAAAAAATGCAGCTAAAACGCCTATTATTAAAACAACTGCAGCAGCCACAGGAATAACTATAACATTTGGACCAACAAGAATATCTGTCCCATCTAAATTAGCCCAATCTAAACTGCCATCTTCTTTTATTGAATTACCAATTGCTTTAAAAACATCTCTATTATTTTCTATTATCTCTTTTATTTTTGCAATATCCGATTTTTGAATAGTTGATATTAGATTTTTTTCTCTACACAGACTAAAAAATTTATTTACGTCATTTGACTGTATTGCCTTACAAATTTCTTCATCTGCCAGCATCATTACCAACCTCAGCATTCCTTCATCAAAATTAATTTTCATGCCTTTAATACCATTTGCCGCAAGATATTTTTCAGGGCTTCGCATAAATTCTTTGGCAATTTGCGGATTATCAATAATATCTGCACTCAATTTGTTAAGAAAATTCAAATATGCAAGATTTTCCTCACTCAAATTCAGTTCCAAAGGAATGGCAACTGTATTATAATTTTGCGCATTCTGCAAATTTTGTGCCAATTTGTTGTTGATTGCAACAACTTCTTCGTCAATAAAAAATCCCTGTCCGCACGATTGAAACAATATTGACGATGCTAATGTTCCAACTACGATTCTTTCAATACTTTTTTTCATATTTAAATAAATTTTTATAAAGTTGATTTTAATAAAGAATATTTTAGCATTATAGAAGGCATTATTGTCTTGTAATTTTTTTTGATAACTTCAATATTTTCAGGATTTTTAAAAATTTCCGAACACAAAAAGCATATATGCCCTATGCGTTTTTTCTTCTCTCTTTTTAGTTTTTCATCTGTATATTGTAATATTGCTTCGGGTCCGTCTGTACACAGCCATATTTTTAAAAAATCCTGAAATTGCTGCTCGTACATTTCTTTTACAGTATGTTTTTTCACATTTCCCAATCTGAAAAAAGGAATATATTCTGCTGTTAAACCGCAGCAGGCAAACATTTCTGAATACGGATTGATTGCGATTGTATTAAACAGGGAAGTACATCTTTGGTCTCCGATTTTACTTACTATAATTTTATCGTATGTAATTTGTTCTCCTTTTGCAAATGGTATCCAAACTCCCTGCTCAACTACCAATTTTTTTTGTCCTTCTTCTGGCTGAAAATATTTTTTATTTGTGCCGAAATAGAATCCGCTCGCCAAAAATCAAAAGCTATTTCAGTATTTATATCGCTTATTTTAAGGTTATTAGCATTAAAAACATTATTGGTTTCCGTAAAATTTTTATTTTTTAAATTTTTAAATTCAAAAGTGGAATTTTTTATTTTTATTTTATTTATATTTAAAACAAAATTGCTTTTTTTTGTGTCTGTTTTTGGTTTTTCAAACGCTTTTATTATAAAATCAAAATTTGTTCCTGTCGAATCAACTTTCATATTTCCATAAAGATTGTTGAGATAAAGCGAATGCACAACAAATTTATTTTGAAAAAGTTTTAAAAAACTGAAGCGCATTTGCGCTTCGCCAATGTATGCAAGTGTATCTTTTTCAAGCGATTGCACATAAACATCGTTCAACGAAATATTACTAAAAAATTTGTAATACGCCCCGCCTATTTTTACTTCCGTTCCGAGTTTTTCAGAAAGCTCGCGCTCGGCGTAACGTACAATTTGCATTTGTACTGCTTTGGTACTTAATGCAATAAACACAACTGCGCAAAGCAAAATCAGCCCTGCAAAAATTCCACGCAATATTTTTAACTTCTTTTTCAGAAAATTTTTTTGTGCAAAAATACATATTTTTTTTGTAACTTTGTGCAAATTATTTTGTAATTTATTCATTATTAATATTTTATAAAATAGCAAATTAACATTATGCCGTTCAAACTTATTTCACCTTATCGCCCAACAGGCGACCAGCCTGAAGCCATTTCTCAACTTGTTGAGGGACTGCGTGCTGGTGCGCAATATCAAACTTTGCTTGGGGTTACCGGTTCGGGAAAGACATTTACCGTTGCCAATGTGATTGAACAGGTACAACGTCCGACTTTAATTTTGAGCCACAATAAAACGCTTGCAGCGCAGTTGTACAGCGAATTTAAAGCATTTTTTCCCGAAAATGCGGTGGAATATTTTGTATCGTATTACGATTATTATCAGCCTGAGGCGTATTTACCAGCCACAGATATATATATTGAAAAAGATTTGTCAATTAATCAGGAAATTGAAAAATTGCGCCTTGCAAGTACTTCTGCACTGCTTTCGGGGCGGCGAGATGTGGTTGTGGTGTCGTCTGTTTCGTGCCTTTTCGGAATGGGAAATCCCGAAGATTTTGCCGCAAATATGATTGAGGTTGAAGTGGGAATGAAAATTGCGCGGAATAATTTTTTAAGAAAACTTACAGACAGTCAATATGTTAGAAATGAAATTGATTTGCAGCGCGGAAATTTTAGAGTAAAAGGCGATACGGTTGATGTTTTTCAGGCGGATGCCGACACAGTTTTGCGGATTTCGTTTTGGGGTGATGAAATTGAAAGTGTTACAACGCTCGAACCTGTTAATTATCAACCGATTGCAAATTATCAAATGTACCGAATTTATCCTGCAAGTATTTTTATTACCACAAAAGAAAGAATTGAGGCGGCGATAACGCAAATTGAGCGCGACCGTGATTTGCAGGCGGAATTTTTCAGAGCAAATCATAAAGATTTTGAAGCAAAAAGAATTTATGAACGTGTAAGTTACGATATTGAAATGATTCGCGAGTTAGGATACTGTTCAGGTATTGAGAATTATTCGCGTTATTTTGATGGTCGCCCCAAAGGCAGCCGTCCGTTTTGTTTGCTCGATTTTTTCCCACAAGATTTTTTGTTGATAGTTGATGAAAGTCACGTTACGATTCCGCAGGTACGCGGAATGTATGGCGGCGATGCCTCGCGCAAACAAAATCTGGTGGATTATGGATTTCGTTTGCCTGCTGCACGCGATAATCGTCCGTTGAAATTTGAAGAGTTTGAGCAACTTACGCACGATACGATTTATGTCAGCGCAACTCCTGCCGATTATGAACTCGAAAAATCTGGTGGCGTGGTTGTTGACCAGCTTATTCGTCCCACAGGTTTACTCGACCCAGAAATTGATGTGCGTCCGTCTTTAAATCAAATTGACGACCTTTTGGAAGAAATTACCATTCGCGTTGAGCGTAAAGAACGGATTTTGGTAACAACGCTTACAAAGCGTATGGCTGAGGAACTTTCCGAATATTTGGCAAAAGTCGGCGTGAAATGCGCTTATATTCATTCTGATGTGGAAACTTTGGAACGTGTGGAAATTATTGAAAATCTGCGGCGTGGATATTTTGACGTGCTTATTGGTGTGAATTTGTTGCGCGAAGGATTGGATTTGCCCGAAGTGTCGCTGGTGGCGATTCTTGATGCCGACAAAGAAGGATTTTTGCGTTCACACCGTTCGTTGACGCAGACATCAGGACGCGCTGCGCGAAATTTGAACGGAAAAGTGATTATGTATGCCGATAAAATTACTGAAAGTATGCAACTGACTATTGACGAAACCAACCGCCGAAGAGATAAACAAATGAATTATAATGAATTAAATAATATTACTCCGCAGCAAATTGTCAAAGGTGATCGCACAACTATCACAAAACTAACGCCTTATGCTTATGTTGAAAATGAAACGCCCACCCCCGCTGCCGACCCTGTTGTGCAAAATATGACGCTTCCGCTGCTTGAAAAATCCATAGAAAAAACAAAAAAAGCGATGCACGAAGCCGCCCGCAAAATGAATTTCCTTGAAGCAGCGCAACTGCGCGACGAAATGATAAAGTTGGAAGATTTAAAAAAGGAAAAATTTGGGTAAAAGTGGTGATTTTTTTAAATAAAGCATTTTCAATTAACAAATGTAACTTTTTAAAGAACTTATTTTTAAAATTTTCCATTGTAAAAATCTAAAATTTTTAACCTGAAAATATAATCAAATTTTGCCTGCGTTTCTTCGGTTTGACTGCGAACAAGGCGTGTTCTTGCCTCATTCAATTCAAAAACTGACGATTTGCCTGCGTAATATCGTTCCTGTGCGTATTTGAATGCTTCTGTTGTTGATTTTACGGCTTCGTGTGCATATTTTAGTTTTTCATCAGACAGTAAGGCATTTAAAAACGCTGTTTGTATTTCTTTATAAAGTTGTTTTTTGGCATTTTCTAAAATTAATTGTTGATTTTCGATATTCTGACGCGCTTTTTTTACATTATTTTTTGTAGAAAAACGATTAAAGACAGAAATTGATAAATTTAAACTGATATATTCGCCAATATTATTTTTTATTTGGTCTGAAAAAGACAAATTTTGAATTGTTGTATTATATAAATAGAAATAATTTGTACTCAAACCTGCATTTAATGAAAGTGTTGGGTAGTATTCTGCCTGAACTGTTTTTAAAGTTTTTTCTGCGCTTAACAATAAAATTTCCTGTGATTTTACAGCAGGTTTTGTTTTTAGCGCATTTTCATATACAGTATTTACCGAGAATAAATTTTTCTGATTTGCTGAAAGTAGAGTATCGCCTGCGGAAACAACAATATCAAAATCGGAAAACTCCTGTATTTCAAGATTTTGCGCCAATTCGAGCAATGCAAGTTTAGTATCATTTTCTGCCTGTATGAGTAAAACGCGGTCGTTTGCAGCCTGCGACTGAATATCAAACAGTTGAGATTGAGGAATACGACCTGCATCAATTAAAGTTTTTGTACGTTCAATTTGTGTTTTTATTAATTTAAATTGTTCATCATTAATTTTTTGCAATTCTTTATTCAATAAAACCTGTAAAAACAGTTGCGTTATGTGAATAGATAAATCCTCTTTTGCCTGTTCCAAATTCAAAGTTGCCGCCTGCAAATCAAGTTTGTTTTTTGCAATTTGGTGTGCAGCACGAAATCCTGAAAATATTGATACGGAAGAATTTATATTAAAATCTGTTTTTGATTGTCTTTGATTTTGTCCGATTGCTGTATTGCCAAAATTGTAATTTTGTTCAATATTTGCGTTCAAATTTGGCAAGCGGCTGTTTCGCGTCATTTTTAAATCTGTCTCGGCGGTTTGTCGGCTGATTTCCTTTTGTTTGACAGAAATATTATTTTCTACTGCGTATGCAATGCATTGCTCTAAAGTCCAACGCTTTTGTGCATTTAATTGAACAGTAAGAGCAATTAACATTATTAAAATTAAATGTTTCATTTTTTTATTTCATTGGATTTCAGATGTTTGCAGATTGTTTTTGCCACATTAAATAATATCGTCCGAATTGTGCATAAAGGTTGTGATGATTGCCCTGTTCCATTATTTTGCCGTTTTCAAGAACAATTATATTGTCGGCATTGATAACCGTACTCAAACGATGTGCAATAATAATAATTGTTTTCCCCTGATTTTTAAGCATTTGAATGGTTTTTTGAACAAAACTTTCCGATTCAGAATCAAGGGAAGAAGTTGCCTCGTCAAGTATAAGAATTTCAGGTTTTTTGTATGGCGCGGGCGATGTAAAATATAAAAATATCAGTTTAAAAGCCGATTTTATCCGCTTGCCTGAGCGCTGATTTGCACAGACACAAAAGGCAAAGCCGCCACAGCACACGCAACTGTCAGCAGTACGGCAATATACACAACCCAAATTTTTGATTTGCGTTTTGCAAAAAGAGATTCGGTTGTATTTTCAATTATTTCGGGAGGGAAAAGTTGATTGGACATATTTCTTAACACGAACTGTTTGAGAAACTGTTATCAATACTGCTATTATGCTTTCTAAGATAGTAATAAAATACACATAAGCATTTTCGCCAAAGTTTTCATTAAAATTCAAATAAAATTTTACATAATTTACAGCAATTATCTGAATAATATTTTCTGATTTTATGTATGTATATCTATAACCTAAATAGTTGCTAATAGAACATTCAAACGTAGCGATTAAATTATGATAACAATAAACTAACAATAAAAAACAAATCGCAAATAATATTTTTTTATTTTGTTTTTTATTTATAAAAAAATTATAAACATAATTGTTTGATACAATAGCACACGCTATTGTTATTGCAATTATAAAAAAAATATAAAACGAATGCCCAATCCATCCCCATTGAAAATATTGATAAATAGGATTTGTTTCATTTTTTAAATCAGGAGTAGATAAATAAGTGGTAAATAAATCTGTTATTGTAAAAATTACATATAAGAATATACAAATAGTTGGAAAAACCAGTGTTTTCCATTTATTTAAAAAAAATATTGCAATTACTTTATTCATAATAAGCAGTTAAAGTGCATTATGTTCACATTTTGTTTTTTTAAAAATATTCATATAATTATTTAAAAATCAAGTAGTTAAATAACAATAATAAAATCATAAAATATTAATTTAATTCCTTTCATTTGCTATGCTATGCAATAATATAAAATAAAAATATATTCCTATTTGCCTGTAAAAATCTACAAAGCCATAGCTATGACAGCATTTTTAGTTTTTTAATTCTTGATAAGCAACAGCCGTATTTTTTGCTTTTTTGTATGGTTTTGACTCAAAATTACTTTTATCCGTCAATTCATATTTTTGAATAACTATGTTTGCATATACAGAATCTGACGTGTCCTGCTTGCTCTTATACAAAATTTTTTCCTCTACGGACAATGGCAAACCATTTTTAAACCAGATTGTTCTGTTAAAAAAATCAACTATCACATTCTTTTCGTCATTTGATTGTTGGATTTCCTGTACCTGTTTTAACAGCGATGGCTCTATTTCAGAATCAATCCGAATTATTGTTTCCGTCACGTTGTCAATATAAAATTTTCCTGATGTCAATACCTGTTTCCCTTTTACAATGTATTCTTTATTAGGCTTATAGCCAATTATACGAACAGAATCGTTTGAATCTGAAATATAAAAAAATAATTTTTTATCATAACTTTTCCTTTCATATAAAAGAAAACGATTTATAAACGGAGAGTAATATGATAATTTTCTTAATTTATCGGCATCGTATTCATTGTCAGCAGTTAAACTTAAACTTTGTATTCTTGTACTAATCAATGCGCCTTTGCCCGGTTTCTCTTTTTTTAATATTTTTGATACAAGCATTCCTTTGGCATCTAATAATAGTTCGTCGTTTTTTAATATTTTATCGTTTTCATAACAATTTATATAAAACGGAGCTTCGGGAATCAATTTAGATGTGTTAGATACATATTGTTCCAATAAAGAGAGCGCTTTGTCGGCGGTTACAACAATAGGATTTAATTCAACAGGCAACATTTTCATTTTTACCGATTGCGTATTTGCCAAATCTGTGCCTGATATTTCAACAGGATTATACCCTATGCAAGAAAATAAGTATCTCTGATTTTGATTGATGTTTAAATTCAAAATGCCATCAATATCAGCAATAGCAGTAAATCTGTCAGTTTTTACCGACACATAAGAAACAGGCGAATTTGTTTCGTCATCAACTATTACTATTCTTTTTTGAGAAAATGCAACCAGCGGCAAAAACAGAACAAATGCCAAAAAACAGATTAAGTTTTTTCTCATAAATTTAATATTTTGTAAAAATGGAAGAAAAACACAATTGATTTTTCTTCCATTTCATGTTGTGGTTAATCAATAGTAATAGCAATACCGCTACCTGTAGCGTGGTCAGTTAACCACTTCCACGCTGCACCGATTGCTTCACCAACCGCTTCAACAGCCGAGCAAATGGCATCCCAAAATTTGCAGCCGCCTTCAATGTTAAGCATTTCTTGTTGATTTAATTCCGTAACGCCCATAGCGTTTAAATTCAATTTGTTAGTCGTTGTTAAATTTTACAAAATTATATAATTATTTTTAATATTGCAAACGATTTTCGTTTACAAGTCAAAAA
>JGI20171J14444_1000140_pt1 | contig 24434 bp, 25 predicted proteins | sample TergutNc150P4_FD_14444 | JGI IMG/M metagenome (IMG submission 14444) | reverse complement strand
TTGGCGTTGTATCCTGTTTATTTACAGACACAACAACCTGCGCCTGCGCTGACAATGCAAGCGAACAGAAAAATAATATGTAGAGTAAAATGTGGCGCATTAATTAAGTTTAATATGAAATATATTTTTCAACACGATATTCTCCTAAATTAAAGAAAGATACATTAATTGTTATTTTTTTATTCTTTTTGATGTAAATGTATTTTTCTACATCTCTTTTATACTGCTCAAATTCCGATTGATTAATATCTTCAATAGAAAATATATTATGTCCTTCTTTAACTTCAAATTTTATAGGGTCAATGTCTGAAATAGGTTCATCTGGCGGATAAAACCATAAAAAATCTTGAATTGCAATATAACTCAATGATACATTGTAGTTCTGTCTTACATCATATTGATTACGCTTGGTATATTTTTTTGATTCTATAATTCTGTATAAAATATTATTTGCTTCTTCCGAATTTAATAAAAACAAATAACCAATATAGTAATAAGAATATCTTCTTTCGTCAGATATTTCTTCGTTATCTTCACTGAAAAAGTATTTTTTGATTTCATTTAATAAATTTTCTGCAACAATAGTATCGCTGCCATATTTTGCTCTAAATATTGATGGAAGATTAGGATGTGTTAATACGCTGTCTATTATGCTTTTAGGAATGCTGTCAAAAAAACTCATAATATAATAATCATTTCTATCAAATGTCTTTGGATTATAACAGGATAAAATTTCATTAGCGTATTTTTTTAACGATAAAATTTCATCTATTATATTATAGCGTAATATTCTGCTTTTATAATCAAAATTACTAACAGAACTGTCACAATAAGATTTGGCTATCAAATCTATTTGTTTTTGTCTAAATGTTTCTTGCCCAAAACATTGGACAGATACAAGAACTAATAATAAGATATTAATTTTTTTCATTTTATTTATTTAATTATTACGATTAATACTATGCCATTGATTTTGATAACTACCTTTAGGCGTTGACGTGCCTGTTATTACTTTCCATTTTCCGTTTATTAAACAAGAATCAGGAGCTGTAGGCCAGCAGCCGCAAGGGTGTTCAAATAAAGATTTATTAAACTGACCATACCATTTTATATTTAAATATATTTCACTTTCACCTGTTTTTTCTTCTTGCTTTTCTCCAAACAGCCATTTTTCCAAATCTTTAATTTTCTTTTCAGCATCATTTTCAGTTTCAAGAATTTTTATTTCAAGAATATCATCATACTTGATAGCCCAGAATGTAGCCCCGCTTCCTACCATAGCATTTGTCGTAGATTTGGTAATTTTATATTTTATCGGGTCAAATGTTACTTCGTTAGTTTTAGTCCAACTCATATCAAAATACAATTCAGGAATACACACAGAGCCAACGCTTACCCTGCCTTTTAGCAAAAAAAATTTTTGCAAAGTTACCTGTTTTTTATCATTATAAGCAACTTTTATCTCCTGTAAAAGACTTAATATTTTATTACAGTCGCCATTAAACATATTTTGCATCAAATCTTCGGGACAGCCGCAAACAGGTTCATTTGTGCTTCCGTCACCGCCAGAATCGCCAAGTTCTTCCTGATTATTCCCTTGTCCCGTACTACTTACACTTTCTCCGTATGAATAATAAAAGATGTTTCATTTTATTTTGCAAAATTACAATTTATATATCGGGCTTTCAGCCCTCTGATTGTTGCTGCTTGTCTATTTTCCCAAGACGTTGCCGTCGGGCTGGGATATTTAAGGCTTTCAGCCTTGTTAATTAAAAATTTACATTCTATATTTTATTTTTCTGTTTTCATTTTCCATCATAATAAAACTTTGTATTGACCATTTCTTTCTCTATTTTTTTAATTGCCGTTGTATCAATAGGATTATCGTGTAAATCAATTGTTTTTAAATTTGTATATTTGGTTATTTTGACAGGAAGTTTTTTAATATTATTGTTAAATAGATACAATTTTTCTAAACTATCTGGCAAAACCAAGTTTTGAGGTAGATATCGGATATTATTATAGCCTAAAATAAGCTCTTTGAGTTTTGGGGCTTTAGCAATTCGGTTTAAAATATCTACAATATTTATATTCTTTTTATATCCATAACCGAAAGTTTCTAAATTTTCACATTTTTCAAAGTCAATGTTCAATTTTGGAATATTATCCTGTAGATATAATTCTCGCAAATTGTTTAATTCATGGAATTTAGATAAATTAGATGCATAATCAAAGCGGCGCATATTACTCATTTGAAGTCTTTCTATTGGTAAACCCGCAATAAAAAATGAATCCGGAAACGATTTAAAATTTAAACCTTCTAATGATAATCTTTTTAAGTTTTTCAAATACATTATTTCCATCGGGAATGATTCAAAATTATTATATCCAATCGTCAAATCATTAAGACTTGTTAATACTTCAATTCCTTCTAAATTTGATAATTTATTATTGCCAAATAAATTTAGATATTGTAGATTTTTCAATTCCTTTCAAATCCGATAATGGATTATATCCAATATCAAGATACGTCAGATTCGGAAAATTTTCAAAATCTTTTAAATCCGATATTTTATTTCCACTCAATAACATTTCTTTAAGATGGGTCAAATGCTTAAAGGGGGTTAAATCCGATATAGCGTTATATGAAAAATCAAGGTACTCCAAATTAATCAATTGAGAAACTATAGGTGGAAATGTGTCATAATCATAGTCTTTTGCATAAGAAGGACGATCTGCATAAGAAATCATACTCAGTCTTTTGACTTTTTTCAAATCTCCATCGGACATTTCGAGAAGTTCACCTATTCTATATATTCTTGTTGAATCCACCAATTCTACTTCGGATACAACCCAATCATGCTTATATAGCTGATATTGGATATAACAATAGTAAATCAGCAGTGTGATAAATATAGAGCTAAACAGACATATAACAGTTATTATTAATTTTCGTTTCATAATTTTTGAATGTAAATTTTCATTTATAATCATTTATCATTGTCACTGTACATAATGTTTTTTTCGTTTACTCTTGTATGGCTACCTTTAAAATTAAGTATTCTCTCGTAATATAGTTACCTCAGTAGAAGATTTTGCCTCTACTGCCATAATAATAATCATTGTAACAATGATAAATAATATTTTAAAAAATAACCTCATTTTTTTATTTTTTTATATCACTAACTTTGAAACATTACCCACTTTCATATTCGGTTAATTTGTCCCGATATTTTACCAACATATCATAAATTTCCTTTGTAGGAATTTCTGCCACAAATTCACGATTATATGATAAAACAGCAGTTTCTTTGTGTATAGTAAGGTCAAAAACTTCCAATCCCCAATTCATTTCAGGGTATTGCTCATCCATTACTAACAGACAACTATCAATGCCATCTTGAATCATTGAAAATGGCATTTGATAAATTTCAGAAACAAAAGTAAAATATTTTTCATCTTTTGTTTCAATGTAGGGTTTTATTCTAAAAATACTCATTTTACTATCTTTTTTTAGGAAAATATGAATTAATTGAGCCATCCGCATTATAATAAAATTGGATTTCGATTGAGCCATCTTTTGAAAAACCTTTAGCTCGGCGTAGGCTCCGCCTACGTTGTCTTGGAATTTCTATTTTCTATGCCTTCGGTTTTCATTGTACAAAAATACTGTTTTTTATCTTATAAAATTACAATTCAAAATATTTTTTTCGCATTGTAAATGCTTATACTCACTCCATCATGATTACAAATCCTGCGACGATACTTTTCTTGTATTCATATTTTCGTTTGTTTTTCAAAAATCAGTATGTTAAAAACGGCTCGTACATCATAATTGCGTGATTTTCAACCAATAATGATTCGGAAATATTACCACTAACATCTGTTTGAATTTTGAAAATCTGATTATGGCGCGAATAACCGCCCCAAAATTCCTGTTTTATAAAATGATTTCTCTCTTTAATGTCAAAAGTTTCATTTACAGGAAATTTCGCCAGTAATTCACCGTTAAGATATTTATCATCAAGCCAAAGGCGGATTTGAAATGTATTATCGGTTTGATTTATTGCCTGCAAATCAATATAATTGTACGATAAAGTTGCACCTGCGCCAAAAGGCACATTGCGATTTACATCGGGGAAAACATCAAAACCGTGTCTGTAACGCTCTGTAACAGTTAGCGGGCTGTGCGCAAAAATCCAAAACAGCAAATTACCCAACTGACACAAACCACCGCCAGTACCTTTGTTAACTTTGCCCTGATTTAAAATTAAACCATCTAAATAGCCTTTGTGCTTGGTTGGTCGCCCAAGGTTGCGCCAAACCGAAAATGTTTGCTTCGGAGCGATAACAATATTGTTAAGTTTTGCAATCGCAAGTTTTAAATTTGTCCGTTTGTTTTCCTGCAAATACATATCAACATTACGCAAAGGACGTAAAATCAGCGATTTATGTACAAAAACAGAATGCCAATCAGAATGTTCTTTTTCAGACTTTGCCCACAATTTTTTGCTAAAAACCCAATTAATTTTTCGTTTAATAATATAAAATTCCCGTCCTGCAATTTGCCTGAATTTATTGCGGACAAGCGGCTTTTGTATCTCGGTTTGTTGATAATGCATAAGTTTTGTTTAAAAATATTTTTTATTATGTATGACAAATTTTATAAAAATTCTTTTATAATTGATTGATATTTAACAAATTAAATTGTAGATTTTATATCTCCGACAATTTCCTGTGCAATTTCCAATGCCTGCTCAACAGTTTTTACATCAGAAAAAACAACGCTGCGTTTTGCGTTCTTTTCGCGCAATTGAGTTTTGCGTGGGTGAGCAACAGCATACTGCAATATCTTTCCAAACATATCTGATTGATAATAAGGCGATTGCATATTTGAAACGAAAAATGCTGTCATTTTTTCATTTTTCAAAATCAGCCGCTCAATTCCGTAAGCAATTGCAAACCAGCGAAGTTTAACAATGGCAATAAGTTGCTGCGCCTCAGTCGGCAATTTTCCAAAGCGGTCTTCAAGTTTGCGTACAAAATTATCAAGTTGTGTTTTATCAACAATATTATCCAATTCCTGATAAATTGTAATTCGCTCAGAAATATTTTCAATATAATCGGACGGAAACATTATTTCCATATCTGTATCTATCTGGCAATCATCAACATAATTCACATTTTGAGCCATATTGTCAATATTATTTTCATATAAATCGGCAAACTCGTCATTGCGCAATTCTATCATCGCCTCGTTAAGAATTTTCTGATATGTTTCGTATCCCAAATCGGCGATAAATCCGCTTTGCTCTGCGCCAAGCATATTTCCCGCACCGCGAATGTCAAGGTCTTGCATCGCAATATTAAAGCCGCTGCCAAGGTCGGCAAAAGTTTCTATCGCCTGCAAACGCCGCCGCGCCTCAACTGTAAGACTGCTCATTTCGGGGGCAATAAGGTAACAATACGCTTTTTTGTTGCTGCGCCCTACCCTGCCCCGCAACTGATGCAAATCGCTCAATCCAAAACGGTGCGCCGAGTTTATAATCATTGTATTAGCGTTAGGAATATCAACACCGTTTTCAACAATTGCAGTACAAATCAAAACGTCATATTCGTAATTTATAAAATCAATAATTACCTCTTCGAGTACGTCTGCATGCATTTGTCCGTGTCCTACAGCCACACGCGCATTTGGAACAATGCGTTTAATCATTGCTTCCATAGCGTAAATACTTTGTATTCTGTTATTTACAAAAAACACCTGTCCGTTGCGGCTCATTTCAAACAAAATAGCATCGCGGATTAAATCTTCGTCAAATGTATGTATTTCTGTTTGAACAGGATAGCGGTTGGGCGGCGGTGTGTTGATAACAGACAAATCGCGTGCGCCCATCAACGAAAATTGCAAAGTTCGCGGAATTGGTGTTGCCGTCATTGTTATTGTATCTACATTTATTTTAAGATTTTTTAATTTGTCTTTTACCGTAACACCAAATTTTTGTTCCTCATCAATTATCAAAAGTCCTAAGTCCTTGAATTTCACGCTTTTACTCACAAGTTTATGCGTGCCTATAATAATGTCTATTTCACCATTTTTTAGCCGTTCCAATATATCCTTTACCTGATTTGTCGATTTTGCACGGCTAAGATATTCCACCGTAACTGGAAAATCTTTAAATCTATCTTTAAAAGTATTGTAATGTTGCAGCGCGAGAACAGTTGTCGGCACAAGAACAGCCGTTTGTTTGCCGTCTGTTGCCGCTTTGAATGCCGCACGCATCGCCACTTCGGTTTTTCCAAAACCCACATCGCCGCAAACCAACCTGTCCATCGGCAATTGCGCCTCCATATCGCGTTTCACATCGTTTGTAGCGCGGAGTTGGTCGGGCGTGTCCTCGTAAATAAATGAGGCTTCAAGTTCGTGCTGCAAATATCCGTCAGGTGTATATGCAAAGCCTTTTTCCTGCTTCCGCCGCGCATAAAGCCGTATCAAATCTCTGGCAATATCTTTAACTTTTGCCTTTGTGCGCTCTTTGAGGCGTTCCCACGCGCCGCTGCCCAATTTACTGATTTTAGGCGGCTCGCTGTCTTTTCCCTTATATTTTGCAATACGATGCAGCGAATGAATAGAAACAAAAATAAAATCGCCATTTTGGAAAATCATTTTCACCATTTCCTGCGTTTTGCCATTAACATCGGTACGCACGAGCCCTCCAAAAGTGCCGATTCCATGGTCAATATGCACAAGATAATCGCCAATTTGGAACTGATTTAACTCTTTTAAAGTCAAAATCACTTTTGCCGCGCGGGAATTGTCGGTTTTAAGAGCGTATTTGTGAAAACGGTCGAAAATTTGATGGTCGGTATAGCAAACTATTGATAAATCGTCATCAATAAAACCTTCGTGAATAGTATGCTTAACTGCTTGAAAATTAATATTTTCGCGGCGGTCTTCAAAAATTGTACGAATGCGGTCGGTTTGTTTTTCGCTGTCCGAAAAAATATAAATTTGATAATTTTCCTTTAATTTTTCTTTTAAATTATTGGAAATTAAATCAAAATTTTTATGAAAAATCGGTTGAATATGTGTACTGAAATCAATTTCGGTTTTTGTACCAAAATAACTTTTATTTGAAAATTCGATTAACCTAAAATTATTAAAATTTAAGAAAAAATCATCGCCTGTAATATTTGTATCTTTCAAATCGGGCGTTTGCTCTGTTTCATTTGCTTTTACCAAAAGTTCATCGTAAAGAGAATTCATTCTTTCGCGCACAAAAGCGGCATTTTGAAAGCATATAAACGATTGATTATTAAGATATTCCAAAAACGAAACAAGATTTTTTTCTTTTGTAAAATGCAAATTAGGGACAATATCAATATCGTTTTTTTTCTCCTTCGAGAGTTGAGTTTCAATGTCAAAAATGCGAACAGAATCAAGTTCATCACCGAAAAAATCGCAGCGAAAAGGCATTTCATTTGAAAAAGAAAAAATATCCAAAATGCCGCCGCGCACCGAAAACTGCCCCGGTTCATATACAAAATCAACTTTTTCAAAGCCCAAAAAAAGCAATTTTTCTATCAAAACATCAAATTCGTATTTTTGTCCAACCGCAAGGCGTAAAAAATTTTTCTGCACGCCTTGGCGCGAAACAACTTTTTGAATTAACGCTTCGGGGCAAGTTACAATAATACTGTGTTTATTGCTGTTAGCCAATCGATTAAGTACTTCGGTACGCAATATTTCGTTAGCCGAATCCAACCGTGAAAGGCGAATAGTGTTTTTATAAGACGATGGAAAAAAACAAACGCGCTCATCATCAAGCATTTGACGTAAATCAAAATAAATATAACCTGCCGAATCAGCATCATTGGCTATAATCAACTGATTTTCAGCATTTTCTTCAAAAAAACCTGCAATCGCCAACGACAACGCCGAGCCTGCCAAACCAGAAATTTTTACATTTTGTTCGGTAGTTTTTGCCCATTGCGTCATTTTCTGAATTTGCGGATGACGGGCGTAAATTCGCTGAAAATCAGATAAATTCAATTGAATATCTTTTTTTGAAAGTGCAAAATTAGTAAATTTTTTTGATTTTTTTTGAGAAAAATTCTTTTATTTCAAAAATATTCAGTACCTTTGCGCCCGCAAAATAAATTTAAAAGATGAAAAGAATTTTTTGTCTTTTAAATTTTGAAAAAGAAATTTTCGGGATATAGTTCAGTCCGGTTAGAATGCCTGCTTTGGGAGCAGGAGGTCGTGAGTTCGAATCTCGCTATCCCGACAAAAAAATTACAAAAAATGCTGATAATCAATGTATTATCAGCATTTCGCAGTTTTAAAAACACACAAAAATATAAATCATTGAAATAGCAGCCGAGATATTTTTTCATTAAAATTATTTCTGTTAATTCCAATCAATTTTTCAACGCACCTAAAATAATTCTCATCGCCGTTTCCACATTTTATCAGTTCGATAATGCCGTCTGTACCCTTTTGTTTTTCTATTTCTTCACAAATACTGCCCGAAATAACCGATTTTACCTGTATTTGATGTGGATAAAATATGCATTTTTGTTGCTAATAAAAGCAGTATCTGTTTTTTCATTGTCAATGCTGATTAATAAACTGTCCAACGACATAATAATCTGCTTGGTAAGCGAATCCGACATTTCCGAATTAAATTTTTCGGCAATCTTAAATTGACTTTGAGCATTGACTAATAATGAGATAGCCAAGAAAAATAAAATTTTAATAATTTTATTCATAATTTATTAAAAGTTTAAAATTCACTGCAAAAATAAATTTCAAAATAAATCCGAATGTGTTCCTGTGTTAGTAAGCGTAAGAGTTAATTTATCGTCTTCCTGTATCCAAACAAGCAACCAATCGGGTTTAATATGACATTCCATAACAACGCCGCTTGTTTGATAATATTTTTCCAATTTATAAACTCTGTATTTTTCTGGCAACTTTTCATTTTTTGCCAATTTTTTAATGGTATCTGATAGTAATTTTAAATCCAAATTGCGCCGAAAACACATCTTACGTCCTTTTTGAAACTGTTTGTAAAAAAGATGTAATAAACATACTCAAAAGAGACAGCAAAAGAATTGAAAAATCCGTCAACTGACATTCGTTTTTCTTCTGCCATGTTTATATTTGTTTAGGACCTGTAAGGAAAAATATTTTTCCATTTTCAACTTCTTCCAAAGATTGTTCAACTCGACTTTTTTTATAGTGCGTTTTGTTGGTTGCAGTTGTAAAAAATCCTGTTGAAAGAATATAATCCAATGCTCTTTGCGCCTGAATGTTACGAGTATTATAGTTTAACGTTATTGTAGCCATATATTTAATGTATTTTAAATTTAACTGTAAAAATAAAAAAAAATATTTACAAACAAATATTAAAAAAACAATTACAGATTTTCAAAAATATCCTCATCAACCAAATTAGGTATTGTTATTTTATAATTTTCAGCAAATTGCGTGTTAAATTCTTCGCAAGTTTCTATTGCGTGCGGATTTCGCGCCCATGCTCGCCGCGCAACACCGCCCATAACGTCCCACAGCATTGCCGAGCGGATAATTTCATCAACACGCTCACTGCCATCAAGCACAAGTCCGAAGCCTCCGTTAATCGCTTTGCCTATGCCCACGCCTCCGCCATTGTGCAACGCCACAAGCGACATTCCGCGTGCCGCATTACCTGCAAAACACTGCACCGCCATATCTGCCATCACATTGCTGCCGTCTTTGATATTTGCAGTTTCGCGAAACGGCGAATCGGTACCCGAAACATCGTGATGGTCGCGTCCGAGCATAATCGCACCAACTTCGCCGCGCCGTACCATTTCATTGAATTTGAGCGCAATATTCATTCTGCCTACCGCATCCTGATATAAAATCCGCGCCTGAGTGCCTACAACAAGTTGATTTTTTTCGGCATCACGCAGCCAAATATAATTATCTTTGTCCTGCCCGCGTCTTTGAGAGTCAATACAGTTCATTGCCGCGTGGTCGGTTTTTATTAAATCTTCATGCCGCCCGCTCAAACATACCCAACGAAAAGGTCCATAGCCATAATCAAACAATTCTGCTCCCATAATATCTTCCACATAAGACGGAAAAATAAATCCGTCTTTTTCGTCAATTCCATTTTTTGAAATTGATTTTTCGCCCGCATCATAAACGGCTTTCATAAACGAATTGCCATAATCGAAAAAATACACACCGCGTTCAACAAGTTTTTTTATAATATTAAAATGACGATGCAATGATTTATCAACCAATATTTTAAATTTTTCTCTGTCATTTTTCAATAAGTTTGTCCGTTCTTCAAACGAAATATCAGCAGGACAATAACCGCCTTCATAAGCCGCATGGCAGGAAGTTTGGTCGGAAAGTAAATCAACTTTTATATTTTTTTCATAAATAAATTCCAGCAAATCAATTATATTTCCGTGATATGCAATGCTGTACGGCATTTTTTGTTCTAAATATTTTTTTGCCAAAATAAAACATTCTTCCAAATCAGAAGAAACCGCCTTTATCCAACCCTGCGCTTTTCGCGTTTCTATTCGGCTCAAATCCACTTCTGCAATTACCGAAACTGCGCCCGCAATATCGGCTGCTTTCGGTTGTGCGCCGCTCATTCCACCCAATCCCGATGAAACGAATAATTTTCCCCGCAAATCGCCATTCTGCTCAACGCCCAATTTCAACCGTCCTGCATTTAACAACGTGTTGAAAGTACCGTGTACAATACCTTGAGGACCAATATACATCCAGCCGCCGGCGGTCATTTGTCCATAATTGGCAACGCCCATTTGCGCGGCAATTTCCCAATCGTGCTGATTGTCGAACATTCCAACCATCATAGAATTTGTTATTATCACGCGCGGCGCATCAGGACGCGATTTGAATAAGCCAAGCGGATGTCCGCTTTCAACTACGAGTGTTTGACAATTAGTCATTTCTTCCAAATATTTTTTTATCAAACAATATTGAAGCCAATTTTGACAAACCTGTCCTGTTTCACCATAAGTAACTAATTCATAAGGATATAGCGCAATATCAAAACAAAGATTATTATCAATCATTACTTGAAATGCCTTACCTTCAATGCAGTTTCCTTTATACTCGTCAATCGGCTTGGCGCGTAAATCTCCTTCGGGACGGAAGCGGTAGGCGTAAATCTTGCCGCGCGTTTTTAATTCTTCCAAAAATTCAGGTGCAAGCCTTGCATGCAGTTCTTTTGGAACATAGCGCAAAGCATTTTGCAACGCAATTTTCGTTTGATTTTTATTCAATCTAAAACCTCTATCAGGCGCACGGCGAATATTTTCTGCAAATTTCGGATAATCGGGTAAAGTTAGAATTGTGTTTTCCATACTAAAAAAAATTTTACAAAAATACAATTTATTTTTAAATCAAAAATCATTTTTTTAAACAGGAAAAGTTACGCTACGCTTCACATAGGGTTATTTATATTGCCATAATGGGCAAACTTCTAACTTCTATCTTCTCTGATATTTTCGGGCAAATCTTCTTCTGTAATTTCATGATTTTTAGATACCAAAACCATTCTATTTACAACATTTTTCATTTCGCGCAGGTTGCCGAGCCATTTGTGATTGCTCAAAATTTCGATTGCAGCGGGGGAAAAGCCTGTTATATTTTTGTTAAATTCGCTGTTCGATTTTTCGAGAAAATAATTGAGATACAACGGAATATCTTCCTGACATTCGCGCAATGCTGGCACATAAAGCACAAATTCGCTCAAACGATGAAAAAGGTCGAGCCGAAAAGACGGATTTGGAACATTGACATCAATTTTTTCATTTGTGGCTGCAATTACGCGCACATCAATCGGAATATCTTTTTCGCTGCCTACAGGACGGATTTTCCTTTCCTGCAAAACGCGCAAAAGTTGCACCTGAACTTCGGACGACAGATTTCCTACTTCATCAAGAAAAATCGTGCCACCGTCAGCGGTCAGAAAGAATCCTTTTTTATTATTGATAGCCCCTGTAAATGAGCCTTTTATATGTCCAAAAAATTCACTTGCTGCCAATTCTTTTGAAAGCACACCACAATCTACCGCCACAAATGCACCTTCGCTACGCTCGCTTTTTTCGTGAATTAATCGTGCAATCCGTTCCTTGCCAACGCCGCTTTCGCCCAAAATAAATACCGACATCATCGTTGGAGCAACCAAATCAACATATTCGTAAAGTTTTTGATATTGCGGACACGAGCCAATAATAAAGTCCTGTATATCAGCACAATCTTTGGTGTCAATGCATTCTTCGTTTGGATTTTTTTCTGTAGTTTTGGATTGAAAATAATTGTCTTTTTGCTCTATTGCATTCTTTATTTTCAAAAACAATTCATCTGTATTCAATGGTTTTGAAACGTAATCGTACGCGCCTAATTTTATTGCCTCCACAGCCGTAGAAATTTCGGCATAACTTGTCATCATAATATAAGGCAACACAAGGTCATTTTCTTTAGCCCATTTCAACAGTGAAATTCCGTCTCCGTCTGGCAAACGCATATCCAAAAGTACCAAATCGGGGAGTTGTTTTTTCAGTCGGCGTTTTGCTTCCCTGATATTAATAGCCGAAACCACTGAAAAATTTTTTTTTGTAAGCCAAGTTTTAAGCATCAAACTCAACGTCAAATCGTCTTCTATTACACAAACAGTTTTCATCAATTACAATAGTTTTCTATATTAATCTTTATGAAGTTGAATAATTTTGTAAAAAAATCGTCTTTTTAAATTATATTCCAAATAATTCTATTTTTTCTTAAAAATGAATTTGCTGCAAAAGTAACAAAGTTTTTTAAATAAAATATATTTTTTTTTACAAAAAACTTTTTTTGTGAAAAAAAACATTATTTTTGCAAAATAAAAATTAAAAAACTATGAAGCACGAAGAATCTAAAACTAAAATTATTGTCCTTACTGGCTATATTTTGTTGATAATCTTACTTTTAGTGGGAATTATCGGCATTACATATCAAATCCGCAAATTGTCGAATTTGGGAAAAAATCAAAATGAAAGTGATGATTTAATTACTGTAAGTTACCTTCTTGCAACACTTTACAAAGCAGAAAGTATTGGAAATATTATTTATATGCCAAATTCCGAAGCAGATTACGCTATGTTTGCTAAAAAAGATTCACTTGTTGATGTTGTAAGAAACGGAATTAACTATCTGAAACATAATTCCAATGATAAAGATTTTATACAAAAACTTGATACTGTTGAAATTTTGCTTGAACAAAAAACTAACAATGAATTGAAAATTTTTCAGTTGTTCGACTCAATTATGAAACTGCCAATGCGGCAACAGAAGGTCAATACAGTGTTGTCGCAAGTTGAATTAGACAATTTGACAAGTGTAATAAAAAATAGAGACACATATTTGAGAGACTCTACCCGCATTGCTATCAAAGAAAAAACTTTCAGTGAAAAATTCGGCGACCTTTTTCGCCGTACTGCAAAAGATTCTATAATATCCAGCAATAGTCAAACTTTGGATATTATCGAAGAAATTATGCCCGTTAATTTAACATTAGATACCATCTCTCAATATGTTACTGACTTTATGTTTCAACGCAGCCGAAAAATTGTGAAAATGACGGCAACGCTTACCATACATCAGTTGGAACTGCAAAATACCAATGACATACTTTTTAACAAGATAAATATGATTTTGCGCTCGCTTGAAACGCGCGAATTACGTGCAAAAGAGCAATTTACCCAGCAACAAAACGACTTGCTTTTGCGTTCTAATATGATTGCATATATTGTCGCTCTGGCGGCTTTAATAATATCCATACTGTTTATTTTCAATACTATGCGGCTCATTAACCGTCATCGTAAATATCGTAAGAAACTTGAAAAATCGAACATAAAGATTGAAAAATTTCTAAAATTGCGGGAGTGGCTCATACTGTCAGTTTCGCACGATATAAAAGCGCCGATAAGTTCAATACTTGCCTATACCGATGTATGCATGGAAAGTAATAATCTTACCGATACCGATAAAAATTGTATTATAAATATAAAAAGTTCTGCGCTTCAAGTGCTTGAACTGATAAATAACCTGATAAATTTCCATAAAATTGAACAAAAAAAATTAAATGCAAAGTTTTTTGAATTTTCGCCATATAATCTTGTAAATGAAATATTTGTAAACTTTGAATCCATTGCACATATAAAACAGTTGAAATTTATTTTAAAAAATAATTTATATGAAGATTTGCTTTGCAAAAACGACCCATTGTTTATTAATAACATTATTAACAATTTAATTTCCAATGCTTTAAAATTTACTAAAAAAGGAGAAGTAGAATTTTCCGCACATTGGGAACAGAATACAAACGAGTTGATTTTTTCTGTTCGAGATTCCGGTATTGGAATTGCAGAAGAAGATTTACATAAACTTTTTGATGAATTTGAACGTACACAATCATCTGAAATTCAACACATTGAAGGTTCTGGCTTGGGTTTGAGCATTTCACAAAGACTGACAAAATTAATAGGCGGAAAAATTTATGTCAATTCTGTAAAAGGCGAGGGCAGTACTTTTACGCTTTGCGTGCCTGCAAATGATGTGAAAACGGAGGAAAATTTATTTAAAAATATTAAAGATCAAGATATTAAAAACAAAAAACTGCTTTTTATTGATGACGATTTGCTAATGTTGAAAGTTTGCGAGCAAATGGCAAAAAAATTAGGATACATTCCTTATGCTACCGACAAAGCAAATAATGTTGTTAATATTTTGAGTAATAATAAAATAGATATTGTTTTTTGTGATATAAATATGCCTGAAATGAAAGGTTTTTCGCTTATTGAAAATATTAAAAAAAATACGGAAAATCCGTCTTTATTTATTGCGCTTTCGGCTTCGGCAAATTATTCCGAAGACGAATTGAAAGAAAAAGGTTTTGTCGGATTTTTACAAAAACCGCTCAACATTAATGTTTTGGAATTAACAATTAATAAGTTGTTGAATGAAATAAATCTGCAAAATAAATGTGCAGAAAGCGGCGACATTGATTTTAATCCGCTAATCAACTATGCAGGAGGTGATAAAGAGGCTTCGATAATGATTATGCGTACATTTATTTCAGAAAATGTAAAAATTGTTCACGAAATAGAACAGGCTATTGCACACAGTAGCATCGTTCATCTCAAAGACCTTGCACACAAACTTTTACCGCGTATGCAAATGATTAAAAATAAGGAAATTGTAAAAATTCTCTATGCCCTTGAACGCGGAGAAATCGAAATAGCCGAAAAACAAAATTTGCAGCAACTTATTGAAAATGTCAATGCGCAGGCACAGGAATTTATTAAGAAAAAGTTGAATTAAGATTCTGCATAAAGATTTTGAGATACCAAATAAAAAGAGCCGAAAATTTTCGGCTCTTTTTATTTGGTATTTATATTTGATGTTTTTGTCCTGTTATTTCAAAAACGAATATTGCTTTGAATAACGCAATTGCTGTTCAACGTAATTTTCTGTGTATGAAATTGTTACGTCTGTAATATTTCCGTTTTTGTCTGTTTTGGCAGTGAAAACAGGATTGACAAAACCTTTGTACGGCGCGAGATTTAACTTTTTATAACGTTCCAAAACCTGCGCGTGCAGAGTTTTATCAACTTTTACGCCATATTGCTCAACAAGCGAGCGAGCCGCTTCAAAATCCCCTGTGGAAGTGATTGTTTGAATTTGATTTAAAAGTTCGCCAAAAAGCGTGCGAAGTTTTGCATAATCATTAATCACAACGTATGTTTTGCCGTCTTTCTGCTTAAATTCCACCACATTTTCCGCTTTCCCGCGTTCATAAACCCAATGTGCAATCAATGAGCGGTTGCGCATATGCGCTTCTTCAATGTTCTTGTCGGGCAAAATGCGTGTCAGTTGCGTCATCAAGCCGTTCATTATATAAGTATAATATTCGGCTTTGAAAGCCGAATCGTTTGGTAAAAGGTTGAGTTCTATCATTTTAGGATCGGCAATATAATACAGCGCAAACAAATCGGCGCGCGCCTCTTCAATGGTTGAGCCGTATGCTTTGAGATTATCTTTTGAAATTCCCGCCTTTAATTTTCCCGAAGCGTGCCCCAAACATTCGTGCAAATCGGTATGCAAATTGCTTGTGAGCGAGCCATATTCTTTTACAATATTTCGTTCATAATCAGACCAATAGAATTCGTCGGCAAAGCCGCTTTTTAACGCAGCGCGGTCGTATGCTTCGGTGATATTTTCCATCGTAACCGATTTTGAGCCGAATTGTGCGCGAATCCAATTTGCATTCGGCAAATTAATTCCTATCGGCGTTGAGGGATAGCAATCGCCGCCGAGCATTGTTACCGTAATTACCTTTGCTGTAACACCTTTTACCTCTTCTTTGCGAAATTCAGGGTTGATTGGCGCATTGTCTTCAAACCATTGCGCGTTTGCACTGATGGTTTCCGTACGCTTTGTGGCGGCAATATTTTTGAAATTTACAACCGATTCCCAACTTGCCTTAATGCCCAGCGGGTCTCCGTAAACTTCTGTAAATCCATTAATAAAATCAACCATTCCCGCTGTTTCCTTCACCCATTCGATAGAATAATCGTCGAAAGTTTTCAAATCGGCAGTGGTGTAAAAGTCAATAAGTTTGCCGATTACAACTTTCTGCTGCTCGTTTTCTGCAAATTGTTTTGCTTTTGAAAGATTTTCGACAATTTTTTCAATCGCTTCCGAATACATTCCACCGATTTTCCACGCTTTTTCCTGCAAAGAGTCGTTTCCTTTTATCAATTTACTGTTCAAGCCATAAGAAACGGGCTGCGCCTGATTTTTGTTTTCATTTTTCATTTTATTATAAAAATCTTCCGCTTCTTTTTGCGTTACATTTTCATAATAATTTTCAGCGGAAGTGAGCAGCAAATCAACGCCATCTTCCTGATTTACACGTTTTTTCAAAAATTCGGGGTCAAAAATTACTTTGTCCAAAACCGTCAGCAAATCGTCAATTGTCTGTGCGTTTTCCAAAGGAAATTTTTCTTTGTCGATGCTTTTTACCGCATTATTGAAAAATTCCTGCGAAAAATTTGGTTTAAATTTATCACAAGAATAATGATGATGAATGCCGTTGCCCATCCAAACCTGCTTCAGATAAGTTGTAAGGGCGGCAAAATCGTCTGTTTTGCGGTCGCCGCGATAATTTTCGTAAATCGCTTCCAAAGTGCGCCTTACGCAAAGATTATAACGGCAATTCTGGTCGTAAATAATGTCCCGCCCTGCCAAAGCCGCCTCATTGAGATAATAAATGTACTGTTTTTGCTGCAGCGTCAGCGAATCGAAATCCGGCACTTGATAGCGCAAAATTTCAATGTCAGCAAATTTATCCACAGAATACTGAAAATCAGTTTCTTTTTTGTTGCCGCAGACAACAAGCATACTTGCAATCATAAGAATTGGTAAAATTTTTTTTTTCATTTTTATTATAGAATTTTTTAAAGTTAAGAGTTTGTTTAAAAAATTTAGAGATTATTTATTACACATTTTTTTCTGTTTTTCTTCTATCAGTAATATTTTAAAAGGCAATAGAAAAAATATAATTTCTTCCACCGCCTTTTTTATAATTCATTCTGCATAGCGCTTGCTCTGCAAAATTTATTATATAGTTTTCAGCCCTTACTCATTCTCACTTTCATTCTCGTTTGCCAATTCCTGGTCAATAAGGATTCGTCCGCAATATTCGCAAACAATGATTTTTTTGTGCTGGCAAATATCCAATTGGCTTTGTGCAGGAATTTTGTTGAAGCAGCCACCGCAAGCATCGCGTTGAACGGTTACTATTGCCAATCCGTTGCGTGCGTTTTTGCGAATGCGTTTGAAAGCAGACAGCAAACGCGGCTCAATTTTCGTTTCAAGTTCCTTAACTTTGTTGCGCAACTGCTCTTCTTCGTGTTTGGTTTCGGTTACAATTTCGTCCAATTCGTTTTTTTTCACTTTCAAATCAAGTTTGCGCTCTTTGAGGAGTTCGTTTGCTGAGTTAAGTTCCACATCGCGGCGTTCTTTTTCTGCTGTAAATTCGCGAATGCGTTTTTCGCTTAATTCTATTTCAAGTGATTGATATTCAATCTCTTTCGACAAATTATCGTACTCGCGGTTGTTGCGCACGTTTTCTTGCTGTGTTTTATATTTTTCAATTTTTACGCGCGATTCTTCAATTTCGTGCTTTTTCTGCCCTATTGTAGCATTGATTTCTTTGATTTCGTGAGTGAATTTTGTCAGGCGAGTATTCAACCCAACTACCTCATCTTCAAGGTCTTGCACTTCAAGCGGAAGGTCACCGCGCAGCGTTTTTATTTCGTCAATTTGTGAAACAATTTTTTGCAATTGATAAAGCGCACTCAACCGTTCCTCAACCGTTAAATCTTTATCATCGGCAGTTCCATCTAAATTACCTGCCTGTTTTTTAGAATTTTTTTCAATAATTTGTGCTGCTTTTTTTTCTGCTGGTTGCGCTGCTTTTGCCTTGGTTACAGTGGTTTTCGTTGCCATATTTTTTTAAAAATAATAATTGATGGGGTTTGTTTTTATTTCAGAAATTCGGACTGCAAAGGTAGGAAATTTTTTTTGAATAATTTCATAAAAAATTTCTTTTGTAAAATGTTCGCTCTCATAATGCCCGATGTCTGCTATAATTAATTGATTATCAGCGAGAAAAAAATCGTGATATTTTATGTCAGATGTAATAAAAATATCTGCGCCCGAATTTTTTGCGTTTTTAATCAAAAAACTTCCTGCACCGCCGCACATTGCTACACGGCTGATTTCTTTTTTGCAAATATTTGTGTGTCTGATAGTTGGAACACAAAAAACATTTTTAACTTTTTCTAAAAATATTTTTATCGGCATTGGGTTTGCCAAATCGCCAACTGCGCCGAAACCTGTTGTATTCCATTGATTTTCAAGTAAATAAAAATCATAAGCAGGTTCTTCATAAGGATGAGTTGCCAGCAAAACGCTTTCAATTTTATTTTTTAAATAAAAAGGAAAAACGGTTTCAATGCGCACTTCGTTTTCCGTATGCAATTCGCCTTTTTTGCCTACAAAAGCATTTGTATTTTCTCCTGCGTGAAATGTACCGTAACCTGCTGAATTATAAGAACATAAATCGTAATTTCCAATCGTTCCCGCGCCTGCTTCAAAAAGCGCGTTGCGAACTTTTTCTGCAAAATTTGTTGGAACAAAAGTAACAACTTTCATCAACGATTTTTCGCGCGGGGCAAGCGGTTTAATATTTTGCAAATCAAGTTTTTGCGCCATTTTTGCACTTACGCCGTTTGCCGCACTGTCGATATTGGTATGCGCGGCAAAAATATTGATGTTATTTTTAATTGCTTCAATCACAATACGTTGTGTTTCGTCCGCGCCTGTAATTTTTTTTATTCCGCCAAAAATAAAAGGGTGATGCGAAACTATAAGATTAAATCCACGTGCAACCGCTTCATTTACAATATTTTCCGTAACATCAATACAAATCAAAGCCCCTGTTGCCTCAGCATCAGGGTTGCCCACAAGCAGTCCGCTATTGTCGTAACTTTCCTGCAAGGCAGGCGGCGCGTATTGCTCAATCAACCGACAAATATCTTTTACGGTTGTCATTTTAAACTTTTGTGCGAGTTTGTTTAGTGGTTTGCATTTTTTTGTCATTCACCTTAACTGTCTGTTTTACAGCAGTTTTCTTCGGTTTTTCTTTAACCTCAGCGGCAACATTTTCTTTTTTGTCTGCATTTTCGGCGTTTTCTTCTTCTTTTTCAACCTCAAAATTGGTAATTCCCGCATTAATGAGAATATTATACCAAAGTATAAGTTTGCGAATATCAGATGGATAAACGCGGTCGCGGTCGAAATCGGGGACAAGTTCGCCCATAAAATTATTCAGCGTTTGGTTGTCCGATTTTGTGTCAATGGGGCAAGTTTTACCGTTTTCTTTGGCAAAAAGTTTTTTCAGCACTTCATTCAATTGAATTTCAGCATCTTGAGTAAAAATTGCAATATCTCCCAACGATACAATTTTTTCCGAATTGTACGCAGGAGAGCGCTTGCCATCAAGCAAAGATTCCACAATTAGCATATTTTTTGCACGGGAAATGAGTTTAAAAAGTCCGGGCTTACCCGAAACAGTCAAAATTTCTTTTAGCATATTTTTAAAAATATATTTTTATAAATTATTTTAAGAAAATTTATAACTACAAAAAAAGTACCAAACTTTTGAAAATTGGCAAAAATTTTTATTTTTTTGCTGTAAAATTAATTTCCTGTGGAAATTTTTTTGTTTGGAAAATATATATTACTTTTGCAAAAATTTTAAATTCAATAAAAATGAGAACAACATCAGAAAAATTTTTTCATATAAAACCTGAAAATTTGAATTGTGCGCAATCTGTTTTAAAAGGTTTTCATAATGAATTGAACATTGAGCAAAATGAAATTGATGATTTTCGCGCTTTTGGCGGCGGACGTGCGCCAGAAGGATTGTGCGGAGCGTTATTTGCCGCCGAAACATTACTTGCTCATCGGGGAAAATCGTCTATCAGGGCAGAATTTGCAAAGCAGGCGGGCGATATTACCTGCTTTAAAATTAAAAAAAATGCAAAAACTTCCTGCAATCAATGTGTAAAAATTGCCGACGAACTTTTAGCAAAAAAATTGGAAATATAAATTAAAAATCATATACTGTCAATATAACTAAAAAATAAATATGAAAAATTTAACGGTTTTACTATTAATTTTAAGCGCATTTTTTGCGTGCAACAGAACTCAAAAAACGGAAAATTCAACAAAAATATCAACTCAAAAAGAAAATATAAAAATGAGAACAATACATTTAACAACAACCGAATTTAAGACGAAAATATTTGATTTTCAAACAAATAGTAAATGGAATTACGCTGGCGACAAGCCCTGCCTTGTAGATTTTTATGCAGACTGGTGCAGTCCGTGCCGTATGCTTGCGCCAATTTTAGAAGAACTTGCCGCCGAATATACGGACAAACTGTACATTTATAAAGTTGATACGGAAGTCGAACAGGAACTTGTAAAAGTGTTTAACATTAGAAGTATTCCGTCCTTGCTTTTTGTACGAAAAGACAAACAGCCAACAATGATTCAGGGAGCAATGGGAAAAACTGATTTGAAGCAGGCAATTAATGAAATTTTATTTGATAATAATTAAAAAAATACGGAAGTAGAATGGCGGCAGTTGGACAAAATTTATGTAAAATTCGAGATATTTTTCGTTCGATAATGGATTTTGAGGCGGATTTTCGACAAAAGCATAATTTGTGTCTTAACGAAGGAATGTTGCTTTGTTCGCTGCAAAACGGTAAACTTTCAACAAAAGAACTTGCCAAATTGCTCGGACTAACGCTTTCCAATTCTTCTAAAGTAATAAAATCGCTCGAAAATAAAATGTTTATTAAAAGAACTTTGGGTAAAACAGATAAACGGCAAATGTATTTTTCGCTTACAGCCAAAGGCAGTGAAAAACTTAAAGAAATTAACTGCAAAGAACATTCTATTTTGCTTATTTTAAATGATATAGCTGATATTTTACAAACAAATAATTATGAACAAAATTTTTATAATAAATAACGGTTAAATTATTTTTATAAAAAAAATTTGTACTTTTGCACAGAAATATTTTAACAACTGATAAATTAAAAACAGATGAAAAAGATTATATTTTTTATGCTGGCGGTTTTGATTTTTATAGCGTGTGATACAAAATCCAAAACTGGCAGTAAAACATTGGAACAGATTGCTTTAAGCGATTCAACTGTGATTGTTGATGTGCGTACGCCATCGGAATTTGCCGCAGGACATATCGAAAAATCCATTAACATTCCGCTTGATGTAATTGTTGAGCAAGTTAGCCAACTTAATGGTTATCAAACAATTATCACTGTTTGCCGTAGTGGCGTTCGTAGCGGCAAGGCAAAAACTCTTTTGGACAGCATCGGTTTAAAAAATGTCTTCAACGGCGGCGGCTGGCAGGCATTTGATTCAAAAATGCAAAAAGCCGCAGGTCATAATTAATTACAGGAATACTTTATATGAAAATAATTCATAATATTGATGACTTAAAAAATTTTGTTAAAAAAACACATCAGGCAGGCAAAAGCATTGGGTTTGTGCCAACGATGGGCGCGTTACATGCGGGGCATTTATCGCTTGTACAACGTGCTGTAAATGAGAATGATACGGTCATTGTCAGCATTTTTGTAAATCCTACACAATTCAACAATAAAGAGGATTTGGCAAAATATCCGCGCACGCTTGAACGCGATGCTGCAATGCTTGAGGCGGCAGGCTGCGATGTGATTTTTAACCCTGAACCTGAAGATATTTACACCGAAAACGACCTTAAAACTACTTTTGACTTCGATTTTGGCGGATTAGACAAAGTGATGGAAGGTGCATTTCGCCCAAATCATTTCAATGGAGTAGTGCAAATTGTGAGCAAACTTTTTGAACTTGTGCAGCCAACACGAGCATATTTTGGAGAAAAAGATTTTCAGCAGCTTGCAATAATTCACAGAATGAATGATTTGCTTGATTTTAAAGTGCAAATTGTTGATTGTCCGATAGTTAGAGAGCCGAGTGGACTTGCAATGAGCAGCCGCAATGAGCGACTTTCGCAAGAGGAGAAAAAAAATGCTGCAAATATTTTTAAAATATTAACGAAAAATATTAATTTTGCACCTGAAAAGCCGCCGCACGAACTCGCTAAAATTATTGAACATAAAATCAATAAAATCAATGGTTTAAAGGTAGAATATGTGGAAATTGCAGACAGAAATACGCTGCAAACGGTAAAAAACTGGTTGCAACCGACAATCGTTTGTGTAGCAGTGTTTTGCGGCGATGTTCGACTGATAGATAATTTGAAAATTGATAAATTTCAGTAAATTCGTAATTAAATAATTATGTTAATAGAAGTTTTAAAATCGAAAATTCATCGCGTAACCGTTACAGATGCGAATTTGAACTATATCGGGAGCATAACTATTGACCGCGATTTGATGGACGCAGCAAATATTTTGCCTTACGAAAAAGTTTTTATTGTCAATAATAATAATGGTGAACGCTTTGATACTTATGTGATTGAGGGTGAGCGCGGCAGCGGCGTGATTTGCCTCAACGGCGCGGCGGCTCGAAAAGTGCAGCAAGGTGATATTATTATTATTATTGCTTATGCAACAATGGATTACAATGATGCTCTTACATTTCAGCCTACAATAATTTTCCCTGATACTGCAACAAACAAATTGTAAAGTATGTAAAGTAATTTGTAGTTTTATTTGAAATTTCTATGATAAGACGGTTAAGTAAAATAATTCTTTTTTTATTAATTTTATGCGCATCATTGACAACTGTTGATGCGCAATCGGCATACTATGGAAAAATAAAAAAATATTCAAATCTTTACCGTTTATCGTCAAATCATTCGGCGATTTTAGCGTGGCTGCCAGAAAATACGGTTGTTTTTGTAACATCAGATGTTGTTGTAAATGGCTTTGTTCCAATAATTTACATCGAAAGCGGCGTGGAAGGCTATGTTTATCGAAATGTTATTGATTTTACAGACAGAGTTACCGAAACGCCAAATGTTGCAATTGCTAAAACGGTTTTACAACGCACAGACAGTGTGATTATTACAGTTAAAAATAATACCACCCGCACGCTGACTTTGAAAATTGATAATATTAATCATACCATTGTCAGCGGCGATGAAAACCGCATTGTACTTGCTTTGGGAATGCACAGATATATTCTTTTTGGACCCAAATTTTTGCCTCTCGTAGGCGCAGAAACTTTTGACAGAGAACAAAAATTCACTTGGAAAATCAGCGCAATGCAATTATACTGATTTTTACCTTTTTATTTTACAATTATATTTTCAATAACCACTCAAATACATTTTTATGAATAATTCCCGCTCGGCTTTGCGGAAACGATTCTGTTGTAAGTAAAAATTTCGGGTAATTGTCTTTCACTGTTTCCAATGGTGTAAATTCCCGTTCTTCTGTTTCAGGACTTGAAATCTCCCACGAAACTTGATAATATTCAATTTCTCCGTTACGGTTTTTGACGGTAAAATCTATTTTTCCGTTGCGAAGTGTGCCTGTCCAAATTTTATAACCCCGCCGCAAAAGTTCAAGATAAACAACATTTTCCAAAATATGACCTCTGTCTGCCGTTCTGTCCCGCCCGACTAATACATTCAACAAGCCTAAATCAACAAGATAATATTTTTCCAATGTTGAAAGTTGCTTTTTGCCTTTAATGTCGAAACGATTCACGCAATAAAACACAAAACTTCCGATATTCAATATAT
>JGI20171J14444_1000137_pt1 | contig 24723 bp, 27 predicted proteins | sample TergutNc150P4_FD_14444 | JGI IMG/M metagenome (IMG submission 14444) | reverse complement strand
CCACGCCGCGGTGCAGAGGATCCTGGCCGATGCGCCCGAGAGCCTGATCGACGCCGAGCGGGAGCAGGCGATGCGCGACTACATCGAGGCCATCGAGGGCTGAGCGGTATTACATCAGAGGAAAGGCTAGGGTACCTATGAACGAAAACTCACAATTACTGCAGGCCAAGAACGCCCGGATATCAGGATTCTTTAAAAAAGGCGTACTGATTGCTTTGATCTCAGGAGCCTTGTACGGGGTGTATTCGGCGTGCCTCTTAGCAGCCACTGGCTCTGGGGAATGGGTTGGCTGGTATGGTGGCTGGTATGTTGCTGGCGACTCTGCCACCATCAATGGTATAGCGATGAGTTTTTTGATTGCAGTGCTGATACTCGGGGCCTTGGGTTCTGGTATCAATGATTTGGTCAGCGCAATCTGGATGGTCGGCAAGGCTGCCGTGAAAGGCAAGTTCAAGGACTATCTGCGCTGCCTAGGATCCAAACCGGGCATTGTCATGGTGATTTGCGCTTTGATCGGTGGGCCAGTGGCCTCGATTGCCTATCTTATCGCCCTGACCATGGCTGGCCCGATAGCCACGCCGATCTCTGCGCTCTGCCCGGCTATCGGCGCCATCATCGGTCGGCTGCTGTTCAAGCAGAATTTGAACCTGCGGATGGTGGTTGGCATCCTGATCTGTATTGCCGCCACTTTCATGATCGGCTCCACCGCCTTTGCTGGCACAGAACTTAATGTCCAGTTCTTGATCGGCCTGGCCATCGCCTTGATCTCTGCACTCGGCTGGGGCATCGAAGGTGCCATTGCCGGTTTTGGCACATCAGTCATGGACTATGAGATCGCCATCTCCATACGTCAGGCCACTTCTGGCATCGTCGCTTTGTTTATCGTCACCCCGGCGCTATTTTTGATCGCCGGCCATCTAGGACTTTACCCGTCGATGCTGATCGATGCTTTCAAAGGCCCGTTTATCGACCCAGATACCTCGCTTTTGGCCAGCCCGCTGGTGTTCTTCCTGATCTCCGGCTTGGCTGCCGGCATGTCTTTTGGTTTTTGGTACAAGGGCAACAGCATGTGTGGTGCTGCCTTAGGAATGGCCTGCAATGGTACTTTCTCTTTCTGGGTGCCCTTCTTCAGCTTCTTGGTCTGTGGCCTTTACCTCGGATGGGGCTATGTGGACGGTTCGCTCAGTGTGGCCAGCGGCTACGTATTAGCGCCTATCCAATGGCTGGCGGCGGTCGTCATGGTCGTCGGCATATTCCTGATAGCGATAAACCCGTTGGACTTGTTCAAGAAGAAGGAGGCCTGAGATGCTGCCATTGAATTACGCGATCTTAAAACTGTTTGAGGACGGCAGCGAATACGATGTCTGTGGCGTGATCGACCAACTGAAGGATAAGTACCGCAAATTCCGGGCATTCAAGCCCGCCGGCATCAATGAGTCACTGATGTCGGCTGAGCAAAACGGCTTGCTTGACGCAGTTCGCTATGAGTTGGATGGCAACAATGAGCTGCATGTTTTCTACAAAGCCAACGAGTACGGCGGCGGCATGATCAGGGACTACATCAAATGATGGTTGGGACTTGAAATGGGATCCTTCGAGAGCACAAATGCTGTAACACGAGCCTTTGAACAGGCCGTCGTTTTTCCGCAGCGCCCGCAGCCTGACGACCAGCTTTTCGTTGGCTTGGATATCGGCACTGCCTATATGGTGTTGGTGGTTCTGGATTCTCAAATGCAGCCGCTTGCCGGCGCCTATCGCTTCGCTCAAGTGGTGCGCGACGGCATTGTCGTTGACTATCTAGGGGCGATCGAGGTTGTCCGCAGTTTGAAGAGCAACGTTGAGGAACAGATCGGGCGGGAACTGAGGCACACGGCCATCGCCATACCTCCCGGCACGGGCTTAAGTGATATGCGTTTTATCGGCAATGTCGCCGAGGCCGCTGGCCTTCAGGTGGTCAACGTCGTCGATGAGCCAGAGGCGGCCAATGCCTTGCTGAAGGTAAAAAACGGTGTGGTTGTCGATATCGGCGGCGGCACCACCGGCTTGGCGGTCATTGAGGACGGCCAAGTGGTTTATACCGCCGATGAGCCCACCGGCGGCAGCCACTGCACCTTGGTGGTGGCCGGCAGCTACAAGGTCAGCTTTGAGGCGGCCGAGAAGATGAAGCGCGATCCCACGCGCGCCGACGAAATGGCGCGTCTCCTAAAGCCGGTTTCCCAAAAGATCGCCACTATCATCCAGTGCCATACCCGGGGTTTCAAAGTCGATGAGGCCGTGTTGGTCGGCGGTACCAGCTGCATAAAAGGTATTGAAGAAGTCATCGCTGACGAACTTGGCATCCGAGTGGCCAAACCGGCAAACCCGCTGTTCATCACGCCGATCGGCATTGCCATGAACTGCTGTCTGCCGCTTGCCAGAAAAACAACAGCCGAAGGGATGTGCTAGTGGACTTCCAGATTATCAAGCAACCGTCGCCCGGAGTGCTCAAGATGCTGGCGGCACGCTCCCAGGTCCGCGATTACTTCCGCGAACGCCGCTTTGATGCCATCGGCCTAGTGCAAGGCAAGCTGATAGAGATGGTCAAATCGGCAGACATTGCCGAGAAGGCCTCGGGAGTCGATGTGCTGGAGATCAAGGGCATCTGCCCACAGCATTTCACGATGATTGCCATCTTTGGGGATACGGCCGCAGTGACCGAGGCCATTGACAGCATCAAGGCTCAGTTCGAGAAGGGACAGGCAGCGGCATGAAGATCGGTTATGTGATGGGCAATGTCTGGTGTACCCGTAAAGAGGAGACCCTCAGAGGCTTGAAACTGATGCAAGTCAGGGTGCTCGACGACCTCAGCGATCATCCGGACACGGGGCCTGTGGTGGTGGCTGTCGATACCATTGGCGCTGGCATCGGCGAACGGGTCTTGATGGTTTCCGGCAGCTCGGCACGCAAGCACGAATCGCTGAATGATGCCCCGATCGACATGCTGATAGTCGGCATTATCGACCCAGACAACGATACCCGCAAAGAATAACAGGAGTAGTCGATGAGCACTGAGTTATTGGATAGCATTAGGGAGGCTGGCGTTGTTGGCGCTGGTGGCGCCGGCTTTCCCACCCACGTCAAACTGGCAGCTCAGGCCGAGACGTTGATCGTCAACGCTTCGGAGTGCGAGCCGCTGATCCGGGTCGACCAGCAGCTGCTGGTCAAGCGCAGCCAGGACTTCCTGAAAGGCTTAGATGTTGCTATGCGCCTAACCGGCGCCAAAAAGGCCTACATCGCCATCAAGGCCAAGCACGGTGAGGTGATCGACCAGCTGCGCCAGGACATCACCGGCTTTGCGGGAGTCGAGGTCTTTGAAATGGGCGATTACTACCCGGCCGGTGACGAGCAGGTCATGGTCTACGATGTACTGGGCAAAGTCGTGCCGTGCGGCGCTATCCCGCTAACGGTGGGCTGCGTGGTCAGCAACGTTGAAACCTTGATCAACGTGGCCTCGGCCACCAGCGGCACCCCAGTGACTACCACCTTTGTCACCGTCACCGGCGATGTGCCCCGGCCAGCTACCTACGAGCTGCCCATCGGTATCAGTTATCGTGAGGCTCTGGCGTTGTCCGGGGTCTCGGATGTCAGCGGCCAAGCGGCAATCGACGGTGGGGCGATGATGGGCAAGCTGGTGGCTGACCTCGACGCGCCGATCACCAAGACCACCAAGGCCATTATCCTGCTCGCCCAAGATATGCGGCTGGTGGTGGAGAAGTCGATGTCCGACGGCTTGGTGCTCAAGCAGTCACGGACAGCCTGTGAACAGTGCCAGAAGTGCACCGACCTCTGTCCCCGAGACTTGCTTGGCCATGATGTCAAGCCGCACTTGGTGATGCGCGTTGCCAACTACGGCCTTTCGGACTTCCAAGGCCTGAAGCGGGCTTTGGGTTGTTCGGAGTGCGGTGCCTGTGAGCTTTACGCCTGTCCTGTCGGCCTGTCACCAAGGCGCATCAACGTGATGATCAAACAACAATTGGCAGCAGCGGGAGTCAAAAACGACAGCGGCGGTACTGCTTTTACGGCCTCCAGGCTCTTCGACTTCCGCAAGATTCCCGTGAAGCGTCTGATTATGCGGCTCGGCCTGGCCGCCTATGACTGCCCGGCACCGCTGACGACAACGGCTTTTGTGCCAGAGCGAGTGGAGATACTGCTCAAACAGCATATCGGCGTACCTGCCCAAGCAACGGTTGTCATCGGTGACAAGGTTCAGTGCGGTGACGTGGTTGGGTGCGTCACTGAAGGCCAGCTGGGGGCAAATGTCCATGCCAGCATTGACGGGACGGTAAGCGCTGTCAGTGACAATGCAGTCGTCATCGAGAGAAACTAAACGGAGGTCTTATGGCAGCGATGATAAAGGCAATCGGGTTTTTAGAACTGAATAGCATCGCCAAGGGCATTGAGGCGGCGGACGCGATGTTGAAGGCCGCCAAGATCGATATCTACTTGGCTACCCCGACCTGTCCGGGGAAATATATCGCCTTGATCTACGGCGATGTTGCCTCTGTGGAGGGCGCGATGCGCACCGGCATCCGCATTGGCGGCGAGCATGTGATAGACGACTTGGTGATACCAAACATCGATGAGCAGATATTCCCGGCGATAACCAGTACTACAGATGTTGCCCGGATCGGCGCGGTGGGTGTGATCGAGAGCCTCTCAATGGCCTCGTTGATTGCGGCAGCCGATGCCTCGACCAAGGAAGCCGATGTCCGAATTGTTGAGATCAGGCTGGGCAGTGGCATCGGCGGCAAGTCCTATGTCACCCTGACCGGTGATGTGGCCGATGTCCGGGCGGCGGTGTCAAGCGGCGTGGAGGCCATCAAGCAGACCGGCAATGTCGTTTACTTCACGGTTATCCCGTCTCCGCACGACGACTTCAAGGAGTTGTTGCTGTGATCCTCGGCTTGCCTGAGCCTACGACTGTATTCTACACGGCTGACACTGCCAACCGGCTGAGCTGTGTGAAGAAAAACGAGCCCGGTATAGGGCATCCAGAAAACTACAAGAAAGGAAGTGCATGATGGAAAACCAGATCGCTCTCGGAATGATTGAGACCAAAGGCTTGGTCGGTTCTATCGAGGCCGCTGATGCCATGGTCAAGGCGGCAAATGTCGTGTTGATCGGCAAAGAGCATGTTGGCGGCGGCCTCGTTACCGTGATGGTGCGCGGCGATGTCGGCGCGGTCAAAGCGGCCACCGATGCCGGGGCAGCGGCAGCTGACCGGGTTGGCGAGCTTGTCTCTGTTCACGTCATCCCGCGCCCGCACGTTGATGTGGAGCGGATCTTGCCAAGAGCCGCGAACTGAGCTGGCCAGCCTCAGCGGTCGTGGCCGCTGACTGGACTGCAGAGAGGCCATTGATGAGCGAAGCAGCATTCCCTAGGCGTGTTATTCAAGAATATGTCCCCGGCAAGCAGGTGACATTGGCGCATATCATCGTCAACCCAGATGCCAGTATCTATCGCAAGCTCGGTTTGGATGAAGGTGCCGACTCTATCGGCATCCTGACGATCACCCCCAGTGAGGGGGCAATTATTGCCGCCGATGTTGCTTTGAAGTCCGGGGACGTTGCCATCGGCTATATCGACCGTTTCAACGGCTCCTTGGTGATCGTTGGCGATGTCGCTTCGGTGGAGTCGTCGATCAGGGAGGTTTTGGAACAGTTACAGAAACTGCAGGGAATGGCTGTCCCGGAAGTGACGCATACCTAGACGATGGGGTGCTGCAAAGGACAAGGCAGTGTGCAGATTTGCGTGAACAGGGGTGGCAGCTGGTGAAGAAAGTGATGCTCATCGGTGCTTCTGGCTCAGGTAAGACCACGCTTTCCCAGCGTCTCTTCGACCTGCCACTGAACTATCTGAAGACCCAGTCTCTGGAGTTCAACGGTGCAGTAGTCGATACTCCGGGCGAATACTTGGAGAACCGCAACTACTATGCGGCTCTTCAGGTGACATCTATGGAAGTTGACTACGTGGCCTTGGTCATGGGCTGCAGAGACACCCAGACGGTGTTCCCGCCGGGCATCACGCGCATGTTCACCCGGCCGACACTGGGCATTATCACTAAGGCTGACCTGATGTCTGACGAGCGAAGCAGCTCTTATGCGGAGTTCTCGCTACGCTTGGCCGGAGTGCAACGGCTGCTGATGACCAGCGCCTATGACTCACGGGGCATCGACGAGCTGAAGAAGTTATTGGAGCTCTGAGGCAAGGTGGCGGGACACAGAAAGATGACGCAGCGCCACTCCCAACTACCGGAAACTAATGCCTATTGCAAAGCAATAGACCGTGCAATGGCTATGGTGAGAGAAAAGGACAGCAAGGCGAGTGGAGAACTTTACTAAACAGGAGATCCTGAGCGTTGGGATCGATATCGGGACATCCACCACCCAGTTGGTGTTCTCTAGGATCACCCTGAAGAATTTGGCCTCGGCCTTCAATATCGCCAGGGTGGCAATTGCTGGCAAGACGATCATCTATCGCAGCGAGATCTACTTCACGCCGCTGACTGCTGATGACTGCATTGACATGGGTGCAGTAATGCGGATCATCGACCGGGAATACCGACATGCGGGCATTGAGAAGACCGACATTGACATCGGCGCTGTGATCATCACCGGCGAGACCGCACGCCGGGCGAACGCCTCGGAGGCCGCTGCTAAGCTCAGTGGCTATGCTGGCGACTTCGTGGTGGCAACTGCCGGCCCCCATCTAGAAAGCATCATCGCCGGCAAGGGCGCTGGAGCCGATAAGTGCTCCAAAGAGCTGAAAGCCACAGTGGCCAATATCGACATCGGCGGCGGCACCTCAAACATTGCCGTCTTCGACCGTGGCGAGGTGATTGCCGCTGGTTGCCTGGACATCGGTGGGCGGCAGGTAAAGTTGGACTGCGATGGCCGAATCGTCTACATCAATGAGAAGATCGCACAGGTTATTGCAGCTGAGCGGTTGGGCATCGCCGTAGGTGACGTGGCCGACCCGGAGAGGCTGCGGGCGCTGGCGCGCATTATGGTGCGCCAGCTGGAGGCCTCCGTAGGTATCACCGAGCGCGACCGTTACTTCAAGATGATGGTGACCATCAAGGATATGCCCTTGTCGGCCACACCGGAATATGTCATGTATTCCGGTGGTGTGGCCGATGTCTACTATTGCCAAGACGCAGACGGCTCCGATCTGTTTCGCTATCAGGACATGGGCGTTATTTTAGCTCAGGAGCTGCGCGGCTCGGTATTGGCAGAGAGGATGACCGTCCTGAAGCCGGAGGAGACGATCCGGGCGACAGTGGTCGGTGCTGGGTCGCATACTGCTGACATCAGCGGCACCACTGTGGCCTATGACCGTGCGGCGTTGCCCCTGAAGAATGTGCCAGTTATCAAGATACCCAACGACATCCCGCCTGACCAGCCGGCCTTTGCCGCAGAGGTCGCTAAACGGGTCGGGTGGTTTGACCTGAGCGATGTGGCATCTCAGGTGGCAGTGGCCTTCCAAGGTATCCAGGCTCCAGGCTTCAGTACTGTTGAGGCCATCGCCCGGCAGCTGATCCAGGGGCTGGATCTGATCGTCCGTAGCGACCGAATTATCATCGTCTTGGTCGAGCAGGATATGGCCAAGGCGCTGGGGCAGACGTTGCGGCGCCTGTTGCCTCAGGGTCTGCGTGTGGTCTGCATCGATAGCGTTGAAGTGGCTGAAGGGGATTATATCGATATCGGCAATCCTGTTGCCGGCGGGATGGTTTTGCCGGTGATTGTAAAGACCTTGATCTTCAAATAGGTTGGTGGGAAAAATAAGTGAAAGATGTAGGTTTTAGGCAAAGAAAACAGAGAAGCTACAGTTAAGGGTTTCAAAAGGAGTTGATCATGAAGTTAAAAACCGTAATGTTCGGGAAAACCTATCAGTTCAAAGACTTGAACGAGGTTCAGGCCAAGGCCAGTGAGCAGAAGTCGGGAGACGAGCTTGCCGGTTTGGCCGCGACATCCAGAGAGGAACGGGCCGCTGCCAAAATTGTGCTTTGTGAGACCACCTTGGCCGACATCCGGAACCATCCAGCGGTTCCCTATGAGATAGACGACGTTACCCGAGTCATCCAAGATCAGGTGAATGAAACCGTCTATAAGGAGATTCAGAACTGGACCGTCGGCGACCTGCGTAACTTCCTCATGGAGTACACTTCCACCGAGCCGGTCATCCAGCGTATCTGCACTGGCCTGACCAGCGAGATGATCGCGGCCTGTGCCAAGATCATGTCCAACCTCGACCTGATCTATGCCTCGCGCAAGATCAACAACCGCAGCCGTTGCTGCACTGAGATGGGGCGGCCGGGCATTGCTTTGACCCGTGCCCTGCCAAACCACTCCACCGACGATATCGATGGCATCTTCGTCGAAACCTATGAGGCGCTAGCCTATGGCATCGGTGATGCCATGATCGGCCTAAACCCGGTTCAAGACACCGTAGAGTCCACCGTTTACTTGGAGAACAAGCTCTACGAACTGCGCATGAAATGGGACATCCCGACTCAGCACTGCGTGCTCTCGCACATCACCACCCAGATGGCAGCAATCCGTAAAGGCGCCCCAGTGGACATGATCTTCCAGTCCATTGCTGGTACCCAGAAGGCCAACGAGTCCTTTGGCATCTCCACCGAGCTTTTGGATGAGGCCTACGACCTTGGTCTGCACGAGTGCATCTCTGGTGCTCCAAACCCGATGTACTTTGAAACCGGCGAAGGCTCTGAGCTCTCAGCGGCTGCTCACATGGGTGTTGATGAGCTGACCTTGGAGGCTCGCACCTACGGCTATGCCCGCCGTTATAACCCCTTCGCGGTGATGTCAGTGGTCGGTTTCATCGGCCCAGAATATATTTACGACTCTGTGCAGCAGCAGCGCGGCGGTTTGGAAGAGCTGTTCATGGGCAAGATGCACCTCTTCCCGATGGGTGTCGATGTCTGCTATACCAACCATATGCCAGCCAGCCAAAACGACTCTGAGGTGCTGGCCATGCTGGTTGCCGAGGCCGGCATGCCCTACTTCGTAACGGCGCCGATGGGCGATGATATCATGCTCAACTACCAGCTGCTGGGCAACCACGATTTGCAGACCATACTGGAACTAACCGGTCTTCGCCGCGACCCAGACTTTGAAAAGTGGCTACAGAAGATGGAGATACTGGACGATAACTGCATGCCGACCGAACGTTTCGGCGATGCTTCGATTTTCCTTAGATAAGGTTCAGGAGGTTTACAGATGTTAAATGAAGATGCTCTACGTGATTCTATTCGCCTGCTGGTTTCGAATGTCATCCAAGAGGAGATAGCCAAGAGCGGCAGTGCCGCGCCAATTGGCAGTGCTGCCCCAGCCAGTGGGGCCGCCCCGAGCACCGGTGCTACGCCGACTGTTGGTGCTGTGGCAGAGGCTTTGCCGGCCAGCCCGGTTCCCGCAGCTGACAGCAGCGAGTTCGTACCGGACGCCACTGCCCTAACTATGCAAGAGACCTTCTGGGTGCCCAACGCCCACGACGAAGAGGGCTACCGCAAGATGAAACGGTTTACCTCTGGCCGCCTAGGTATTTGGCGTGCCGGTCCCAGGCCCTTGAGCCGGGCATATGTGCGGGTCAAGGCCGACCATGCGGCTGCCCAGAACGCAGTTTGGTCAGATGTCGACGAGCGGGTGATCGAAGAGTTGAAGATGGTCAAGTTGGAGAGCCGCTCAGATGACAAGGCCGAGTACCTGAAAAACCCGCCAACTGGCAAACGCCTCTCCGATGCTTCGATTGAGGTCGTCAAAAATAACACCCAGGCCGGCAAGCAGGTACAGATTGTCTTCTCCGACGGCCTTTCGTCCAGTGCCATTGAGCGCAATGCCAAAGACGTGCTGCCGGCGCTGGAACAGGGCTTGAAGTCACTGGGCATCAGCTATGCTGACCGCCCCTTCTTCGTCAAAAACGGCCGGGTGGCATCAATGGAGGAGATCGGCGAGCTAACCGCAGTCGATGTGGTGATCATGCTCACTGGTGAGCGGCCGGGGCTGAATTCCCAGGCCTCGATGGGTGCATACTTGGCCTACAAGCCGACAGTTGGCATGGAAGAGTCGCGGCGTACGGTGATTTCCAACATCCATGCCTTGGGTACGCCGCCAGTCGAAGCTGGTGCCCAGATTGCGGAGTTGGCACAGTCGATGATCAAGCACAAGATGTCCGGTGTCGATTTGAAGCTGGTCTGAGAAAGGGGGGGCAATCATGCAAGGCGATATTATCCGCGCCGACTTAGTCTGCCAAAAGATCATTCCCAGTGTGGACAGTGGACTGGCCGAACAACTGAAGCTTAACGAACAGCAAAGGAGCTTGGCATTGCTCACCGCATCGATCGACGATATCACTTTCGTGGCCGTTGATGAGGCGACGAAGAAGGCTGATGTAACGGTGGTGTACTGTGAGAGCACCTTCTCGGCGCTAAACGACGACTATGCCAAACTCTCTGGCGAGGCCATTGCTGTGTTGGCTGGCCCGAACCCGGCTGAGGTCAAAGCCGGCTTGGAGGCTGCCGTGGAGCATGTTCGCAACGGCTCTTGCTATGTCAATGCCAACGACGCTGGCGACTCGATCTATATGGCACACACCATCTCGGCATCTGGCAGCTACCTAGCGAAGATCTGCAACGTGTCGACTGGAACGCCGATGGCTTACTGCATGGCACCGCCAGTGGAGATGCTCTTCGCCCTAGACGCGGCATTGAAGGCCGCCGATGTCGAGATTGCTGCTTACTTCAACCCGCCCTTGAACACCACGAACATCTCGGGTGCGATAATGGTTGGCTCCCAGTCGGCTTGTAAGGCTGCCTGTGATGCTTTTGCTGATGCCTGTATCTACGTGGCAAACAATCCGACGGAGCTTTAGCCATGACTCGACCGACAGATAAGATAGACAATGACTTGGCCGCCATTCAGGAGAGCCGTGACCTGCTGCGCAGAGCTGTTTTGGGACAGGCCGAGCTGGCGCGGATGAGCCAGGAGCAGATCGATACGATTTGTTCGGCCATCAAGGACGCGGCGCTGCAAAATGCCGAGCGCCTCGGACGGTTGGCCAACGAGGAGACCGGCTATGGCAAGGCTGCCGACAAGGCGATCAAGAACTACTTCGCCGCTCAAGTTGTCTTCGATTTCATCAAAGACATGAGGACTGTCGGCATAGTCAAAGTCGATGAGCCAAACCGGTTATTTGAAGTTGCGGTGCCAGTTGGCGTGATCGCCGCTTTGATTCCCTCCACCAACCCGACCTCCACAGTTATCTACAAGGCTCTGATCTCCATCAAAGCTGGTAATGCGGTGGTCTTCTCACCGCATCCCAGTGCCAAGGCCTGCATCATCGAGACGGTCGAGGTGATCCGCCGTGCGGCCGAAGCCGCTGGAGCACCACCCGGCTGCCTTGGTGTGCTCTGTAAGGCCACCAAGGAGGGCACCGATGAGCTGTTGAGCAGCCCAAACACCAACTTGATCTTGGCCACTGGCGGCGAGGCGATGGTCAAGGCGGCCTATTCTTCCGGCAACCCGGCGATCGGTGTTGGGCCCGGAAATGGCCCGGCTTATATCGAGAAGAGCGCCGACATCGCTTTGGCGGTACAGCGGATCATCGATTCCAAGACTTTCGACAACGGTGTGATTTGTGCATCTGAGCAGTCGATCATCGTCGAGCGGGAGATCGAGCAGAGCGTGCTGGCCGAGATGAAGCGTCAAGGTTGCTATTTTTTGGCCGACGACGAGAAGGCGAGGATCGATGCCATCTTGTTGCGCCCAGACTTCAGCACCAACCCAGCGGTGGTCGGCAAAACAGCGCTGCAGGTGGCCGAGATGGCCGGTGTGCTGGTACCCAAGAGCACCAAGTTGCTGGTTGGCCGAGAAACCCAGATCGGCAAGAAGATCCCCTTCTCCCGTGAGAAGCTCTGTCCGGTCCTGGCCTTCTTCGTGGTCAACGACTGGCGGGCTGCCTGTTCTTTGGCCATCAAGATCCTAGACAACGAAGGTGCTGGGCATACGATGGTCATGCATTCCAGAAATGAGGAGCTGATCCGGGAGTTCGCGCTGGAAAAGCCGGTCAGTCGGCTGTTAGTCAACACGCCGGCTGCCCTAGGCGGCATCGGTGCCAGCACTGGCATAGCACCAGCCCTGACTTTGGGTTGTGGTGCCGTCGGCGGCAGTTCGACATCCGACAACGTCTCACCGCTGAACCTCATCAACTACCGCCGCATCGCCTACGGCACCCAGGATCTCGCCGAGATCCGTGCCAAGGCCGCCCATGACCTAAGCCTAGCTGGTAACAGGGCGGTGGCGGAGACGGTCAGCAAGGCCGTTGCCCCAACCGGCAACCCCACCGAAGACACGATCAACTCGCTTGTTCAGCTCGTGTACTCGAAATTGAAAGATCAAAATGTCATTTAGCAAGGCAAGGCAAGCAAGTGGCCAAGTAAGACAAAGCAACCAATAAGCTAGTCAAGGCAAAACAAGATTTGGAGGAAGAAGAATGGATAACTTAGTTGCGCTCGGAATGATCGAAAGCAAAGGCCTGGTCGGCTCCATCGAAGCTGTTGATGCTATGGTCAAGGCGGCCAACGTCACTCTGATTGGCAAGGAGCATGTCGGCGGCGGCCTTGTCACCGTGATGGTGCGTGGCGACGTTGGTGCGGTCAAAGCAGCCACTGATGCTGGTGCTGCTGCTGCTGACAGGGTCGGCGAGCTGGTGAGTGTGCATGTCATCCCGCGCCCACATGTCGATGTGGAGAAGATCCTGCCAAAACTCGTGCGATCTGGGGAAGCGCCGATCGATCCTGCCCAGCCGGCTGGCAGCTTGGCAGAGCGGCCTTGATCGGTGCTTTCCTCACTCCGGTTCTCCAAAGGAATGACTTCGATGCTGTTTCCTTGGGAGACGCAGGTTGAGGCGGGGATAAAACAATGAAGTTGATCACAGAAGACATTGTCAAGAAAATCATCAAGGACGGCGATGCCGTTAGCGACGGCGTGCTACAGTTGTCTGCCGACTGCATGCTCACTCCTGCAGCCAAGGCCGTGGTTATTGACTGCAAGCTTAAGTTGAACCAAGACGTGGGGCCGGGTTCGGGTAGCCTGACTGTTTCGGCAGCGGGCATGGCAGTTCCAGACGCTGCTATATCTGCCCTAGGCGGCTCGGGCGGCCAGCAACCCATAGGGAAGCGTTATCATCTCGAGAGCGGCGGTGTATTGGACGAGAAGCCGGAACACATGACCCAGCTTACAGGCAATCTGCTGGTAGCCAAAGACGACCTGCGAATTCGCCTACGCGGTGAGATCGACTTGTTGATTGCTGAGGTCTTAAAGATCCAAGTGCGGGCGGCGGCCTTGGCCTGCGACCAGCTGGTTGACGATTTAGAAGATATTCACCGTTATGTCGCTGCGCTGTCGCGCTCCGAGGTGCTGGGCGAGCTTTTCGCTCAAGACACTGTAATCGGTCTGGACTATCAGGCGGTGCGCGAGGTGTCCCATCATCCCCAGCGTCACTTCGGGCGGGGTCATTTGTTCGATATCAGTTATCGCGACGGTGAGCTGCCAGTGCTGTTGAATGCCTTACGAGCGGCCAGTCGCCACTGCGAGGTCAGCTTTTATGCGGCTTTCAAACAACCCGATGGCCGAACGTCACGCCCCGATCTGATGGAGGGCTTCAACCGGCTTTCCTCGCTGCTGTACATTCTCTGCCTACGGGCAGTGAGCGGACAATATGGAGAAATGCGATGAATGGTCAATTGGATGCATTGGTTGAGGCCGTGGCCGATGCCGTGCTGGCTGAGGTGCGTGCCGGGCTGGCCGCCCAAGGCTGGTTTCAGGTCGAGGCCTCGGGCCGCCACGTCCACTTGTCGGTCGCCGATGCCAAGGCGCTGTTCGGCGACGATTACGCCTTGAACTGGGCGAAGTACCTCTCCCAACCCGGCCAGTTCGTCGGCCAGCAGCGCATGGCGCTAGTCGGGCCTGCCGGGCGGCTGGAGCAAGTGGTGGTGATCGGCCCGGAACGTGCCCAGACCCAGATCGAGGTGTCCCGAACCGATGCCACGGTCCTCGGCGTTGACCCGCCCTGCCGCGACAGCGGCAACCTATATAACACGCCGGGCATCCGCATCGAGAACGGCAACGCCCACGTGGATACCCAAGGTGGCCTGATCATCGCTGAGCGGCATATCCACATGCGGCCAGAGGCGGCGGCAGCACTCGGCTTGGCTGACGGCGATCGGGTAAGCTTTGCGCTTGACTCGTTGCGCCCCCTGACCTTCAGGGACGTGAAAGTTCGCGTATCCGAGAATGCGGACAATTTCATGCATATCGACTACGACGAGGCCAACGCCGCTGGTTTCAGCAACGGCATGTTCGGCCTGATCTGCAAATAGGGATCCACTGATAGGAAGGATTCACATGGATATAGAGGCATTGATTGAAGAGGTAGTATGCCGCCTGCTAGAGAAGATTCGCCAGGAGCAGGGTCAGGGCGGTGACGGTGTGTTTGCTGGTGCCGCCCCGCACACCGGTGCCGCCCCGATTGCGTCAGTGGCCTTGCCAGTGTTCGCGGCAGCAGCGGCTCCAGCGGCGGCCAACGCTGCGCCCGGTGTTGTCGGCACTGCCGAAGGCGGTGGCCAAGGGGCCAAGCTGGAGAAGGCACTGTTGACTCAAGACAAGGCAATGGCCATTGCCAAAGGCTCCAAGCTATTGTGCCCCAAGGGCACAATAGTCACTCCGCTGGCAAATGATGTACTAAAAGAGCGGGGAGTGCGCATAGAATTCGAGTAAGTGCTGCAGGTGCCCTGAAAAACAAGTTAAGGAAGGCCACATGCCCATGCTCCTTGTTAGTGAGACGTTTCACTCCAAAGGAGCATGGGCATGTTGGTAAAAACTCAATAGAAAACATTAAATCGACCGCCCGTCACTCTTCAGGCGATGTTGCAGATTGGCAAAATGAATGAATACGCTTTAGCCTAATAAAGTAATTTATGGTCATTTTATGTAGTTTTCGCTAAACTCTCGAAATGGTGGTTCAATGCAGTTATAGTGGATATATATCAAAAAAGGGGCGAAGGCTGGCACCGTGCTTTAACAAGTGGCTGAGTGGCTGAGTGGCTGAGTGGCTGAGTGGTTGTGTGCGGTTGCACTTCGTCGATTACTTGCGGACGGTAGGGGTTTAGCAAAATGATAAAACAAGCTGCTGTTGTGGTCGGCTGTATGGGCGTCGCGGCGATCTGTGGGTATGTCGCCAGCAGTACGGTCGTTCCGAAAACCAAGATCAGGGGCTCCAATGCCATCTTGATCTATTCGCGTTGTGGACAAAAGATCAATGCCTGTCTGACTCCTGAAGAAAGCACTTTGCTGAAGGGTATCCTCAACAATCGCAGGCTTTACAGTGACAGCCCGTCATGTGGTTTTGACGAGGACATTTCTATCCGTTTCGGCGACCAGATATTCTGCGTCGCCCATGATACCTGTCCGACCATTGTCTACAGCCGTGGGGGAGATAAGGACTGCGACGCTGCCTCGGCCGCCGACAGGCTCTGTATGACGATCTCGAAGACTGAGCGAGAGATAATAGACCAAATATTTGAGAAGTATGGCGGTTTCTTCCCCTGCACTCGCACAGGCCTTTTCAGCGATCCAAGATTTGTTTGCTGTTAAGTAATTTGCCAGCCTGCCAACGGCCAATACGCAAGGTGCAGACTGCGTTTTCATGCTGTCAGCACCTTGCGTGAAACCCTGAAGTTGAAGAGGGGCTTGTTTGGGCTTACAGCTCCCTGACGATCTCCTCCACCTTCACTTTAGCATCGCCGAAGAGCATCGCCGAGTTCTCGCGGAAGAAGAGCGGGTTTTGTACGCCGGCATAGCCGGTGGCCATGGAGCGCTTGAAGATGATCACCGAGGTGGCGTTCCAGACTTCGAGTACCGGCATTCCGGCTATCGGTGACTGGGGGTCTTCAGCCGCCGCCGGGTTGACGGTGTCGTTGGCGCCGATCACCAACACCACGTCAGTGTCTGAGAAGTCGTCGTTGATCTCGTCCATCTCCAGCACTATGTCGTAGGGTACCTTGGCCTCAGCTAAAAGCACGTTCATATGGCCAGGCAGCCGGCCGGCCACCGGGTGGATGCCGAAGCGAACGTTCACGCCTACGGCTTGAAGCTTGGAGGTTAAGTCGGCCACCGCACTCTGGGCCTGGGCAACTGCCATACCGTAGCCGGGGGTGATGATCACGGATCTCGAACTCTTCAGCAAGTCAGCGGCCTCTGGGGCCTTGATCTCGCGGTACTCCCCGTAGTCTTTATCGTCGGCAGCTGCCGAGCTGTCCCCGCCGAAGCCGCCGGCGATGACCGAGATGAAGGAGCGGTTCATCGCCTTGCACATGATGTAGGAGAGATAGGCACCGGATGACCCGACCAAGGCACCGGTGATGATCAGGAGGTTGTTGTTCAGCGTGAAGCCCGCAGCGGCCGCTGCCCATCCGGAATAGGAGTTGAGCATAGAGATCACAACCGGCATGTCGCCGCCGCCGATCGAGGCCACCAAGTGTAGGCCGAGCAGCAACGCTACCACCGTTACCGCAATCAGCAGACCAAGGCCGAGCGGGCCTTCGCCGAAGAGTACGAACAGCACTGTGAGCGCGACGAAGGCCACCAGCGCCAACAGGTTCAGGAAGCTGTGCGCCGGTAGAACCAACGGCTTGGCACTGATTTTCTCAGAGAGCTTCAGGTAGGCCACAATCGAGCCGGTGAAGGTGACGGCTCCGATGAAGATGCCAACAAACAGCTCGCCGTTGTGCAGGCCGTTGAAGTCACCGTGAAGGACGTTGCCGAAGTAGGCCGACCAGCCGACAAGCACAGCGGCTAAGCCGACAAAACTATGGAACAAGGCGATCAGCTGCGGCATACCGGTCATCTCGACGCGTACGGCCTTCAGTACGCCGATGATAGCACCAATGACTATCGCACCGAGTATCGCGCCAATGGCAAAGCTTGGGGCGGCCTGTTGCACGACAAGTCCATCGATAGTTTTACCAAGCACGGTTGCCAAGATCACGATGATCAGGGCGATTCCCATGCCGATGGCACCGAGGATGTTACCGCGCTTGGAACTCTCATGCTTGGAGAGTCCAGCCAAAGCCAAGATGAACAAAAGCCCAGAAAGTATGAAGGCACCGTCAATTAGGGATAGGCTCATTTTGGCCCCTTCCTGAACATGTTCAGCATTCGCTGGGTTACAGTAAAGCCGCCAAAGACGTTGATCGATGCCAGCAAGATGCCGACGACAGAAAGCACTAGGATCACGATGCTGGCCGGCTCAGCCAACTTGGCTGGGTCAACAAGCTGAAGGCCGGCGAGACAGCCGACGATAATGATGCCGGAGATGGCGTTGGTGACGCTCATCAGTGGTGTATGCAGAGAATGTGCGACATTGCCGATGACGTAAAAGCCAATGACCACTGAGAGCATCAGCACCATGAAGTGCCCCAGCAACTCGTGCGGCGAGACGAAGAACAATACTAGGGCGAGCGCTGCTACTAGGCCGGCGCCTACGTAGAGCGGGCGGGGATCAAGGGGCTTTTTCTCGGTTGGCTCCGCTGCCTTGGCTTCGGGCGCTGTTGCCGCTTGAGCAGCGGAAACGGAAACCTGTGGCGGCGGCCAAGTGACCTGTCCGTCTTGAACTACCAGCATGCCGCGCTGGACGACATCTTCGGTGTCTATCGTCAGCTGGCCGTCTTTGCCCGGCGTCAGGAGCTTCATCAGGTTCAGGACATTCGTCGCGAACATCTGAGATGCCTGGGTGGGCAAACGTCCCGGAAGGTCGGTGTAGCCAATGATCTTCACACCACCCGGCGTGACCACTATCTCGTCAGGTAGTGACCCGGCCACATTGCCGCCGCTTGAGGCGGCCATGTCGACGATCACCGAACCCGGCTTCATCGTGGCTACCATCTCCTCTGTGAGCAGCCGTGGTGCCTGTCTGCCGGGAATCTGGGCGGTGGTGATAACGATGTCCATATCCTTGACTTGTTCGGCGTACATCCGTGCCGCTGCCGCTGCGTAATCCTCGGTGGCCTCTTTGGCGTAGCCGTCTGAGGACTGCTGTTGGTCGCCGGACTCGACAGCTACGAAGGTGGCCCCCATTGACTCGACCTGTTCGGCGGTTTCGGCACGGATGTCCGTAGCGAAGACGATGGCTCCCAGTGAGCGGGCGCAGCCGATAGCAGCCAGCCCGGATACGCCGGCACCAGAGACGAAGACTTTGGCTGGTGGCACCTTGCCGGCAGCAGTGACTTGGCCAGTAAAGAAAGACCCGAACTCATGTCCGGCTTCGATGACCGCTCGGTAGCCGCCGATGTTGGCCATCGATGAGATGACATCCAATGACTGGGCACGGGAGATGCGCGGTACGGAGTCCATGGCCAAGGTAGTGATGCCCTTTTTTGCAAGCTTTTCCAAAAGCTCTGGCGATCTTGGCGCATCGGCCATGCTGATCAGCACGGCACCACTACGCATCTTGGCGATTTCCTCGTCTGTGGGTGCGTTGATCTTGGTTACGACATCCGCCGCCCATGCTTCTTCTGTCGAGACGATCTCGGCACCAGCCTCGGCATAGTCTTGGTCTGGGAGTGAGGCTTTGACTCCTGCTCTCGACTCCACGCAAACACTGTAGCCTAGCTTGATCAGCTGGGTCACTGTCTTTGGGCTTCCTGCCACTCTGGATTCGCCCGTTTTTGATTCTCGGGGGATCCCTATTCTCATCAATACCTCCTTATCGGATAGAACTCTTTGGTTCCGGGCAACACCCGGGACTGACTTGCGAGCTAACCCGTGAATCTGATTGCCAACAGCCTGCCACGCCCTGCTTCACGTTCTGTGCCACGTCATGTATCACGCCCCACGCGAAAACAAAAAGCCCCCATGAGACTCCCCTCCAGGGAATACCATGAAAGCTCCGTTGCTCTCTGACCGATCACGCTTCCGGGTCAAATCATGCCTGTCGAGTATATCATTTTCGACGGGCACTGTGTGATCTGAACGTAATAATTTATTGTGCTATCATGTCTGCACGCCCTGATGCCCGATGGTGCCGTGTAGTGATCGGCGCCTCCCAAGGGAAATGAAGGTGGAAAATGGTCTCGGCTGGAAAAACCACAGATTTTTCGCTATATCAGGCAGTTGGATGCACAGCTTGGCACGGCAGTGTCGGGCGGTGCTTCCCAGACAGCACGGATTACGCCTATCAAACATATCGAGCTTTGACCAGTTCAGGCAGTGATCGGCTCTGCGCTCCAGGCGATTGCCCGGCGGCTGCGGTCGATTTTTTGAGTCAGGAGCCATTGCGCATTATGACGGTATTGCGTTTTGCCGCTGTCTTCAACTGCCGTATTGACGAGCATCTGGCAGTGGCGCTGCATGCCGGGAGCGGTCAGCTGGCCGTAGTCGATCCTGCTCGTCTGCGTGATGAACTGATGCTGATGCTGGCAGGTGACGGTATCTTGCCGGTGCTCATGGAGTATGCCGACGTATTGGTGCCACTGATCCCGGAAGTCGAGGCGGTGGTCGGCTTCGATCAGCACAGCCGCTGGCATTGCTATGACATTTGGGAGCACACTGCCCGGGCTTTGGCGGCATCTGAGCGCACAGATCCATTGGTGCGCTTGGCGCTGCTTTTCCACGACCTCGGCAAGCCGGCAAGTTTCAGCCTCGGCTCTGACGGCGAGGGCCACTTTTATGGCCATGCCCGCTTGGGGGCGCTAATCGCCAAGCGACGGCTGGGGGAGCTGTGCTTTGACAGGCGGGTTGTCGACGCAGTAGTAGAGCTGATTCTGATGCACCTTGACATACTGTATCCAAAGGATGCTGGGCGTTGGATGGCGCGGCTTGGCAGTGTGCAGTTGCAGCGCCTGATAAAAGTGAAGCAGGGCGATGCCTATGCGCATAGCGAGCTTGCGGCAAAACGGCGTTTGCAAGAGTTGGAAGACTTTCAGGCAGCTTTGGAGGGCATCGATTAGGCCGTTGGTGCAACCAGGTGGGTTTTCGGGTTGCCAGACTCATTCTGACAGCGCAAAACATCGATCATTCCCATTTTCCGCTACGCTGGCGGATATCGTTTTTCTCAGTATGACTTCCGGTGCTATGATATTGGTGCTATTTTGATTTGTAACCTGAGTTGCCGGGAGATGTTTTGTGGCGTTACGTCTTGTTGGTCAGCTGGGGTATATGCGGCTTTAGGGCGAAAAGGGGCTTTTGAACCGCTAAAGGACACGGCATCGTAGAAGGGCATTCGTATTGGGGCTTGAGCACCAAGTTCTGCATGAGCGTCGTAGTAGGGTTCGTTACAATTGGGGGTTCTTATTTGCCATCTGGTGCGCTTTGCTCTGGGCTTTCAGCCATCAGGGCATCGGCATGTTGGTCGGGCAGGACTCTTTTCTGGGCATTCCAATAGCTGACCGCAACCCGTTTTTCGCAGGTGTCGTCACCTCGATCCTGATTACCTTCGGGGTTGCGCTGACCTGTTTTATCTGGATGTCGGTGAGCGGTCTGCTGTCCGAGTTTTGGCGGGTGGTACGGCGCTTTAACCGCATCAACCTCACCTATTTAGTCTGTGCGGTAGTGGGAGGCAGCGTTGCTGCTGTCTCCTTTACCGTTGCCAACATGCTGGATACCACGTTTGCGGTGGCGATGGTCATGTTTTATCCGGCGATCGGTGCCCTGATTGCCAACCTTTGGTACCGAGAGAAAGTATCGCGGCGGGTGATTACCGGCATGGCGGTTATTGTCGTCGGCTGCGTCTGCCTGTATCTCTCCGATGCCTTGCCTGCAACAGCCCATAACTTCGAGATAATCTCGCTTTTGGGGGCCATCGTCGGCTTAGGCTGGGGTGTGGAGAGTGCCTTGGCTGCCCGGGCTATGGACTTTACGGATGCCCGTGTCGGCATCACCGTCCGCTTTGTCTATGAGGCATTGATCTGGGTGGTAGTGATAGTTGTCACTGGCGTTCTTTTCAGCCAGCAGCTGCCGATCCTAGGCTCGATAGCTGCGACTTTCCAAGACACACGGTCGGTGATTTTCCTTTTGGTGAGTGCTCTTTGCCTCGGGTTCAACTATTTCTCTTGGTATCAGAGCTTCCTGTTCTGCGGGGTGTCTCGCGCCTTGGCCGTCAGTGATGTTTCCGGTTTCATTACGGTGACCCTCAGCATGGCGTTGATGGTCAAAGATCCGAGCTTCACGGCTGTTCTTGCCTGTTTGCTGATGGTGTTCGGGGTGTTTCTGGTCTATTGCGGCCCTAGCGAGCAACTGGGGGTGCTTAGGAAAGTTAACCTGCAGAGGTTAGAGAATCCCTTGCGCCTGAGACAGCAGATGCCGACCCTGAGCCTGAAAATGGCGGTTCTGCAAGCTGTTGCCAGCATGGGCGGCGCTTGGGATACAGAGATATACAAGGCATTGAGAAAAGGCTTTCTGGCACAGGTGCCGACCTGGAAACTGAAAAAGAACCTCCAACAGGCGTTGATCGAGTTGGAGGCCGCAGGCCTGATTGTCGCAGTCGAAGATGCCATCGATGATGGGCATCTTTACAAGGAAGGAGCTTTATTGGCACGTTATCAGCTTACAATGTTCGGACATCAGCGTATGCTTCAGATGTCGTGGTTGGAGATCTGAGATGGACATTGTGCTCAGCTCCAGCTACCAAGATGTCGCCTACATTATTTTGACCGTGGTGCTTGTGGTGGTCTTCATCAACCAGGCCGCTTGCTTTATTGACCGGTTTTGACGGGGGGGCAGTGATTGGAAGCCGAAGAAGCAAGTAGTGCGGCAATAAGGCAAGATACGGTGACGCAGCAGTCGGAGATAATGCGCCCGCGTCCGGTTTGGTACCGTAGCAGCCTGTTAGTATTGCTGGGGGCAATGCTGCTGTTGGCCTATATATTGTTTGTTCAGGCCATTGCCGTTTACCATGAGGTGGCTGCCGGGGCGGCTGATTTCCCGGAACTGCTTTTCGGACGGGCGCTGAAATCGATGTTCTTGATCGCTGCCCTCAGCTTGTTTATATTCTACTTCTCAATTCAGGACTATCATATGGCCATCGATAAGCTGCTGGAGAGTTTTTCCGGCTTGGAGGCTGTTGCCGCAGCTGCCGATGAGCGCTCGGAAGAGGTAGACGGGAGGCAAAACCGCTCTTCCTTCCGGGCGGCTATCGGTAGCTCCCAAGCCCAAGTCAGCGGCATCTCGCGATCTTATGCCGAGGCAGTGGATGCTCTTCAGTATCGCAGGACAATCGGTGATGACTCGCCGGTTGCCGCGTACTGTTCGCAAAGCCCGCCTGTTGGGGACAGCCCGGAATCGGCGTTTTTCAAGTGCGAGACCCAGTTCATGAGCTGCATCGAATCCGAGGACTTCGAGCATGCTGAGCGTATTTACATGGAAATGCTCGATAGCTCTTATCTGAAGCTTGCATCAGGCACTGAACAGGCCAAATACCGTCTGTTGGGTCTCTCCAACAGTATGGTCGCCGCCCTTGGCCGTCTGCATGTATCCGCAGCCTCGGGGAAGCCGGACATCCATGCTATGAAGTCGGAGATCACATCAAAAGGCTCGCTGCCAGAGCTCAAGGAGGCGGCGCAGGAGATATTCGATTTGCTGAAGGCGTACTCCCAGAACATCAAACAGGAGCCCTACAACAAGCGGATGTCAGAAATCGCCAACTATGTGCGCCTGAACTACGCTGATCATAACCTCAGCGTCAACTTGATAGCAGCCACCTTTGGCATCTCGCCGGCTTATCTCTCACATACCTTCAAACGCGATGTCGGGGTCGGGCTGGCCTCCTTTATTCAAGACACACGTATCCGGGCAGCCAAAGAGTTACTCCGTGACCCGAAGGTCAGTGTTCGCGAGGCCGCCGAACGTGTCGGCTTCAACTCGGTGTTGACCCTGAACCGTTCCTTCCGGCGCCAAGAAGGCACCACAGCCGGCCGTTTGCGTAATATCCAGTTGAACTAGCCAGAGCTTAAGGCCAGTTGACCTGTACATCTACAGGCCTCCAGAAACATATGGCTGTTGCGCCAAAAAGCTGTGCCGTCTTTCTTGCAACCTCTCAGGCATTGATCATCTTTTGACTGAATGTTCAAATTGTGACTCGCCCAGATCCGGAAAAAACTGAAACTCCGTGCAAAAACTGGCTGCTGCCCAATTGTGAAAAAACAATCTAAGCTAAATGAAACGGCATTGCTTGGTTGCCGTCTGGTTGTTCTTCAAGGAAATACGTTTACGGCGAGAACAAGGTGCCGAAGAAATTGGGCATCAGGGTTTTAAGGCATGGGAAAGGAGCGTTGCGCATGACCGAAATCAAATATGCGGACAACTACGTGGAAATGGCGACCGACGAGATGAAGAGGTACGCATCTGCCTCGTCTGCAGGGCTGCGGCAGCTGGAGCTGGATGCCGAGGCCTCGGCGGCGAGGCTGGCCGAGGTGGCCGGGCAGGCCCGCGAGCAGTACTACTACGCACTGATCAGGGACATGGTGGAGGAGCACTACGACATCGGCAGGCTGCTGGACGTCTACCAGATATTCGGCGGCTACGTCAACGTCACCTTCGGCATCTACACCGAGAAGGACGGCGAGAGGTCCACCTGGATCGTGCGCAAGTACCGCCGCGGCAAGACCGTCGACGCCCTGACCTTCGAGCACCGCCTGCTGGCGCATGCCAAGGCCAACGGCGCCGAGTACACCGCCTGCCCGGTCAAGGCCAACGACGGCAAGAGCTACGTGGCGCAGACCATCGACTACGAGGACGGCCGGGAGGACTTCCTGTTCGCCGTCTTCAACTACATCGGCGGCAGGCGCCTCTACGACTGGATGCCCAACTGGGCGGTGCCCTCCCTCGCGGACGCCACCGTGGAGAGCGCCGCGCTGACCATGGCGCAGTTCCACTCCGCCACCTTCGACTTCGACCCCGAGGGCCTGCGCGGCGACAACATCCTCGGCACCAACGAGGACCTGAGGGTCAACGACCTGATCGCCGACTTCCCCCGCCGCCTGCTGGCCTACCGCGAGCACTACCGCGGCCTGGGGATGGACAACAAGTTCACGGAGTACATGGACACCTTCCAGGGCAGCTACGCCGGCTGGTGCGCCCGGGCGGCGATCCCCGCGGAGGCCTACGCCGGGATGCTCCAGTGCCCCTGCCAGCTGGACTTCCACGCCGGCAACTTCAAGTACTGGGACGACGGCTCGGTCTCCGGCAGCTTCGACTACGACATGGCCATGGTCGACTCCCGGCTCTTCGACATCGGCCTGGGCATGCACTACACCCTGGCCTCCTGGGGGCTGGCCACGCCCGGCGAGGTCGACCTGGGCCGCGTCGGGCAGTTCGTCCGCGCCTACGACAGGGCATGCGCCGGCATCGGCCGCATCCCGCCGCTCTCCGACGTCGAGAAGTCCTACCTCTTCGAGGCCATGCTGCAGGGGCCGATCTACGTCTACGGCTGGGCGCAGGGGGCCGTCAGCGCCGACCCCGGCGCCGACCAGTACGAGTACCTGTTCTACTGCGAGCACTTCTCGGCCTCCTGCGCCTGGCTGGTGGCGCACGAGCAGGAGGTCAGGGCGCTTGCGGCCGGCCTCTGAGGGCACGGCCCCGACGCCCGCCCGGCCGCCGGGCGCACCCGAGCGGCAGG
>JGI20171J14444_1000136_pt1 | contig 24753 bp, 23 predicted proteins | sample TergutNc150P4_FD_14444 | JGI IMG/M metagenome (IMG submission 14444) | reverse complement strand
TCGCCGTGGCCGCCACTGTGGCTGCTGCTGCCGTACCGCAACCCCGACCGGAGGCATCTCCCCCATCAGCAGCCGCACCGTCGCATGCCACCTCGCGGTAAAAACAGCTGCGGTTGCCGGTATGGCAGGCCGGGCCGGGGCTGTCCACCCATACCAACAGGCAGTCCGAATCGCAATCTTGCATGATGCTGGCCACCTTCTGGGTGTTGCCACTGGTTGCGCCCTTATGCCAAAGCTCGGAGCGGGAGCGCGACCAAAACCAAGTTTCACCAGTTTGTTGGGTCAGGCGTAACGCCTCGGCATTCATCCAAGCCATCATCAGCACCTCTCCCGTGCCGACCTGTTGGACGATCGCCGGGATCAGGCCCTGCTCATCAAACCTCAGTACGCCCATTCAGATGTCCAACCGTACTGGGATGCCTTGGTCGGCCATATACTGTTTGACTTGGCGGATGGAGAAGGTGCCGAAGTGAAAGACGCTGGCCGCCAACACGGCATCGGCCTCACCTTCCAGCACACCTGCGGCGAAATGCTCCAACTTGCCCACGCCACCGGAGGCGATCACCGGGATGTCCACAGCCCGGGCAACTGCCCGGGTCAGCGCCAAGTCGTAGCCGTCTTGGGAACCGTCACAGTCCATCGAGGTCAAGAGAATCTCGCCAGCGCCACGACGGGCAGCCTCGTATGCCCACTGCACCACATCCTGGCCGGTATCGATACGACCACCGTTTAAGTAGGTCGTCCATTTGTCTTGGCCACTGCTAACCCGCTTGGCATCGATGGCCACGATGATGGCCTGGGTGCCAAAAACCTCTACAGCCGCACTGATCAGTTCCGGAGAGCGCACGGCCGCCGAATTCAAACTGATCTTATCTGCCCCGGCGGTGATCATCGTCCGGATGTCGGTAAGCGAGGCTAAGCCGCCGCCTACACAAAAGGCGATGTGTGCTTGGGCGTTGACCTTTCTGGCCATCTCGACCACCGTTGGCCGCCCCTCGTGGGTGGCGGTGATATCCAGAAACACCAACTCATCAGCACCTTCGGCATCATAGACCGTCGCCATCTCCACCGGATCACCGGCATCGACTAAGTTTACAAAGTTGACACCCTTTACTACCCGTCCTTTATCGACATCCAAGCAAGGGATAACACGTTTGGTTAGCACTAGCCTTTGTCCCTTCCGGTCAGTGCTGCCAGCGCCTGCTGAACGCTGAAGACCTTCTCATAGATCGCTCGCCCAACGATTACGCCCTCGATGACATCGGAACCCAAAGTTCGCAAGGCACAGAGGTCGTCGAGTGCGGCGATGCCACCGGAGGCGATAACTGGGCAGCCAACGACTTGGTGCAGTTGCTGGTAGGCATGAGCATCGATGCCGGTTTGGAGGCCGTCGCGGTTGACATCGGTGTAGAGAAAGTGGCGGATGCCTAGTTCAGCCAAGCGGGCAGCAAGGTCTAAGACATCCACCTCGCTGGTTTCCAGCCAGCCAGATATCGCCACCCGGCCGTCGCGGGCATCCACAGCGGCGCAGATCAAGTCGCCAAAACGGCTGATCGCCTCGGCCACCATCCCGGGGTCGGCCAAGAGGCTAGTACCCAGCACCACCCGAGCAGCACCAGCAGCGGCCATGGCCTCGATCACCGCCAGCGAACGAATGCCGCCGCCGACTTCGACTTTAAGGCCGCTGCCCGCTATGACCTGCTCGATCAGGGCGCGGTTATCGCCCGTGCCTCTCGCCCCGTCCAGATCAACCAAGTGCAGCCAACGGGCACCAGCACTGGCATATTCTTGAGCCGTGGCCACCGGATTGTCGGCATAGACCGTCACTGCATCGAAGTCGCCGCGACGCAGACGCACTACTTTGCCCTGTAACAGGTCGATCGCTGGGTACAGTTCCATCAGTCACACTCCTTTAGGAAGCACCAATTTGATGCACAAGACCCATCCCGCGCGAACCCGAACCGCAGTGCTTCACACCGAGGCATGAAAGGGAAAGATTGCAGGTCAAGCCGGCAATGACGGAATTGCGAGATGATCGGCGCGCCTTCAGGTAACGTCGTCAATGTGCTCAACTGCACCTTCAACTGCGCACATCCCCACAAAACCGCAGAAAGTTAGCCAAAATGCGCAACCCCTTGCTAGAGCTTTTCTCCGGATGGAACTGCACGCCCCAGGCGTTATAGCTGCGAATCACCGACGGGAAAACCTCGGAATGGGCAGTTTCAGCCAGCAGGCACGAGGTGTCCGCAAGCTCGGCACGATAGGCATGGGTGAAGTAGAAGTTGGAGCCGTCATCAATGCCCACCAGCAGCGGGTCTTGGTTGGCTTGGGCACCGGCACAAAAATTGAGCTGGTTCCAGCCAACGTGTGGTATCTTAAAGTACTGTCCACAGGCATCATGGTTGGCCAAACGCCGGCAGTGGCCGGATATGAGGCCGATACCTGCCGCCCAACGCCCGTCTGGCTGAAACTGGGCATCAACACCAGAGACACCCTCGATGCCACAGTCCATCAACAGCTGGGCTCCAAGGCAGATGCCTAGGAAGGGTACGCCCTGCTCCATAGCCTTGCGCAAAGCTTTTGCCTGCCCCGAAGCGGTCATGAAGGCGATCGCATCAGCAAAGGCGCCCACCCCAGGCAAGACGATGCCATGAACATGTTCAACAGCGGCGGCCTCTTGGCTGATCAGCACATCAGCACCACAAAACTCCAAACTCTTGACAACGCTGGCAATGTTGCCCTTGCCATAATCGACGACCAGTATCCGCATAGCTCAGAGGCTGCCTTTTGTGGAGGGAATGTCACCTTGGCGCCGAGGGTCGATGGCCAGCGCCCGAGCCAGCGCCCGAGCCACCGCCTTGGCAGCAGCCTCGATGATGTGATGGGAGTTCTCCCCAGCCAGCGAGCGAACATGCAGGGTCAACCCAGCATTACTGGCTAGGGCAATCAAGAACTCCTTGAACAACGAGGTGTCGAAATTGCCGATGAATTCGATGGGCAACACGACCTGCCAGTGCAGCTGGCCACGACCGCTGATGTCCACAGCGGCCAGCAACAGTGCCTCATCCATCGGCAGCAAGGCATCACCGAAACGCCGGATGCCCCGGCGATCAGCCAAAGCCTGATCGATGGCTTGGCCGAAAACGATGCCGACATCCTCCACGGTGTGGTGAGCATCCACAGCTAAGTCCCCCTCAGCCTTGACCGTGAGGTCGAAGAGGCCGTGACGGCCCATAGCATCCAGCATGTGGTCGAAGAACGGCACACCGGTACTGATATCAGTTGTCCCGCTACCGTCCAGTTTTAGGCTGAGACTAACATAGGTCTCGCGAGTCCGGCGCTCGATGCTGGCCTTTCGCGGCTTTGCTTGCAGCTCGTTTTGCGGCTCGCTCATAGCGCTATCCTGCCTTCCTTGTAAGCGTCCACTGCCCTAACATCTGTACCAGCGGCCAAGCCGGTTTGCTCGAATTCGGTCAAGGCCGCCAACAGGGTATCGTTTTCAGCCTCCGTGCCAATACTAACCCGCAAACAGCCCTGCAAGCCGGGTTCAGACGAGAAGTCGCGCAACAATATGCCGTGTTGGTCATAGAGCCATTGCCAAAGCCGGGCGGCGAGCTCCGGAGAGCGCCCCTCTTCCAAGCGCAACAGCAAGAAGTTGGCCTCGCTAGGAAAGACCTCCAGCCATGGCCTACGTCCGAAGGCCTGGCGCAACCGGGTTCGCTCACTGATGATCCGCCGCAGCTGCTCGTGGTAAAGGTCGCGGGCATCCAAGACGATATGGGCGGCCAACGGAGCAAAACGATCAACCGTGTAAGGTTGGCGTACCTTTAAAAGCTCGGCCACCAACTGCTCCGAGGCACAGAGGTAGCCCAGGCGCAGCCCGGCCAGTCCCCAGAACTTGGAAAAGGTCCTGAGTATCGCCAAGTTCGGGTACTCGGCCAACAGCCCCACCAAGTCATAGCCTACGTCGGCAAACTCCACATAGGCTTGGTCGATCAGCACTGGCGCATCGGTGGCAGCCAGCATGCGACGCACGAACTCGGCGCTCAGGCACTCCGCTGTCGGGTTGTTCGGCGAAGCCAGCATGACTATATCAATATCGCCGAGCGCCAAACTATCAAGCAACGCCGCCTCGTCAACCATCATGTCTAAGCCCCGGGGCAGGTTGACTACCTCCGTGCCGTTCAGCGCCGCCGAGAGGGTGTAGGTGGCAAAACAAGGCGGTGCAATCAAAAGCCGCCGCCCGGGGCCACCCCAAGAGAATATCAAGTCAGCGATCAGCTCATCGCCACCGTTGCCCAACAACAACTGCGATGGCTCTAGTCCGAGATCGGTCGCCAAGCGTTGCCGGAGGCTGTCGGCCAACGGCGACGGGTAACGGTTCAGGGAGAGACTGCCGGTTTGGGCAGCCAGCTCAGAACTCAGCCGAGCAGACACCGGCTGCGGCATCCCGAAGGGGTTCTCGTTGGCATTAAGGTAAATACGCGCCGGCAAATAACGCGGGTCATAAGGTTTGAGGCCGGCCATGAAAGGCGCCGGCGGCCGCAACTTAGCCGGCGGCCGCAGCTTGGCCGACGGGCACAATTTGGCGGACTTGGTAGGCAAAGGCGGCATAACTGAGAAATCCGCTCTATCAGCCTTCGTCGTCTTCGAAACGCAGCTCTACCGCCCGTCCATGTGCCCAAAGCCCTTCGGCATCAGCCAAAGCCTTGATGTGCGTGGCATCGTTTTCCAAGGCAGCATAGGAGTAGCTGATAACGCTGGAGTGCTTGACAAAGTCGGCCACGGAAAGCGGGCTGGCAAAACGGGCACTGCCGCCAGTGGGTAAAGTGTGGCTTGGGCCGGCCAGATAGTCGCCAACACTGACCGGTGACCAAGGGCCGCAGAAGATAGCACCGGCATTCTCCACCAGCCCCAACAGCTCCATCGCCGCTTCAACCTGAAGCTCCAGATGCTCAGGGGCAATACGGTTGATCGCAGTCAGGGCAGTGGAGAGGTCGGGGCAGACCAAGACCACGCAGTTGCGGTCAATGGACTCCTTGGATATCTCCTGCCGAGTGGAACGGCCGAGCTGCTTCTCCACCTGCTCTATCACATCGTCCACTAGATTCTCGTCAATGGTGACCAGATAGGTACGCGCCTCCGGGTCATGTTCAGCCTGTGCCAGCATGTCGATGGCCACCAGTGTGGCATCAGAGCTGTCATCGGCCAAAATGGCCACCTCGGATGGCCCAGCAATCATGTCGATGCCCACGTCGCCGGCCACCAGCCGCTTGGCTGCTGTGACGTAGGCGTTGCCGGGGCCGACGATCTTGTCCACTGCCGGTATCTGTTCAGTGCCATAGGCCAAGGCGGCAACGGCTTGAGCGCCGCCGACAGCATAGACCTCCGTGATGTTGGCCAGCCGGGCGGCGGCCAACACGGCTTGGCTGACATTGCCGTCGGGCTGCGGTGGTGTGACCACAACGATTCGCTCTACACCAGCTACCTGAGCGGGAATAACGTTCATCAGCAGGCTGGATGGGTAGGCCGCCCGACCACCGGGCACATAAACGCCGACCGAAGACAACGGTGCCACACGGCTACCAACTAAGGCACCGTCCGGCCGGGTGATGAACCAGCTCTGTTGCTTTTGCTGTTCATGGAAGTTGCGTATCGATTGGTAGGCGGCTTTCAGTGCCTCCTGCAGGCTGGGACTCAGCCGTTTCCAAGCATTGTCTAGATCCGCAAGCCCAATCATCAGGTTTTGCCGGTCGGCTTTATCCAGTTTGAGCATGTACTCTTTGACCGCCTCGTCGCCGCGTTCCCGAACCGCGGCCACAATCTCGGCAGCGGTCTGCACAGCAACGCTGCCCATTACCGCACCGCGTCCTAACATCTCATCGCTGGGGCTCTCCCCAGCTTCCAAATACTCGACACGCATCCTTATCCTTCCCTTCTGACACTTTTCGTCAGACGTTTTGCCAGCGCGTGGACTCGTGGATCGATCCGGACACTGGCTGGGTTACCGACAAAGCGCGCTGTGGAAGCCACAACCTCATCGACGATCACCAGATGGTTTTCTCGCAATGTGGAACCGGTCGCCGTGATATCCACAATGCGGTCGGCCATTCCCACCAAAGGTGCAAGTTCGATATTACCATGCATCTTGATAATCTCGATTTGCACACCTTGTTTTCTGTAATGTTCAGCAGTGATATTGGGGTATTTCGTTGCCACCCGCAACACCCCACGGTTACGATAGCGCTCATCTACCCGTTGGCCTGCGCCCTCCGGCTCGGCGACCACGAAACGACAGGCACCAAAAGCCAGATCGGCCAACTCCACCAAGCCCAAGTCGGCCTCCAACAACGAGTCCTTACCACAGATCGCGCAGTCCACACCGCCCCAAGCGCACATCACCGGCACATCGGTGGGGCGCAGGATATAAAACTCTACGCCTTGGTTGATAAACACCAACTGCCGCTTGGGGTCGTCCAGGCCGCTGGTATCCAAGCCGGAGTCAGCCAGCAAAGCCACGCTGTCGCGGTAAAGAGAGCCCTTGGGCACAGCGATACGCAGGGCACGACCGACCAGCCCCTGACCATCGTCGCCTGAGCTGCTACACTGTTCAGCGACTATGTTGTTCGCAGCCATCACCCGCCTCCTCCTGGTGCCGCTTGCTGCAAGCCGCTCGGACAAACAGCACCGCCCGGCACATCTTGGCTCAAGGTGTCGATGATCCTCTCCAAATGCAAGGCGAAGCCGGCGGCCGGAGCTGCCAGCCCGAACTGGGCGAGCGTGTGGTCGTAACGCCCCCCGCTGGCCAGGGGGATGCCCAAGCCGGGCGCATAGGCTGCCAGCACCAAGCCAGTGTAATAGTCAAAACTGCTCATCACACTAAAGTCGATGATGAAGCGGGTTTGCGGGCGCTTTTGGCTGACTTCGGCGAAGCTTCGCTCTAATAGGAGCAGGTCATGGTCGCCGCCGATGCCGCTCATAATTGCCCGTGCCTGCTCCACGGCCTCGGCACCGCCGTTTAGGCGCACCAAGGCGCGTAAAGCGTTACCGTAGGCTACCTCGACCCCCGGCGAGCGGGAAAGACCATCCACTGCCACCAAATCGTTGTCATGGCAAGCAGCCAGCACGGCATGTTCCCAATCGCCACCGACTTGCCCCTGCTCACAACAGCGGCCAAGCAAACAGCGCAGCGGCGAGACGCTGCAAAAGGCAATGGCGTAGTCGGCCAGCCCACTTTGCTGCAATGCCTCGTCCAACATCAGCAAAATCTCGATGTCGGCGCTGGCGGCATCGCTGCCGATATGCTCCACTCCGATCTGGGTGAAGGCGCGGGCCTGGCCGCGCCAGCCTCTGGCCTCCCGGAAAACAGTTTGGCGGTAACGCAGGCGCAAGGGCAACTGGTAATCAACCATCCGTGTACCCACTAGGCGAGCGATTGGCAAAGTGACATCAGGACGCAAAACCAAAAGCTCGCCGTCAGAGTCGAAAAGCTTGAAGCTGGAGTGATCCAACGGCCCTGCGGCCTCTAAGGCGCTTGCCAGCTCCAAGGTCGGTGTCTCAACCGGGACGTAGCCCCAAGATGAGAAGACCTCTTGAACGTGCGCACAAACACGCTCCCTCGACAACGCTTCGGTTGGCAATATATCGCGGAAGCCTCTGGCCGTCCTCGCTTCGCTCACTCGTTAAACTCCAGTCTCTGTAATCATCCGCAATACTCTATCACATTACCGTAACAGAGCGAACCAGAGAGGCACCAATTAATCAAAACTCGGTCATTGCGGCCCCCGAGCCGCAATCTTTCACCTTGCTGATCAGGGGAGAGATTGCGGCCCTAAAGCCCGCAATAACTGGGTTTAAGCATTGATCGGCGTTTCTCCTAGAAGCGCCGATCAATCGCACACCACGGCATCATCCCCGCAGATTACCGCCAAGCCGATGCGCAGCTCTTCACTGCGGGCATCCACAGTCAAAGGCAACTGAATACGGGTTTTGGCACCATCGACATGGCTGATCAAAAGCACCGAGGCGTCTCGTCCAGGATAACTCCGCATCAGACGGGCAAGCTCATCGGAAACCTTTTGGTTGAAGGCTTCGCTACGCAGGTGCAGCTCCAGCATCATGGGCGCATCACCGCCCCGCCCCAAGCTCAACGGCAAGGCTGAGTTAACCAGGAACTGTGCCCCCCTGTCCGTCGACTCATAGCGGCCACGCAAGCTGAGCACCCTCTCATCTTCTAAAAGCCCGCCGATTTCCCGGAAGTAGGTAGGGAAGACAATGGCATCTATCGAGCCATCCATGTCCTCTAAGGTGAACTTGGCCATCCGTTCGCCTTTGCGTGAAACCATTAGGCTGACCTTGGTCAGCATACCGGCCAAGGTGATCAATGTGCCTTGGGGTATCGACTTGTACTCAGTGCCTAGGGCAGCCGCTGCATCACCTTCAGCTACCCCTTCCTCGCCGGCCTCAGCATCCGCAACGCCAGCCGCCTGTTGGGAGAAGACGCTGAGCGGATAATCCCGGTTCTCCTCCAACAACTGCTGGTAGGGGTCCAAGGGGTGGCCGGAAACATACATCCCCAAAACCTCCTTCTCAAAGGCCAGCAACGTCCGCATGTCCCATTCGATATTATCCGGAGCTGGCAGCAAGTCGGCAAAGTCGGCGCTGCCACTGCTGTCGGCCTCGGCAAAAAGCGAGATCTGCCCCTCCGCCCGTTCGCGATGTATCCTAGCAGCGGTTTCCATGCACTTGTCTACCTCTATGAAGCGCATCATCTGCCGCCGGGTATAGTCTGTGGAGTCAAAAGCACCGGATTTGACCAAAGCATCCACAGTCTTCTTGTTGGCCAAAGTGTTGTTGATGCGACCGATAAAGTCATGCAGGGAGGTGAAAATGCCGCCACGCTGCCGCTCGGCGATAATCGCGTCGGCGGCGGCCTCGCCGACGCCTTTGATGCCGGCCAGCCCAAAACGGATGCCCTCCGGCAGGGCGGTGAACTCCCGCCCGGAAGAATTGACATCTGGCGACAAGATTGCGATATTGCCCTGCTTGCAGGCCGTGATGTACTGAGCCAAGCGCTCGGAGCGGCCGACGTAGCTGCTCAGCACCGCCGCCATGTACTCTTTGGGGTAGTAGGCTTTAAACCAAGCGGTGCGCACCACCAAAATGGCATAGGCGGCAGAATGCGACTTGTTGAAGGCGTATTCCGCGAACCTCTCCACATCATCCCATATCTTCTGGGCCAGTTTCCGGTCATAGCCGTTACGCTCGGCACCGTTTAGCCAATGCTGCTGCATGGTTTCGTGGGAGCCGTCGCTCCAGTCCGATTCTTTTTCCTTCATCAAGGCGATATTCTTCTTGCCAATCGCCTTACGCATCAGATCGCTCTCACCAGCAGTGAAACCGCTCATCAGCATGGATATACGCATTACTTGCTCTTGATATACTATTGTTCCGTAAGTGCTTTCTAATATTGGCTTTAGCCGCTGATCATAATAGGTTACTGGCTTTTTGCCCACCTTGCAGTCCACAAAGTCTCGCGTCATGCCAGCATTCAAAGGGCCAGGACGGTAGATGGCAATCGCCGCCACGATATCATCATAGCTGCTGACGTTCATGCTGCGGATCAGCGCTGTCATTCCCGGGCTCTCCACCTGAAAAACACCAGCAGTGTCCCCTTTGGCCAGCATGTCCATGACTTTCTTGTCACTGAGGGGCAGGGTTTCCGGATCGATGTCTTGGCCATGGTTGTCTTTGACGTATTGCCGCGCCTTCATCAGCACGTTCAAGGTCCTAAGCCCCAAGATGTCCATCTTCAGCAAGCCCAGCTCGGCGTTGCTGCTGCCGTCATACTGGGTGATCAACATGCCGCCTTTGGTGTCATACTTCATCGGCACATGGTTGTCCACATCATCCGGACAGATGATCACGGCACTGGCATGCACGCCCTCGCCCCGGATCGCGCCTTCCAAAGTCAGGGCGGCATCCAGAATGCGCTTGGTATCGGCTTCGTCGGCATAGGCGCGAACCAGATCAGGGTTGCGTTGCCGTTTGTTCTCATCCTCATTGCTGTGCCGCTCGAGCGCGGCGGCCAAAGAGGCTTTGGGGTCGAAGGGGATCATCTTGGAGATCCGGGCACCAAGGGCAATCGGGTAATCGAAGACCCGGGTGGCATCGACGATGGCCTGTTTGGCCTTCAGCGAGTTGAAGTTGATGACGTGGGCAATGGACCTCTCACCATACAGCTGCCGCAGGTGCTCGATGACCTCGAAGCGGCCTTCTTCGTCGAAATCGATGTCGATGTCTGGCATCTCAGGACGTTCGCGGGTCAAGAAGCGCTCGAAGATCAATTGGTTGGCGATCGGGTCAAGCCCGGTGATTCCCAAGCCGTAGGCAACAATCGAGCCGGCGGCACTGCCGCGCCCAGGCCCTACACCAATCCCATGCTCACGCGCCCATTTGGTGAACTCTTGGACAACCAGGAAGTACCCCGCAAAGCCGGTATCACAGATAATCGAGTACTCGTGTTCCATGAGGTCTTTGACCTCTTGGGGCAACGGATTGCCATACAGGCGCTCCAACCCGGCTTGGGCTTCCCGACGCAGTGCACTCTCGTTTGTCTCGCCTGGCGGCAAAGGCACACTGGGCAGCACAGGGGCATGGGAGATCAGGTTGTTGCCGCATTTCTCGGCAATCTCCAAGGTGTTGTCGCAAGCTTCTTCAAAACCCGCCATGGCCTGACGCATCTCGGCTTCGGTTTTCATGTAGAACTGGTCGTTGCAAAAGCGCATCCGATTGGGGTCATCAAAGCGGCTAGCCGTGCCGATGCAGAGCATGATATCTTGGGTCGGAGCGTCACTTCGCAACAGGTAGTGCAAATCATTGGCAGCGACGGTCTTCAGCCCCAGCTCCGAGGCCAGTTCGCTGAGCTGGCCGTTGAGCTGCACTTGGCTGACGCTACTGGTTAGCTTAACCTCGCTTTCTTTGAGGTCGATCGAGCGGTTCAGCTCGTCGGGGGTAAAGACAATGCCTTGGTTTTGCAGTTCGATGTAAAAGTCGCCGGGTGCGAATATCTCAGCAAAATCCGCTGCCCAACGCGCAGCTTCTGCCCGTTGTTGGGCGATCAGCTTCTGGGGGACAATCCCCATTACGCAGGCCGAGGAACATATCAGCCCGGCTGCATACTCGCGCAAGGAGTCAAAGGTAACCCGAGGCTTATAATAAAAACCATCGACGGCGGCACGGGAAACCAGCTTGACCAAGTTCTGATAGCCTTGCACGTCCTTGGCCAGCAATATCAGGTGGTAGATCTCGGGTTTGCGGTCGCGGCGCAGCTCGTTGTCCGGTGTGAAATAAACTTCACATCCGAGAATCGGCTTGACACCTGCCTTCCGGCAAGCTTCGTCAAAAACCGGTATTCCATACATATAGCCGTGGTCGGTGAGGGCTACAGCCGGCATCTCCAGCTCGTTGGCCCGCTTCGCCATTTTGCCAACGTCAGTGGCGCCGTCCAACAAAGAGTACTGGCTGTGGTTATGCAGATGGACAAAGGCCATGACTACTCGCTGGCCTCCCCCAGCACCAACCGATAGCCACCACTGCCTTGGACAAGGCAGCGTGAAACTCTGGCGATGGTGGTTGTGGAGACGCCGGTGACCCTTTGGATTTCCAAATAGGAGCCGCCCTCGGCCAACATGGCAGCAATCGACAGGCGCTGGGCCATTTCGTCGATTTCCCGGTCAGTACACAAATCGCCCATCAGCTGCGCCACATCTTCCGGTGTTTGCAGTTGGGCGAAAGCGGCATAGAGTTGCTCTAGGTGCTCGGCTACTCTTCTTGGTATATACGCCATAATGCTCCTCTCAACAAGACGACTGAGAAATTACGCCACGTATGGCCAAACTCAAGCATCGGGCATGTCAACCGGCACTGCCCTGCCCGCTGACCTACACCCAAGTTAGCCAGTTGCCGTACTCGGCAGACCTGCCCTTCGCGGCATCGAAGAGCTTGGCTTGCAAGGCCAAGGTAACAGGACCAGGCAGACCAATAGAGCGTCTGTCCACCGAGCTGATCGGTGTCAGCTCGGCCGCAGTGCCGGTAAAGAAGACCTCGTCAGCAATGTAGAGGTCAGTGCGCACCAAGGAACGCTCTAGCACCGTATACCCCAAGTCCCTAGCAATGGTGATCACCGAGTCACGGGTCAGGCCCTCCAAAATACCGTCAGACAGCGGCGGGGTGCTTATCAGGCCGTCACGGACGGTAAAGATATTCTCACCAGAGCCCTCGGCCACAAGGCCGCCCTCATTGAGCAGGATCGCCTCGCCGAAGCCGTTGCCGACGGCCTCGATGTTGGCCAAGCCGCTGTTCAAATAACCGGCAGACGACTTGACCGCGCCGGGTGTGGAATTAGCGCTGCGCTGCCGCCACGAGCTGATCTGGACGCTGATGCCCTCCTTCAGGGCAGTGTCGCCGAGGTAGTCGCCCCATGGCCAAACGGCAATAACCACGTCCACCGGGGCGGCCGAGGGGTTAACGCCCACCGCGCCATAGCCACGATAGGCTAGCGGCCGGATGTAGCACTCTTCCAGCTTGTTCACCCGAATAGTCTGCAAAGATGCCTCAACCAGCTCATCGACACTATAAGGGATGTCCATCATGATGATCTTCGCTGAGCGGTGGAAACGCTCCATATGCTCGCGCAGCCGGAACACCGCCGAGCCCCTATCGTTTTTATAGCAGCGAATGCCCTCAAAAACCGCCGTTCCATAGTGCAGCGCATGGGTGAGCACATGTGTTGTGGCCTCAGCCCAAGGGATCAGGGCACCGTTCTTCCAGATCTGGTCGACTTCAGCGATAGCAGCCATTCCGAGCTTCCTCTCCTTCGTTTGTCTTTTGACGTGTTCTGATGCCGAAAACCGGCACACGCCTACGGCTTCAAAAAGCCTTTAAAGGGTTTATGTTGAACAAACAATGTAACACTAATCGTCACCGCTGTGGGTGCTGACAGCAGAGGCGTCATCTGCCGCCGGTTTGCCAACAGTAGGCGCGTCACCTGCTGCCGGTTTGCCAACAGTAGGCGCGTCACCTGCTGCCGGTTTGCCAACAGTAGGTGCCGCCACTCCTGACGGCAAGCTGAATCCCAAGCCCAGCTGCGGGGCACGGCGCTTCAGGGCCACCAACAAGAAAACCGCACCAATAACGATCATCGGCAAGGTCAGCGTCATCCCCATCGTCACCCAATTGGTGCCAAAAAGGTAGCCAATCTGAACATCCGGCTGACGAACGAACTCCACCGCAATCCGACAAATGCCATAACCGATCATGAAGATGCCGAAATAGCTGCCACGGGGCAAAGGAGGACGGCGCCGGGAGAAGCAGAAGAGGACGATGAACAACAACACCCCTTCCAGCAACGCTTCGTAGAGCTGCGTAGGGTGACGCGGCTCCGGTCCGCCGTCGGCAAAGACGACCCCCCAAGGCAACGAGGTGGGGGCGCCCCACAGCTCGCCGTTGACGAAGTTGGCGCAGCGCACCATGAAAATGGCCAACGGCACGCTGATGGAGACTAGGTCGCCTAGGCTCATAATCGGCATTTTCAGTATCTTGGCAGTAATCATCAAACCTACTGCCAAGCCAATCAGGCCGCCATGAAAAGACATGCCGCCCTCAGAAAGGGCGAGTATCTTGTCTGGATGGGCAAAATAGAAGCCATTGCCGTAAATCAGAACGTATCCCAAGCGAGCACCGACAACCACCCCGATCATGCAGGCAATGGCCAGCGTCAGCAAGGCATCGACACTGAACTTCAGCTGCCAGTGCTTTGCTAAGCGCAGCAGCACAACTGCGGCCAAGATAAGGCCGATAATATAACTCAGCCCGTACCAATGCACTTGGACAGGGCCGATCGAAAAGGCTATCGGGCTCAAACTGTGGTAGATATCGTTAAGCATCGGCTTCTCCGGAGGTTAAAGGATGGTGACAGTACGCACAGGGTGGCTGATACTGCTGACACTGATACGGCTGATACGGCTGATACGGCTAACTCGACACCCTGCGCGGGCCGTGCTCGATGAAAAAGCCGCAGTACCAGCAACTCTCCTTGACTGCAACAGAGCGGTCCCGAGAAACATCCAACAAATCCAAGCCCCGCGCCTGACAATGCTCGGGGCGAGAACACTGCGCGTAATTACAGTCCAAAGGGCATAGCCCATCAGTAGAAGCGGTCGCATGCGGACAACGCGACCACATCTCCTCGTCACAGCCACGCTGGCTCCAGCAGGCAGACACTGCGTTTCTGGATGCTGAGCCAGCCGCCATCAGAGTCATTTTAGAGGCCCGGGACTACCCTGGTAACCCCCGGAACGCGCTCCTTGAGGATCCTCTCCACGCTATTTGCCAGTGTCAACTGGCTCATGGGGCAGCCTTTACAGGCACCCTGCAACTCGACCTCCACAGTTCCGTCCTCGCCGATTTGTATCAGCCTAACATCGCCACCGTCAGCCTGCAATTGCGGGCGGATCAAGTCCAAGACCTGTTGTACCTCGTTACTGTCGATCATCTCTCACCTCACACTCTGAGGGCACGCAGCTTACGTGCCCGACAATTTATTCGTGCTAGTATAGCGCAGTGGGCAACACCTCGCACTCACCGGCAATGTGGTACCATTGGTGCTTAGGGTTGCAAAGGGGGTACCGAGCGCTCGCGCTAAGCCGTCGGATACGCAGTGTTTGGCCTGCTAGCGTTCACCGGTGCCGCCTTGTAGTGACACGGAGAGACTCGATTAATCGGCATTCCCCTAGGGAGACGCCGATTTGCCTGAATGCGAGAACACTTTGGGAGAAGAACGCGCACCAGTTATCACCATTTTAGTGCCCGTCTATAATGTTCAGCAATATCTGCGGGAGTGCCTCGACTCCTTGCTGGCTCAGACCTTTGCTGACTTTGAGGTAATCTGTATCAATGACGGCTCGACTGACAGCTCGCGCCAGATTATCGGCGAATACCTGCTTAAAGACCCCCGCTTTCAAGTCATCGACAAGGAGAACTCCGGCTACGGAGCCTCGATGAACGTTGGCTTGGCGGCGGCAAGGGGTGAATACCTCGGCATTCTGGAGTCCGACGACTTCATTGACCCTGAAACCATAGAAACCCTCTACCAAGCCGCCCGCCACTACGATGCCCAAGTGGTCAAGGCCAACTGCTGGTTTTACTGGTCGCAGCCCAGCAAAAAGGACGAACTGTTCTGGCTGGTGCCTGAAGACCAAGTAAATCGACTGGTCAACACACAAAAGGAACATGATATCTTCTACCTCAAGCCCTCCATTTGGTCGGCGCTGTACAAGCGCGACTTCTTAGCGGAAAACGATGTTCGTTTCTTGGAAACACCAGGGGCTTCTTTCCAAGACTCCGGTTTCAACTTCCGGGTTTGGGCCTCATCTGAGCGTACGGTGTTCTTAAGGGAGGCCTTCCTGCATTACCGCCAAGACAACGAGGGCTCGTCGGTGAACTCTGCGACCAAAGCTTTCTGTGTCTGCGATGAATATGACGGCATGGAGCGCTACTTATCCCAGCGCCCAGCACTAGAACCCAAACTGCGTCCGGTAATGGCCAAAATGCGCTTCGACTCCTACATGTGGAACTACGAGCGCCTGTCTGCGGAGTTGCAGATGCCTTTCTTAGAACGCTTCCGGGCAGATTTCCTAGCTGAACAAACGACCGGCAACATCAATTTGGAGCTTTTTGAGCCTTGGAAGGTATCCGAGCTGAAAACCATCATCAAGTCTCCACAACGCTTCCACGCTGAGCGCTTAGCTGCCAACTACTCAACCCCGCTGGGCAAAGCCGCCCATTATTTCCGCCTCGGCGGCCTGCCGCTGCTCTGGCAGCTCACCAAGAGCAAGATCCTACGCCGCCACTAAGGAGCCTACGACCATGAGCGAACCACACGCAGTGCAAAGCTTTGGAGCCGCCGCAGACCCAGCCAGCACTAAGATGGACGGGGTTCCTGTGATCGGGACAGCTGCATACATACCCGAAACAGCCCGAACAACAATGCCGGAAGCTGACGCACTAACGGGGCACGTCCCAGCAATCTCTTTGATCGTTCCGGTTTATCAGACCGAAGACTACCTTGACGAGTGCCTCCAGTCCATCGCTTCTCAGAGTTTTACCGACCTGGAGATAGTCTGCGTCAACGACGGCTCGACTGACGGCTCGCGAGCGATCCTTGAGCGTTGGGCAGCCACTGAACCACGCCTCCGCATCATCGACAAAGCCAACGGCGGCCTCAGCAGCGCTCGCAATGCCGGCATCGCGGCGGCCCGGGGTCTGCTGCTGATGTTCGTAGACAGCGACGACCGCATTCTGGCCGATACCTGTGAAAAGGTACAGGCCGCCTTCGCGGCGCACCAAGCCGACATCGTCACTTTCGGGGCCTGGGCGTTGCCTCGCGAGGACAGCTATCCTTGGCTGGAACGGGTGCTCAGCCCAAACAACGCAGTCTACCACGGCTTTTCTCCTGATATCCTGTTCCGGGAAGCCTCTCGGCCGTTCTCTTGGCGCACTGCGGTGAGCAGTGCCTTTTTGCGCTGCAGCAGCCTGACCTTCGACGAGCAGGTGGCCTTCGGAGAAGACCAGGTTTTCCACTTCATGGCCTACCCGCAGTCTGAGTGTACGGTGTTTATTGCCGACCGGCTCTACGAGTACCGCGTCAGGCGGCCAGGATCGCTGATGAGCTGCCACCGTGAGGGCAATGCCCGCCGCTTCCACGAACACCAAAACATCGCCCGCATCATCCTGCACGGCTGGCAGCAACGTGGTTGGCTGGCATCCTGGCCGGGCCCGATGCTGAACTGGGTGTTGGATTTCATGATCTATGACATCCACAACCAACACGGCGAGCTGCGCGACGGGCTGTTGCGTGGTCTGCGCGATGTGCTGGCACCCTTCTTGGTCGGCATCGACCTAGAGAAGATCGGCCTCGGCCGTGCCAGCCTCTCCATCTACCGCAGCATCATGGGCATCCGCCGCAGCGGCCACGTCGAGGATGCCGACCCGGAACGGCCGCCCACATTAAGCAGCCTGCAGATGAACCTCTACTACGTAGAGCAGCATGGCTTCTGGGATGCGCTGAAGGGCTTTTGTGGTCGCTGGTGGCGACGAATCCGCGAACACTTACACCGTTGATCAGCGCCTCAGCGGTGTAAGTGCCGTCAGTGCCTAGGAAGATGCCGATTAATTCACAAACTACAGTCATTGCCGGCTCGGCCGGCAATCTTCCCAAACCACCCCGTGCTGACTCTGATTTAGCAAAGCAATGGGTAGTAAAAAGACAATAGGGAGTCACATAATTATATGTAACTTATGGAGGGGATGTATAAATTTTGAAAAGGCACTTGATGCCTCTCCCCAGCTGTAGGATAATTCACGTAACAAGACTTTCTATGCAAGCTGTCAGGGGGTTTTGCCAAAGTACCGCCTGTGTTCTTCCGAACACCTTGCGCGCGCACTGCCCCCCGACAGCTGGGCATGACCCGACCGCCCCGGAAAGGGAGATCAAGCCGTGCGTTGTGTGCAAGACAGGGGCAAAGCCAACAGGCCTCGCATCACGGACGTGATGAGGTTCCCGCAATAAAGCCCATGGCGGCGGGCGCCGACATGGGCCGAAGCATCCCCGGGCGGTCGGCACCGCTAGGCGCCGCCGTACCCGCCCGCTGTAATATGCCCAGTGTGCCAGCGCCGGCCTGCGGCCGGGCAGCGGTGCCGTCGGGCGGAGGGGCCGCTATTTTAAGGAGGAGCTATGGGGAAAGTGTTCAAGGCGGCGTTAGTGCCGCTGATCGCCGCAGCGCTGCTGCTGCCCTTGGGGGCATGCGGCGGCGGCTCCAACACAGGGGCGGCGGCCGTGCCGGGCGAGGAGTGGATGCCCGTAGCCGGCCAGCAGCCCGGGCGGCTGCCGGAGGGCAGCGTGACCGGCGGGCCGTAGCGCTTCGCCAGCGCGGAGCCGAGTCAGGGCGGCTCCAGTCTTATGAGCGATGAGTTCATTTATAACTTTACGGAAGTCCCCACATCCGACCTGATCTTCGCGGGCACGGTGCAGAAGGTGGACTCCTACAGGGTGACGTTCGACCTCATGGGGACGGACCCCGTGGCCCGGGCGGGGACATACATCCCGCCGGCGACCCAGACCGTCTGCGATTTGACGGTCAAGGTCGACCGGGTGTTCTCCGGCACGGCCTTCAAGGCCGGCGACACGCTGGTCGTCTACACCGGCGATGTCAACGGCGAGGAGGGCGGCCTGGGCATCTCTGCGGGGTCACAGGCGGTGCTCTTCGCCGACAGCCTCGTCGAGGACACCCCGGACGGCCGCGTCGACCAGCGGCCCGCCCGCATCGAGAGGGACCCCGACCTTAAGGAGCCGCTGGGCCGGGCCGACGTGGAGACGGTGAGCAATATGGGATACGTGATACTCCCCGTCCGGGACGGCTACGTGGCGGCGCCGTTGGAGTGGGCCTTCGATGTCCGGCCCACGGTCGCCCCGAGCGCCGACGACCTCTATGTCCTTTCCAAGGACTTGGGAGCCGCGTCGTCTGATCCTGGGCTCCAAGCCCGTGCCGCCCACTACAGCATCGACGACTTCGCCAGTGCCCTAGCGTTTTACCAGAGGAAGTACCCGCTGGTTCCCTATAAGACATTCGCGGGGAAGATCATCCCGGGGGAGTTCGAGCCCACTGGCTACTCCGACCCCGACCGTCTGCCGGCGAACGAGCAGAAGCTCGGGAGGCTCCGGGAGCAGACCGGCTACGCCGAGGTGCTCAGGAAGCAGGAGCAGGAGCACCAGGGCAAGATGGCGGCGCCTCCTTCCCAGTAGGCGCCCTCACTTCCTCTTGGCAAGATCGCGTAACTGCTTCGGCAGCCAGAGCAGTGCGCTGCCGAAACGATAAGTCTTGGAGTCCAGAAGCTCCTGTGCAAGCTGCTGGGATTGCTGAAGCTCTTGTTGAGTGGCTTGCTGCCGTTGGGTGGCCTGCCCTAGCTCGTGATCCAGCTGCTGGATGCGTGCAGCAGCTGCCTCGGCCTCGCAAGCCCGCTTGGACTCGCTGTCTGCCAGCCTCTCGGCCTGCTGGGCCAACTGCCCGTAGAGCTCCCCCAACTTGGCATTGCTTTTGTCGACATAGCGCTTGATGCCCAACCTCGTGTAGCGGTTATTGGCCTCCCACATCAGAATCTCGGTCTGGGCGTGATCCGGGTCGAATTCATCGACCGGCCGGTCTGCTGCGGGGGTCGGGACAACAAAACGCAAGAGCCGCCCCCCTGCGGCGCTGGACGGCGCTTTCCCAAGGCTTTTTAGCACCTTGCCCCATTCCTCGGCGTAGTCGGCTTGCGCCCCCCCATAACAGTCCTGGGCATGCTGGTAGGCCTGCTCGGAGAGCTGGGCAAGGGCACTGGGATTAGTCAGCAGCCGGACGATCTCAGCCGCCAAAAGCTGAGGGTTGAAGTCGGCAACAGTCACAAGGGAGTCATATAATTGTATGTAACTTATGGAAGGGATGTATAAATTTTAACAGGAGGACGGTTTTATGTTTACCGATAGAGATCTCGAACGCAAAAAACAGTTGGGCGTTATTTTGAAAGAAATCCACAACAACATACCGCCGATTAACATCGACACTTTCGCAGTCGGCGATTATGAACTTCGAAAGGGCTTTTTGAACGGGTCAAAAATAAAGCGACTAATCGTTTATTTGCGGTCGTCTGGCTGTCAATGGATGCTTGACGATGAGAATGGCGGTTGTGCAATGTGCGGTCATTTGGCCGGGACTACCCGTGGGAAAAAAATAACCGCCGAAGAGTATACTGCGCAATTTAAAAACATCATTACCCAGTTTGATTTTTCCGAGATACCGATGATCTGCATTTACAATGCAGGTTCGTTCTTTAACGATAATGAGGTACCTGCGGAAGCGAGAGAATATATCTACAGGACGCTAAATGATATTCCGGAGATTCGCCATGTCATTTTTGAATCGCGTCCAGAGTACATATCGGCAGAAAAGCTTGATATGTTGAAATCCGCTATCCCGGATAAAAGAATTGAGGTTGGAATCGGGCTTGAATCATCCAATGAGTATGTGCGGCAAATGTGCCTGAACAAAGGGTTCAAAATCGACGAGTTTTTAGGAGCCGTAAAACTTCTGAAAAATTCTGGTATTTATTCCCTTTCTTACATTTTACAAAGGCCTCCGTTCCTTTCGGAGAGTATAGCGATTGAAGATTCCGTCAATTCGATAAAATGGGCGTTTGAAAACGGAATTGATGTTGTTTCGTTGGAGCCTGTTAGCGTACAAAAAAATACGCTCATTCACTTATTGTACAGCATTAATGAATACCGTCCGCCTTGGATTTGGTCTGTATTAAAGGTGGTATCGCAAGTAGGGCGGTTAGGACTTGTAAGAATTGGTGGGTTTGAATTCTTCCCGCCGCCGGCTGTCTGTACCCACAACTGTACTACGTGTAATGAATTCTGCATAAACGCCATTGAAGATTACAATGCCACAAACGACATCAATATCATCGACTCCACTTTAGCGATGACGTGTAATGCCTGCAAGGACGAATGGCTTCAGCAATTAGCTGATGTTAGAAGCCTCGAAGAGTCCATCGACACATTTCTCTCGACTTTTAATGTGAGCGAAATACCTAAAATACTAAGGAATGATTTCCGCAATTATCCGAATATCTTAATGCGCATGGGCGGTTGCGGACTTTATTCACTATAACCCTATTTAGGAAAAAGGAGGATTCCCATGAAACTCGTTGTGAACAGCACTATCAGAGAAAAGTATCCTGCTCTGAGAATTGGCTTGGTGGTGGCGAAAAACGTCAACAACGCCATCTATCAGGAAGGGCTGGAGGAGTACGCCAAGGACGTGTTCTCGAAATTCGCGAGAAAATTTGAAGACCCCAAGGACTTGGAGTCTCACAAGAACATCCTTGCTTGGCGGGAGATTTACCGCTCCTTTGGCATCAACCCCAAGAAAAAGAAACCAACAGCCGAATCCCTGTTGGCTCGCATAATCCGCAGCAATTATATTCCGCACATCAGTCCGGCGGTGGACGCTTACCTTTGCGCTGAAACTGTGCATTATCTGCCTATCGGCGGGTATGATCTGGAACGCATTTCCGGCGATATCGTTCTCAAGTTTTCGAGCGGAAACGAGGACTTTATGGGTGTCGGCGCGGAATCCGCTGAGGTTACAAATGAGGGCGAAGTTGTGTATGCCGATAATGATCGCATACTCACGCGGTGCTGGAATTATAGGGACTGTGACTTTAGCAAAATTGACACCGGAACAACCACGCTTGCCCTGTTCTCGGAAGCACCGCTTATTGAGATGGCCGACAATGAAGTAAAGGAAACGGTGGAGCAAATCAGTGCCAACCTGCAAAAATTCTGCGGAGCGCAATGCACGGTATCGTTTTTGTCAGCCGATGAAAATGAAATTACCATTCTTTAGTAAATTGTCCCTCAAGAAAACCCCGGTCGAAGTCAAGGTGGCGGTTGTTTTATCGGACTGGTGTCCTGCTTGCTTGGAGTATAAAGTCACTCTTAACAAGGTGATGTCAAGCACACCTATTAAGATTGACTTTATACCACCGAGCAAGGTTAATGTACCTGTTATTCCATCTACCTTGTTTGTAAAGGGCAAGCTTATAAAAAGGCGCGACGGGTTCATGACATATGAGCAGTTTTTGGATGAATATGTTGAGTTTCGCGAGGGCGGATAGATGTATTTTCCGATTTACACCAAATCGTTATGGTGGTATCGTTATCCGAGCGTTCCTGATAAGGAGCGCATCGTTTCAAATATAATATCCTGTAGGAACCAAGACGGAGGATTCGGGAACTACCCCAATAACCCGTCCTATTTGGAGACCTTGTTTTATGCTTCGGTTGCACTTTCTCTTTTAAACGCAACCGATATGGTTGGAAACGATACGATAGAATATATACTAAACGCTCATTTCGATGACGGTGGGTTTGGTGAGCAGCAGTCCGGACACTCTAACCTGCTCAATACTTTTTATGCCGTAATTTCATTGAAAGTGCACAACAGGATTACCAGTGCTTTGCGGGATGATGTAATCAGATACCTAAAGACAAAAATAATCCATGATGACGGGATTTATGACGAGCATATCGGGATTATGAATTCCACATCATTGTTTTGGGTAGCTGGTATCGCCCAAAGCTTGGCTATTAATGATGCGGAGTTGCGGGACAGTATGGTGAAATTTTGTCTGTCCTGCTACGACGAGGATAAGTGCCTTTTCGCGGCTGTTCCGAACGGAATACCGACCATACAAAACACCTACGAATGTCTTGTTATTCTGAAGGAATACTCCGCACTTAACCTCATTAACGCGAACGGGGTTTATCAAGCGGTTATTGAGAGGAAAAAGGACTCATTATTTCTTGACGATTTGTTGGGATACCACACTTTTTCGACAACTATGTGGGCTGTGCTTTGCTTAAACCTACTTGGCTATCTTAATAAACTTGAAAACGCGGATGTGCTGGCCTTCGCCGCAACTGCGTTTAAAAGCAGTCGTTCAATATACGACACGTTTTGCGCGGTCAATGTAATCACCAACATAATTTACGACAACGGAAATATATGCACTGAAAAGACCTTCATAAAGTCCGAGACCGGCGAGACCGAATCGTTAAAAACAGTAATGACCATGATTAACAATATGCAAAGAAGCGGTATTGATTATTTGGATTATGACTTCTTACATTTGCTTTCCAAGTCGATTGCACAGGATGTAAACATCACCGATTCGTTTATGCAGATACTTCTTCACGAGAACGCTAACCGTATGTATGAGATTGAGCTTCACGAAAAAAGTGAGATGATTTTGGCGCTGATCATCCCTATTTCACGAGTTACAGGAGAATGTATTTCCAAGCACATTATTTCCGCAAACAAGATAAAAATGCTTGGTGTATTTGACGCCGAGAATAATCTGCTCTACAGCAGACAGGAAGAACAAATCCTTGACAAATATTGTAAGAACAATAATTTATTTAAATATTTGGCGTTAATCGGCAATGCCTCGACTTATGAAAATGTGCAGGGAAAACTTAAGGATAACTGTCATGTTTTTTATTATTCAGGGCATTGCCATAACGGAACGCTTAGTTTTTCGGGTGAAAAAGTCCAGATCGAGGATGTGTTGACTTCTTTGGTTGACAACCAATGTTCTATTGTGATATTAAATTGTTGTAATTCGTATAATTACATAAAAGAATATTATAAAAAGCACAGCTACCTTAGCAATAGCTTAAACGTGATCTGTACAATAAACGATGTTTCTGACGAACAGGCTATGGTTTTCACGGCACTGCTGTTCAGGTACTTAGAGTTAGGGTATCCGATAAGTGAAGCAGTCCGTTCGACAAAACAGGATTTATATATCGAATACAAGGGTCAAGGCAACACATGGTGGAGTTATCTGTTGTTCGGAAATCCTTATACGATAATTGACAACACGTTTTCAGGTTAGGAATTGTTATCGATGAGAGAAGATAAAAATGATTGATATATACTGCATTCCAATACAGTAACGATTTGTGAAAGCACATAGTAAAGGAGATTAACTGCTTGATTGCCAGCGGCAGCGCAAGTTGTGACAGGGTGATTCGGAGTGCCTTGCTTATGGCAGGTTATCAGGCGAAATAGACGAGAAGTCTTTGTAGGCGTGCCCATCAGGCACTTTCAGCGGGCCTTGCATCGGGTTTTTCCTGCGCTGCCTGTAGCGCACCTTCTTGTGCAGATCAAGGGCGGCCATGCCAAAAGGCCCCAGGGCGTTGTAGCGATAAAAAAGCCCATCTCTTTGGCTGCCTCAGGTGGAGGAATGCCGCGATTAAGCAGACGCTCGATTATGTCTCTATCCGCTCTTGCCGGCCTTTTGTAGGACTTTTTCTTCTCACTCATTTTTATCACTCCCTCTCCTTGAGACACCGGGGCACAAAGGGCAGGATTAGAAATAATGACGGGAAAAGAAAAAAGGAGGGCCGGCGCTCCCACTGCCACGCTGCCCAAACCATCACGTGCGCCGCACCGCCCGCCACCTGCTCGATATTTTGAGCCCGTAAAACAAAGAGGGCGGTTGCGACCCGGCGCCTTGTGCCGCTGCGGCATCGTTGCCTGCTGGTGCGCCGCTTCCCCAGCCCCCATCCTCTTGCTTTTACTCTGGCATCCATGTAACAACCCCTGTGCCAGGCTTAATAGAATTGAGTTTGCGCTGCCGGTGGCAATCAAGGGGACAGACTTATTTTTTGAAATCTCAAATTTTTGCGTGACAAATTCAAATTAATGTGCTGTAGTGCTAAGTAGCCTATTCCTAGGCACGTTTCGGGCGGCAGTGTGGTCAGCGGCTAATGCTTGCCGTCGATGGTGTTTTAGGTATGGCTATCAACCCAAGAGGTTGTTGTCAAGCATAAAATATGCAATATGCCCAGTGTGCCAGCGCCGGCCTGCGGCCGGGCAGCGGTGCCGTCGGGCGGAGGGGCCGCTATTTTAAGGAGGAGCTATGGGGAAAGTGTTCAAGGCGGCGTTAGTGCCGCTGATCGCCGCAGCGCTGCTGCTGCCCTTGGGGGCATGCGGCGGCGGCTCCAACACAGGGGCGGCGGCCGTGCCGGGCGAGGAGTGGATGCCCACGGCCGGCCAGCAGCCCGGGCGGCTGCCGGAGGGCAGC
>JGI20171J14444_1000135_pt1 | contig 24767 bp, 31 predicted proteins | sample TergutNc150P4_FD_14444 | JGI IMG/M metagenome (IMG submission 14444) | reverse complement strand
GAAAAAAATAAGCGATTATCTAAAATCCCAAAAAGTGAGCATAGCCGCTTCGCAGGTTATAGATTATTTGAATAAATTAGCCAATGCCTTTTTTATACACAAGGTTAAACGGCAGTCTATTGTGGGAAAAAAAGTATTTGAAATAGGCGAGAAATTTTATTTTGAGGATATTGGTTTAAGAAACGCAATTTTTGAGTACAAGCAAACAGATATAGGCAAAATAATGGAAAATGCCGTGTATAATCATTTGCTCTATTGCGGCTATGAAGTTGCGATAGGTTGCGATGGCGATAGGGAGATTGACTTTATAGCGAGAAAAAGCGGCGAAAAAATATATGTGCAAGTTTGCTATTTGTTGCACGATAGCAAAACCGTAGAACGTGAATTTGGCAATTTGGAGAGAATAAAGGATAATTACCCGAAATTCGTTGTGTCTATGGATGAATTTTCGGGTAATTCAAGAAATGGAATCAAGCATTTTAATTTGCTTGAGTTTTTGGTGAGTGATTTGTAGCTGCGTTTACTCGCAGTTAGGGTATTCGCCTTTGTAATTGCTAAATAACCAGCCTACGGCTGTTCGCCAGCGAAATGCAAATTGGATAGGTAAATCAATTACCAAACGGCTAGTTTAGCGTACGGCATAATTTCTAGTAACCCCAAGCCTTCGTTTCGCATACGACGCTTCTTGTCTTTGAACAAAGAAGTGAAAACCGAATCTTTGTATTTGCGCTTGGCTGGCATAAGGGCAATATAGAAAATCGCCTCGCTGCGATGATGGCTTTAGCTCAAAACTCAGCTTTGAGTTCGTGCCAGCCGCGGGTTTTTCCTTTATAGCGGTAAAGGCGGTAAAGGCGGCGCGCCATGCGGGTTGTTATTTCGTAAGGAATGGTTTTATGCTCGGCGGCAAATGCTTCTACAGATATTTGCTCGGAAAATTCTCCGTTTATGCACTCCACTATATCGCCTATTTTCACATCTGGAGTTTCGCTAGCGTCAACCATGCAAGCATCCATGCACACCCGCCCTAAAATTGGGCAGGCTTTGCCATTTATAAAAACCTCGCCTTTATTTGGCTCGCCGCGTAAATATCCGTCTCCATAGCCAATGGCAACCGTTGCCACCAGCATATTTTTTTCCGCCTTGAAAAAATGCCCGTAAGAAACTCCCTCCCCTGCCTCAACCTGCCTCAAAGCGCGCACGGTTGAACGTAATCTCAAAACGGGCTTTATTGGAAATTTAGATGGAAGCTCTCCAAGCGGGTCGTAGCCATAAAGGGCAACGCCTGGGCGAACCATATCGTAGTGAGTTTTGTTCGCATATAAAAATGTTGCAGGTGAATTTGCTATATGGCAGATAGATGGGCGCACACCTGCTTTTTCCAAATCTTTAACCAGCCTGTCAAATCTATCTAATTGTATTTTAAAAGCCGGATGGTCTGGCATATCGGCGGTGGCAAAATGGGAATACATGCCTTCTGCCTCTAAATTTGGCAGCTCGCATATTTTTTTTACATCATCAAAATTATCGTATTTTATTCCAAAGCGATGCATTCCAGTGTCTATTTGAATGTGGATTTTCAGTTTTGAACCCAAAGTTGAAAGACCTGAGTTCAATGCTTTTGCACTATCTAAACTTTGAATAGAGGGAGTCAAGTTGTATTTTATTAAAAATGGAAAATCGCTTTCTATGCAGGGACCTAAAATTAAAATTCTAGCACTTACTCCGTTTTCTCGCAGGGCAATTCCTTCAAATAAATGGGCAACACCCAAAAAATCAATTCCTGCCGCCATAGCCGCAAAAGAAATGGCAAGCGAACCGTGCCCGTAAGCATCGGCTTTAACGGGTAATAGCAATTTTGTACCAGCAGGCAGCAAACTTCTCGCATAAGCAATATTGCTGTGCAAATGGTCTAAATCTATTTCAATCCAATTGGGGCGCGGAATTTTACCTAGATCAGGCATTTTCCTCCTCCATTTCCTTGAGAGCCTTTTTAACATTTACCCTCTTTGCTTCCCTATTTGGATTGTGCCCGTATTTATTGAGCAAGTGAATCTCCACCATTTGAATTAAATCCGCTATCAGTTTTTCAACCCTTTGCACTTGAAAAAACAAAAGCACAAGATAACAAGCAATTGCAAACAGCGCAAGCCCTAGAACTATGGAGAAAAGCATATATACATCCTCAAAGAAGTTCCGCTATTTGCACAGCGTTTAAGGCTGCGCCTTTGCGAATTTGGTCGCCCACAACCCACATATCATAAGCGTTGTCTTGAGACTGGTCAACGCGAACTCTGCCAACCAGCACAGGGTCTTTGCCGCTTGCATCTATTGGCATAGGCCAACGATTTTTAGAAGGTTCTTCTAAAATTTCAACCCCAGGTGCTTTCCGCAAAACCTCGTAAATTTCTGCTACATTTGTTTTTTTGGAAAGCCTTATATTCAAAGCCTCTGAATGTGCCCTTAAAACAGGAACCCTCACGCAAGAGGCATTTACACGCAAATTGTCGTCTCCAAAAATCTTGTGAGTTTCGGCAATCATTTTCCATTCCTCTTCGCAATAACCATTTGGAGCGTGAACCGTGTTTTTTTCAGGGCTGCCATCGTTGTAAGAGGAATTGTGCGGAAACAGATTAAAAGCATATTGGTATGGTATAATGGTGCGCTTAAAAGGCTTGCCTTCTGCAATGGCAACGCTTTCTAACCTAAGCTCTTCCATAGCCATTGCGCCAGCTCCGCTTGCAGCTTGGTATGTGCAGGCCTGAATCCGCTCAATGCCAAAAGCCTTGTATAGAGGGAATATCGGTAGCAGCATTATTATTGTGCTGCAATTTGGATTAGCTATAATGCCCTTGTGTCTTTTTATATCTTGCGGATTTATTTCGGGAATAACAAGCGGAACTTCTGGGTTCATTCTGAAATATGATGTGTTGTCCACAACAACGGCTCCTGCTTTAACCGCAGAGGGCATATATTCTTTTGATATGGAACCTCCCGCCGAAGATAGAACCAAATCTACCCCCTCAAAAGAATCGTGTTTTAATTCCTGCACCGTTATCTCTTCGTCTTTGAATTTTATTTTCTTGCCAGCACTTCTTGCCGATGCCAATAATTTCAAAGACTTGAGCGGAAAATTCCGCTCTGCCAAAATGGAAAGAAACTCTTGCCCAACTGCACCTGTGGCACCTGCTATTGCAACATTTTTCATAATCCCTCCTTAATTGTTATGGTAGAAATTACCGATTTTGCAAGGCTTGCACTCTCACGCGCCTTGCTAACGCTTTCTCCTAATGAATCTGCTTCCAATCCGAATTGACGATGAATTTCATAACCTGCAAGCCGCAAATTATCCGCAGCCGCAAGCAATAAATCATAAGACTGCTTTTTTTCGCTTGGAGGCGAGAGTTTTCTGATTTGCCTGTAAAAATTCATACTGCTATTTCTCAAAAAAAGAGCCTTGCTCTCATAATATTCCCGCTTTTCAATGCCTTGCGAATTTATGTCTTGCCACTTTGGAAAAGAGAGAATGGAATCTGAAATTGCCACCACGTTTTCCATAAGCTGCTTTTCTGCGGAGAGATAATTCGCGCTTGCAAACCCGTCCATGGAATTTGGTGTTGAATCTTGATTTGCTGTTGCAGTTGAATCGTGGTTTAATGCCGTTGAATCTGGAACAAACTCCCTAAAACCAATTTCTTGCCTAATGGATTCAAATTTAAGGTAAGAAAAAAATGCCGCAATAATAATCACGGCAATAACTATGAGCCAAGAAATCAGTTGCCTAAAAAAGCCGTGAGAATTTACGGAACATATAATGCTTAAAGCGGCAATGCTCCAAAGGATTGCCACTTGAACAAGGTCTATGCTAAATAAATTATTTGCCATAAAATATACACGCGATTTTAGAACGGCAATTCGCTATCGGGTTCAATTGTTGGCGGTGGCGGCAAGCTGCTTGCTCCCAAGTCGTTGTTCATTTCAAAGTTGTGGCGTTCTCCTCCTTCACCTGAATAGCCAAGCCTAGGAGCTAAAAACTCAAAATTATCCATTAAAATCTCGGTTACATTGTGTTTTTGTCCGGTTTGAGGGTCGTTCCACTGGCGGTAAGAAACCCTGCCTTCAACAAAAAGCGGGGTTCCTTTTTTTATGCCTAGTTTCTCTATGCGTTCTGCAAGCCTGTCCCAAGCCACAACATTGTGCCAAGCGGTATCGTCTTGCATTTCGCCTGTATTTGGATTGCGAAACCTTCGTGTGGTGGCAAGGGAAAAAGAAACCCTTTTCTTGTTGGTTTGGGTTATGCGAACCTCAGCATCTTTGCCCAGATTGCCCATAAGCATTACTTTATTTAAATAAGCCATATTATCCTCGTTTATTGTGGAGTAAAATAGAAAAAAATCTCGTGCCTATAAAGGCATAAGTAGAACCCTGCCCACGAAGTGATTTGGCAGGGTGAGTAAAAATTGTTTGGAGGCGGTTTTTTGTTGCTTATTTGCAATTAAAAACTTGTCTTTTTTGACAAAAGAGAAATAGCTTTGGGATAGCTATCCATTACACGCAAAAGGACTTTTGCCGCGCCATAAGGCTTACTACGACCAACTTCCCAATTTTGTAAAGTACTGGTACTAATACCCATCATTTGCGCAAATTGACTTTGAGTTAAGCCATAGCGGTCTCTTATACTCCTTATTTCGTGTTCCTCATACACGAATTCTCTAGATGCTTTTTTTTGCCCTTTGCAAATAGCATCCATTTCCTTAACGCTTTCAACAAGCTCGTTAAAATGCTCCTGTTTCATTTTACACCTCTCAAATTTGCTAATATTTTTAATTGTTCTTTCGTCAAATCTTCTTGTTCATTTTTTGCATAAACATAAAGCATAAATATTTTCCCATCAGCGAGCTTCAAGTAGTAGATTACTCTTACTCCACCACTCTTGCCTTTTTGTTCATTGCCCCATCTAATTTTTCTCAAACCACCACTTCCTTTAATTAAATCACCAAATTCAGGGTCATTTATTAAAGCCGTTTGCAAACATCTGTAATTGTCGTCACTCATAAGTTCTTTTACCCACTTTGTAAAAACAGAAGTTTCAATAAAGGTTAAAGACATAACAGAAATATACAAATTTTTAAATAAATGCGAACTTCGTGCGTTTGTGGGTGGTTGTAGGTGTTGTCTCCAAGCCGCAAGGGGACATTTTTTTCTACATTTTCAAAGATGCCGCAAATATCAGTGGACAAATTATTATATGGAAGAATACTGAGAATATTGTATATATTCGCTTTTTTGCCGGTTTTTTACTTTATATGGGACGAATACGCAAGGCTCGCAGCCGTGAATATAAGCATAATTTTAATAGTTTCTTGGTATTTGCAGTTTAGAATTCGGCATCAAGATATAGAAAAACCCTATTACCAGCTATGGCTCTCCTTTGTGGAAGCAATTTTTGTATTTGCGGTTATGCTTTGCATTTTCATAAGATATTCCATTGTGGAAAACGAACTGGAAAAAATGCTTGCCGTGGGGTGCGCTTTGCTACTCGCAAGAGCTGTTGCCAGAACGCTTTATATGCTCTCTATGCTGCGCGAGGGTAAATATTTTTTCACAAGCGGATTTTGGTCTAAGGTAGCCACAATAAGCATAAATGTCACAATGCTGGTTTATGTTTTGAACTTGGAGCATTACCAGCAAATTTGCATGGGAGCAACCATACTTCTGCTCTATGCTGCAGCCGTATCTTTTTGCTATCGCTATTACCGTGACCCAACGCATCGCAAACCGCTCTCCGTTTGCAACCAGTTGACTATGAGCCGCATAGTTTTAACACCTGTGTTTTTGTGGGTATTTTTTTACGATGGAGATCTGAATTATCAAAATAACAGCTTGGTGTTTAAAATCCTTGCCCTTGTTATGGTTATAGCCTTTATGGTAACAGATTTTTTAGACGGATATTTGGCTCGCAAATGGGGAGAGGTTTCAACGCTTGGCAAATATCTAGATCCCTTTTCCGATAAAATTTCCAATATGACCGTATTTTTGTGCTTTTTGGCTTCTGGCTACACCTCGGTTTGGATGGTAGCTTTAATTTATTTCAGAGAAGCGAGCATAGAAACACTGCGTACCCTTGCTGCCTCCGAAAAAATAATTATGCCAGCCCGTCAAAGCGGTAAATGGAAAACCGCTATACAAGGTACAGGAATACTTATAATTCTGGTAGGCGCACTTGACCCTCTATACACTTTAATTCCAAATTGGACAGAAATTTGGGAATATTTGCCATACTCGGTTATGGCGATAATAACCTTTGCAACCATAGCAAGCGGAATAGATTATTTCGTTTCCAGCAAAGATGTACTAAAAAAGTATGTTTAATAACAGTTAACTAAGTGTTAATAAATTCTTGAATTCTAAAAATCTGCACAAAAATGTCAACACCTGTTTGCAAAATTCACTTTTTAGGATTTTTTTTCCCGTTTTTTACGTCTAATAGGTAACGAAGAAAAAATGGAGGTATTATTATGCTTATGATTAGGCATTTTTGCATTTTGGGTATTGCGGCTTGCAGTTTGTGGAGCGCAGTGATTGGTTTGTTGCTTGTAGCTTGCAGCGGTAGCGGCGGCGATAACAGCAGTAGCATAGGGGGTGGCAGCGGCAATGCCACAGATGGGGTTGTTAAACTGTTTCTTGGAAAAGTCCAAGTTCCAATGTTTGACAGTATTTCTGTGGATGTATCTGCCGCAGATATGGCAAACATTCACATATCCAAAAAAACTTTGGAGGAAAATCTGAAAATAGAAGGAATCCCGCAGGGCGAAACCAGAAAGTTTGAAATAAAAATATATGCGGATTCTGGAGTGCTTGTCCAAAAAGGAGAAGCCACTGCGGATATAAAAGCAGGTGAAAGCATAAATATTCCAATAAAACTGGAGGCTCTCGTCGGTTTTCTAAAGTTGGAAATTCCGCTTGGTCTTACCAATGATACAGGGGTTAGTTCTGGAAAACTATTTTTAGATGATATGGAATTTGATATGAAAATTGAAAATGGAAAAGGAGTATTCAATACCAATTCCTTGCCTTTGGATCAAGATTTCAGTATGCGAATTGAACTTAAAGATGAAAACGGAGAAATTCTATTCACTGGTTCAAAAAATACAAGTTTATCTTCTATTTCGCAAACAGAAACGATGCAATCGCAATCCAATCGAGGCTCGGTTATTCTGGAATTGTCGGCAAGTTCTGCGGGATCTTCGCAAGGTTCGGTAACAATTCCATCAAATTCCAGACCGCCAAAAAATTACGGAGAGGTATTTTTCACGGAAATTTTTGCAGATCCCAAAACAAATGGAAATGATTTTGAATATTTGGAAATTTATAATGCAACACTAGATACTTTGGAACTATCCAGTTGCCGTATAGCGCGTGATAGAAATACTACAGCCAATACCTATAAATTTGATATGCCAAGCAACATAACTTTAGCACCAATGGAATTTCTTTTCTTTGGGCGCGACAGTGTTCAAAACGCACATTTCAATTATAAAGGGCTCACGCTTGTAAACGCCGGACAGAGCCTAGGCATTTTCTGCGGTAATTCTGTTATAGATTCCATATATTTCTCCAAAGCGGAAAATTTCCCCTTAAAAACTGGAACCGCTATGCAACTTCCCATAGATAATTACGAAAACCGCGCACTTGGCTCATCTTGGTGCCTTGGATTTAGCCCTGGAGAGGATGCTGTTTGTCAGTAAACTGCCATTCTCTATTACCAAAATTTATGTAAAAGTATCCGTCTAACATATTCGATTTTTGCGGGTCTTGCAATATTTGCAAGGCTGCCCGCAAATATTTGAGTTCTACCAATATGTGGTCACGGCTCATGCAGTTCAAAAACGGACCTTCTGGGTAAAGCGTGGGGCGAGGCTCATCGTCTATCATTTTATTTAATCTGGCAATCTCTTCCCTTAATTTTATTTCGTGTTCTTCCAAAAGCCTTATTAAATTGCTCTTGTTTTCCAAACCAAATAAAAAAGCATAACCCAAAGTTCTAGGGTCATCGTTAAATCCAGTTAAATGTTTGATTATCTCTCTATTCAAGGCTCCCCTGCCTTTATCTGTTATGCTATATACTTTTGCTGGTGGGTACTTTGCTTTTTGAACCATTTTGCCTTCTATGCAACTGTGATTCTCTAGATAATTCAAGCGATTATATACGGTAGAAGGGCTTATCATAGCCCATCTTTCCAATTCCCTTTCCTTTATTTTAGAAATAATATCATATCCGCTTGAAGACTCCTCCAATATAAATCCCAGTAAAACCAAATCGTAACGATTCATATCACTCCCTAATCTGCCCATTGCCCTTTAGTAACCACTTGTAGCTGCAAAGGCTTTCCACACCCATAGGACCTCTTGCGTGCAATTTATCTGTGGAAATTCCAACTTCTGCGCCCAGCCCATACTCGCTTCCGTCTGCAAAACGAGTGCTTGCGTTCAGCATAACGCTGGAGCTATCAACATTGTTGGCAAAATATTCCAAAGCATCATTATCTTCTGCAACTATTGCATCTGTGTGATGACTGCCATATTTTTCTATATGTTCGCAGGCTTCCTCAACTCTATCTACAAAACCAACTGAAATTTGCAAATCCAAGTATTCTATTCCAAATTTATTGTAATGAAGTTTTACTCCTGCTTCTTTTAATGGAGCTAAAATTTTCTCTACTGCATCACTGGATAATTCCTTGTGGAAAAGCACAGTTTCTGCGGCATTGCACACACTTGGGCGTTGTACTTTTGCGTTATATAAAATATTAGCTGCTTTTTCCAAATCTGCGCTTTTGTCTATATAAACGTGGCAAATTCCATTGAAATGCTTTATAACAGGAATTTTTGACTGTTCGCTCACAGCCCTTATCAAACCCTCTCCACCCCTTGGTATAACCAAATCCAAATATTGATTCTGCTTTAGCAATTCACCGAGCAATTCACGGTCTGGGTTATCTATGTATTGAACCGCGTTTTTTGAAATGCCTTCTTCGGCAATGGCTTCGCAAAACAATTTTGCCAAAAAATAGCTTGAATTTACAGATTCCTTGCCACCGCGCAAAATAACAGAATTGCCAGCTTTGAAGCAGAGGGCTGCGCCATCTATCGTAACATTTGGGCGGCTTTCGTAAATAAAGAAAATTGCCCCAAGCGGAACGCTAATGCGGCTAATATCTATGCCGTTTTTTAGAGTTCTATATTCCAAAACTTTGCCTAGAGGGTCTGCAAAAGAAGCAATTTCTTCTACTCCACGTGCCATATCTTCTATGCGTTTTGGATCAAGGGCAAGGCGGTCTATCATATAGCTGGTTAAACCTGCCGCTTTTGCCGCTTCCACATCTTTTTTATTCTCTTCTATGATATTTGCCTCATTAGTACGAATGGAAGCCGCAACTTTCTGCAAAGCCCTATTGCGAAGCTCAAAACTCAAAGTTCTAAGTTCAAGCGAGGCATTTTTTGCAATACCTGCGACACTTACGGCAATATTAGAGTTTTCCATTTTCAAAATTTCCTAAATTTAGACAGATGCAGGGCAATATAGAAAAAAAAATCAACAAAACCCTTGAAAAATCTTCAGTGTTTAGAACTTGGAGAATATTATTCCTTTGCGTTTGCATTATAGCTTTTGCACTTTTCTTAAGATTTTTTGTTTTTTCGGTTTGGAAATTTGAAAAAAAGCGTATTTTTGTGTGCGAGCTTGAATTTTGCAAGGAAAAATCTAAAAAGGGAAATTTGCTACTGGTTAAGATAAGCAATGGAAATTCTATTCTGTTAAGGCAAATAGGAAGAAGCGGAGAAGAAATAAAACTCGTCACTCCTTTTGATACACTCTCCTTTAACATTCCTCAAAAGGGTGATACCATAGTTTTTGAAGATTTAAATCCTATGCTTTGGGATGCTGCTCATTCTCTGTATAGGGAACAATTCCCTGAAAAAAAAATCAAAACCGATATTTCTTTGAGTAGCAACGAAGAAAAGGATATTCCTTTTTCTTATGTTGGCAGGGCAAGCATTTCTGGCCGCCCCGCCTCCGAAAAGGAAGTGCCATTTTTGCCTTGGCAAGAACTGAGGCTTTTGGAACTTCAACTGCAAAAAATTTTCCCAGCCATAGATAGTATTCATTTTAAAAGAAAAATATTATTTGCAGATTCCTTGGAAGAAATAAAGGATTTTGTAGTTGAAGAGGAGCTTTTTTATCTATCTTGCGAAAAACCAAGGCAACACAAGCTATGCTACGACAGCCGTGAAAAAGGATTTTTTAGAAAAAGCGAGATTAAGGGGCGGGCTATCCGCTATCGTTAGACCATCACCTCACACACCTCACAGAAAGTCCCAGTTCGCTTTTGGAACCAACATCTGAGAGCATAACATCGTAGCAAATATAACCCATTTCGGAGCAATATTGATTAATCAACACGTATTTAGCCGAAACATCTAAATGTTCTTGTTCTGTGGCAGTCCACCAAGCGGCTTGCAAATCCATTCCTGTAAAACGAGAGAATTTGCGAAGGCCGCTAGGCAGGGCATAAAAGCCAAAATCGTCTGTTCCGTTTCCCCTGCTCCAACTGTACTTTGCTTTAATCGCTCTAGCATTGTCTTTGCCTCCTGCAAAATCTATAAGCTTTTGCCACTCATCTTGGCTTGGCAAATGCCAACCCGCTGGACAAACATTCTTTGCAGAATTCCAATCGTAAAGACGACCGTATTTATCGCAGTTCTCTTTGAGGTCGTCAAAGCACCAGGAATTGCCCGTTTTGTAATTCAGATTTTCTGCCAGCCAAGTTTGCTTGTCTATTTTCACATATTTATAGATTTTGCCATTTCTGGAATCGACAAAAAAATCTTTTGTGAAATAACCATCTTCCATGTATTTATATGTCTGTGCATAACTAGGGTTATGTTCAACAGCTTTTTTATAGTTCTTTGCCGCTTCGCCGTAATTTTTCTTGCTCTTGAAAATATCGCCAATGTTTTTATATGCCTCTGCAAAATCAGGTTTTAACTGCACTGCCTGGCTGTAATATTTTATTGCTGCATCTTGCTGCTTGTTTATTTCGGCAACATAGCCCTTTAAGAAAAATTCATTCGCCGTTTTTGGAGTGGCTATTGCCTCTGCAAGCATTTTATATTTTGCTGTTAAATAGTCGGAAAGCTCTTCAACCGGAGTCTGCTTGGCTTCTGGCAACATATAACCCATTTCTATGGCTTTCATTTTGTATTCTGTGCCCTTTGCTTTATCTCCTTTTTTGAGCAAAGCCTCTCCCAAATAGAGATATGATTCTTGCATAGTAGAATCCAAATCTATGGCTTTTTTTGCGTATTCTATTGTTTTATCGTATTCCTGTTTGAAAAAATATACTTCTCCTATATTGTTGTAGGCATAAGGCAAATTTTTAGCGGAATTTAAACTGATGGCTTTGCTCAAATATTCAATTGCCTTATCGTAATTCTTTTTGTGAAAATAAACACCGCTCATAAGGTCGTATATTTCGGCTTTGTCTTCTGGCTGATATTTAATGGCTTTTTCAAAATACTCCAATGCCTTGTCGTAATTTTGCTTTCTGTAATAAGCAGATCCTATACTAATATAAGCGTCTATTTTAGGTTCTAATTTAATAGCCGTTTCATAAAATTCAATTGCCTTTGAGTAATTGCGCTTTATGCTGTAAATGCTTCCCATAGTTCTGTATGCTTTCACGTGTTTAGAATTCAAATCAACAACTTTTTTCAAGTACTCCATAGATTTATCGTAATCTTGTTTTCTTATGTATGCAATTCCTATATTGAAATATATGTTTGCATCTCCGTCTCCAATTTTCAAATCTATGGCTTTTTTGTAATATTCTATTGCCTTGTCAAAATCCTGTTTGTAAAAATAAGCTGTTCCAATGCCGTGAAGTGCCGCATATTCTGCTTTTGGGCTAGGTTTCAACTTAAGGGCTTCTTCATAATATTCTACAGCTTTAACGTAATCTTCTTCGTCTCTGCTAATGGTTCCCAAATAGGAATAAGCATCGGCAAAATCGGCTTTTTGCTCAATGGCGTGTTTAAAATATTCAGCTGCCTTTTCAACATTTTTTATTCTCTCATAATAAATATCTCCAATATCGTAATATGCCTCTGCTTTATCTGGTGAATATTCAACAACTTTTTTGAAATATTCATCGGCGTTTTTGTAATCGTATTTGAAAAAATAAATAAATGCCATAGTGATGCAGGCTTCAACATTATTTGGGTAGCTGGGTTTTAAATCTAAATATTTTTTAAAATAATCCATTGCCTTGTCCAAATCTTTTTTGCCAACGTATATCACTCCTGCATAGAAATAAGCTCTTGCATAGCCCGCTTTTAACTCGATGGCTTTGTTATAATATTTTAATGCCTCGTCTTTATCTTCGTCTATTTCTGCAATATAAGCTTTCAAGAAAAAGTCATCTGCTGTTTTGTGATTCTCTATTTTTTTTGTTATTTCCCTGATTTTTGCTTTTAAACTGCTGGAAATTTCTTGGGCAGGAACTTGCTTTGCCGTAGCCAACACTTCCATATAATCGTTGTTTTCTGCTTGATTTTTGCTTATTCCTGCCTCGTGCTTGGCATTATGGCAGCCAAACGCAAAGCAAAGCGATAAAATCATTGCAAGTTTTCTATATTCATTCATAAAACTCTCCAAAATGTCGTTAAAAGATATAAAAAATATAATAGCCATTGCAAGCGGCAAAGGCGGTGTGGGAAAATCCACCGTTGCCGCTAATCTTGCTATGGCAAGTGCACTAGAAGGAAAATCCGTTGGCATTTTGGATGCCGATTTATACGGGCCAAGCATGGGATTGATGTTTGGTTTGAACAGTGATGCTATGCCCTCATTCTCTCACGGCGTTAAGGTTGCCTCCCTTGCCCAATTGTTCCCAGCAGAAAAGGCAAATGCTTGGAGAGGCCCTAGAGCAGCAGCCTTGATTAACAATTTGCTGAATTTCGTGGATTGGGGAAATTTGGATATGCTGTTTATAGATATGCCTCCGGGCACTGGAGATGTTCAACTTTCCATTATTCAGGGCTGCAAATTGAACGGTGTCATAATGGTAAGCACACCGCAGGAGGTGGCTCTCGCGGATTGCGTAAAAGGCATTGACCTTTTTAAGGAATTGAATGTACCTATTTTAGGTTTGATTGAAAATATGAGCAGTTTTATTTGCGATAAATGCGAAAAAGAGCATTTTATATTTGGCAAGGATGGTGCAAAGAACCTCTCAGAAAAAATGGGTATTCCTTTTTTGGGGCAAATTCCCATTGAAGCATCGCTTATGGAAGGTGGAGAAAAGGGTTTGCCAGCAGTGCTTGCGAACCCAAATTGCACAGGTGCGCGTGTGTTTGGGGAAATAGCAGCGAGGTTGTTGGAGTGTTCGCAGTAACAGGCAAATATGCCAAAGCAATAGTGTATGCAAGTGATGTTGAAGAAGCTTGTAGCAACCAAATTAGAGAAATACTGGACAATGAATTTTTAGCTGATGAAAATATAAGAATAATGCCCGACTGTCACGCAGGAAACGGTATTTGCATAGGATTTACTTCAACACTCAACGGCAACTGGGCTGTTCCAAACTATATAGGAGTGGACATAGGATGTGGAGTAGCCTCATACCCAATTGACAAAACCGAAATTGATTTTAGAAAATTTGATGTGCAGGTTAGGAGAAGCGTTCCTTCGGGATATGAAATCCATAAACGTTTTGACGAGGATAGATGCAAAGACGTTTATTCAAAAGTGGCAAAAAACTCATTCCATATATTCGTTGAGGAATTGAACGAGCTGGTTAAAAAACTGGGGTTGAATTTCCGCTCTAAACTTTATGTTGCCCAATCTATGGGAACTTTGGGCGGTGGCAATCATTTTATAGCCATAAACGAAAACTCGGCTGGAAACAAATTCATAACAGTGCATACTGGTAGCAGAAATTTTGGGCTGAAGATAGCAAACCATTTTCAGAAAAAGATTGGCGAAAAAGGCTATCTATCGGGTGAATTATATGATGATTACATATATGCTATGGAATTAGCACAGAGATACGCTGAGTTCAACCGCGCCAAAATTTTGTGGGAATTAGTTAGGCATTTTGATATGAATTTTGAAAAAAGCAATCTCATTGAATCGGTGCATAACTACATTGACATAGATAACAAGATAATGAGGAAAGGAGCCATTTCAGCCCAAGAAGGAGAAATTTGCTTAATTCCAATAAATATGGCAGACGGTGTGCTTCTATGCAAAGGAAAGGGCAATCCTGAATGGAACTATTCTGCCCCGCACGGAGCAGGAAGAGTGCTTTCAAGGACAAATTCCAAAAAGAGTTTCTCAATGGAAGAATACAAAGAGAGAATGAGCAATGTGTGGAGTTCTTGCGTGAATGAAGCCACCCTTGACGAATCACCTATGGCGTACAAGAAAGCGGAATATTTGATGAGTTTCATTGGCGACACCGTTGAAGTGCTCGACCATTGGAGCGAAGTTTACAATTTCAAGGCGGCGGAGTGAGCAATCCTTATCACATAGGCTCTCCGCTTGATTTCTGCCACAGCTCCTTGCACTCATCCGAGCAGAAGTTGTGCAGCTTGGGATAGCTCTCGTTTGCGTTCTGAACAGCAACCGTCATAATTGCTGGCTTAACCTTGCATTGATCGCATAGCGTTTTTCCGAATACTTTTTTCATATACAATCTTCTCCTTTGAAAGTAATCGGAATAGCGAGATTCGAACTCACGACCTTCTGCTCCCGAAGCAGACGCTCTACCAGGCTGAGCTATATTCCGAAATTTGTGTTTAATATAGAAAATTGTTTTACTATCTTCCCACAATATGCAAGAAATAATAGACGTGTGCGATTCCAACGGCAACTACATAGGGCAAAAATTGCCACGGAGCGAAATTCACAAAAACAAATTGTGGCACAGAACGGTGCACATACAAATTTTTGATTTTGACAAACGCACTCTTTTCCAGCTAAGGTCTAAGGATAAAGATTCATTTCCCAATAAATTAGACGTAAGCGCGGCTGGGCACATAAGTTCTGGCGAGAAAATAATAACAGCGGCACTCAGGGAATTGGAAGAAGAGCTAGGTTTGCGGCTTGAAGAGAGCAGGCTGGAATATATAAACGATTCTGCCAGCGAGCAAGTTATGCCAAATGGCGATGTTGACCGCGAAATACAGAGCTTTTTTATAGCGAAAATCACCGAAAACGAAAAACTTATGCTTAAAATTCAGGAAAGCGAAGTTCAAAAAATAATTTGGTTCACAGGGCAGGAATTGGAACAGGCTCTGCGTGAAAATGCAGATGATTTTGCCCCTAATGAAGAGGAATATGCTTTTATTTTAAATTTACTATAGTAAGCAATGATTAACTTAATGTTTGGGATAAGGGATATGGGATAAGGGACATGAATATGCAAAAAAAATGGCTTTTGATGCTGTTTTGTAATAAAAATCATATCCCCTGTCCCTAGTCCCGTGTCGCTGAATACTTAAATATGAGTTAATCAGCATTTACTATATTAATGTAAAAAAGGAGACAAATTATGACAGAAAATATGCGAATAGGAATTGGTGAATTTGTGCGAGATACCATTAAGCTTCCTGACACTGGATTTGAAAAAGCAATGCGAGTGGACAACAGAGATGATGATATAGATGATATAGAAATAATTGTTTTGACAAAGGATGCAATAGAGATTTATGAAAGAAGTTAAATTTGAAGAAATTTGGAATAATGTTATAAAGCCCATACTAGGCTATAAACTTTCAGATGAAAGTAATATGTTTTATTTAATGGACAATCCTGGCAATAAATCCGAAATGCGCCACAATATGGAATCTTGGTATAACTCTTCCAAAAACAAAATCAAAGCAGAGTTTATGCGGCACTCCAACAAGCAACTTGACCGCCACAAAATTTGCGCGTGTATATTCAAAGCCATTGTTGAAGTGAAAATCCTCAAAATTAAAAAAGGATCTTTGGAAAAGGAGAGGCTTATCAACACTGAAATAGCATTTCTAGTTGCTTGCGTAGTTCTTGCTTCCTTTATGCTACACGATGCCAAGAAAGTTATGTCTGATCTTGAAGATTTTTTGAATCATCGCAAATTACCCTGCTTTCCAGAAATCAAGAACGGCGATTCAAACGATTCTTATTTAGTTCAGACTATAAAGGCTTTGTGCTACGACCAAAAGCAAGGAAATTTAAGCCTTTTGGCTCTTGCAAATATATTTTGCTTGCTGGAGATGCACACGAAAGCGGTTTACTCAAAAGACCTCGCCCACATACACCAGCAAGTGCGGAAAATAACAGCACACCATCAACAAATTCTCAAGTCTAACCAAAAGTCTTCTTCTCAAACTCAGCCATAAAAGCAACCAGAGTTTCAACGCCCTCTATTGGCATAGCATTGTAAATGCTTGCCCTAAAGCCGCCAACTGAACGGTGACCTTTCAACTGCTCCAAACCTTTTTCCACAGCGGTTTTCAAAAATTCCTTTTCCAGTGCCTCTTTTTTATCTGCGGCTACAGCATCTTCTTTGAACACAAATGGAATATTCATTGTTGAGCGGTCTTCTTTTGCTGCCGTGCCTTTGAATAGCTTTGAGTTATCCAGAGCATCGTAAAGCATAGCGGATTTTTTGGCATTTATTTTTTCCATTGCGGCAACACCGCCCAAATTTTTCAACCAGTGCAAAACTCTGTTCATAACATAAATGGAAAATACTGGCGGGGTGTTGAACATGCTCTTTTCTGGAATGTGTGTGCGGTAATCCAGCATTGTTGGGATATCGCGTTCCACCTTGCCCAAAATATCGTTTCTAACTATAACGGTAGCCACGCCAGCAGGTCCCATATTCTTTTGCGCACCTGCATATATAAGCCCAAATTTTGAAACATCTATTGGGCGACTCAAAATATCAGAACTCATATCACTAACCAAATAAGTGTTCGCTTTGGGAAATTCCTTCCATTGCGTTCCGTAAATGGTATTGTTGCTAGTTACGTGCAAATAAGTTGCACCTGATGTTTGCTCAAAGGTTTTGGGAATATGGTTGTATGTGGAGTCTTTGGAAGAGCAAACCACATTCACCTTGCCGAATTTTTTTGCCTCTTTTAGAGCCTTGTTTGCCCAAAGGCCTGTGTCTGTGTAGTCTGCAACGGAATTTGCACCGAGCAAATTTATTGGAACCATGCAGAATTGAAGCGATGCTCCGCCGCCCAAGAATAAAATCTCATAACCCTCTGGTATTGAGAGCAATTCTTTCAAAAGAGATTCTGTTTCTGCAACCATTCCCTCTACGTGCTTGGTACGGTGGCTTATTTCCAAAATACCTATTCCAGTACCTGCGAAATCTGCAATGGCCGCTTTTGCTTCTTCTGTTGCTTGCTTGGGAAGAATACTGGGACCTGCGCTGAAGTTATATACTGTTTTCATAGATGGTAAAGTAGTAATTTCCACGCTCTCTATGATAATTTCCTCTTTTGGCCTGTCTCTGCCATCGGTTTTTGTCTCTGCAATGGAGTCTAAAGTGCCAAAACCCTCGTAAAGCTGCCCAAAAACTGTGTAACCCTCGTGGGAATGTCCTTTTGGAGGATGATCTAAGAAATGAGCGCCCTTTTCTCCATGAACAATAAAGAACTGGCTGCCTATGGAATTTGGGGCACTTGTTTTTGCCCAAGAAAGAGCACCTCTGATATGCTTCAAGCGAGGGTCGTAAACATCGCCTATATTCTCGCCTTCGCCGGCAGCAGCGTGACCTCCGGTGCCGTTTTTATTTGTGAAATCGCCACCTTGAATCATAAAATCTTTTATGACCCTGTGAAAAGGAACATTGTTGTATTTACCTTGCTTAGCAAGCTCAATAAAATTCTCTGCCGCTACCCCCACAAGCTCAGGAAACAAGCGAAGTTTCATTTGCCCCCTGTTTGTGTTAATAATGGCTATGGTCTCGCCGCTCTGCGGCTCATCGGTTTGATGGAAATCAGTCATAAAAAGAATTTAGAAATTTCTCCAACTCCTTTGGCAAAGGAGCTTCCACCTTTATCCTCTCCCCTTTCCAATTGAATTCCAAAAGTGCAGCGTGTAAAAAAAGCCTAGAAAGCCCAAACTCTTTTTTCATTTTTCTATTAAAGGCAAAATCCCCATATCTGGTGTCTCCCAAAAGCGGATGCCCATTTTGCGCAAAGCTAATTCTTATTTGATGCTTATGCCCCGTTTCCAAACCCACACGCACCAAATCACATTCCTCAATTTTTTTTTCCACAACCCAATTAGTTTCAGAAATTCTATCATCGCCCGGGAGCTGCATACTTATCTTTCCTTTTTTTTGCGGCAAATGCCCTTTCACCAAAGCTAAATATTCCTTCTTTATTTTTCTCTCTCTAATTATATTTCCAAACTCACGCGCAGCCTGCCCAGAAAGAGCCGCTATTAGCAAGCCCGATGTCTCTTTATCCAAACGATGCACCAAGGCTGGCTTAAAATCAATGCCTTGTTCCTGCGCCCAAATTTCAAGCATCCCAACCAAACATTCCTCTTCTTTAACACCGCTACCAGACTGACTGGCAAGACCGCAGGGTTTATTGAGAATTGCAAAATCTGAATTTTGAAAAACAAAACACAACTTTTCTTTTGCATAAGTTTTTGTCTGTTCAAAAGTAACTTTTTTCTGAACTTGCGGTAAATTTTCGTAAATTTGCACAGCATCATTTTCGCACAGCATTTGAGCAGCTTTCCCCACTACCCCATTCACCCTCACCTTTTTTTTGCGTATAACAGAAAACAGCAAACCGAGCGGAGCAACTGGAAAAGCCTTGCGCAAAAAGCGGTCTAGCCTTTGCCCCGCATTATGTTTGTTGATTGTTATGGATAGCACGTTTGGAAATTACAAAACTCAATCCTGCAAGCAACGAACATTAAATAAGTCGCCCTTATCGCCGCCGTCCCAGATTACGTACTCGCTGCCGCAGTACATACTCCAACGGTAGGCACCGCCGCTATCGTCCTCAGTGGAACTCCACCAGACACCGCCGTTGCCAACATCGCTGAAATTGCCATCCGAACCGCCACTGCCGCCCGGCAGGGAGGAAAAACCGAACTCGTCTGTACCGTTGCCATTTGCGTTCCAACCGCTAGTTGCCTTCAATTTAGTCCCTACACCTGCACACATGTTATTGTTAGAACAGCTTGGGTTGATATGTTTCATTAAAACATTCCAGTCGTCATTGCTGGGAATATGCCAACCGCTAGGACAAATTCCTCTATGTTTTGCACCTACTTGCGAAGCACAAGAACTGCTATTACAGCCAGCTGGCAGTGCCATTGCTGTTGCCCAATCATATAATCTGCCGTATTTGGCGCAGTTGCTTTCCGTATTACCATAACACTTGCTGCCGCTCACATTGTAGTTGAGATTCTCTGCCATCCAAACTTGGCTACCGATTTGCTTTTTTTTGTAATTCGCTATGTCGTTGCCACTACCGCCACCGCCACTGCTTGACGAAGACAAACCACTACCGCTGCCACCGTCACCGCCAGAGCAAAAAAAAGGAAGTACCAAGATAAGTATAATGCATGCCGCCAATACGAATATGGCATTTAAAAGTAAATCGGAAAAACCGCTTTTTGAGCTTGCGGTGCAAGTCCTGCCAAAAATCGTTTTATTACCCAAAGTCATATTCGGGCGTAAATATAGAAAATTTTGGGAATTATAGCTTTATGTCACCAAGCTGTGTTCGATAAACCGTACAATATATAAAGTCCGGCGTTGAATTTCAAAATTCTGAAAATAGCACCACAACGCCGACTTTATATATTCTGTAACCCCCCTAGACAACATCAACAACCTAAAACCTGTTCAAAAAAGAACCAGTTCGATCTTATACATTAAAGATTCACATTTAAAGTATGAGGCTGATTATGTCAAAAAATATCAGAAAAGCTATGACAACGGACGAATTCCGTGTGAAATTTCCGGATGAGGAAACCGTTGCAAAGTATGTTGCGTTTAAGAGATGGGGCGACCAGCCCCGATGCTATTTTTGCGATTCTACCCGATGTGTTGTATGGCGAGGCGACCGGGCTGGATATTACAGATGTAAAGACTGCCGGAAACAGTTCAGCGTCAAGCACGGGTCCATCTTCGAAGGCAGCCGAATCCCTCTGCTAAAATGGCTTTGGGCTTTCTACCACCTGACTGTGAACCGCAAAGGTATGTCCAGCACAACGTTATGCTCATACCTTGATCTTTGCCAGCCCACTACCCATTCGCTGCTACAACGAGTGCGCAAGGTTATGGGCAGGCACAAAAAGAATTACGTTACTAAAGGCGGCAAAGTCGAGGTAGATGAGCGATACCACGGGGCCAACCCGAAAAATATGCACGCCCGAAAAAGATACGGTCGAAAGCCGATAGCCGTTGTGTTCGGGATGCGAGAACGCGATGGGTACACAATAACTAAGCACGTTGAGAACAACAAGAAGGAAACTCTGCAGCCTGAAATAGAACGGCACGTGAAACCAGGGTCAGAGATAGATTCAGATGGGCATAAATCCTACAACGGGCTGTCAAAAAAGGGCTATATACACAATCGTGTAGATCATTCTGAAGGACAGTATGTAGATGGGGATACGTACACGAACAGTATGGAGAGTGCCTGGGCGGTCCAAGAGCGGGCGTTCTACGGCATTTATCACAATTGCGATAGAGAGAATCTTAATTTATACCAAAACGAGTTTGATTATCGTTTGAACATGGGTAGCCGCCAAATGTCCACGATGGATGCCATAGACAAACTTATCGCTGATTGCTGGATATTTACCGGCTGCTACAATAGGAAACACAGCGTGGTTATCATGGTTGCCGAGTTTTTCGGAAGACTCAAAGCGGATTTGAGGCGTAGGAAGTATCCAGGTGCTGCCGAACATAAGGCTATTCTCAGGAAATTTTTCGGGATGCCTCCCGAACCACATAAACGCCAACGCCTACAGGAACCTAGAATTATAAATTACATATAATGGCGGTAGCCTATGTATTAGCTTGTGTCAGCTCTAACTGCTTCGCGGCTTGACTTGCTTCTATAGCCCTCTTTTTTTCAGCTAGTTCGGCGACTTTGGCATCGGTGCTTTGTTGTATCTGAGTTGTTTTTTCCGCTGCTTTAGTCTCTATATTGTTTTTTTCCTCATCGGTTGCCTGCGGGCTGTTCTGCGTTGCCTCTATCCGATGCTGCTCTGCGTTTTTAAGCGCTTCGGAGGAAGAGTTTGTCAGTTCAATGCTTTTGTCAATGTTCGCTATGTTTTCTGCCACTTTGCTTGCATCCAACGATGCATCCTCTTCGGATTCGAAAACAACTCCAAGCCCGTCCATCGCGGCATCAAGAAACGACTTGCTTGCATAAATGCCTATGGGTTCAACGAGTGAACGGATTCTATCGGAAATAGTCATAATGGGTAGTTTATAAACTGCATAATATGAGCATGGCGCAGGATTTTTTAGATAAGCTACAAGCAGGCACGATAGAAACCAAGGCGGCTGACGAGAGCATAGATTTTTGGACCAAGCTACAGGCGATTATGGAAGACGGAGCAAGGAAATTGTCGGAGGACGAAGAACAGAAGGAGGTGAAACCGCAACCTGTTTTAGGCAATATGACTCCGATGTTGGCACCTGCATTGCCAATGAGCAAAATTCTACGGCAGACTCCCGTGCAACAGCAGCCGGTTCAGCAGACTCCCGCGCAACCACCACCCGCCGAGCCGAGCGAAGCTCCCACGCCAGAGGATATAGAGAAATATAAAACGACAATAGACAAGATATTCAACGTGAAGCATTTCGGGAAGCTCGTAGCTCCCTCAATACGCAACTCAATAAGAAAGGTTCTCAAAGAGCAGCTTCCAAACTTGGACTACAAAAATATGGAATTCATCGAGAAGTTTGAGGAAGCCAACGGGCAGGTGACCAAGGTGGCTTCAAAGGTGGCAGGCGAGTTTGAGGGCATCTTGAGAGAATACAAAGCCGCCGTTCAAGGGATTGCGGGGGTTGAAGTGGAATCCATTCTGACCGAGGAATAAGTTAATGCAATATTGTTAATAGGAGGCTTTTCCGAGAAACTTGCTTTTCTCTTCCTTTTCTTCCCTGCGGGGGACATTAATGGGAATGGAGCTTTGGGCAAGTTCCAAATCTTTCATTTCGGAGACATTAGTCACGAACTCTATTTTATCGTTCTGTTTGAAGAATAGGTAATGTCCGCCGCTGTTATTTTGTAATATGATTTGCATATTCCCTGCATTACTATCGGCAACCAATGTTTTCAGCCCGTCAAGCAGTGTTTCCCAGCCAATGTCAAGAACATCAGGAGAATAATTATTCGGGCTGCTTGGCAAGTTCCCATCGTTTTCTTCAAGAACGTCCAGAGCCTCAAGTATCGCACTTTGTGCATCCGCATCGGTCGTTTCCAAAGAAGCAACGAAGTCGCGGAACAGATTGAGTTTATCTTTATCCATGCAAGGTAGTTTATAAGCTTTCAGGATTGGACAAGGCATCGGATTCCAAATTGGCTTTGATATCCGCACGAATCTGCTCTAATCGTTCCAGCATATCTGCGTTGGCATTCGCATCAAATTCTTCATTAGGCTTGCTATCTGCTTCGCCAAAGCTGTGTGCGTTGCCGGCTAGCTTGGTTAGCGATTTGAGTGTGGCGTTTCGCGTTTCGTCATCGGGAAATTCCATAAATTCCAAAAAGGGGCTTGGACTTTCCAAGCCGAGCATATGTTTTTCCCCTATCTGATTCATTTTACAGAATAGGGCATCGCCATTGATATCATCGGCTGCTATCCCATATATCTCGTTGAATGCAGCACGGTCAAGGTTTGCCATAGCTTATTCCCCGTTATCATCGCCGTTTGAAGCCTTATCGCCCTCTTCTAGAATATCTATTGCTTCAAGTATCGCGGATTGCATATCCTTTGCATTGGCTGTTTCCAGTTTTACCACAAAATTGCGTAGCAGGTTGAATTTGTTGATTGCCATACAAGGTAGTTTATAACAGATGCCGAACCAAAACACAAAAACGGGTGGCTTGGAACATAGTTTTGTATATTCCCGCTATTTTAAAATAGCGAGGCAATATATGGGAATGGAAGACAATATGGCGATGACAACCGGCAACCTTTATCAAAAAGTTCCCTTGAAGGATACAAATCTCACTGATCGCAAAGTTTTACTAGACTCCGAATCCAAAGGAAAGCACAGGACTTCTAACGGAACCGTTTATGTAGAGTGCAAAGGAGTCGTACTGCCAATGAAATCAGACGAGTATTCCTTGCGCAATATCAAACCACCCTACAACGAATTACCCATCCGCGACAACATTTGATTCCTTTATAGGCATAAGCGGTTGTCCATATTCCTCATCTATATCCCCCTCGCCTCGTTCAACCAAGGCATAGACGGCATAGTCACCTCGCCCTTTGTAGATTTCCAAAAATTCGGGCAGACTTTCGCGCTTGAGCAGTGTGCACCAGCTTCCATCGGCGAAATGAATCATATAAGGCGAGTCTGTTAAACCCACTTTGCTTGTCATAGCGTTAATTGTGGTTGTGTAGCCCGTTTCGGGAATTCGTATCATAAATCCCCCATGTATTCTAATGCGTATCTGCACGTGTCATCAAGAAACCCGTCCACACAGTTATACCGACTTTCACATCCTTTGCAGTCCTGATTGACTTTCATAGCTTCAAGCCAATTAATTGGAACGTATCCCAGCCCCTTGTTTCTGCGATGCATCGAGATATGTATGATTATATTAATGCGTCTAGACCAGCTTAAATCTCGATGGACGAAGACGAAATACCAGAAGTCCATCGTTTCATCAGGGTGCGCTTCTCTGAACTCTAAGAACTCGTTTTTTATAAGCATGATATCAGCCATTACCTTTTCTTTGTCAAACTTCATACAAACCTCATTTTTTTAGCGAGCAACACTGCCCGATTCAAAGATAGAAGAATGGCGGACACCGATCCAAAACGGAATAGGCAAGCAACGATAACTAGTGGAGGACGATTATGCCTAAATACGTAAAAAAGTATGAATTAACTGAACAGAAAATGACACTCAAGAAAGGTCTTGTCCTATACCGCATTTGGGCACTGCGGGATTTCGCGCTTGTGCGGAAGGGGGATTTAGGAGGCTGGGTTGAAAAGGAATCCAATCTGGCGACCGATTATAATTGCGCTTGGATAACTGGAAATGGGAAGGTCTATGGCAATGCCCGTGTGGAAGGCGATGCATGGGTGACGGGCAATGCGCAAGTTTATGGAAACGCCATGATAGTCGAAGATGCAACGGTAGAAAACAATGCGGTAGTGTATGGCAATGCAAGAATATCCGATGTTGCCAAAGTCAGCGAAAATGCACTGGTTTATGATGAAGCACGAGTTTCTGGTAGTGCACAAATATCGGGCGAAGCACGGATATATGGAAATGCAGAAATATGCGAAAAGGTCGTGGTATGTGGCAACGCACGGATATATGGCAAATCGATGCTTTACGGTAATGTACATATATTTGGCAATGCGGAAATATGCAATGAAGCGGTCGTAAGTGGTAATGAACCGGCCCAGAAAAAAAGTATTCTAAGTTAAGACACAATTACGCCCGAAGGAGTAAATTATGTTTGAAGCCAAGAATCGCCGGCTC
>JGI20171J14444_1000134_pt1 | contig 24822 bp, 30 predicted proteins | sample TergutNc150P4_FD_14444 | JGI IMG/M metagenome (IMG submission 14444) | reverse complement strand
TTGTAAAATTCTAAACGTTTAGAATTCCAGAACTAAAGAACGTCAGCTTCTGCGTTAATAAAAAAAGACTATCCTAAATGTTACATCTTGGACAGCCCCATCAAAAATTTTTTACTGTGGAATAATCTGTCTCCAGCGGGCATTCCATTCTTCGGCGATTTCTTTCGCCCGTCTCAAAAATGCTGAAATGATTACCGCGTTTACCTCATTGTTTTTTAAGTTCGGCGGAATCGTGATAGTAAAACCCCATTTTTCCGCTGCCTTTTCATCTTTTGGAACGATTTTCCCTTCTAAAAAAAATACCTGTACCACTTGATTCGCATTGATAAACCACAAGTTGTCATGAAGGATAATGATTTAACGGCGTCACCATGGAGCGGCCCTCAGTTGCCGCTTTATAATACCATTTAAACGCCTCGGCATTGCTTCTTTTTTGTGAAACCATTCGTAAGCCGCAAAATAATCCACAGGCAAACCCTTTGCCCCGTTGCGGTATATTTTTCCTACTTCAACCTGCGCCTGTACGGTCGCCTGCCTGCGCTTTTTTTAACAGCGCCTGATCCGGAAAATTAACCTGTGAGTAAACAGGCATATTCGCGCAAATAAACAATAAACCGGCAAATAAACCCAAAATCCTCTTTGAAACAATCTTTTTCATAAAACACTCCCGTTTGTTTTAATTTAATTAATTCAATATCAAATATTTTAATTATTGAAGCTCCTAAACCCATGTCTTGATTACGATAAAAGATAAAACTCTCCTTAATTGTTTCTGTTGTATGAAATTCTACTGCTTGCAATTTTCTGTCTCACTGCGCCTTAAATCGTCGTTTGCCTGCCTTAATCGTTGAATTAAATCAGGATTGCATTTATACGTACCCGCATAAATAATGTTGCTGTTTTCTATTTTTACCGGATTTTCCGGCATGATATGAAATTTGTTATAACCCTACAAATTCGCTGTTCCCAAATCTTCCTTCATCAACTTTACCGTCGGGATAGGTCATTCTCCCTATGCCGTTTTGTTCGCCGTCAGCCCAATCGCCTTCGTACACGCTGCCGTATATATACGTTAATTTTCCTTTACCGTGAAATTTGCCGTTGACAAAATCGCCTTCATATACTGAACCGTTTCTATATGTAAGTTTTCCTTTGCCATTGGGTATTCCGTTGAGCAAATCACCTTCGTACACATGACCATTTTCTAACGTCACCTTTCCTTTGACCGGATCCATCATAAAAATCTCCTTTTATATTACGGTATAAAAAATACCTGTATTCTAATTTATTATAATTGCTTTTACATGATAATGCAATAGTATCAGGTACTAAAATAATACCTTCCCCGTACTATATATATTTTCCCAATCTTCCTCCAATAATTTTCCATATTATTGTTTTATATATTTATTCTGTTCATTATTCCATATATAAATATTCCATGCATATTCCATTAATTCATCGTCTAAAACCTCAAGTATTTTGAACCCATCTCCAACATATTCTACATTAAAGGCATACAAATAATAAACATTTCCTTTTGGATTAAGCCATATTACTAAATTAGTACGCACTCGACTGCGGCTTTTCGTAGCCCGAGCCGCCGAAGCGTTTACCGTCATGTTAGGCGAGGATTTTAGCCTGCATTTTGACATACAACTATATATTCATATAACATTGTATTTACTGTTTTTCCTGCTATATTTGTCGGAGAATTTCTACTTGGCATTGCTTTATTACTTAATGCACGTTCATATGTAATTAAATGTTTAAATCCGTTTTGTTCAAATATTTCTGCAATAAATTGATCTGTAGGCAGAAGTATGTTTTTTACAGTTCTATTACCAACTATGTATATAACTATACCGCCGATATTAATATTTTTTGCTACATTATTTATTGATTCTTTTAAATCAAAATAAAATGAAGATACTTCTAATGCTCTTTTATTATCTATCTTATTAATCTTTTTTATAGAATTTGCTATACAATTATCTTTCATTATTTCTGATACACGTCTGCCGCCCATTAACATATTATCAATTTTTCGTGCATCATTTATTCCTAACCACTCATTAGATAAAGTAGAAAATTGTCCATAAGCCACTGTTGTTCGACTGTCACCGTAAGGCGGGCTTGTTAAAACTAAATCATATTTTTTTTCATCTTTTTGAAATGATTCTGAATGTATTTTTATTGATGTGTCTCTTTTTAATTTTGGTAAATAGTATAATTTATAACATTGGATTGTGTCGTTTAATTTTTTAAAATAATAACTTATTACATCTGGATTAAAATTATGTATTTCTTCCGGTTTCATACGATATAATTTAAATTCATTATTTCGCGTATAGGAACATTCTCTAACCGTTTCAGAAAAAGGAACAAGAAAAATATTTCTTATTTTTTCATCTTCCACTTCGTCTATACAATGTTTAATTACTGATAAGTTTTTTACTACTATATCAGAAAACCAAAAATAGATATTAGTTATTTCTGGTATATGAATATTTTTAAGACGCTTTTCACACTTCATTATTTCATATACATTATTGCGAAGTTTCTGATAAGCAATTTCAATTTCATTTATATTTAATTTTGTAAATTTTGCTTTTGCAATAAGAACGGCTAATGGATTAATATCGAAACCGGACATTTTTTTTATTCCACATTCTAGTCCACAAACGAAACTTGATCCTGATCCACAATATGGATCAAGCATATTACCAGAAGATATATTAAATTCTTTTAATATATCAATGCCAATTTGAGGTATCATTGTTGCAGGATAGCGATGTAAATTTGGATACAAAGACGCATATGACTGCCCTGTATAATCATATTTAGTATTTCTTACAACTTTATATTTATTCATAAATCCAAAACCAACCTAAATAATTGTGGTAATCGTTCTTCGTATGTTCTAAAACCTGTTCCATGATTTCTTGCCATTGTCCCTTTATCATGTAGTCGTAAATCAACTAAGATATTTTCTGATTTAAATTGATTACATAATAATTCTGGAGTTGTATCTTTCATAAGCTGCGCTCTTTGAAAATGAAAATATTCTTTACCGTCACGTAATTCAGTAAATGCCGTTACTAATATTAGTGATGGTATTTTTTGAATAAATCTATTCGCTAATGCTTCTAAAGACCATTCGACAACTATTGTGCTGGAAGTATGCCGTACAGCAATTTTATCATTTTGAACATCAAGAAAAAGTCCTGCGCTATTTGGTTTTAACGACATTGTGTAATAAAGCCCTTGACGACCGTCTCTATCAAGGCTTCCATAACGCTTTACAGCTTCCAAAGGGGGAATTTTCCATGCTTTATTGTTAAAAGTAAACAGCGTAATTAAATTTGAACTATTAGTTCTGTGAGCTTTTAATTCCGCTCCTTCTATATCAGATGAAGCAATATTGTTTTCATCAATGCCTAAAAGGGTTTCTAGAGTATAACCTATACCGGTTGGTCCTTTCCTTTGCGAAGGAACAAACCCCATTTCTTTAATTTTTCTGAATTCTTTAGAAAAATCCTCTATTGTCAGCTTCAAAATCCCCTCCGAAACATCTAAATCTACATATATCAAATTAATCCTACATTGTCAAGTTTATATTTTAGTAGATTTTTAGGCTTTTTCTAAAAATTTTCAATAAATTTCAGGATAAAACTTTCGCATAACGTTCTGGCTGTACGCGATGTTTTTTGTTTGTGATAAGAAAACTGCGAAGCAGCACATTAGAATTATGTTCTTTTAGAAATATTTAATATTACAATAATTTTATTATTTCCAATTAAATTTAATGACATTATTGTATTATTATCATATGTTATTTCACTTACATATTGTTCCAATAAAAACTCATTCCCAACTTGTACGATTGTTTCAAAGGTTTCCCTAAAAACACCTGTTCTTATTTCTATTTTTGATATAGGATTCCTTAAATGATAAATATATTCCGAACCATTATTAAATAATAATTTTATTTTAATTGTTTTATTTGAATATAATGTATATTCGGCATTTTTTATTGTACTTGCTACATTATTTCCCATATTTCCATTAGGAAACGCTCCTGAAACAGTTAAATTATATTTTTCAACTTCACTAATTGGACCGTTTATTTGATTATTTCTATTGGGAAAACTAGGAAGACTTGGTAAGCGAGGAGTCAATGGAACCTCCTGAGAACCTGGTACGACAGGTTTTGTCGGTTCAGTAGGCGGTTTTGGAGGAGTAGGAGGTTTGACTTTATCTTGCGGAAATACAATTCCAATAATAATAGAGGATAAAATAATTATAAATATTATCTTTTTCATAAAATTATTATAAGCATTAATTTTATTTTGTCAAGCCTATATTTAATTTATAGTATTTGTATTATTTCGCCTAACGTTTCGGCTGTATGTGGACGGTTTTGCGGACGCAAAAAAATGTGGCGAAGTGAGGCATGGGAGCTTTCAGGCGACCTAGCCTAATGAAGACCGAGTCGCTTCTGCGCCGATCATAAACAGTCTTGTTATGTGCCGTACGCCATTACATATTTATTTTTTACTGGTTTTTTTGTGGACAGATATTCTATCTGCATTTTTTAATAAATCAAACTTAAGTGCTTCGTAAGTATATCCAACCTCCCGAATATATCGTTTTCCAAAATTACTTGAAATATTGGTTGTCGTAATAAAAAGAATAAAAGATATTACGATAGTACCTATAATAAACAAAAAAAATGGCATATACTTGCTAAAATCATTAAGCTCCTTGCAACCTGTTATTATATCTATACTTAGAATAATTATTCCAGAGATAAGTGTAAATAACATGATGCCTAAAAAAGACAACCTAAGCATTTGCATTACGTACGAATTATCCCTATAGCGATAAATGTCACTTATTTTACCTTCTTTTTCAATAACTTTTGCACAGATATCTATTGCGTTATAAGTCGAATTACCATTATAAAATTTCCATGATTTATTCCTGCCTTTTGAATCGTCAATAAAAGATTTCATAGGATTTTTATCACCTTTCGTATTAGTAGTATAACGTATACTTTCCCAAAAAATGGTTGGTCTTATAAAAATATAAAATAATAATAAATAGTTTCCTTTTTTAAAGGTAGCGGTTAGAAAATCTTTTAGTTTATTGATATTATCAATATTAGCATTTTTTCCTTTAAGTAATTTTTCATCACCTAATAACTTAAAACACTTTTCTATACCTACTTGACAAATTCCCTCTATAATTAAACTGATAATTATAGCAAATACAATAAAAACAAATGATGGGTTTTTATTTATAAATAATCTAAATATTTCAAAGAACGGAGGTAACTTCCTATAATATTCTAATGCATAATAATAGATAATTGCATAGAAGTTTACTACACATCCAGCTAAAAAGCTGTAAAAAAAACGTTTAAAAATAAAAGATACGCTATCCACGATTACTCCACTGTAAAATAAAAAAAATAGGAGATATATTTTATATACCAAAAATATTTTGACTTGTCAATAGGTTAATTTTTTCTTACATTAATTACCAGTTTACCGCTGTCATTTTCTTAAATATTGAAGAATTACTGGTTTTTGACCCGTGTAACAAAAAGTCTTACATATCCCAAACCTTTACTTTTCATATATTCTACCCCTGAATTAACTATTGCTAACTTTTTGCGTAGCCCGAGCCGCCGAAGCAGTTACCGACCTGTTAAGCGCAGTATACCCGTATTTTATTATTATATACCATATTCTTTATATTTTAAAAATTAAAATTTTATAAATGTACTATTATATTCTAATGAATCAAATACTATCCATTGTCCGTTAATATTTTTTAACCATATAATTTTTATATAATTAAAAATATTTTCCCATATTAATTTTCTTACTCGTGAACCATTTTCTAACTCTTCTTTTGTAAAATACAATGCATAATTCGGATCAATAAAATTCAATTCAAAATTATTATCTATAATATAAATATTATCATATTTTGGATTTCCATGTCTTTTTATTATTTCTTCATAAGAATAATTTATATATTTACCTTCTTTTGGGGCAGATATACATGAGTAAAATAATATTGTTATTATAAATAATAAAATGATATTTGCTTTGCATTTATTTCTCAAAATAATTCCCCTTTCATATTTTATTTAAATATTTTATTTTAGTCAAGTATTATCTTTAGAACATTTTAGCATAAAATTCGTCTAACGTTAATACGGCAAAGCATTTACCGTCCTGTTATGTGCAGTGTGCCCGCTTTAATAATAAATATAATATTTCTCCTGATCTTTATTACAAATAATTTCTTTATATAGTCTTCCGGTATTTGCATTATTTATATAAATTTTAGTTCCTCTTTCTATATTTATCATTTTTTCATCTCCTTGCAAAATGGTCTCAAGTAAAATAAGAGGAAGAGTATTCCCAGAAATGAATACATTTATTGATTCATTTTCTATTGTCCTATTATAAATATATATTTGAACATTTGCAGGAAATTTTATTTTTTCATTTTTATTCTTAATAGTATAATAATCACTCAATAAAGCACAAGAAAATAATGCTAAAGAGAAAAAAACAGCCAAACTGCAAAATAATACTTTTTTCATTTATTTCCTTGATTCATGGTAAAATCAAATACATACGAAAAGAAAGATACTATAACTAAAAATACATATTTTAATAAATATTTCATACAATTCTCCTTATATTATTTATTGAAATAATTATTCCTAATACTAAAAAATATATTGAAGAGATAAACCAATCTGGAAAAATTTATCCTTCCAATAAGGTTTTGGCGGACTTACTTTTTCTTTTGGAGGTAAAAGTATAGAATAAAGACCATAATGGTTGTTCGCGAAAGGTGACATCTGAATTCCAATCATAAAATGCTTATTTATCATGTAATTAGGGGAGAGATAAAATGAGCCGGTTCCGAAGTCAAAACCCATGTGGAGGATAAAATTATTATATCCTATGATTACATAAGGAGCTATTGTACCGCCTGTTATAGGATGGGTATGGTGAAGTTTAGTTTCCGCTTTCGTAAAAAATAATCCAAATAATGATATAGTAAAATTTCCGCCAAATCCAAAACAAAATTTATTCTCTGACGAAAACAAAAACATAGTATTAAATGTAGGACTAAACCAATTGAAAAAATATGAACGACCGCCATAGTTATAAATATAATTACTATCTGACCACTTATATGCTTCCGTTTCAGCTGAAATAAAACCTATAACTCCTCCAAGAGAAAATTTAACCGAAGGAATAAAATAGCTGCCTTCTTTAGCGCTAATAGTTGATATTGATATAATTAATAATAAGAAAATAATTATTACTTTTTTCATGTTATATCTCCTATAAATAAGACCTTAGAATATTCTTTTTCTAAAATCATGTTCTTCCCTAATAATTATACTATAATATAATCTCAATTAATGTCAATAGCAAATGGCGCTTAACATCTTATATGTGCAATATCTGGGTTTTAACTAAAATTTATATTTTCAATTATTTTATTGACATATATATCTATTTCCTCAGTATTTTTTTCTTCATGTGATAAATTAATTTTATTTTTAGGCATACAACCCGAAAGCAATATAACTAATAAAATATATAAATATCTCATATTTATTTTTTATCACAATTTTTATGTTTTGACAAGTTACAAATTAATAATTTATATAGGATTATAAGATATCTCGCATAACATTACGGCGGTAACTGGTGTTTTTATATGCTTATATGTTTATACATTACAATTTCCCAATCCCTAATTTCTTCTGTTTTTATATATTCCAATTCATTTTTATATTCATTTCTTTGATCAAAAACTGTAAAGCCATTTCTTTTATAAAATTCTATTGACCAAGGTGCATTTTTTAATGCATTTAAGGTTATTATTTTATAATTATTTTTCCATAATGATTCAAAACAATAATTTAATAGTTTTGTTCCATTGCCTTTTCTTTGTTCATTTTGCAGTAAATATAACCCCGCAATAAATATATGATTTTGGTTTATTTTATATGCTATCCATCCAATTTTTTTTGAGATGTCTGTTCTTTCGGCAATATAAACATTATTATAATTATAAAAATAATAAAAAAGATTTTTATCCGAATCTTTTCTGACATCTGAAGGAAATATTTTAATTGAATCATTATATATATAAGTTATATCGTCAATATCTTCCTCTGTTGCCTTATATATTTTTATAGAATAATTTTCCATATTATATTGTTATATGATTCGATAAATTTGTCAATAATATCGGTCTGGATCTCTCATAATTACTATTTTATTTCTTATTTATATTACTTCTCACAGTATATAATTTAGTATTGCGCCTAACGTTTTGCTGTAGCAGAATATTTTGCGCCCAATAAGAAAAAATGCGAAGCATTTTTATTGGCGCAATAAAAGTGGAATAAATTTTTATAATTATAATGTTCCCTATTTTGTAATCTTTATTTCGTCAAGATATATCTCGCAGACATAGCCGTCCTTATTTGTCATTGTAAAATCAATTAGATTTATATTAGTCCATGAAATAGCTCTGCCTTTAGGTTCTAGCCATTTATTGTTTACTGTATCCCATCCTCCCCAAAGCTGCATATCACGTAATGGGATGCGAATAGTATGCCATTTTCTATCCGGCGGGAGTTCTTTTTGGGTAATTTCGTATCCGTTTTGCCAATCAAAATTATCTTGAAAATTAAAAAACTTTATTTGAAATAACACCTGCTTCTCCGCTTTCGCTTTAAATTCAAGAACAAACCCGTTTTTGGCAAGATACGTGAAATCACTTGGTTTTAAACGAATACGCATATTGTCATACTTGCGGTTGATATTCCCCCAGTGAATGGCATATTTACCTTCCGCTGCCGGAGTATAATTAAAATTAATAGAGCTTCCTTGTAAAGGAGCTCCAATAAAAGAACCTCTGCCTAAATCATCATCATAAATGGTAAAACCCTCCCTTAAAGGTTCTGAAGATTGGCCGGGAGCTTGTTCATACCCTAACGAATTATCAGGATATAACTTATCAAACTTGTTAAAATTGTTATATTTAGGCTCCTTATTAACGCCAATGATGCCAAGCGGGGTTCTGCCTCCGTTATAGTAATTAATATTGGCAAAACGCAAAGATGGTTGATTCCCGGCAGGATCAAGGATGGAAACGGCGATAATATAGGTATCATTTTTTAAATCATTTGGAATAGTGATACTGTCAATAATCTTATATGTTTCACCGGGCAGCCATGTCCTGATATCCGCATTTATTTTTTTCTTGTAAACAGGATTGCGGTTTTGATTCAGCAAACTTATTTCAACAGGCCAGTCGTAATAAAATGGGGCGGAGCCTACATTTGACACTTCAAAACCGATTTTTATTTCTTCGCCATTGGCCGCTTTCTGTTTATAAGCCGCCGAACGGATTACAAACCGGTAGCCCAACGCTTTTTGAATGCGCGCGGCATTCGCTTTTAATTTAGGATCACTTCCGTTATATTCGTCGATCCAGCCTACACTGGACGCATGTAGTCTGTTTATCCAACTAATTACATGATCCGTATATTTATCATTCATGAGTGTTTCATTTGGGGTACTTCCCATCTCAGCCTTGGTATACTCAACATCATAAGCTATTTCACCGCTGATCATTTGATCTTTCCAAACATCCCTTCTGATAATGGCAGGTCCGCCGCCGCCATCTTCATATATAGAAGCAAAAGCGTCCCAATAATATCCAAACCGGTATGCCGTAAACGAATCAGGATACCGAACCATTACTTTTTTGTTGTGAAATGATGAAGCAAAAGCATCTCCCAAGGCTTTTTGAAAAGACGCCGGAATTCTTCTTCCGTTTGCGTCCGGAAAAAGATGATGTTCTCCCCAATTCCCCCAAAGCCCGACTTCAACTGCCGCAACCCGCGGATCATTATCCCACGCTTTACCCAATTTAGCGATAAATTGCGCCAATCGGTCCATTAACTCTTTTGTATCCCAACGGGATAATCCAGAAGGGTTAGGAATATCGTCAGGCCAATAATCCATTTTTGGAACGCCGGGCTGGTTTGACGTAGGAAACGATAAAACAACTCTTGGAATAATTTTGATATTTCTCTTTTCAATTCCGCCCCATGCCGTATTGCACCAGTCAATTATTTTTTCTACTGAATCTTTAGATGTTTTTTCTAAGACATTATAGCCTATATAATATTTATAAACGCTCTCATATTCATGATGTTTTAGATCATGGTAATTGGGCACACTCTGAGGCCTAAATCCTTTCATTGGATTTGGAAACGCTTCAGGAGTTTCTTTTAGTTCTACTGTTTTATACCCATCAGGGAACGGCCAAGTTGTCAGGTTCCCGCTTGAGTTTTGTGCAGACAGGACGCTTACTATAAACAGTGCCATTGTAAAAATAATAATTTTGTTTTTCATGGAACTCCCCCTACTATATGGTACAGCTTATGGAAGAACAGAAAAGCTAGGGAATTACATAGTTATTACATAGGTTGTGATTTGGTTGGACTTTAAGTAAAATCAGCGGGTTACGGACTAAATAGTATCTGTCCACAAAGTCGGTTACTTTGTGGACAGACCTTGCATTTTCTCGCCTAAAGGCTGCGAAAATGCGGTTTTTAAAGTAGTCTGTCTATAATGTGTCCACATTATAGACAGACTCTAAATATAAGAAAAAATTTTTAATTTACTGTTGTTTTCCATTTGGCTAAAATCTGAATCATTGTGTAAAAGATAAATATCTTCAATTATTGCATAGGAGGCTATTAAACAATCATACGGTTTTCGTATTGATATCCCTTTCTTTCTAAGGCTTCGGTATAAATCTATCGCATAGTCTGTTACGGTCATTATTGGGGTATTTATCATAGTTACATTTTGTAAAATATTTTTTATTTCAATAAATGTTTTATCATCTCTTACGCCCTGTAATACCTCTTGGTAAATTATAGGGCAAATGCAAATATTATTTTCTTCTTCAATTATTTTTTGTAGTACATCTGCCTGTTTTGATCTTTCTTTTTCACAGAAAAAATCTATCCAGATAGTTGTATCAACAAGTATGGTATTCACCTAGAACTTCTCATTTCTTCAATATCGCCTTCCCAAATGTTCTGCCCTCTGTACTTTAAGATTTGTTTTAAGCTGTTTTTTTGCTTCTGTTCAGACATAGAAATGTCAGGAAAATTAACAACAACTTCACATTCTTTAATTGGCGGTATACTGTCCAAAACAACCGTCGCCCCATTGTATATACCTTTTACTGCAAGCATAAAAACTCCTTCTTTATATAATATCAAAAAATTTGGGTTTTTCAAGTAAAATCAGCAGTTTTTAGTAAATCTCAAAGTCGAATATTTGTAAAAAAGACGAACCGTACGGTTGTACTGCAAGGGACGCTTCTATAATCAAGAGTTTTATTGTTTCTTTATTAAATTGAAACTAGTATTGTTCCCAATCTTCAGGCAGAAATAAATCCGAATACGGTATATCAACAATAATTACCTGATCACGGACAGTTCCGAAATAATGTCTATAATGGGCATAACTTGTTTCCGCAGTTGATTCTTTTGTAAGAAATCCTACAAGCCACGACTTTCCATCTCCCCTCGCCTTAAACCGTATTCCGTTTGCCTGCCTCAATCGTTGAATTACATCTCGTCTGTCCGTACGCGCATTCGCGTATAGAGGAGTGTCGGGATTTTCTCTCCTTACCAGATTTGTTTTTATATTTAGAATGTCACTGTCCGCTCCGTCAATTTCTTCCCGTGATATAAAAACTTCCGAAGTAGAGTTCCCTCCGGTTTCTTCGTCAGATGCGGAACGGAAACCCATATTAATAACCGGTATTATTTCCCCTTTCGGCGCAGTATAAGCGGACGACTTTTTGACAAATATCAATAAAAACAACACGGAAAAAGCAAGCATTATTATGCCAAGTGCTATCCCGGCAGGAAGCAATAACTTGAACCTCTTATCTTTGTTCTTGGAAACAGGGAGCGCAGTTTCCTCTTCGGCGGGGGCTCCATTGCCTGCGGCTGAGTATTTGGCAAAAAGTTCCTGAATACTATGAATGCCCAGTTTTTTATACAATTTGGTACGGTGAAAATCTACTGCGGAATGGCTGACATTAAGCTTATGGGCTATTTCCTTCGGCGAGACTCCTTCAAGCAGCAAGTCAAAAATTTCTTGTTCACGAGGGGATAGATTTTCCAACATGATATGAAAATATTATTCAGGTTTTCGTGGAAATGCAATAATTGGGGTATTCATTGATAATTACTGATTTTCATGCTATATTTTTCTTATGAGCGTTACGCAAACCGTTGAAGTGCCGGTCAGCCACAGATTGACAATTGACGTGCCTAGTGAAATACCGGCAGGTCCGGTTATTATTACCTTTACTCCCAAAGTAATCTCGAAAAACGGAGAAAGAGGCGGATTCGGCTGCGCAAAGGGTGAATTTATTATGGCTGACGATTTTGACGAACCACTTGAGGATTTTAAGGATTATATGTAAATGGATCGCTACCTCTTGGATACTCATACGGCGATTTGGTATTTTAACGGAGACAAAGCTCTTTCTCAAACAGCCAGAGAAATAATCCTTAAACTTTCCAATCAGGTACATTTAAGTATAATCTCCGCATGGGAACTTGCAATAAAAATTAATTTGAAAAAACTGGAATTTAAAGGCCAAGTCGCTCGTTTCGTCAGTTTTGCGGAAACTTATAGCTTTACAATTCTTCCTATTAAAGCCTCTCACCTTACAGTTCTTGAATCGTTGCCTTTAATTCACCGTGACCCTTTTGACCGTCTGCTTATCGCAACCGCCATTTCCGAACAAATGACTTTCATCAGCGCCGACAAAAACGCCGTAAAATACAATATTCCTCTAATTTGGTAATGTAATAATCACCATATAGCATATTCACTTCAATTTACCGTTGCCGTAATCGTAAAATTGGAAATATAGTAAGTTGTTTTTGCGCTGTTATTCCCGTGGGTACTCAAGTAAAGCCATGGATTATCGTCGCTTGGAATTCCTGTCCATGTTCCGTTCATCTTATGCCAAGTTCCCGCTGCGGCGTTATTTATTGGACTTCCTACTGAAGGATAATTACTGTTATTTAGCTGCCAGTTTAACGTTCACCTGGCTCCTATACGTTTAATTTCTGCGGAAAAGGTAATAGTTATATTTTGTCCCTTGTATTTTTTAAGATCATAAAGCGCCACAGCCCATTCACCGGGATTAGTAACTTTTAATACATCAGTCCGGCTTTCGCTTGTGAGATCAACAACCTGGTAATTAACCGAACTGGAAAGGGATGTATACGAATTAGCGGCATAAGCGTTGAATGAGCCTTTTACAGTTTCTTCTGTTCTCCCGCTGGGGGTGACATAATCAACAGGCGGTGTACCTGCAGGTATCCAACTTCTTCGATTTGTTTCCTGCGACAAGTACAGATAAGTCAGATCAAGGTAGCCCTTGCCGCCAAATGTTTCAACGATGAAGTTTACCCAAACAATATCATCCAATTTTAAATATTTGCTCCACGCATTAAAATGTTCGGTTACAGAAATTGTCCCGTAAGTCCTGCATCCCTGACGTACACTGAAGATTTGGGTGAATGTTTTTGTACCTTCAATAGATGGCTGATCTTTATGTGTATTCCTATAGATTTTGTATACTGCTCCGTCTACTGTAAAAGAACCAAGTTCTTGCCCGTCGCCGAATGTAGTAATATCTGAAAGATCAACCTGTTTATCTTTAAACCAGTCATCAACAATATAATACTCGATCAATTTTTCATTAGCGTTTGAAGCGGACGGACTTCTGAACCAACCGTATACTCCTATCCATCCGCCGTTAGCGGATGAGCCGCCTCCGGCGGACGCATTATTTGTTCTTTTAAAATTATAGTCAATATAAACATTTTTATATTTTTTATATTCTCCACCTTTGTCCCAACCGAAACCGAAACCCAAACGGGCAAGAAAATAATCTGCCCATTCGGCTTTAAATGCTCCTCCTCCGCCTTGATTTACTCCATACCAGGTAATTTTATTTCGGCTTGCGGCAGTGCCTTCACTATAGTCAAATGTTCCATATTCATACGGTGAACTTGGAAGAGAAATATTCCCTCCTGTGTAACTGCGTAATACAGTACCGCCGGTTAACTGAGTTTTTTGAGCAGCGGGATCAATCCATGGTTTATTATCATCATCGCCGGAGACGAAGGAAATTCCAATTATTGCCGCAAAAGCGATAATCCAGAAAAATTTATTTGTTATTTTCAATATGAATTCCTTTTGTTCCTATAATACACCATATTTTAGGTACAAATAACAATTTAAGCTGCCAGTGCCGGGAATTACTCTTTCTTTATTTCAAACCTGGTAAACGTCAAAAGCGGCGCACTTTTTGTTCCATTGCCTGCTTGAAATACCAGCCTGTTTGCTCTATGGTTCGTGTTAGTCGCCGTCTTTACAGCTTTTATAGTTATTGAGCCGCTTACTACAGTATTCGCCGCTATGTTTTCTTTTATCTTTACATAGCTTGAAAGCTCGTTCCATTTCCAGTTAGTTGAATCCCCGAAATCAAGAAGAATAACTTGTAAATAATCCATTGCTGCATTTGACGTAAATGAATAGGTGAAAGTGTATGTATCTCCTTGTGTGATTTTGCCGCCGTTAATGTTAAACAAAAGCGGGTCGAGGAAAACCTGTTCAAACTGCCAACCCCAATCACGCTTAGTAAGAAGAAAAGAAGCTGTTGAATTTGAAACCGGTGCAGGCATATTGGTACTAAGCCCCGCACCTCTCATAATAGCAGTAAAAATTTCAAGATAAATAAATCTGTTTGTGACTCTGTTAAATATGCTATAGGTGTCTCCATCATCCCAATAGAAACAAGGCATACTCTTATTTTTCGCATAGCTCGCCACAAATTCTGACCATTCCGTTCTTGCGGAAGTATTATTATTCTTATCAACTGTGCCGAATTCACCAATGATAACAGGAATCCCTTTCTTTACAAATGTATTATAAGCTAAGTCAATCCCGTCAGTAATGGGTTTGGTGTCATTTTTTTTATTCTTACTCCATGTATCAGTACCGCTGTCTGAAGTAAAATTATGAGGATAATACATATGAATAGAAACAATAATTTTGTTTTGTACGGTGTCTTTAGGAATTACTAAACCGTTTATTTCTCCCGCTCGGCTAAAAGCCGCAAATGGAGTTACCATTAAAAACCGCTTATCGTTGTTTCCGCCGCTTGCCCTGACTATATCAACAAAAGCCTGATAATGTTTGTTTAAGTTATTGTATGATTCTTTTAATCCGGTCCATTCATTGGGTTCTTTTGCAGAGTTTCTCGGCTCGTTAAAAGCCTCAAAGATCAATTTTTCATCGTAGTTCCTGAACGTGAAGGCGATTTGTTCCCACATTTTTTTATATTTTATCAAAGAGCTTTCTACTCCTTTATTTGATAAATCAAAATGTTCCATTTCATCATGGTGTGAGTTTAGAATAATATACATATCGTTCTCAACGGCGTAATTGACAACTTCAACAACTCTCGCCATCCAGTCAGCACGGATATTTTGGTTCGAATCAGCGGCTTTTAACCATGAAACAGGAATTCTTATTGCGTTAAAACCAGCGTTTTTTAATGCGGTGATAGTCGTTTTAGTTGTAATAGGGGAATACCACGCTGTTTCCATTTGGGCAACAGTAGGATTTGCGGAAAACGTACTCCACTCTCCGTCTTTTGCCCAATATTGACTAGTTCCGGTTAACGGGGCGGTTTCAAGCGAGTTGCCCAAGTTCCAGCCAATCTTGATTTCGCTCACCAGTTGTACGGCAGTTATATCCCTGAATGGACGAGGGTTCTGCGGCGTTCCGCTTTTATTCTGCGCCTGTAAGACGCTTGTTATAAACAACGCCATTATAAAAAGAATAATTTTCCCTTTCATAGAATACTCCTTATAATGATTTATGGTACAACTTACAGGCGGACAGAAAAGCTGTATTTTTATATAGTTCTTGTACAGTTTAATAGATTTCAAAGTCGAAAATTTGTAATGAAGAAGAACCGTAAGTTTGTACTGTAGAATCTGCCTCAATAATCAAGGCGTTTGTTGTTTCTTTATTAAAATCGAACGAGTATTGTTTTGACCATTCAGGCAGATAAAAACTTGAATACGGTATATCAACAACAATAACTTGATCACGGACAGTTCCGAAATCATATCTATATTGGGCATAATTTGTTATCGCAGTTGTTTCTTTTGTATGAAATCCTACAATCCACGTTTTTCCGTCTCCTCTCGCCTTAAATCGTATTCCGTTTGCCTGCCTTAATTGTTGAATTATATAATGTTTGTCTGTACGCACATTCGCAAAAATAGTATCGCTGTTTTCTCTTTTTGCCAGATTTGTTTTAATATTTAGAACGCTATCAATGGTTATTCCGTTAATTTCTTCCTTTGTTATAAAGACTTCCGAGGTTGAGTTTCCTCCAACACCTTCGTCAGATGTAGGACGAAAACCAAGATATTGAACCTGTATTATTTCCCTTTTCGGCGCAGAATTAGCAGACGATTTTCCGGTAAATATCCATACAAGCAACACTGAAAAAACAAGAATTACCATTCCGGCAGGAAGCAATATCTTCAGCCGCTTATGTTTTTTTGGTTCGGAAAGCGGCGCTTTGCCGTTGGCTGAGTATTTGGCAAAAAGTTCATGGATACTATGAACGCCAAGTTTGTCATACAATTTTGCACGGTGAAAAGCTACCGTAGAATGAGTAATATTAAGCTTGTGGGCTATTTCTTTCGGTGAGACGCCTTCAAGCAATAAGTCAAAAATTTCCTGTTCACGAGAACTAAGGTTTTCCGGCATATATATACCCTTAAATATCTTTAATATAAGCGTAAATAATTTTATCGGCGGGCTTCACTACAAAGTCACGTTTTTTGTCTAATTCGGCGCAGAACAAAACGTAATTTTTAGCGTCTGTATAAATGCCAAAGGGCATAACCGCCTTACCCGCCCCGCGAGTGCCGTAATAGCCGGCATGAACAAATTCGGCATACGATGAAAAGGTTTGCGCTTCCTTAATATCGAATATTTCGTTCGCCTGCGAAACGTCGATGTCAAAATAATTTGACGGAATGACAAACAATTCTTCGTAAAAATACACGGAATTTGCGTCGTTCAATAATTTGTTTGAAAAAGTCGAAACAACCTGGGTAGAAATGACGAAATTTTGAATGTTCAAATTTTCCAAGCTTTTTTGATTTTTTGGATCAATAATTTCGGCAAAAATTTTAAACGGCCGTTCATTGATGCTTGCCACACGTGACAATTCAATAATAGTCCAAAACACGTTAGCGTCATAATTTTTGGGCGGCACTGTATCGTCGCTTAACACCACGGCTACCGAATCGCTGTCGCCCTGCTTAACTACCGTATCAACAAAATTTTGAATATCGCCGGTTTCAAAATGGCTGATAACCGTGTCGGGGCGTGTCAGTTTTAACGCCTCAACCAAATATTTGTATTTGCGGTTTTTTCCGATGATAAACAATTTAAGCGGGCGCTTTGTCAAAACCTCTCCGGACGCTTGCAGCCTTCGTTCGGTTTTATACGGAAACGGGCGTTTGCGCCGTGCGGCGGATTCATCATCGGCAAGGCAATACATTTTATCGCCGAACACCACAGTCGGAATACCCGCACAATGGTTTTGCAAATATTCTACACGTGATATTTTTTCAATGGGATAAAATTCACAGCCCCGGTACGACAAAATTTCCGACAACACATTGCACAAATCCGGGTTAGATACCGCCAGTGCCATGAATTGCCCTATTTTTTTGTGATGGGCAAAAAACTGTATTTGTAAATCCTTTAATCCCAAAATATCTTTGCGTAAAGAGCTCATAATTTCCGACGCTTCCTGCGTGCTTGTTTCCACCCCTATCGGTACGTTCGGGCGCAAATTGAAATTGCCCAATTTCAAAACCAAATCCAAACTGCCCAAATAATCCGCCTCTTTTAATTCGCTGCCGGAGCTTATTCCGCCGGAGCTTGTTCCACCGGAACTTGCGTTGTTGTTCATAATTAAAATCCCGCTTGCACGTTTTATGCCTACGTCTTTTAACTCGCTTAAACTTGCGGGGTTTCCCTGGCGCACGATAAGGTTAATTTTGTGCTTTGGTTTCTCGTCCAATTCGGCAATGGCGGCATTCAATTCGTCGAAAACCTGCTGCTTTTTCATGTCGGACAGCAGCAATATTATTTTTTGATCGGGGTTATACATTAAGTCAGCCAAAATCGCCGGGACTTCCTTGTTATAAAATAAAATCAACAAATGGTCTGACAAGCGCAGACGCCCCTTTGCCCCGTCACGGTTGGTAATGTAATTACGTATCAAGGTAGTCATGATGGAAATAATAGTACCGGAAAATAACAAGGTTCCGGAAACGATGGCAATCAGGCGCACGGTAAAAATAGCGTTATTGGGATTATTGGCGCCGGACGTACCAGTGTGGTAAGTAAATATGGTTTTAAGCGCTTCGGAATATTTTATTTTATTATCAATTTGAGCCAAAACGCCCGCCAGCGTCAACACCAACAGCATTGCGCAGAATAAAATCATCAAAACCGCAGTAAAAATCGGGTGGCGGCTTTTGACAATCGTCCATGTGTTGTTTATCTTTTGTACAATTTTATTCATATAGTCTCCTTTTTATAAAATTTCAATAACGATTTACGCATCATCGGTTTTACATAACCGGAATGAGTACCCTCGAATATTTCATAATCTATTGTCTTTATTTTATTCTTTTTTGATCTTTGTAAGAAATAATTTATATTTTGTATTATGTCGCCGTATTCCTTATCGCCGGCGGTTAAATATATTTTCTTTTTCAGTTTCTTCTCCCTTTTAAAATAATCCTTCTCAATATCACCGTACTTCCAATTTGATTGATTATTCATCATAAAAAAAGAAGGGCTTGCTATTACATAGTAATTAAATGGCTCATTTTTATATTTATCATGGCTGAATACGGCGTAGTATACAAACAAGCCGCCCAAAGAATGACCCATTAACGCAGAACGCTTGCAGTCTATATTGTAAAGTTCTCCCAAATAAGGCGCAAGATTATCGGTTATAAAGTTAAGAAAAAGATCGCTTTTTTGGGCCAACTCAACAATACGTGTTTCCGTTTTTTCTGCGTTTATCCCGTAATTGTAACCGATACTTACCATTATTATATCTTCAATTTCCCCGTTAACCATTAAGGGCCTAAGTTCTGCATGATCGCTTAACCGCCAAATTCCATCAGTCATCATATACATGGGATATGATTTATTTTTATCATAGTCAGGCGGCAAGGTTATATGAATAATGTACGTGCTGTCAAGTTCTTCATCGTACACCGACATTTCCTGAATATACTCCGCAGCATCTGCGACTTCGCTGTAATATTTTTGATTTTCAGAAACTGCGCCGAATACAACACTTTCTCTTTCAACAGACGACATATAGTTTGTCAGTTTTTCTGTGCTTTCATCATTATGACAAGAAACAAGAAAAGTTATTACCGGTAAAAAAAGAACAAAGGTTGTTTTCTTCATATTATTTCCATTATAAAACATTATAAATACTTTGACGCCTCTTTTATACTTAATTTATGAAGCTGATTTTTATATTTATTAATAAAACTTTTAACCCATTTTTTATTGGTTTTTGAATATTCTCTTTACCGGAACTCAATTAAGCCAACTATTACCGTCAGAAACACACCATAACATTACCATATCTAATTTACCTTCATTGTATTTTTGCTCAAACATATCAAATAATTCACGGTACATTTTAGCTTGAAGCGTTAAACGTCCTGTTAAGCGCAGTAGGAGCTTACGCCGTTATACAATTCAGTTAAAATATTATTTTTTTCTTGTTTCATATTTCTGAAATCCGTGTCCTTTAAAGTCAACATCATAACTAGCGGCTCGGGCACAGTAAACAATCTCATCAATAGCGCCATACAGATTTGATATTATGAGGATAACAACGGACCACCATGGCACATCACGAATGAATGCCCAGAATCCTACTCCAATATAACAGCCTACAGCAAAAGCCTTCTGCGGGTAAGAGTGCAGCATATTTGCGACACCAAAGAATTTTTTCGCATAAAGATTCATGCTTAATTTATTAGCTGAACAGAAAATTAATAGGCCGATGTAAAGCCATGTTTGAAAATCCGTAAGGTTATCGGACGCAAATTTGACAAAGACGATCGCCGCGGCAATTACCAGTAGTACTGTGTCGCTGAAGGCATCCAAGAAAGCGCCGATGTCACTTTTTACGTTAAATTTTCGGGCAATTGTACCGTCAATTGTATCTGTTAAAACCAGAAAGAGGTATACGATTAACCAAATCCAGGGGACCGCCTTGAAGTGACTAATGTCTTTCTCAAAATTCATCACGAAAAGAAGTGAAAAAGAACCGAAAAGGCGAATAAGAGTCGCAATATTCGGAAGGTATTTTTTTATTCCGGTGGTTTTTATATTTTCCATAGCGCAGCCCTCCAAACTAATTTCCTTAATATAAATACACTATTATTTCGTATTTTTGTCAAGTTATTTCCCAATTATTTTAAACCAATTTAGCCCCTATTTCGCCTAACGTTTCGGCTGTTTACGACGGTTTTGCGGTTACGATAAGGAACACAAAATGTTCCGGCAGCCGTAAAACTGCGGCGGAGAAAAACAGCATAAAGGGCGTTCCAGCGCCTAGCACACGATCGACTGCGCTTTTTTATTTATAATATTATAATTCAGAACTCTTAAAAATACCATACGAAATAATGGCAGAAATTATTAACATAAATATACTTAAAATAAACCCATAAAATAAAAACAAAATGTAATGATTGGAGAAATATTGTAAAATTTGCCCTATAGTTTCAATAAAATTAGTTTTTTCAGATAAAAACGTAACAAGAAAAATTAAAAGATATAAAGGCAGTGTTATAAATATATAGGATTTGGAAAAACCAACCTTATAATAAATTGGGTACGAAATACTAACTGCAAAACAATAATAACAAAAAGAAAACGTTATTGATAAAGATAATGTAAAAACATCTATTTGCTGTTTTGAGAATGTTGCTATTATACACGCCAAAATTATTGAAATTATCAAATTTACTATTCCTGAAATAAACCCGTATAAATATCTTCCTGTAATGATTTCTCTTCTGTGAATTGGCAATATTCCGTATAATTTTTCACAATTATTTTTCTCAATTATTGAGAATGTTAATCCGCTGAAAGATACACAAAAAAACATAATTAGAATAATTGATATTATCGGCTGGGTTAACAGCCCAAGTAATATTGATATAAAGTAAACAACAATTATTTTAGAATATGCTGTTTTGACGGTAAAATAATCTAACTTTAAAACCTGAAATATGCTATTCATATTTATATATTCCTTTACTAATATAAATAAGTATTTCATCAATGGTTGGTATTCCGTTTACAATCTCTTTAGGAATATCCTGCAACACGGAGGATTTAATCATACCGGCAAATACTGATTGATTTATTGTTAATCCTATAATATTATTTTTTAATTCAGCAGATAAAATATCAGGGCTTCCCCTTACCACAAAATAATTATTTATAAGGTCGCTTGTTTTACCGGAATAAAACAGTTTCCCGCGATCAATTAGCGTAATATAATCAGCAGCTTTTTCTAAATCAGATGTAATATGAGTGGAAAATAAAATGCTCCTCTCCCCATTGGCTATATATTCCTTGAAAATATCCAAAAGTTCATTCCTTGCAACGGGGTCAAGGCCGCTGGTTGGTTCATCAAGAATAAGAAGTTTGGCATTATGGGACATTGCCGCAGCAAGCATCAATTTAATTTTCATTCCTCTTGATAACTCTTTTATTTTTTTATTAAAAGAAAGATTAAACTTATCCAAATATTGCCTGTATAATTTACTGTCCCACAATTTATAAAATTTCCTTATTGCATTTTCTACGTCTTTAATTTTCCACATTTCTATAAAGAAAAGATCGTCAAATATTATTCCTAAATTTTGTTTGATTTCCATTTCATTGCTAATATTATCCAGCCCAAACATTTTAATTTCACCGCTATTTCTTTTTAACATATTCAAAATCAAGCGAATTGTGGTGGTTTTTCCGGCTCCATTTTGTCCGACAAAACCCATTATAGCTCCGGCAGGCAAATTGAAAGAAATTGAGTCTACTGTAAAACTTTTAAATATTTTACTTAGATTATTTACTTCAAGAATATTATTCATATTATATTACTTTATAACATAATAAATTTATTGTCAATTTTATTTTTATATGTTTTCCGTATTTGTGCGCATTGCACATAACGTTAAGACTGTATGTTTAATTTTTATCCATAAATGATATGCTATTTATTACTTCTTCTAACTTAGGTAATAATTCATTTCGCTGAGCATTATTATTCGCATTTAGAATTATTATTAAACAATTATTATTATATCGAGTAAAAACAAATGTTTCAAATCTGCCATTTGGTAAATTAACATTATATGTTAAATATAATGTATCAGATTTCTTATATCGCTTGTCTATTCTCTCCGTTTTTGCTCCATTCATTATATATCCGTTAATATCTTCTTGAGCAAATTTTATTAATTCATCATCTGATGAATTATTTAAAGTAAATGTAACTATATAAATTATCGGAGTATTATTTTGAGCGCCGAATATTTTACCTTCCTCATAAAATAATCCAAAAATACCCTGCCGTGATAATGATTCTGAATCCATAATCCAACCAACAGGAGCTGTAACAATAAATGCATAATTTTGACCGTAGATTATTCCGCCTATATTATTTTCCTGCGTAAAAACAAAATTTATCCAAAAAGTTAATAAAACAATTAATATTGTTTTTCTTTTCATATTAATCTCAATAAATAATTTATATATCAAAATATGGTTTTGTCAATATTAATAAAAATATTTAGGATATTTAAATTATAAATTGCTCATACTGACGCTATACACGCTTGCAGCCGTTAAGGTTTTTATTTGAAACCGGGTCTGTTTATTACCGTTATTTTCCGTTATATTGATTATGGAGGAGAACAACAATGGAAACAAATAAAAAACCGTATTTCAAAAAAATCAGTAAAGGGTACACTTTTAAGATTTTACTTTTAATAGTTTTGGTACTGTTGATGCTCATTCCGCTGGCGATGATTCGGGGTATGATAGATGAACGTAAATGGACGGCGAATTCCGCCGAAGAGGAAATCATGAAAGCATGGGGCAGCCATCTGCTGGAAGCCGGACCGTTCATAGTGATTCCCGGCGTTAGGACGGATGAAGTCCGTACCAAAACGGAATCTTCCGGTGAAAAAATTGAACAGGTTAAACATTCTTTTAACTTTGTGATAACGCCTCAGAAACTCAATATCAAGACAGATTTTAAAACAGAAATACGCAAGCGGGGAATTTTTTCAGTGCCGCTTTTCTCAAGCGAACTTTCGCTTTCCGGCACATTCAATCCTGACATGGCGCTGGCTTCATTATCACCTAACGAGGAGCTTATCTTTGCGCAAGCGGAACTGGTTATAGCGCTTTCAAGCCAGAAAGGAATCAGAAGAATCGAACAGGCGTTTTGGAATAACCGCGAGCTGTTTTTTCAGCCGGGAAACCAGTGGATTAATTTTTCTTCCGGCATCAGTAAATATGATTATGATGTAGAAGCATATTTGCATCGTCTGAACGGCGGTATTCACTCAAGCATCCCTGATTTTAACACAGCATCGAAATTTGAGATTACTATCGCCATACAGGGCGGACAACTGGCGCGTTTTATGCCGGTAGGGCAGGATACCCATGTTGAAATTTCCGCAGACTGGGCTTCGCCGTCTTTTCAGGGTTCTTTTCTTCCCGGCAATTCAACCATCACAGATTCCGGTTTTGATGCGGTTTGGGACATCAGCTACTTGAGCCGTGATATTCCCCTGTTTTGGAAAATTGAAGGTAATGAAACCTATGATTATACGAGTTCAATGTTCGGTGTAAATTTTTTCCGCGCTATTAATGCCTACGCGCTTAATACCAGAGCTATAAAATACGCTGTTCTCTTTTTAATAGTTCCGTTTTTAACTTTGTTTTTGCTTGAGATGTTTGCCAAAATACGGATTCATCCCGTACCGTATCTGCTTTCTGGAATTGCTAATATTATTTTTTATCTGCTCCTGCTCTCGCTTTCGGAACAGATGTCGTTCTGGCTTGCCTATACTCTGGCGGCAATCGGAGTGTCGGCAATGATTACGCTGTATTCCCGCTCGCTTCTGCCGTCATGGAACAAAAGCTGGTACATGGGTCTGGTTGTGGCGATTTCGTATGTGCTTCTGTATTCGGTACTGAACGCCGAATCCTACGCTCTGCTTATCGGGTCAATAGGAGCGTTTGCGGTAGTCGGGCTGGTTATGTTTGTTACACGTAAACTTGATTGGTATGGGAGCGAAGAAACGCACGAAGGCCTATAGAAAAAGCTGAAAAAGCCGGACATTATTTTAATATGTCCGGTCAGCATTTGAAGCATTAGACTTGTTCGACAACTTGGTTAGTTGTCTCACAAGTCTTGCATTTTTTCGGGCTAAAGTAAACTTTAGCCCTGCAAAAATGCTTTTTTATATGGAAG
>JGI20171J14444_1000133_pt1 | contig 24865 bp, 18 predicted proteins | sample TergutNc150P4_FD_14444 | JGI IMG/M metagenome (IMG submission 14444) | reverse complement strand
TCGTATGGCGTATTGAAGCAATAATGCACTGCAACTGTAAGTTCCACCACACCCAAACTTGAACCCAAATGACCAGGATGGCGCGAAACTTCTTGTATAATAAATTGCCGTAACTCATTGCAAACCAGCGGTAAATCCGATTTTGGGACTTGCTTTAAGTCATCAGGCGAGTTAATATTTTTTAAATATCTTGATTCCACTTTATATAAAAAACTTTTTTCTATCTTTCAACTCAATCATAACACTTACTTTTCTGAAATTTTATATTTTATTAAAATTAAATGATAAAATCAAAATTTTGCTGCAAAGGTAAGCAGTTTTTAATAAAAAAGGTAATTATTCTACAAAAAATTATAAAAGATATATTTATATTCGTTATAACTGCTGCTTTTTATAATTATAAACAGATTTTAGAAAAAAACATAACACATTTCTATTAAAAAAATGTGTTATGCCTGAAAACAAAAATTTTACTTAATCAAATTATGTTTTTTGCAGAAATCTTTTAAAATCCCTTCCAAATTAGGATAGCCGATTTCTTGAAGTTCGTAACCGATTTTTACTGTCGGTTGCTTGATTTTAATAATTCTGCCCAAATCAATCGGAGTGCCAATTACCACTGCATCGCAGGGAACATTGGCAATAGTTTGTTCCAAATCGCGAATTTGCTGCTCGCCATAACCCATAGCTGGCAATAAAGTACCGATTTCGGGATATTTTTCGTATGTTTGAGAAAGTTTTCCAACAGTGTATGGACGCGGGTCGATAAGTTCTGCTGCACCGTGTTTGAGAGCGGCAACCGTGCCTGCACCGATTTTCATTTCACCGTGAGTAAGCGTTGGTCCGTCTTCGACAACCAAAACTTTTTTACCGCGAATCAATTCAGGTTTATCAACTGTCAGATATGATGCAGCATCAACTACAATAGCGTTTGGATTGATTTTAGCGATATTTTTACGCACAGTATTAATATCGTCAAGCGAAGCGGAGTCAATTTTATTTATGCAAATAACATCGGAAATCCGTGCAACAACCTCGCCAGGATAATACGCAACCTCAGCATTTGGGCGTAGCGGGTCGACAACGCCAATAGTCAAATCAGGCATATAGAACGGAAAATCATTGTTTCCGCCGTCCCAAATAATTACATCACAACCATCGGGGTCTTTTTCCGCTTCTCGTAAAATCGCCTCGTAATCAACTCCTGCATAAATTACATTGCGTTTTGTAACTACGTGCGGCTCGTATTCTTCCATTTCTTCTATGGTACATTCGTGCTTTTTCAAATCTTCAACAGTAGCAAAACGCTGAACTTTTTGTTTTACCAAATCGCCGTATGGCATTGGGTGGCGTACAGCGACAGGTTTTAAGCCCATTTCAACCAGAATTTCAATCACGCGGCGTGAAGTTTGCGATTTTCCACAACCTGTGCGCGTTGCACCGATTGCAATCACTGGTTTTGTCGATTTTATCATCGTATCTTTTGTTCCGAGCAGCCAAAAATCCGCTCCTGCAGCATTGACAATTGCCGAAACATTCATTACGCGCGGATAAGGCACATCAGAATACGCAAAAACGCATACATCGACATTGTGTGTTTTGATAAGTTCTGGCAATTCTTCCTCTGCAACAATCGGAATGCCCGCAGGATATTCTTTGCCTGCAAGTTCGGTTGGATATTTTCTGCCGTCAATATCAGGAATTTGAGCGGCGGTAAAAGCAACTACATTATAGTTTTCATTGCCTCTGAAAAAAGTGTTGAAATTGTGAAAATCACGTCCAGCAGCGCCGATAATAATTACATTTCTCTTCATAAAAATATTAAAATTTAAGATTATTATTGTTTTTTATTTATAATCAAAAACTGTTTTTTTTTGTAATTTTTTATTTTTACAACAAAAAAATTACACCCGCAAAATTAAGAATTTTTTTTGAAACAACAATAATTCGCCCTTACAATTGTCTTTTAATTACGATTGTGTTGTCCTTTACTCTTGAATATTCGTACCCTCAAATCCTTTCTATTGTCTGTTCTTCAACCCAGCCTGCGTTACCGTTGGCGAGGCGGATTTCGACCCACGAATTTAAAACGCCAACAACGAGCACTTTCGCGCCCTCGTGCAATACAAACAGGTCTGTACCGCTTTTGTCGGGCGAACTTTTGACAGTAACTGCGCCGTTCATTACAATTGCAGCATTGCGCGTGAGCAAATATTTTTTCTGAATTCCTGAAAAAACAAGCGTTATCACGCTAATTATCAGGCATAAAAACGCAATGTAAAAAGATGTTTTGCGTAAAAAATGTTTTTTGCCAAAAATAAAAAAGAAAACAAAAACAAGAGTCAGCACGAACAACACAAAACTTAAATAAAACCAATTATTTGAATTTAATAGATTTATAACGGCTTTAATCCAATTTATAAGGAAAAATGAATTGCTGTCAGGAATATTGTCAATTACTTTTTGCTGGGCAAAAGCAAGGTTATGTCGTGCATCGGCATAATTGGTGGCAAGGCGCAGAGCGCGTTCATAATTGAGAATCGCGTGAGCCAATTTATCCTGTTTAAAGCAAGCATTTCCTAAATTGTAATACAATTCGGGGGCTGTTTCGTTTGTTTTCAGTATGTTTTGGTAAATTTCTTCCGCCTGCGCATATTTCCCTTTTTCATAAAATTCGTTTGCCTGTTGCAAAGAACTTTCCCTCTGCGCTGCTATAAAATTAACGCTGTTTATCGTTAGAAAAATTAATATTATTATTTTTTTATTCATATTTTTGTGAATTAGAAGTTGGAAGATAGAAGTTAGAAGATGAAAGTTTATTTTAATTTTTTAAAGTTTCTTCGATTTTTCCTAACAAATCAATTGCGTTTTCGTAAAGATTTCCCATTTCCTGCTGACCTGTATTTGGTGCATAACGCGCTAATTCGCAAGTATTTAATGTGTTGTTCAATTGCTCAATTGTTTCAGCGGCAACGCCTTTTTCTGTCAATGTTTCTCCAACCTTTTCTTTTGTGAGTTCTGCCGAAGAAATGTTCAATTTATCACGAAAATAATTCCATATTGATTTTAAAGTTTCTTCATAAAATGCATCTTTTTTGCCTTCATCAAGCAGTTTTTTTGCATTTTTCAATCTCTTGACAGCCACAGAATTTGCGCGTTTGTTGCGCATTAATTTGAGGTCGGAATTTTCCTTTATTTTTTTTCGGAAAACAAAGAACATCAACAAAGCCACAAAAAGCGGAATAACATACATAAACCAAGCCGTTACAGTGCCAAATAGCGGAATTTCTTCTTTTTTAAGTTTAAAATCATTTGTGTTAATATAGCGAATATCGTAGCCCAATTGTTTAATTTCTTCTTTTGGGGAAATATTTCCACCGACAACCGCAGAAGACGCGCCGTCGCTTTTATCGATATGTAACTTATATTCAGGAATTTGCAAAGTTTTGTATGTTTCATTGTTTGTGTCGAAATAACTGAATGCCGTTGCAGGAATTTCATAATCGCCGTGCTGGCGTGGAATTACTGTATATTCAATGGTTTTTGTACCCGAAACGCCCGAAGTCGTTGTTTTAAAATCGTTTGTAACTTTGGGGTCGTATAATTCAAAACTCGCGGGAAATTTAATTTCAGGATTGGTAATCATTTTCATATTTCCAGAACCTGAAATAACAATTTTTAATGTAATCGCTTCATTTGCTTTAATGTTTTGCGCTGATATTGAAGGAGTTAACGAAAATTGCCCCACTGCGCCCGAAAAACTTGCCGGCTTGCCCGAGGGCAAATTTGCAACATTAATTGTTGCTGCAGGCGCGGAAATGTTGCGGTTTACATTAATATAAGGGTCGTTAAAATAGTTGTCAAAAATGTTGCGCGGCTGATTTCGACGGTTTTCAATTCTTAAAACCGCATCAAAACTTGCTGCGTCAATGTGCAAACTTCCGTTTTTTTGCGGATAAAGAATTACTTTGTAAAGGTCGGCAGTAGCAAAATTTCGCCCTCCTACATTTTCGTAACTGTACGACTGATTTGGCGAAATTTCAATTTCCTGTTTCATAAAACCTTCAAAATCAGGGATTTTATTTGCCCTGCAATTAACCAAATCAATAGACGGATTGATATACAATTTATAAGTCAAAAGCACTGCCTCCTGCTCAAAAACTTTTGTGCGGGAAGTTATTGTTTTGACAAACAAATCATTAGAAGAAATTGTAGGCGCAGCATTTGTTGTTGCACCTTCCGAATTTTGTTGTTGCTTGGGTTTTGAATTTTCATCTTGCGGCAAAACCTTGATAGACAAACCGTTTGAAGAAAGTTTTTTACCACCTACTGTTATTGACGCAGGTGCAATTGAAAACGTCCCAACCGAGTGTGCAAGTAATGTAAAAGTATAAGAATTTGAAATGGAAACGCTTTGCTGTCCATTTATAAAACTCACTTCCGACGAACTCGAAGTAAACGGACCTGCCAGCACTTCAAAATTATCAAATTCTGGCGCACGAAAACCCTGACCATTTGCATTTATTTCATAAACAATCTGAAACGGCTTGCCAACGATTATCGGCTGCCGCGTCGATGCTTTAAAAACAACTTGCTGCGCAAAAACATTAACCGTTAATGCGCTGAAAATTAATAATATATAAAATTTATTCGTTTTCAATTTATTATTTCACAATTAATAATTAAAAATTTATTTCTACCAATCTTTTTCGGGCTGTTTGCGGCTTTTTGGAACTGCTTTTTGCGCGTCTGCCTTTGTCTGTTTCTCGTCCTGCATCAACGCATTAAGCAATTGCTGCGCCTCTTCTTTGTTCATTTTTGGTTGCTGCTGCTGATTTGGATTTTGGTTTTTAGGAGGTTGATTCTGGTTATCATCTTTTTCCTTTGGCGGCTGCGAAGATGGCGGCTGTTTGCTCAAAAATTGCTGCGCATAAGCAAGATTATAGCGCGTTTCGTCATCTTGTGGCTTAAGCTTCAGCGCGTTTTTATATGCCTCAATGCTTTGCTCGTATTGATTTTGACAAAGCAAAGAATTTCCGATATTGTGAAAAGCCGCCGCTAATTGATTTGCATGCAACTTGCTGTTTGTCTTTACATTAGCCAACGCTTTGATATAACTGTTCATCGCTTCTGAATATTTTCCCTGCTTGTAAAGTGCATTGCCTAAATTATAATTTGCAATAAACTCAGTAGAATCTGCGCTCAACGCCTTGCGATAATCAACTTCTGCATCTGAAAATTGATGTGCGTTGTATTTTTCGTTGCCGTGCGTGATATTACTGCTCGCATTTTGTGCTGAAATATTTATATTATTTATTAAAAAAATTAATAATATAAATATTTTTATGCCAAAAAATAATATTTTATTACAAAGTGTTTTATGCATTGAATCAAACTATTTTTTCTTTTAAATCAAAAATTTTTATTCTGCTTAATGTTTTATTTTTACGGCTCAAAACCACAGAATCAATAATCAGCAGCAGCAGCGCAATAATGGCAAAGGACTGAAATTGCTCGTTAAAATCGGCATTTGAAATTTCTATTGTACCTTTTGCCATTTGGTCTAACTGGCGGGCAATGATGCGGTTCGCGCTGTTGGTATTGTCGGCGCGAACATAAATTCCGCCGCCTGTCGCCGCAATTTGCTGACACATCTGTTCGTTAAGTTTCGATACCACAACATATCCCTGATTGTCTTTTTTAAAACTCATAGTTCCGGGAATTGGAATCGGTACGCCTTCGGGAGTTCCAATCCCGATTATATCTACCTGAATATCATTTTGTTTGGCAAGTTTTGCCGCCGTAACCGCATCATCTTCGTGATTTTCGCCGTCTGTGATAAGCACAATTGCACGTCCTGATTTTTGTTTGTTTTCGCCAAACGATTTGATACACAAATCAATAGCCGTTCCAATAGCCGTTCCCTGCCGCGCCACCATTTCGGGCGAAATACTTTGAAGAAACATTTTTGCAGATACATAATCGGCAGTAATCGGCAACTGCACATAGGCATCGCCAGCAAAAACTACAAGTCCGATTCGGTCGTCATTCATACGGTCAACTAATTGAGATACAATAAGTTTCGCCTTTTCAAGCCGATTTGGCTCAATGTCTTGCGCAAGCATCGAATTTGACACGTCAATGGCAATCATCACATCAATCCCGCGCCGCGTATCTGTTTGCTTGCGTTTGCCAAATTGTGGTTGCGCAAGGGCAACGATAATAAAAAATATCGCCGAAAGCACAATAACGGCTTTTATTAATGGTCGCCGAAATGAAATATTCGGCATCAATTGCGCGATTAAATCCTTGTCGCCCAAGAGTTTAAGGTTGCGTTTGCGCTGACGCTGAGAATATATAAAAATCCCTGCTAAAACAGGAATAATTATCAATAAAATTAATATTTCGGGTTTTTCAAATCGGAACATTTTTTACAATTTCAAGATTTATCTCAAAAATCAGGCACAAAATTAGAACAAACGACTTTATTACGCAACAAAATTGACAATTTATAACTGATTTTTAACTTTTTTTGAAAATCAGAAAATAATTTTATGCCCCAAAAACGTACATTTCACACTTTTGACAATCGAATTTCAAGCGGAAACGTTGATTTCCGTGCAAAAGAAAATATGGCTCTGCAGGCACGGAAGCGTGTTTTTGGCGGGCGCACCAGCCCATTTCATATTTTATGCAATATTTGCAAAACATCAACGGAATTTCGCTCTGCGGCAGCAACTCAAAAGCGGGTGCAATTTCATTTACGCCGCGTTGAGCGTAAAATTCTTTGGCACAGGCATTTGCAACATTTCCTGTATAATCAAGCGAAGTTTTGTAGAATTTTCCATTTTGCGATGTTTCAGTTTTTTGGCGGATATAGTTTTTTTCTCTTGTAATTAAATGATTTTCAATTATTTGCCTGCGCCATTGGGCTAAAAGCGAAACTGGAAAGAAAAGCGGTTTATCCCAAACGATTTTAATATTTTTTAATTCAAAAACAGTATCGCCTAATTTATTTAACTGATTTTCAATGGTTTGAACTGCATTTTCGGGCTTTTGAGCAATTTGTTTTTCTGCGGAAAAAATATTTGAACTTTTAATGCCGTCTTCGTCAATTAATTGAATTTCAATGTCTTGTTCTTTTTCTTTAAAAATTATATCCAAAGTAATTTTTCGTTCCGATGATTTTCCTTGCAATTGTTTTTCAAAAGCAATATCCTGATTTCTAAATATTTGCGTTCCAACAGAAAGATCAGGCATTTGTTGAGGAAATATTTTATTGTTTTCTGTTTTATTAATTCTAAATCCCTGTAATTCATCATTTTGAGTAAAAAAACAAAGTCCATCGCCATTATTTAATTTTTTTTCGGTTTTTATTTGGAAATAATTATTGGAAACAAAAGTAATTTTTCCTAAATATTCGCCTGTGGATTTTGGCGTATTTGCTTGAATCATAGAATTTTGTCTGCCATTGATAAAATAAGTTGTCGCGCTGCGGCGAAAAGTTTTTTCCAAATCGGGCGAGAAAAACAATCGCGTTTTCCCCGACGATGCCGCACAAAAATTCGAGTCTTTTTCAAAAATTTCATCAAGTTTTTTTCGATAAAAAGCGGTCGTATTTTTCACATAATCAACGCTTTTCAATCGTCCTTCAATTTTGAGCGAACTTACGCCCGATTTAATCAAATCAGGCAGATTTTGAGATAAATCAAGGTCTTTTAAAGAAAGTAAATATTTGTTTTTCAGTATTTTATTTCCTTTGCCATCAACCAAATCGTAGGAAAGTCGGCAATATTGAGCGCACTGTCCGCAATTTGCGCTTCGCCCACACGCTGCCGCCGATATATAACATTGTCCGCTGTAACTTACGCACAACGCACCACCCACAAAAACTTCAAGTTCAATATTTGTATTTTTCTTAATATCAGCAATTTGCCTCAACGATAATTCGCGTGCCAAAACCACGCGCGAAAATCCGTTTTGCTGCAAAAACTGCACTTTTTCTAACGTTCTGTTGTCGGTTTGCGTGCTTGCGTGCAGCGGCAAAGGCGGTAAATCGCACATTAACAGTCCCATATCTTGAATTATCAACGCATCAACTCCCGCATCATAAACTTGCCAAGATAATTTTTCCGCATCACGCAACTCGTTGTCTGTCAATATGGTATTAAGTGTCAGATAGACTTTTGCGCAAAATTTATGAGCATAATTCGTCAATTTTTCAATATCTGCAATCGAATTTCCTGCCGCCGCACGCGCTCCAAACGCCACTGCACCAATATAAACCGCATCTGCGCCGCAATTTATTGCAGCAAGAGCACATTCGAGATTTTTTGCAGGCGAAAGAAGTTCTATTTTTTGCATAATTTGTTGATTATTAATATTTTGTAAAATTTAATTTAAACCAAAAAACAGATACAAAAATACTGCTTTTTAAAATAAATCGTACATTGCACAGATGTTAAAACCCGAAGCGCCACAAAAATAGAATAAAATTTGTTTTAAAAACAAAAAAACTTTGAAAAACTTCATAGATTTTTATTGAAATTCGGAAGTTTTTATTAACTTTGCAGGCAAAAATACAATTTACCGTAATATTTTTTAAAATTAATATCGTTTGAAACAATGTGAATTGTAAAATGTAAATTCATTTATGCCTAATTTACCAACATTGATATCCGATTTGGCTTTGATACTTATCACGGCTGCTATTACTACTCTAATTTTCAGAAAGTTAAAGCAGCCGCTTGTTTTAGGCTATATCATTGCCGGCTTTATCGTCAGTCCGTATCTTGGTTTTACTCCGAGCGTTGCCGATGAGCATAACATTGAAATTTGGGCGCAAATCGGCGTAATTTTTCTGCTTTTTTCACTCGGTTTGGAGTTCAGTTTCAAAAAACTTATGCGCGTAGGCGGCTCTGCTTCAATCACCGCTATTTTTGAAATTGTTTGCATCACGCTTTTGGGCTTTGCCACAGGCAAACTTCTGGGCTGGAAAACGATGGACTGTTTTTTTCTTGGCGGTATGCTGGCAAGTTCTTCTACTACAATTATTATTCGCGCTTTTGATGAATTGGGTTTAAAATCAAAACATTATGTAAAAACGGTATTTGGCATTTTGGTAGTTGAAGACATAATAGTAATTTTACTTATGGTTATGCTTTCCACAATTGCTGTAACAAAGCAGGTGGAAGGAATGGAAATGAGTTTTACCGTATTGAAACTCGGTTTTTTCCTTATTCTGTGGTTTTTAATGGGTATTTTCATTATTCCGACTTTTTTAAAAAGGACAAAAAAACTTTTTGACGACGAGGTATATCTTATTCTGTCAATCGGGCTATGCTTGGGAATGGTTTTTTTGGCTACCAAAGTTGGTTTTTCGGCGGAACTTGGCGCATTTATAATGGGTTCTATTCTGGCAGAAACTACTTCGGCAGAAAAAATTGAGCATATTTTTAAACCTGTAAAAGATTTGTTTGCCGCTGTATTTTTCGTGTCAATTGGAATGATGATAGACCCGAAAATAATTGTTGATTATGGTTTTGAGGTGCTGCTGGTTACTGTACTTGTGATTTTTGGAAAGTTCATTGCCACAACAATCGGAGCAATATTTTCAGGGCGTTCACTCAAGCAGGCGGTAGAAATCGGAATGAGTATGGCGCAAATCGGTGAATTTGCTTTTATCGTGGCTACTTTGGGTATGAGTTTGGGAGTAATTTCCGAGTTCCTTTTCCCCATTGCCGTTGGCGCAAGTGCAATAACCACATTTACAACGCCTTATATGATAAAACATTCCGATAATTTTTATAATATAATAGAAAAAATAGTTCCTAAAAAATGGCAGGAATACATAAAATTATATTCTTCGCGTGCCGATAATGCAAAATCGGAATCGGAAACAAGAAAATTAATAAAAAGTTCATTAATAATTATTGTAATAAATGTAATTTTAATTCTCTCAATAATAATACTTTGTAACCAATTTCTGCTGCCTGCCCTCATTAATACTATGGACGGTATTTTGCCCAAAACTATTACGCTTATTGTTGGATTGCTGCTTTCTGCGCCTTTTTTGTGGGCGTTGATGTTAAGAAATCCGAACAATATCAGCGGCGCGGAACTGATAAAAAACGTAACTTTCAACCGCCGCAAACTGCTTGCTTTGGAAATTGCGCGGTTTGTTTTGGGAATAACTTTTATCGGATATTTTGCCGACAAATGTTTTGGAACAAAAATCGCCGCTTTGGCAGTTGTGCCGCCTGCATTCTTTTTGATAATTGTTTTCAGAAAATATTTTAAAAGAGCATATAAAATAATAGAAAAACGTTTTGTATTTAATCTTCATTCGCGCGAAATTGCCGAAGCAGAAAAGGACGCGCCGATGACAAATCTTAAAAATCGCCTGCGCTCGCGCAATTCTCAAGTATCGGATTGGGATTTGCATTTGGTTGATTTGCAAACTCCACAACACGCCGAATATATCGGACGCACGCTTAAAGAGTTGCAATGGCGCGAAAAGTTTGGCATTAATGTGGTTTATGTCAAACGCAGCGAGCGGATTATTTATTCGCCCGGACCGAATGTTAAAATTATGCCGTTCGACAACGTTGGCGTACTTGCTTCTGACGAGATTTTAGATAAATTTAAGTTAGAATTTTATGCCGAACACGAGCAGGAAATTCCTGATGTGGATATAGAAGATATTGTGGTAGAAAAAATATGTATTTATGAAGATAATCCGCTGATTGGCAAGTCGATAAGCAAATCGCAGATACGTGAGACCACAGGCGGAATGGTAGTAGCCATTGAGCGCAATAACAGCCGCATTCTCACTCCTTCTCCCAATTGGATATTTCAGGAATATGATGTGGTGTGGATTGTCGGCGATAAAAAACGCTTGAAAGATTTGATGTAGTGAATTGGAAGATAGAAATTTAAAATTGTAAAATGGCAAATAAAGTTGATATTTGTTTTTCTCCTGCTTTATATCCTTATTATTCTGAAAATGAGGAAAATATTGTTGTTGTTGTAGATGTTTTTCGGGCAACGACAACAATTTGCGCCGCTTTTGCAGCGCAAGCGGCGGCAGTGCGCCCTGTAAAATCGCTGCAGCAGGCGCAGGAAGCCAAAAGGCAAGGCGGAATTGTTGGCGCAGAGCGCGATGCGGATAAATGCGATTTTGCGGATTTTGGAAATTCGCCTTTCGATTATATGTCAGAAAAACTGCGCGGAAAAACGCTGATTTTTACTTCTACAAACGGCACACGCGCCATTGAAACAGCGCAAAATGCAGAAAAAATTATTATTGGCGCATTTGTAAATTTGCAGACTGTTGCCGATTTTTGCATCGAAAGCAACAGAAACGTACTTGTGCTTTGCTCAGGCTGGAAAAACCGTTTTTGCATTGAAGATGCACTTTTTGGCGGTGCGCTTGCAGAAATTTTGATGAAAAATAATTTTACGGCAAATGCAGACTCTGTTACGGTTGCGCAAAACCTTTGGCAGCAGGCAAAAGACAATATTTTTGATTTTATAAAGAACACAGAACATGTTGTACGGCTGCAACAACGATTTTTAAACCAAGATATTGAATTCTGTTTGCAAACGAATACAATCAATCTTTTGCCTGTTTTCGATAAAAATTTGAATCTGATTGTTTTGCAAAAATAAAAAACCTGTAACAAAATAAAGTGCAATAAAAACTTTCAAAACTGATTATGTTAAATTTTTATTTTTTCTGTCAATTGTTTTGTCGGATAAATATGAAGTAACGAAAACGCAGTCAAAAACCAACCAATATATGAAAGAGTTGAGTTTGGAATTTGTTTTAAAGTTTCCTGTTCGTCAATGATTATCGTTGCCGTTTCACTACAATTCGGAATCAATGCTATGAACAATAATATCAGTCCGCAGATTGTTCCAATTATTGAAATGTAAAAATTTGTCGTCCACCAATGATTTAGTTTTTTGTTCAGACGAATTGGAAGTCCAAAAATATAACAGACAATAACAGTCAAAACAGAAATAACAATTCCAATAATTGGTTGCATAACAAAAAGTCCGAAAATTCCATCAAATCCTAAGTCATTGTCAAGTAGAGCAAAAAGCATATAAATACAAAAAATTACTATGAAAGTAAAAGCAAACTGAAATATCAAAACCAATATGGCTGTTATTTTACTCATTTTGATATTTAATCTTTTATTCATAGCCAAACGATTTTAACTTAGTTTGACGGTTGCGCCAATCTTTTTCTACCTTTACAAAAAGTTGCAGGAAAATTTTCTTCTCAAAAAAAACTTCGAGTTCCTGCCGCGCCGCCGTTCCAACTTTCTTTAACATTTTACCGCCGTGCCCGATTATAATTCCCTTTTGCGAATCACGTTCAACATAAATCACCGCATTGATATTAATAATATTCTCTGTTTCAACAAATTGCTCCACCTCAACTTCTACCGAATAAGGAACTTCCCTCTCGTAATTTAGCAGAATTTTTTCACGAATAATTTCCGTAACGAAAAACCGCGCTGGCTTGTCGGTAAGTTGGTCTTTATCAAAATAAGGCGGACTTTCGGGTAAAAGTTCCAAAATCCGCTTAAACAAATTGTCGATATTAAACCGTTCTTGCGCTGAAATTGGAAAAATTTCTGCCTCAGGCAACAACTTTTCCCACTTTTCTACAAGTTCAACGAGTTTTTCCTGCGTTGTAAGGTCAATTTTATTAATTACAAGAATTACAGGCGCAGTGTTTTGTTTAACTTTTTGAACAAAATCAGCATTTTTTGTTTCAGAATCAAAAATATCTGTAACATAAAGCAACACATCGGCATCAGTCAGAGCCGATTTTGAAAAGTTCAACATCGCGTCCTGCAATTTATAATTCGGTTTGATAACTCCGGGCGTATCGGAATAAACAATCTGAAAATCGTCGCCATTGACAATTCCTAAAATCCGATGCCGCGTTGTTTGCGCTTTTGAGGTAATAATACTGATGCGCTCGCCTACAAGCGCATTCATTAAGGTTGATTTGCCAACATTTGGATTACCTATAATATTTACAAAACCTGATTTATGCATATATAAAATTTTAGTTCTTCCTTCTTTTAATCCAAAGAAAAGAGAACAATTATTAATTATTAAAAAAAATTACCATTCCAATAAAACTTTTCCACACTGTCCGCTTTCCATTATATCAAAACCTTTTTGAAAATCGTCAATGGAGAAACGATGAGTGATAATCGGTTTGAGATTAATACCCGAAATAAGCATTTGTTCCATTTGATACCACGTTTCCCACATTTGCCGCCCATAAATTCCTTTTAAAGTAAGCGCTTTGAAAATCACTTTGTCCCAATCGATGCCTGTGCCTGCGGGCAAAAGTCCGAGCAGCGAAATTTTTGAGCCATTGTACATATTATCAAGCATTTCACCGAATGCTTTCGGCGAACCGCTCATTTCCAAACCAATATCAAAACCGCGCATTTTCAGCGTTCTAATTGCTTCGGCAATAGTTTCACCACGTGTAGGATTAATCGTCAACGTTGCGCCCATTTGCTTTGCAATATTGAGGCGGTAATCGTTCAAATCGCTTACAACAATATAACGCGCTCCAGCAAAACGGCAAATGGCGGTTGCCATTGAGCCAATCAGTCCTGCGCCTGTAATCAAAACATCTTCGCCAATAAGCGGAAACGAAAGCGCGGTGTGCGTGGCGTTGCCAAACGGGTCCATAATCGCCGCCATATCATCAGATATGCGGTCGTCGAGGCGAACAACATTTTCCTGCGGCAAAGAAAGATATTCCGCCATCGCTCCATCGCGATTTACGCCGACTCCGATAGAATTTTCGCAAACATGTAGTTTTCCGCGCCGACAGTTGCGGCAATGTCCGCAAGCGATATGTCCTTCGCCTGTTACGCGCTCGCCAATTGTATGGTTTCTCACGCCCGAACCCATATCAACAATTTCGCCAACATATTCGTGTCCTATTGTCATCGGCACTCTGATTGTACGCTGCGCCCACTCGTTCCATTGATAAATATGCAAATCCGTACCGCAAATCGCATTCTTTTTTATTTTTATCAAAACGTCATTTACTCCAATTTCATGAATTGGAACGTCTTCGAGCCAAATGCCCTTTTCTGCAATTTTTTTTACTAATGCTTTCATTAATATTATAGATTTAAGAATTTAAGATTTAATTCAAACGTTTTATACTATTTCGTTTTATTATGGATGTGCAAAAATACGCAAAATTTGCGTACAAAACACCTTTATTTTTTCCTTATCACCGTAAGTCCATCGCGCACAGGCAGGATAACTTTTTCAATACGTATATCATTCGCAATAAAATCGTTGAATTTTATTATTTCCTGTGTTTGAAAATCGTTTGATTTAATATTTTCAAAAATTTTTCCATTCCAAAGCGTATTATCCGCCAAAATAAACCCGCCTGTGCGTACCAACGGCAAAACCGCCTGATAATATTGCAAATATTGGCGTTTGTCGCCGTCGATAAACACTAAATCAAAAGCAATATTTTGTAAATTATTTTTAATAATATTCAATGCATCGCCGATGTGTAACACGATATTTTGAGTATCAAACGGCGCAGAATTGAAATTTTCGCGTATCAAATCCTCAAGTTCATCGTCAATTTCAATGGTGTGAATTGCCGTCCCTCTACCCGCTCCTTCTGCCAAACAAAGCGTAGAATAACCAACAAAAGTGCCTATTTCAAGTATGTTTTGAGGCTGAATCATTTGGCAAAACATTTTCAACAGCCGTCCTTGTAACGCACCCGAAATCATTCGCGCATTCAACAGCCGCACGTGTGCCGCACGACTGATTTTCTGCAAATAAAGCGGTTCACGTTCAGAATTTTGCTCAAGATAATCATCTTTGTTTAACATTAACAATTCTTAATTTTTTTTTAAAAATTACATATATCGCCTATTCTCAATTCATTTTAACTGTTTTAGATTTTTGTTTTCTACCAGCGACCGCATTTGCGTAATCGCCACTTGATTGAGTTGCACAAGCCGCTCGCCTTGCGTAAGTTGTTGCTGAATAAGCAAAGTATTAATACTTTCCATATTCGAGAGAACAACCAACTGTTTCAATGTAGCATAATCGCGGATATTACCTTTTAAATCGGGGTTTGCATCGCGCCACTGTTTTGCAGTCATTCCAAAAAGCGCCACATTCAGCAAGTCGGCTTCTTCGGCATAGGTGTAGGCAATTTGTTCTTTGGTAACGATATTCGGAATAATATGTTCTTTAATAGCATCTGTATGAATACGATAATTGATTTTTGAGAGAGTGCGTTGCAAGTTCCATTCAAGAGATTTTTGTCGCAATTCGTCTTCTTTCAAGCGCTGAAATTCTTTGATAAGATAAAACTTAAATTCAGCCGAAAGCCAGGAACCAAACTCAAAGGCAATATCTTTATGAGCAAAAATACCGCCGCCATAACGTCCTGATTTTGAAAAGATACCGATTACATTTGTGCGTTCTACCCACCGTTTTGGGGTAAGGACTAATCGCCCGTCTGCATTTTTAATCGTATGGAATTCCATACGGTTAAAATTTGGATTGTAAATTTGTTCCCAGATTCCCAGAAATTCAAGCGTAAACCGTGTACTCATCCAATTGGAAACAACAACACGCGCCTCCAATTCGTCTTTGTATCCAGCCATATCGGTCAACGAAATATAATCATCTTCTTTTGTCGTTATTACGGCTATTTTCGTTCCATTTACATTTATTGTTTCCTTTTTTACCATCTTTTAACTTGCTAATATTATTTTTGCAAAAATATTTTTATTCGATTTTTTCAAACATTTTTTAATCAAAAACAATCATATTAAAATCACAGTTTAAAACGCATTTTCATCATTTTTGAACAAGCCAATAAATGTTCTAAAAATAATGTAGATATCAAGGATAAATGACCATTTAGAGATATAATAAGTGTCGGCGGCAATGCGTTTTTCCATTCCGCTTATACCTTCAACCGCGCCGCGCATTCCTGATGTTTGCGCAAGTCCTGTGATTCCGGGCGGAACAAAATGCCGCAAAAAATATTCGCGGATATTTTTTTTGTAATATTCATCTTCGGAAACCATGTGCGGACGGGGACCAACAATTGACATAGAACCCCAAAACACATTGATAAACTGTGGAAATTCGTCCAAACTCGTTTTGCGCAGAAATCTGCCGACGCAAGTTATGCGGTCGTCATTTTTTTGAGTGTTTTTGATGTCGTTTTCATCACATGGACGCATTGACCTGAATTTTAGGCAATTAAAACGGCGACCTTTAAAACCGATTCGTTTCTGTATGTAAAAAACCTTTCCGCCGTCATCAAGTTTTATCGCCAAAGCCACAAGCGGCACAAGCCACGAAAGCACAAGCACGCAAGCCAAAGATGCAAAAATTAAGTCGAAGGCTCTTTTAAAATATTGATTATATTTATAATCAAGCGGAAAACGTTTGTACAACATCACAGGAAAAGTATTGATATACTGCATTTCCATTGCGTTAAAATTATCATTATATACTGACGGAATAAAATATATCGTAATATTTTTATGATAAATATATTTCCGTATATTCATCTCATCTTCTTTCGAAAGTTTGCCCCCAGCAGATAAAAAAACTATTCTAACATCATTTTTACGAATAAAACTTTTAAAATCTTCAATATTAAAATTGAAAGTTTTATTTTCTTCGTCAGTGGATTTATCTACCAAAAACATGCCGCAAAAACGCAATCCGAGTTTTTTTTGTTTTTTAATAAAAGATATATACGTTTTTGTATTATGATTTTCATCAACAAACATCACGTTCCAATTATTTTTTCCGCTTACACGATATTTATCGGCAAAGGCAATATATAAAATTCGCACAGTGAGCATAATTATACTGAGCGCAAGAATAAAAAGAATAAACGTTCCTATAGGTAATCTATTGGCAAAAAGCATTCTGAAAAAAACAAAAAATACGCTGTAAATAACCATTTGGATAAAAACTTTGCGGATAACTTCGTAATACTTTGTAAAGCGCGTTACGTGGTACAGTTTTGTGGAAAAAGCGCAAAGCAACCAAATGAAAATCCTGATAATCATCGCCTTGTATTGCAGCATTAAAATTTGCAAAAACGAAACGTGAATACCTTTGAGTGCATATTGCCAATAAAAAAAAACAGAATAAAATAAAAACAATATAACTACATCGGTAATTATTTGAATCACAAAATGATAATTGAGTAAATTTGATTTTTTCATTGTTTTTTATAGATTTAATATTTTAAATAAAATTTTAAATTTTCATTTTGCAAAGATACGAATTTTATTTAAATAATTTATAAAAATATTTACTTTATTTTTTTTACAATCTGCAATCAACTACTGCTCTGTTCANAGTCGCTTTTACATCAAAAATAACTGCGCCATTTTTTTTATATTTTGCAAAATCAATTGTTTGAAATTCATTGTGCGCAACTGCATGAATTATTGCCTTGTAAGGTTTTTCTTCATCAAATTTGGTCAAAATATCAATTCCGTATTCGTGTTTTACCTCCGAAGGAATTGCCCAAGGGTCGTAAATATCAACACTTGCGCCAAAGTCGCACAATTCGTGATAAATATCAACAACTTTCGTATTGCGAATGTCTGGGCAATTTTCCTTAAAAGTAATTCCAAGAATTAAAACATTGGAATTTTTAATTTTATGGTCTTTTTGAATCATAAGTTTAATAACTTTATCGGCAATAAATGGCGCGATGCTGTTATTGACATGTCGTCCCGAAAGTATAACTTGCGGAATGTAACCCATTGATTCTGCCTTACTTGCCAAATAATACGGGTCAACCGAAATACAATGTCCGCCTACAAGTCCGGGTGAATATTTCAGAAAATTCCATTTCGTTCCCGCCGCTTCAATCACATCGTTGGTATCAATTCCAATTTTGTCAAAAATCAGCGCAAGTTCATTTACAAACGAAATATTTACATCGCGCTGCGCATTTTCAATAATTTTTGACGCTTCGGCAACTTTAATGCAAGAGGCTTTGTGCGTACCTGCGGTGATAATAGAAGCATAAAGAGCATTCACATAATCGGCAATTTCGGGCGTTGAGCCGCTGGTAACTTTTTTAATTTTGGTCAAAGTATTTACCTTATCTCCCGGATTTATGCGTTCAGGACTGTAGCCCGCAAAAAAATCAACGTTAAATTTCATTCCTGAAATGCGTTCAATCACAGGAATACAATCGTCTTCGGTGCAACCTGGATAAGTTGTCGATTCATAAATAACCACATTGTTTTTTGAAATCACTCTGCCGAGCATTTCAGAGGCTTTAATCAACGGCGTGAGGTCGGGGCGGTTGAAACTGTCAATCGGCGTTGGAACGGTAACAATATAAGTGTTGTATCCGCGCAAATCCGATTCATTGCTCGAAAACCGCAAACCTATATCGCCTCCGTTTTTCTTCAAGTCAATGGCTATGCGCATTGATTCAAGGTCAGCTTCGCGCGTTTGGTCTTCGCCGTTTTGAAGTTCTGCAACTCGTTGAGAATTAATATCATAACCCAATACATCATATTTTTTTCCGTATTCAATAGCAAGGGGCAATCCAACATATCCAAGCCCGACAATCACAATTTTTGGTGTCTGTATCATTTCTATTTAGTTTTAATTTTAAAATTTTTATGCAAAAGTACTGAATTTTTTTTAATTTGGTGCAATACCAACTTTTTGGTGTTTTTTTTTAGAACAATCACTTTAAATATTTTTCAGAGAATATTTTCATTTTATTTGGCAAATTTTAAATTTTTTCCGACCTTTGTTCAGGTTTTTAAATATGAGTAATTAATTCTATTTGATTCTATATACTTTGTAATAAATATGATTTTTACAACATATAAAAAGTTTTAATTAAGAGGCAGAGTTGTAATTGCTTAAAGATATTTTCATAAATGCAAACAGATTTTTAATATAAATTAATAATTTTAAAATTTAATTCAATGAAAACACTTATTTCTATTTTTGTCGGACTGACAATCAGTTGCGCGCTGTATGCAAGCGCAACAAATCCCACAACTCAAGAAAAACGAATATGTTACAGCATAGATGCTGAAAACAACTATGTAACATTTATTTTCGACGAGGCAACTTGGGGCAGATATCCATCTTCGGTTTATGTTAGAGGTTCTTTTAATTCGTGGAGTTCTTCGGAAAGTTTTAAATTAGTTAAACATTCAGCGGGTTATTGGTCTTTAACAAAAACATTTAACGAAATCAAACAGCCAGGAAACAGCGGTCAGCCCGAATTTAAATTTTATGTCAATGGCAATTATGTAGATGCGCCGTCGTTTGTACCTGAAGGTTATGTGTTTAAAAATGCCGACCGAAACCAAATTATTGTGTTTCCTACCGATGATTTGGCAACAATTATAGCCAACAGCAACAAAGCAAATACAATAAAATACCTGTCTGATTTTGACCTAAATACAATAGAAGGCAAGGAGGCTCTTTCAAATTTCAGAAAAGTACCTGGTGCTGCACGTCTTTATCGCTCTTACCACCCTTTTAAAACATCAAAGTCAAGTGTGGGCAATACAGAAGCAAAACGTATGGAACTTATAACAGAATTTGCCACTGCTGTCGGCATTAAGTCGGATATTTGCCTGTCTGAAAATGAAACAGGTAACCTTACTTCATATACGATAAGCGGTCTGGGCACGTTTCAGGAAGCCATACCTGCTTATTATCAGACAATAATTAACAACAATAATGTTTTTTATGTTTTGCCAACGTCAAGTTATAATGCAGTATATTATCGTTCAAACGAAGCGCAGTTTGGAATTTGGGTAAAAGATATTGTTGATTTTATTATTTCCGATGCTCCTGCTCCGTTTTTGATTCATTGCCGTTTAGGAACAGACCGCACAGGAGTATTTTCTGCTGTTATAGAGGCTTTGCTTGGCGTATCGTGGAATGAAATAGCAGCAGATTTTCAACGTTCGACCGATATGGGAGTTAGAGAATTTAGAGATTATCATCTGTTACAATATTCATTAGAGAGAATGTTAGCTATTGATAATATTAATAATATAACAAATTTACAGGCTACAGTATCGGAATATTTTATCAACAATGGGTATCTAACCCAAGAAAAGATAGAAGCGATGAACGCAAAATTGAATGGATTCACTGCCCTGCCCGAAACGAACTCAAAGCCGCTGACCATATACCCTAATCCTGCAAATAAATATGTTAAAATTACATTTGACGGTAATATTTCAAATGTCAGCATAATTCAACTCGACGGCAAAATTGTTCAACAAACCGAGTATAACAATGAACTTGTTTATATTGGAAACATCAATTCAGGATTATATTTTATTCAGATTGAAACAGGGAATAAAAGTAAATATATTGAAAAACTTGTGATAACCAGATAATTTTTGCGAAAAAATCAACCTCAAAAAGCACACAGATAACTGATTTTCACAGATAAAGAAGATGTCTCAAAAGTCAAAATTTGCGATTTTATCACCTCCACAATATGTTCTGATGATGGTAAATCTGTTAGCAACGAATTGAATCTTTTTATCGAATGAGTTGAATTACGTCCAACCAAAAATGCCTAACGTCCAACAAACAGTTTGGCGCGAGGACGATGTAAAGTAAAAAATCTGTGTTTATCTGTAAAATCTGCGTTATCTGTGTGCTAAAATATTTTTAAAATTATAAACTTTTGCAGAAATAATGCAGCAAATTAGTAGAAATATTGAATAATCTTGTTAAATTTTGTGTTTTTTTATGTAACTTATTATAAATTCAAAAAAAAATCACTACTTTTGCACCGTGTATTTTTTACGTTTATTTTAGAAAAAATCATAAAAAACAAAACATTAATTCATTGAAAATAAATAAGTTAATAATTAAAGATAAAGTTTTATGACAGACACTAAACGAGTGTATCTCTTCGGCAATGGAAAAGCCGAAGGAAAAGCCGAAATGCGAAATTTGCTCGGCGGAAAAGGGGCTAATTTAGCCGAAATGAATTTGATTGGGATTCCTGTTCCTCCCGGTTTTACAATTACTACAGACACATGCAACGAATATTATTCTGTGGGACGGGATAAAGTTGTAGAATTGCTACGTCCAGATGTGGAAAGCGCAATTAAACACATTGAAACACTGATGAACAGTAAATTTGGCAGTGTTGAAAATCCGCTTTTGGTTTCTGTTCGCTCAGGAGCGCGTGCGTCTATGCCCGGAATGATGGACACGATTTTAAATCTTGGCTTAAACGATGAAGTAGTGGAAGGATTGACCAAAAAAACGGGCAATCCACGCTTTGTGTGGGATTCGTACCGCCGTTTTGTACAAATGTACGGCGACGTGGTTTTGGATATGAAACCTGTTAATAAGAATGGAATTGACCCCTTTGAGGCAATTATAGAAGAAGTTAAAGAGAAAAAAGGCGTTAAACTTGACACTGAACTTGAAGTTGAAGATTTGAAAGAACTTGTCGTAAAATTCAAAGCCGCCGTTAAATCACAGACAGGTAAAGATTTTCCAAACGACAGTTATGAACAACTTTGGGGCGCAATCTGCGCAGTGTTCGACTCTTGGATGAACGACCGCGCAATTCTTTATCGTAAAATGGAACAAATCCCTGCCGAATGGGGAACTGCGGTAAATGTTCAGGCAATGGTTTTCGGAAATATGGGAAACACTTCGGCAACAGGCGTTGCTTTCAGCCGCGATGCCGCAACAGGCGAAGACCAGTTTGTAGGCGAATATCTGATTAATGCGCAGGGCGAAGATGTTGTTGCTGGAATTCGTACCCCACAGCAAATAACAAAAATAGGTTCGCAACGCTGGGCGCAATTGCAGGGAATTCCAGAAAATGAACGCATCGCAAAATATCCTTCAATGGAAGAGTCAATGCCCGAAATTTACAAGGAACTCGACCATTTGCAAACCAAATTGGAGCAGCACTATAAAGATATGCAGGATATGGAATTTACCGTTCAGGAAGGTAAATTGTGGTTTTTGCAAACGCGAAGCGGCAAACGTACAGGCGCGGCAATGGTGAAAATTGCAATGGATTTACTTCGTCAGGGAATGATTGATGAAAAAACTGCTCTCTTGCGTTTAGACCCCAACAAACTTGACGAACTTTTGCATCCTATCTTTGATAAAAACGCTTTGAAAAATGCAACTGCTCTGACAAAGGGTTTGGCTGCATCTCCTGGCGCAGCATCGGGAAAAATAGTTTTCAATGCCGATGACGCTGCACAATGGGCTGCCAAAGGCGAAAAAGTAATTATGGTGCGCATCGAAACATCGCCCGAAGACCTCGCAGGAATGGCTGCCGCTCAAGGAATTTTAACTGCACGCGGCGGAATGACTTCGCACGCAGCAGTTGTAGCGCGTGGAATGGGCAAATGCTGCGTTTCAGGCGCAGGAGCACTGCAAATTGATTATGCAAATAAAACTTTAAAAGTTAACAGTTTGACCCTTAAAGAAGGCGATTATATTTCGTTAAACGGCTCAACAGGCGATATTTATCAAGGTCAGGTGGCAACGCAGGAAGCGGAATTGGACAGCGATTTTCAAGAAATTATGACTTTGGCTGATAAATATACCCGTATGTATGTCCGCACAAATGCCGATACGCCGCACGATGCTATCGTAGCGCGAAAATTTGGCGCAAGAGGCATCGGGCTTTGCCGCACAGAACACATGTTCTTTGAAGGTGAAAAAATTAAAGCGATGCGTGAAATGATTTTGGCAGCAGATGCAGATGGTCGCCGCAAAGCCTTGGAAAAGATTTTGCCTTATCAACAGGAAGATTTTGAAGGAATTTTTGAAGCAATGCACGATTTGCCTGTTACAGTTCGTTTGCTTGACCCGCCTTTGCACGAATTTTTGCCGCACGACCAAAACGGACAGGAAGAAATGGCAAAGACAATGGGCTTGCCTTATGAAACTATAAAACAGCGCGTACTTTCGCTGCACGAACAAAATCCTATGCTTGGACATCGCGGCGCACGCTTGGGCAATACTTATCCCGAAATTACCGAAATGCAGACACGCGCAATTTTGGGTGCGGCTCTCAATCTGAAAAAACGCGGAATAAGGGCAATCCCTGAAATTATGGTGCCGCTGACAGGTATTCTGTTTGAATTTTTGGCGCAGGAAAAAATAATTCGCGATACGGCAAAACTTCTTTTTGATGAAGTTGGCGACAGTATTGATTTTCAGGTCGGAACTATGATTGAAATTCCACGCGCGGCTCTTACGGCAAACCGTATTGCAAGCGCAGCAGAATTTTTCTCTTTCGGAACAAACGACCTTACGCAAATGACTTTCGGATATAGCCGAGATGATATTGCATCGTTCTTGCCTATTTATTTGGAAAAGAAAATTCTGAAATTTGACCCGTTCCAAGTTCTCGACCGCAACGGCGTAGGTCAGTTGATAACAATGGCAGTAGAAAAAGGACGCAAAGCCCGCCCGAATCTTAAATGCGGTATTTGCGGAGAACACGGCGGCGAGCCATCGTCAGTAGAATTTTGCCATCTCACAGGGCTTGATTATGTTTCCTGCTCACCGTTCCGCGTTCCAATTGCACGCTTGGCGGCAGCGCAGGCAGCATTACGATTTTAAATAATCAATTAAATATAAAATTAGCAGAGACGGGGAATTCCTCGTCTCTGTTACATTTAGAATATTGGTTTTAATGGACAAAATATAACCCGTTTTTATTCTAATTTCAGTGAAACTGTTGCCCCTCGAGTAATGCGGGTTCCGGGCAGGATTGTTTGCGCAATTACTTTGCCGTATCCTTCAATACGCACACGCAAGCCAACACTTTCCAGCAAATAAACCGCATCTTTTGCACCCATTCCACAAACATTAGGAACAAGATTTTCCACAAAAGAAAGCGGCTTGGTTACAATAGAATTGCTGTCAGCAATGGCAGAAACCCACTCGCCGCTATTGCCCGAAAGAGAAAATTTCAAAGCATTGGCAACGGTTTGAAATTGCAAAAAATTACCGTCTTTAATATAGGGCATTTTTTTGATATTCACCAAGTTAAATACGCTGTCGGCAGCAAGTTTTTGCGGGCTTGTATGCGGGTTCATTGTGGTAATTCCTTCGGCAATTCTTTTGAAAACCTTTCCGGCTGCGCCTGCGCCAAAAATTCCGTGAGGCACAACCATTGCCACAATAACAGTATATTCTGGGGCATCGGCAGGAAAATATCCGCAAAATGAAGCAAAATTTTTCGTATTTTTTTCAATATCCGCCGTTCCCGTTTTCCCTGCAATTTTAACAATATTCGACCTCACTTCTTTATATCCTGTTCCGCCCTTAGTATTTACCACCATTTCGAGCATCGACTTAATTATTTTTAAAGTACTGTCCGAACAAATTTTTGGATTAATAATTTTTGAACTAAAAACTTCAATATCTTTATTGCCGTTGCGGATACTATTTACCAAACGCGGCTCAATCATTGTTCCTCCATTTGCAATCGCATTATAAAAACGAAGTGTATAAATCGGCGCAACTTCTATCGATTGACCAAAAGTTATCCGCGCAATATGATGGAATTGCGTATATTGATTTAAATCTAATACCCTGTTAAGAGATGGCTCGCGCGCACCTACAATTTGAATTTTCATAGTATCTAAAAAATGGGTTTTGTAAATATCGTCAATAAATCGCTGCGGATTTTTGTAATGGTCGGTAATAATATTTGATATTCCAACATTGCTGGAGTGCATAATTATTTCAGCAGGAGTAAGCAGATGAAAAGGGCGCGGTGTGTGGTCTT
>JGI20171J14444_1000132_pt1 | contig 25017 bp, 17 predicted proteins | sample TergutNc150P4_FD_14444 | JGI IMG/M metagenome (IMG submission 14444) | reverse complement strand
AAAATTTGTAATTTTTTCAATCAATTCCTGTTTTGCGGCTGTATTTTCCTCTTCGTTTTTACGCAGTTTTTCAAAATATTCGACGTGGCGTTTGTTAACTATCGCTGATGCTGCTTTGAAACGTTCCCAAATTTCATTGCGCATATCACGCGCCACAGGACCAATCTCGCGCCATTCGTCGTGCAGTTTTTGCAATTTTTTGAACGAAGAAACAATTTCTTTTTCACCAGCCAATTTTTCGGCAGCATCAATTAAAGCATTTTTTGCCTCAAGATTTTTACGAAAATCGTATTCGCGCAGTTCATTATTGATTTTAACCAAATCCCAAAATGCCTCCTGACATTGCGAATATTCACGCCACAGCGCATTAACCTGCGTTATAGGTACTGCGCCAATGGTTTTCCATTTTTGTTGCAATTCGCGAAATTCCTTCACCGCCTTATCAACATCATCGTTTTTCTCAACGAGCATTCTCATTTGTTCGATAATGTGCTGTTTTTCAAGCAGATTTTGTTCTTTCTGTTTTTCTGCCTGTACGGCGCGTTCTATGCGTTTTTGCTTAATTTCGGCTAAAAGATTTTTAAAAGTATCATCTAACTCGTCTTTTTGCGGCTTAAAATCTTCCGGTGCGCCGCCTGCGTCAATAAATTTTTCGCGCAAAACTTTATTTTCAGTGTTTATTCGCTGATAAAAACTGTGTTTTATGCTGTCAAGTTCTGCTTTGGCAATATCAATTCCTTGATTTATATGATTCTGCAATTTTTCAACCAACTCTTCTTTTGTCAAATCGGAAGTGTGCAAATCACTTTGAGAAGTTGCGTTTTCATCAAATTCTGTTTTGTCATCTTCTTCTGTTTCAATGTCTTGGGAAGGCAGCAACAACTCGTCTGCATCATCTTTTTGTATTTCAGCAGGCGATATTTCAGGCGCAGGCATTTGCTCGCTCTGATGTATTTGAGGATATTCTACAGGTTTTGCAATTTGTTCAATTTCAGAAGGTTTAGCCGCAATTTCGGCTGCATTTTGCTTTTCTTCTGCATTGCTTTCTGCTTTTTTCAATTCAGGTGTTTCCATTTTTCCCAATTCATTTTTTAAGAATTTGTTTGTAAAAAAATTTTTTTTACAACAAATTGAGGTTCGACATTCAAAAATTAAAATATTCGGCAAAAGTAAGATTTTTTTTTTAAATAAAATAACTTTCATCTCAAATATTTAAAAAAAATGAAATTTATGTAAAATTTCATTCATAAATCCGATTAAAAAACATTAGAAACTGTTTAAGTTTTTGTATGGAAAACAATATTTGTAATAACATGAATTTTGGATAAGAAATGAGGCTGCCTTAAAAGTTTTTTTAAAGCAAAGACGCAAAGATTTTTCGCAAAGGTCGCAAAGAATATATTCTTTAAATTCAACACTTGGCGTTCTTTGCGTAAACCCATTACGACCCTTGCGGTTAAGTTTTTTTTTGTGCTTTGGAGGCAGCCCCCTTTACAACCAATAAATTTATTCAAATAAAATTCTGATTTTTAAATCAACAACACCTTATATGGTATTGTTAGTTTTGTATATTTTTTGTTATTTTTTAGATTGCTTCGTCTTTCACTCTTCGCAATGACGTTGTAGTATATATATATAAGAATGTTGCATAATTTTGTCATTGCAAATGCAGGGACGAAAGAAATATATAGCAACAACAAACAATACAATAAATAATTTTTAAAAATTCAAACAAATCTTTAACTAAAAAGATTGTACTGTACATTTTCTTGAATTAGTACATTGCATTTACTGATTTTTTTATTATAAATACTTTATATATAAATTGTTATGTGAATAAAAGTTTTTTAGAGCATATTTTCCATTATTGCGTACATTTTTTAGAAACAATACAAGCATACAAAGAAAATTTTGTGTGCTTTTTTCATATATATACTTTTGCGTCATCAAATTTTTTTATTTTATTAAGTTATAAAATAAAGTATGCGTTTTTTGTTCAAAAATATTCAAAAGAAATTGATTGTTATATTCTTCGGTGTAAGTGTATTGCAATTTGCGGCGTTTGATGCACAGGCACAAATGCAGGCAGCAAACGCATATAAAGGCGAAATAACTATATTTGTAGACGATAATGCAATAATTGCCAATGTTAATGCAATTAAAGGAAATATTTCTTTTATATATAAAAACAAAAAGCAAACAGATGATACAGATATAAAAACACAATACAAAACAGTTGCTCAAAATTCTGGTTTCGAGCAAACAACGCTCGAAAAAAACAACGTTAGAAAACAAAAAACGCATAAAAAAACTGTTTTTTCTCCGCTTCCGCCTTTTGGCAATGCCGCATTTATGAACAGCTGTATGGCAGGCAATGCAGTGTTGCCTGTGCAAAGCAATTTCACTTATAAATTATTCTCTCAAAAATTTACGCAAATATTTTTTACTCCAATATTTGATTATACATCAAAGTATTTTTCCAACAATAATTTTGTTTTGCAGGGAAACGACAGTTTTGCCTGCGCTCACGGCAATCTACCTCCTCCTTGTTGAAAAATGTTGAAAACCGCATCATTGCTTTAGGCAACGAAGCAATCTGAATAAATCATTTAAATGTAATGTTTTGGATTGTTTCATTTCACTTGCAGTGGTGTGCATTTCGCGATCCTGCTTGATATAAATAGAATAATTTGCAACTGTCAGCATCTGCTATAGGGCAAAATATTCCTAATAGCCTTTTGTGGCATATCAAATACAAATTCAAAACAATAAGTTTTTGTCCGTTAGGACATACAAATCGCTTGTGGCGAATTTACAAATTGAATATCAATAAATTATGAAATTTCTTATCCAAAACTCAAAATGTTAATAATAAAATTAATAAAATAATAATGATAAAAAAAACAATTTTTTTAAAAAATAAATAAAATGACAAATAAAAAATTAATTTTAATGGGCTTAATTGCCCTGACAATGAGCAGTGCGGCTCTAAAGACAAACGCACAAGTAGGTATCAATACCGAAAATCCAAGCCCAAATGCGGCTTTGCATGTTGTCGCCCCTAATCAGGATAAGGGCGTTATTATTCCTCAAGTACCATCAAACGTATCGCTTGGCGACGTGGTTTTGAGCGGTACTCATCTTGATACCGATGGCGTATCACAGGTTCCGTTCGATGCCAATGGACTGGTGCTTTACAATCAGGAGCAAGGCTGTTTCAACTATTACAAAACGAGTACAGATACTTGGTATTCGCTTTGCGGAACGCCTCCGCCTGCAATTGGAACCGTAGATTGCTCTAGTATTACTGCTGTCGGCGTATATATTGAAGGCACGGTTTTTAATATTAACAATTATTTGCAGGTAAAAATCAATGTAACTTCGCCCGGAACTTATACCATTACCGCCGTTGCTACCGAAAGCAATGGCAACGGATATTATTTTTCGTCTAATGGAACATTTCCGCAAGTGGGAAATTATGTTGTAAATCTTATCGGTGCAGGAATGCCTGTTGCTGCGGGATTAAACCACATCAATTACACTTTTAACGGAATGGAGCAAAATTGCGGTACAGAGATTAATATTCAGGAAAGTACGCCTGATTTTTGTATTATCGGAGTAAAGCAAATGCCTTCTACGCCGTGGCCTATCAATCAGGTATTTAATCCTTCGAGCGGTAGCATGAACTTCTATGCCGAAGTTACATTGCAGGTGAATAAACCGGGCGCATACACCCTATCGACCGTTGAACAAAACGGTTACAGTTTTTCTGGCTCGGGACAATTATCGCAAGCCTCAGGTTATAATCCAAGCGGAAGTTTTCCACAAACAGTTATAGTTAATATGCCTGTTGTGTCAGGTCAAAAGGCAACAGCCAACACGCCAGAAACAAACACTTTTCAAGTAAGTTCGGTTGGACCAAATAATTGCCGTACAATTTTCCCGCTGACAATTACATTGGCGCAGATTACATTTACTATTGATTGCCAAAATATTAACTTGAATAATTTCGGTACATTGAAACAGGGCGTTGCAATTCCTGATAATTCAACACTGACAATGCCTGTTAATGCATCAACAGGCGGTACAACTCAGATTACAGCCAATTTTGCAGGACTTTCGTTCTCAACAGGCGCACCGGGCGCACCGGGTGAAATCACCTTGGCTAATGGAGCGCAAATTGTTACTCTTTATCCTGTTACACTCGGACAAAAACCAAATCAGGCGGGCGACCATCAAGTTGCTTTGTCGAGTTCAAAAGGCGGATACGAAAAATGTGCATCGCCAAAAACCGTTACAGTTCAACCTGCGACAGCTTCTTTCAGCAACATTAGCATAAGCACATTTACCAATCAAAATCAATATATCCTCAATCCTTATACAGGAGGAGTTGATGTTCCTTGCGATATGGTTCTTGCCGTTCAGGTAGATGTAGCAGGCGAGTATAACCTTACAACAACCGTAAATGGCGTTACTTGGGCAGGACAGGGAAGCGTTCCTGCAGGAAATTCAACAGTTACACTGCAACCGGTAAACCCGACATCTAACCGTCCTCTTGCCTCAGGACAGCATTCTGTTTCGCTTTCTTACACAAAAATAACTGGCGGTACTCCGGGTGCGGCAGTAACCAACTCTAAAATTGTGTATTTTGTACAGCGTTCGGTAAATGTTTTGTGTCTTGGCGGTGCTCCGTACAGCGGTTACAGCACAACCTATAATGCAGGAAAGATGATTCGGGACACTAAAAACTTCGGACCAACAGGAACAGTAGGCGTACAGGCAATTAAAATGTTCGATGGCGGTGGTGCTCCAAGTACTGCAGCCCTTAGAAATAGCATCAATAACAATAAAATTGATATTATTGTAGTTGCTTACAACTTTCAGCCCAATACTGCTGCCGACCGTCAAGTACTTGCAGATTTTGTAAATAACAAAGGCGGTGCTTTGATTTTCTCATCAGAACTTAATCCTGCGTATGCTCAAGACCTTGTGTCCAGAATTAGCGGTTCTAATATTACATTTGCATTAACAGGCGGTACTACTTATATTAATATTGTAGAAAATATAAGCGACCCTGTTATAACAGGTCCATTTGTTGACTTGCGTGGTAAAGCAATAGGCAACGACGTTGCCAATGCAATGCCTGTTCAATCAAGCAGTGTTCCATCTCCGCTGATAACACTTGCAAAAGTTCAGGCAAATGGAAATGTTTGGGCATTCCGCCACCCAAGTAAAGGATTCCTTTATATCTGTGATTCGGGCTGGTTGGCAGGTCATCCTACGGCATCTACTGCTGACCGAACTATTTATCCTTTGCAGTTAAATTCTGATAATACGCCAAAAACAAAAGCATACAGCGGCGAAAATACAGTTTATAACAGTTTTTTGTGGGGTAATTCTATGGCTTGGGCTATCGACTGGGCAGCAGCGCATTGTAATGTTAGTTATATGATTCCGTAATGCTTTTTTAGTATTTATAATTTATAATTTTTTTAAAATAAAATATAATGAAAAAAATAATAATAGGCATTACAATACTACTGACAGTGTTTTCGGTTAATGCGCAGGTTGGAATACAATTGCCAAATCCGCGCCCAAACACTGTCATTGAAATACAGACGCACGATGCAGATATGCAGGGAGTTCAACTTCCCCATTCGGTTCAAAACAAAATCACTTTGCAAGACGAAGTGGTTATTGGTCCCAGTAATTCAGTAGCAATAAACAACGATGGATTATTGTTTTACGAAGAGTCAAGTTCTTGTTTTAGATACTATAATTTGCCCAAAGACCAATGGTGGTCGCTTTGCGGAACTCCGCCGCCTGCCGATGCCGAACTGCAAAACTGCTATCAGGCAAAAGCGGCAGGTACTTATCTGGAAAAAGCAACGCTGACTATAAGCAATTATCTGCAAATTCCTGTTCATGTTAACAGTGCGGGAACATATACAATTACTTCAGTGGTAAAAAATGCTGCCAATAATGAAGAAACGTATTATTTTACAACAAACGGAACATTTCCCAATGCTGGCAATTTTGTTGTAAATGTTCCGGGCGCAGGTATGCCGACAACATCGGGTAATCATATTGTAAATATTTCAATTAACGGCGTAGTTCAGAGTTGCGATATTCCTGTTACGGTAATGCCTCGCGACCCCGACTATATTATTCTTGATGTTGAACAGTTGAATCCAAACTGGAACATTCTCACTCCGCTTGCAGACGGGACATACAAAGTGGCTGTAAAATTGCTTGTGTACAATCCGGGAACTTGGGGGCTGACAACTTCCGAAGTCAATGGTTATACTTTTGCCGCCACAGGTGAGATTTCAGGTGCACAAGGTTTCAACCCTGATGCTCCTTTCCCGCAAACTATTACTGTACTTGTACCTGTGGCTGCAGGACAGGCATTGGTTTATGGAACAGGAGTGGACAGATTTCTTATGAGTACAACCACAAGCAAAACGGCAAGCAACCGCGATTTTAATATTTTACTTACAAAAGGAGGCTTCAAACTTGACCGCGTCAATTGTTTTGATTCCAATATGATTGTTCATATGTCGTCTTCAACAGCGATGTCAAGCACTGATATATTGTCGGACGGTACATATTTTGTAAGCGATGCTTATATTAAAATACCTATCGTGGTAATAGCGCCGGGTCAATACGTTGTTTATGCCGATGTTGCAGGTGCACGGTTTGCTACTTGCACCTTACAAGGATCAGCATACGTGATAAACCCTGTTACGCTGACATCAAGCACCAACACTCTGACGCTTTATCCTGTTGGAGCGCTTGATAATTCCAATCCTATGCGGTTGCCGCGTACTTCGGTTTATAATACGGATTTGCCGATTATATTCTCTGCGGGCGACATTAACGGACCTGACGGAATAGTAGGCAATTCAGATGATTGGCAGCCCGAAAGCGGTTATTTTCAGGAAGACGAATTTTGCAAACCCAGCGTAAAGGTTATGGCTTCTGTTGCACGTTTTGCAGACCTTCGACTTGCTCCGCAAGCACCAACATCAGGCTCAAGTGCATACAGCAACGGAATGCGTTATCATTACAGCACTACACTTGGAAATCAAGTTCAGGCGCGTCTGAATGCAGCAACGCAGGGCGTTTATACAGTTGACTATGCGGGCAATACGCCTGTTACAGGTATTAATTTGGAAGCGCAATATTCTGTGGCTGGATCGTATAATTTCATTGTTACATTTGGGCATGGAGCAGATACCATTGCATATACTGCAAAAGGGGAATTGCCGCCGCTGGCTTCAGGGCAATTATCGGCTACGGCAACTATTACCCTTACTCCGTTCAAAAAAGATAATAACGGTAACTTTGTAGATGCAGGCGGAAATGTAACTACCAATCCTGCTCAATATGTTTGGAATACCAAAGACGGCAACCAGTTGCCTGCTACAATAGAAATCGGCAGAAGCAGCGATATTATTGATTATTACAGAGCAAGCGACAACCCTGGCTCTGGCGTAATGACAGGTCATCTTGAAGTGCCGTTATGGTTTGGATACCGTGCAATGAAAGTTGTTTCTCTTGGTGGTATTTCATTTTCATTAAACGAAACCAATTCCGTAGGCAACAGGCTGCTTACTAACCAGAACATTTTTGGATATCAGGGTATTGTACCTGTGGGAGGAATTAATTTAGTTCAAAGTACTACTTTATTTCCTTTAACTGCCGCAGGCATTACTGCTTATAAAAACGCTATCAGAGATGCAGATGTAGTTCTTGTTCAATATAATGGCGGAGATCAGAATTCTAGTAATTATTTTGCACAGGTATTTAAGGATTTTATTGATATGGGCGGCGCGTTAATGTATTCATGTCAAAATCAAACCTCTACTAACGGAGTTATGAATGCAATATACAATACAAGTGGAATTACCTCAGGTCCAGGAGTTGGACTCAGGTATGGAATTGTACAACAACAGGGAACACCTGCTTATGCTAATAACCCGATACTGAACGGACCGTTTACAAAGGATTCTGTAAATGTAATTGCTGTTGGTAACGACCAGACAACAGGCGTCAGCGTTATAGTGGATGCCATATTTAATGCTGCTGCGCCAAATGCAGTCGTTTTAGCGCTGGCTGCTGCTAACAGAGCATTTATGTTCTACGACCCGAGTAAAGGATTCCTGTTCTGTGGAGATAGCGGCTGGTTAGCATCATCTAGTTGGAATAATACCTCTACTACCGGATATCCGTTTGTTACCTATAATAACACATGGATGCCAAGACCGAAGTCTAATTATGGTGCAGGTAATGGTAGCAATTATCCTACAGGAAATGGTCTTGTTTATAACTCGCATATTTTCAGTAACTATATGGCATTTGCATTAGAGTATGCAGCAGCACACCGCGATCATACGCGTGATGCTACGTGGTAAAAGGTGAGGAAAATTTATTTTTAAATTATTTTAGTTTAATGTAAGTTTAGTTTAGTTTAGTTTGAAGAAGGGATGCTTGCCTTAGGGCAAGTGTCCTTTCTGTGTTTATTATTTCCGTAAGTTTCGCTTCGCTGTGCTGCCACAGGCGTAAGCCTGTGGCGGTACTGTGAATTTGTTTTTCGTTGTTGATAATAGACTGATTAAAATCTATTCATTTTGTATGTTTTGCAGGCTTTGCAATCCTGCAAGTGCTGTTGAACTTGGTTTTTTCAAATAATGGGGGGGAGGAATTAACGAAATAAATCGGAATGAGTACCTGTATGCGTTAAAATTATTGTTAGTACATTTTTGTTTATATGCCATATAAGCAACCAGTCTAGTTGCAAGTGGGCTTCCCACATATTGGGGTAATCTCCTTTTAATTTATATGTTTTATATTTATCAAATGGCAATGTGCCTGTTTCTATCAATATTTTGATTGCAGTGTTGAGCAATTCCATATCGCGCCCGTGTTTGTGCATCAATTTGGCTTGCTTTCTAAATTCATTAGTGTAATCAATAGAATATATAAGCTGATGTTTATTGTAAAATTTCTGCTAATGGATTTTTAGTATTTTTCAATCGGCGTGTTTTTCCTACTTCCATTTCTTGTATAGATTTTTGGAAAGAAGATGTAGTGCGCGGCAACTTTGTTTCCGTACTGAACAGACCCAAAGACAGAACATATTGTACAGTTTTTACTGCTATGGTATTTCGTGCATCATAATTTAATGTGAGTGTTGCCATAATTTTATATATTTAAAATTAAAAATACAACTTTTTTTTAAAACAACAATAACGTGCAAAGGCAAGCCTCACCCCCTGCCCCTCTCCAAAGGAGAGGAGAGGTATTTTGTGCGTTTTGCTTCTTTTCCCTCTACTTTGGATAGAGTTAGGATGAGGTGTTTTCGTTTTTCCGTAAGTTCTGTTTCGCACTGTTTTCCGTAAGTTCTGCGTCAAACATTCCATGTTTTTAAAATATGGAATGTTGAAATACGTAAATATTTGAAAATTAATGATGTATTGGTTTTCGCTCGGTAGATTTCACTTTCGCGCTGTTTTCCGTAAGTTCCGCTACGCTGTTTTCCGTAAGTTTCGCTTCGCTTCACATACGGTTATTAATATATTGCCCTAACGGGCAAAGGCGCGAAAGGGCGAATGGTCTTTCTTTTATTTTAAAATATATACTGTACATTTTCTTAAATCAGTACATTGCTTACACTATTTTTTTTGTTGTAAATATCTAATATATAAATTGTTATATAAATAAAAGTTTGTGTAAGATTTTTTCAATATTGTGTGTATTCTTTAAAAAAACAAAACAGGAATACAAAGAAAATTTTGTGTGCCTGTTCTTTAAACATACTTTTGTGTATCTAATTTTTTAATTTTAAATTATTAAAGAATTCTGATTTTTATTACATTATTGCAATTAGAAAAAATTGTTTGTTTGTAATTATTTTAAGTTTAATGTAGTTTAGTTTAGTTTGATTAAGAGAACATGCTGTGAAGTATGTTCCTTTTTTTATTATACGTTGTGTAAAAACAACAAATGTTGTTTGGTTTTTTCTATCCCGCAGTATTTATTAATTTATATTACCTGTTGCACAATTACTGTTCTCTCGTTCAGCCGCATTTGCAATACGGCTGGTTTGAATATCAGGATTTTTAATCCGATTTTATTCTTTCGCATTACAAATGCTAATGTTCACATTTTGCAGGATTGCAAATCCTGCAAAATGTGAGTTGATGGTCTGTATTTGCGTGCCGAAACTATAAAGTCGCTCATATATTAATTTCAAAATTTATTCTTAAAATCATGCACAAAATTATTGTTTTTTTTTCTCAAAGCAGCAAAAATTTTGTTAAATTTTTTTTTATTAAGATATATGCGCTGTAAAAAAATTAGAATTTTTATTTGCATATTTAATTTTTTTGTACTTTTGCAGTCAAAATTAATTGTTAGCAAAATAAAAAAACGGAAACAGTAAATAATTTTTAAATAATAATAAAAATAAAATATAATTGTATGAAGAAAATAATTTTATCTATGGCGCTTGTAATGAGCGTTGCAGGTGCATTTGGGCAGCAGGCGAATGTGTCCAAAGCCAAGAGTAAAGCACAATCGGGCGATTATGCAGGCGCGCGCGAACTTATCAAACTTGCCCTTGACAACCCCGAAACCGCCAATTTGGCTGAAACGTGGTACGTTGCAGGTTTTATTGGCGAGAAAGAAAACAATGCCTTGTGGGGAAGAGCGGTATCGAATTTGGAGTACGACAAAAATGCAAAAGGAAAAGCAATGCTGTCGTCTATTGATTATTACATCAAAGCCGATGAACTTGGACAGATTCCTGATGAAAAGGGAAAAGTGAAAAACAAATATCGCAAAGATATGGCATACGCCATTAAGGGGTATTATAATGGCGAGTACACTAATTGCCAACTTTACGATTATTTTGCAACATTATACGATGATAAACAATTTCAGGATGCCTACAATGTTGCTCAGGTTTATTTTTCAATACCCCAATTGCCAATGATGCAGCAACAGAAATTTTCCAAAGACAGTACTTTTTTTGCTATGCAATATTATGCAGGCTCAGCAGCCTCAAGTGCGGGATTGTACAATGAGGCGATAGCGATATACAAAAAATCGATAGCCGATAATTATGAATCGCTTAACAGCTATGCCTGCATTAGCGATGCTTATGATGCAATGAAAGATACTGTAAATCTTGTTAAGGCTCTTAAAGATGGAGTCAATCATTTCCCAAAAGAACCATGGTTTTTGCAGAAATTGATTAATTTATACTCGGGCAGCAATCAGAATGCTGAGGCTATAAAATATCTTGACGATGCGATTGCCAACGAGCCGAACAATGTTCAGTATTATTCTGTAAAAGCAAATCTTGAGAACAGACTGGGCAATTTCGATTTAGCCGAACAAAATTTCAATAAAGCGCTTGAAATTGACCCCAATTATGCTGATGCTTATGCAGGAAAAGGTTTGCTGATATTCTATCAGGGCATTCAAATTGCCGAAAATGCAGGCGAAATCAGAGATAATGCCAAATATAAAGCCGAAATGGATAAGGCAACTTTTACGATGCAGCAAAGTTTGCCCTTGCTCGAAAAAGCAGTAGAACTTAAAAGTAATGAAATTATATATCTCGAAAATTTGAAAATTGCTTACTATCGACTTGATATGGTTGATAAATATAATGAAATAATTGCGAAAATTGCAGCATTAAAACCATCAGAAGCCAAATAATAAGATATTAAGTAACTGCAAAATTGTTACTGCAATAAATTATGTTATTTGTTTATAAATTTCATTGTTTAGTCGGCAAAACTCCGAAATGTTTTTCGGGGTTTTGTTTTTATTTAAATAAAAAATTAATTTTGCAGTTCAAAAAATTTTGTATAAAAAATGGCAACAGAGCAATCGTATATTGGTTATAAAAGTACTTTTGATAAAAAAGATAAACATCGAATTGTGTTAATTCCCTGGTTTACCGATTTTTTGTCGCCGTTGATTCCTGCGCTAGCAGAATTGGCAGGCTATCGGTTTGTAAATTGTCCGAAAACATCTAAAACATCAACGGAAATCGGTTTGCGCTACGGAAACAATGAAGTTTGCTATCCTGCTACCCTTGTTTTGGGCGACCTTATTGCAGAGTTGCAAACAGGAAAATACGATTTGGATAATGTCGCCGTTGCCATTACGCAAACCGGCGGACAGTGCCGCGCCACAAATTATTTGTCAATGATAAAGCAAGGATTAAAAAATGCCGGGTTTGAGTGTGTACCAACAATTGCCGTAACGCTTGGCAGCGATGTTCATCAGAACGAGCAAAAAGGATTTGAATTGCCGATAATGAAGATTTTAAACATTGGAATTAACGTATTTTTCTTTGGCGATGCTCTGTTTCAAATATTTTCAGCGGCAATAGTGCGCGAAAAAACGGCGGGCTGCTCACAGCAACTTTTTGATTTTTATATGGAGAAGGCGCGGAAAGTTACTTTGGAAAATAAACCGAAAAAACTTTTGACTTTAATGGAAAAAGCCGTAAATGATTTTAATTCAATAGAAATTATTGATAAAAAATTACAAAAAGTTGGTTTGATAGGCGAGATTTTTGTAAAATATAATAATTACGGTCAGGCGCATATTACCGAATGGCTGCGCGAACACGATTGTGAAGTGCTTGTTCCGCCGATGGACAGTTTTTTTATGCAAACATTTATAAATAGACGGATAAATACACAGAATGGAATAAAACGCACAGGCAGGCTGACATTGAAATTTTTGCCTTTACTTTATAAATTTTTGAATAAAAGGAGGCAAAAATTTGAGCGCATAGTGCAAAAATCACGTTTTTATCAAACTCACGAGTCGATTTTTGATTTGGCTGCGCATGCTGAAGAAATTATTGACCTTTCCAATCAGTTTGGCGAGGGCTGGCTTATTGCAGGCGAAGTGGCGAGTTTTGCTCGGCGCGGAGTGAACCGCGTTGTTTGCATTCAGCCTTTCGGTTGCATTGCCAATCATGTTGTGGCAAAAGGAATAGAACGCCGATTGCGGCAACAATATCCTGAAATGAATCTGCTTTTCCTTGATATTGACGGCGGAATGGCAGAAGTAAATTTGCATAATCGGCTGCATTTTTTGATAAATGAATGATTTTTAAAATGTATTCGCAAATTTTTAGTAATTTTGCACGATTTTTTTAATTGGAAAATAAAGACCGATTGGCAGAAAGAATTAAATATTGGAACATCTAAAAACATCATTGCGAGGGCTTGCCCGAAGCAATCCTGCTCCCCTCTCAAAATCTGATTTACCTTTTTCTTTCTCCTTTGGAGAAAGTACCCGAAGGGGGATAGAGGTTGGAGAGGGGCAAGGGGAGAGGTTCTGGATTGCTTCACTGCGTTCGCAATGACGGAAAAACAAGATTTTTAAAAGTTCCCATATCTATTATTTTTTAAATATCTGTTAACTTTTTATTTGTTTTATATTTTCAAAAAAAAATCTAAAATTATAAATCCAAAATTTAAAATAAAAAATGACTTCCAAAGAAATACGACAATCTTTTCTTGATTTTTTTGCATCAAAAAACCATAAAATTGTGCCGTCTGCGCCAATGGTTATAAAAGACGACCCTACTTTGATGTTTACCAATGCAGGAATGAATCAGTTTAAAAACATTATTCTGGGCAATGATCCGATAAAATATCCGCGCACGGCAGACGCTCAAAAATGCCTGCGTGTAAGTGGCAAACATAATGATTTAGAGGAAGTTGGGCACGATACCTATCATCACACAATGTTTGAGATGTTGGGAAATTGGTCTTTTGGCGATTATTTCAAAAAAGAAGCGATTAGCTGGGCTTGGGAATTTCTTACCGAAGTGATTAAACTTAATAAAGACCGTTTTTATGTAACGGTTTTTGAGGGAGCAGAAGAGCTTTCACGCGATGACGAAGCAGCAGAAATTTGGGAACAGTTTGTACCCAAAGAACGTATTATAAACGGCAACAAAAAAGATAATTTTTGGGAAATGGGAGATACAGGACCTTGCGGACCATGTTCAGAAATTCATATCGACCTGCGCCCAAACATCGAGCGCGAACAAATTGACGGGCTTACACTTGTAAATAAAAATCACCCGCAAGTGGTTGAAATTTGGAATCTTGTGTTTATGCAATACAACCGTAAAGCAGACGGCACGCTCGAACAGTTGCCAAACAAGGTTATCGACACAGGAATGGGTTTTGAGCGGCTTTGTATGGCTATTGAAAATAAAACTTCAAACTACGACACTGATATTTTTCAGCCGATAATTTCTGAAATTGGCAAAATTTCTGATACAAAATATGGCACAAACGAGCAAACAGACATTGCTATGCGCGTGGTTGCCGACCATGTCCGCACTGTTGCCTTTGCAATTACCGACGGACAACTTCCGAGCAATGCGAAAGCAGGCTATGTTATCCGCCGAATTTTGCGCCGAGCGGTGCGTTACGGATACACTTTTTTGGGGCAAAAAGAAGCATTTATTTATAAACTTGTCCCTGCTTTAATTGCGGTTATGGGCGATGCATATCCTGAACTTAAAGCACAGCAAACGCTGATTGAAAAGGTTACAAAAGAAGAAGAAGAATCGTTTTTGCGTACTTTGGAAGCAGGAATCAAACTTTTGGATAAAGAAATTCAAAATTTGCATAAAGACGAAATTTTAGACGGCAAAATTGCTTTTACCCTTTACGATACTTATGGTTTTCCGCTTGATTTGACGGAATTGATTTTAAGTGAAAATAATTTAAGCGTTGATTTAAAGGTATTTGACATTGAAATGCAAAAACAAAAAGAACGCGCCCGCAATGCCGCTGCCGTTGAAACAGACGATTGGGTAATTGTAAATGAAGGCGAAAGCCAATTTGTTGGTTACGATTGCAACCAAGTGGAAACCAAAATTTTACGTTATAGAAAAGTTAAACAGAAAAACAAAGAATTTTATCAAATTGTTTTAGAAAAAACGCCGTTCTATGCCGAAAGTGGCGGTCAGGTGGGCGACAGCGGATACCTCTTATTTAATTCCTCTTCAAATGAAAGAAAATTGGCAGGCGATTATCAGGTAGCCCTCTCTCCTGTGGAGAGAGCGGGGGGAGAACTTGAAATTTTTGATACAAAAAAAGAAAACAATCTTTCTATTCATTTGGCAAATAAATTACCTGAAAATATAAATCAAATTTTTATTGCTTCAATTGATTTGGACAAACGCAAATCAACAGCCCGAAATCACACTGCAACGCATATTTTGCATGAGGCATTGCGCGAAGTTTTGGGAACACATGTTGAGCAAAAGGGTTCGTATGTTTCGCCCGAAATGTTGCGTTTTGATTTTTCGCATTTTCAAAAACTCACAAAAGAGGAAATTTGTAAAGTAGAACATCTTGCCAATCAGCGAATTAGAGAAAATCACCAACTTGAAGAAAAACGCGAACAGCCAATTGCCCAAGCGCAAAAAATGGGAGCAATGGCACTCTTTGGCGAAAAATATGGCGAAAAAGTGCGTGTTATCAAGTTTGGAAGTTCTGTTGAACTTTGTGGAGGCACGCATGTTAAGGCAACCGGCGAAATTGGAATGGTCAAAATCGTTTCCGAAAGTTCCATTGCCGCAGGCATTCGCAGAATTGAAGCGGTTACAGGGGCGGCAGTGGAAAATATTTTTGATACAATTCAAGAGAAAATATCTGCTATTGAGGAACTTGTAAATGTGCCTGATGTGTTAAATGCTATAAAAAAGTTAAAAGAAGAAAACAGCGAACTTAACAAAAAACTTGAAGATTTTAAACATAAGGAATTGGAAATTTACGCCGACCAACTTATTGCACAAGCGGTTGAAAATAAGGGAATTACAATAATTAAACATAAAGCCACTTTACCTGCCGACCAAACAAAAAATTTAGCATTAATTTTAAGAAATAAAAAATCGGAAAGTCTTTTTGTTGTCATAGGCTCTGTTTCTAACGGTAAACCTTCGCTGACAGTGTTATTATCAGACGATTTGGTTGCATCGGGAATGAACGCGGCAAAAATCGTTTCCACCGCAGCAAAAGAAATTCAGGGCGGCGGCGGCGGACAACCATCTTTTGCTCAGGCTGGCGGCAAAAACGCAGAAAACATCGACAGAGCAATGGAAATTGCAAGTAATTTTGCAGTTAAGTAAGAGGATATTATAAAAGCGTAGAAGATAATACTGAGTGATAATTAAAAAAGTAATTAATGAAATATTCCATTTTTCAAAAGAACTATGGAATATCTAAAAAATAATAAAAACACATGAAACACAAGTTTTTAATATTAATAATATTGTTGCTGTTTTATCCGCTTTTGGCAGTGATGAATTTTCAAAGCGGTCATTCGTTTGCTTCTGTGCAACAGGCGGCGAACGATACTGTTGTTTCATTGATTTTTGCAGGCGATATTATGGGACATTCTCCGCAATTTAAAGCCGCATATAATGCTGATAAAAAGGAATATAATTATGATATTTGCTTTGAAAATGTAAAACCGTATATCACTGCCGCTGATTTTGCCGTTGCAAATCTCGAAGTTCCCATTGCAGGTGTGCCATACAGCGGTTATCCGAACTTTTCGAGCCCAGATGCGTTGTTAGATGCGCTCAAAAATGCAGGTTACGATGTGTTGCTCACGGCAAACAATCACGTTGCCGACAGAGGCTCACAGGGAATCAAACGTACCATTGAGCAGGTACAAAATCGTGGATTTCTTTACGCGGGCAGTTATCTCAATGCTGCTCAAAAAGATACGATTTATCCGCTCATTTTAACAAAAAATAATTTTAAAATCGCGTTGCTCAACTATTCTTACGGCACAAACGGTAATCCCGTAAATAAACCGCTTTTAGTAAATGTTATTGATACTGTGCAGATTATCAGCGATTTAAAACAAGCAGAGACACTTGCCGATTTTACTATTGTTTGCATTCATTGGGGCGAAGAATACAAAACGCAGGCAAACCACGCACAGCAAAGACTTGCTGCAATTATGGTTGGCAACGGTGCAGATTTGATTATCGGCGGACATCCGCACGTTGTGCAAAACGCTGAATATCTTACAAATACAGAAAATTTGCAAGTTCCTGTTTTCTATTCGGTTGGCAATTCAATTTCCAATCAGCGGGAAATAAATACTAATGGAGGAATTATGGTCAACGTGAAAATCGGCACAAAATCAAAACGTATTTTTGAAACTTCATATCTGCCTGTGTATGTGCATAAAGGCACGTTAAACGGCATTTTTCAATATCACCTTATCCCCACGCCCGATTTTATATCTGCACCTGAAAAATTCAAAATTCCTGTGTCTGATAGCACTTCACTGGTAATTTTTGATAAAAATACGCGGGAAAGATTGAACAATTTTCAATTGTCTAATTTTTAATTAATTTTAAAATTTAAAGAAAAAAATATCGTAAAATTATTCAGTTTTTTTGTTCGGATTTATCAGAATTTTATCAACCATTCCATAGTCCAATGCCTCCTGCGCGGTCATCCAATAATCGCGGTCGGAATCTTTTTCTACTTTTTCAAAAGTTTGCCCAGAATGAACGGCAATAATTGAGTAAAGTTCTTTGCGCAATTTTTGAATTTCGCGCACGGTAATTTCCATATCAGAACTTTGACCCTGCATACCGCCGCTTGGCTGATGAATCATTATACGCGAATGCGTCAGCGCGGAACGTTTGCCTTTTGTACCTGCAACAAGCAGAACAGATGCCATAGATGCCGCCATTCCCGTACAAATTGTCGAAATATCGGCTTTGGTAAATTGCATAGTATCATAAATTCCCAGCCCTGCATACACTGAGCCGCCGGGAGAATTGAAATAAATTGAAATATCGCGAGTATGGTCGGCGCTATCGAGATAAAGCAACTGCGCTTGAATTACATTAGCGGTGTAATCGTCAATTTGAGTGCCGAGAAAAATAATTCTGTCCATCATCAAACGTGAAAACACGTCCATTTGTGTAACATTAAGTTGGCGTTCTTCCAAAATTGACGGCGAAATATAACCGCCATTATTTTGCACCGACATATATTGATCAAGCGCTAAACCATTCATATACAAATGTTTGGTTGCATATTTACGAAAATCGTTATTATTCATTATTTTTTATTTGAAATAAAATTGTAAGTTAAAAACAGATTGCAAAGGTAATGCAAAAATTTTGATTTAAGAATTTATTGTTATTCTAAAATTTTTTTTAATAAAATTTAAACTTTAAAAAGAACAATCAGTCAAAATATTTCGTAATTTTGCACCCGAAAAAATTATTATAGCAGTATGAAAAAAATAATCTATGTGATTTACTTTGTTTTGATAGCGTTAAACGCTAACAGTCAAACATATACGAAGAACATAACAGATTCGGCAAAAATCATGTTTGTTGATACTGTTTATGACTTTGGCACGATTTATGAAGCAAACGGCAAAGTTTCGCACGTTTTTGAATTTAAAAATGTTGGTGGAATGCCGCTTGTAGTATTGAATGCGAAAGCATCGTGTGGCTGCACAGTGCCTGAATGGACGAAAACACCCATTGATAAAGGAGGAAGCGGAACGATTGAAGTAACTTTTAATCCTGCGAAAAGAGCAGGAAAATTTAACAAAGCCATTACTATAACAAGCAATGCTGCAGGACAATACAGCGTTGTGTATATAAAAGGCGAAATTAAACCGACAGTCGCTACCGAATTTGCTCATTTTAAGTATAAAATGAAACACCGCCATTTTGGAGTTTGGGATTATGTACTCGGCGGCGCAGGAATTGTAATAGTTGTGATTGCTTTGTTTATGTTTTTTTCAAAAAAGAAAAAGCGTAAAATTGAAAACTAAATTTTTTAAAAAATAATATTAAAATAAATTTTATATAAATATGAAAAAAATCAGCATTTTATTCGCATTTGCGGTAATTGCGGCAGTTGCTGCAGCACAACCTGCAATTACATTTACGGAAACAACACATGATTTTGGCGATGTGTATGTAACAGACGGACAGGTTTCGTATGTATTTGAATTTACCAACACAGGCAACGAAACGCTTGTAATCAGCAAAGTAAATGCCTCTTGCGGCTGTACAAAACCTGATTGGACACAATCGCCGATTGCACCGGGAGAAAAAGGCGTAATTATTGCAAAATACAATCCCTCAACTCCATCGGGCAAAGCGACAGTATTCAGCAAAACGCTCACAGTTATCAGTAACACTGACAAAAATGTGGTATTGACAATTAAAGGTAATCAAATCCCCGTGCCAACAATGCCTGTTGCTCAAAACAATTCGCAGATTGTACGCTAAAGGCGGCAATTGAAAGTTTTTATTTAATTTAAAGCGGACAGAATTTTTTTTCTGTCCGCTTTTTCGTATGATATTAATCGCCTACGGCGAATTTATAAATTGAATATCAATTATAATTTAAAATTTCTTATCCGTAATTCAGATTAAAATATTAAAATCCGATGCTCAAGTAAAATCTTGCTGACCAGTTCCAATGGTTTTGAGCAGAATTTGGGGTGGAGCAAATGACCTGAAACGAGAAAAATTGCAAAATATTTGTAATTCCTGCGCCAAATTCGGCGTACGGCTTTGTATATTGTTGCATAAAAATTGGGAAATCAGCAATTGTGGCGTGTTTGGATTTGTTCAGCCAGCCGCAGCCGATTTTAAAAGTCAGCATTTCGCGCAGGTTAAGTCGTTGAATATAAGGAATATGGTTAAAAATTATTCCGTTAAAAATCAGTTCGTTATGCAATTGCAGGTTTTTGTCGGCAGGGAAGTGCAAATAATCCAGCATACTGAATTTCAGTAAGTTATAATCATGCGTTTCGTTTCCATAAGGATATGCCAAAAGCGGAAACGGCACAGCGCCAAGTACCAAATCAGCCCGCGCAGCATATTTCCAAGTACCTAATTCAAAAGGCAATGTTTGAGAAATCGTTGCAGAAAATTTTCCATAATTTTTTGAAATTGAGCCAAAATCATATTTCCCAAATTCAGAAATAAAATATAAAACAGGGCGGGGCGAAGGCAGATAAATTCGCTGCAAATGGTCTTCGTATTTGCGCTGATTTTTTGAAAAACGCATTGCAAACGTTATGGAATTTGCTGTAAATGAATTAATTGAATTGTTATTTTTAATAAAAGGCAAAAATTCGTTTGCAAAAAGTTTGTTGCTACGCAAAATTATTGAAGTTTCAAAGGAATTGTTCCAATCGTTTGTAAATGAGGCAGATAATTCGTGCCGTAAATTCATTTTTTTTGCCTTGCGAAAGATTAAAATCGTACTTTTAAAACTTTCGTCATTGTCGGCAAATGGTTCTTCGTTTAGAAAAAAATCGTTGTAATCATATTCTATACGGCGATAATCGTTGAAGTAAGTGGCTGAAAATAAACATTTTTTTCTCGTTGGCAGTTTCCATTTTGCAAAAGCGGAATATTTTATTTCGCGGTTTTTGAATCCATAACCCAAATGTCCGCCAAAGGAAAAATTTTTCAAAAAATCTTCGTTTGTTTGCACAGGCAAAGCCACGCGCAAGCCTTCTATCTGGCTCAATCTCAATATTTTATTAACATTGCCGATGTCAATTTTTCCAACTTTTGCATTGCCTGTAACACAAATATCGGCAATGTAAAGCGCGGTTTTGTAAAGCGAAGTAGATTTTAAAGCCGCTAATTTTTCAGAAATTTCTTTTTCCGTAAAATCGGTTTGCGGCAGATTTTTTACAGAGTTTTGGTCAATATCGAAAGCGGATTTAGTTGTAAGATAAAGATTTACATTGCTGCTGGCGGTATCTGCAAAAAATTTATAATCCAAATTGCAACTGATTTTTTCAGCGGATTTGTACCAGCGCATTGTCGGGGTTGAATCGTTTTTGTTTTCAAAAAACACATCAAAATCCTGTGTTATTTTCAGGTTTTCGATAAAATTCAAATTTGCCTGATGCGGCAATTCCGCCTCCATATAACACAATTCGTAAGTGTATTTATTAATCCACATTTTGCCGTTAAAAGCCAGATTTTTTTTGTTTTTAGAGCGGAAATCCACTTGATAAAATTCGGCAACAGGACTATAAATTGTATCAACTAAAAAATATTTATAAAACGAATTTCCAACAGACGAAAGCGGGCTGACAAACGATTTTCCAAATAAAAAAACAGTATTTTGATAAAAATCCACATTTTCGTTGAGCAAAACAGAAAGTTTTGAAAGCAGTAAATCGGCTGTTTTAGTATCTCTGTTTTCAGTTTTTTCGAGGATAGTTTTCGTTTTCTGAATTATTTTAAATTTTTCTTTTTCATTGAAAATCGGAATTGTCATTGTGCTGTCGCCTGCGGTTAAATCAGCATTTTTTAAGCGTTTAAATATCTTATTTTCAGCATTTTTATTAATTAAAAAAATAGATTTTTCTGCATTTTCAAAAACTGTAAAATTCGGATTGTTTGCCATATTGTTCCGTACCCGCGCCGCGCGCACTTTTTGCATCAATTCCAACGCAGGATTTTCGCCCGGACGCACAAAAACTTCAGGCAACCATCGAATATCTTCATACATAATTATTTCCGTGCCTGCACTTTCCCCGCGTTTGAGTTTCAATTCCTGCTTTTTGTATCCAAGATGCGAAAACACAACGACAGTTTGGCTGCCGTCTGTGCGCACCATAAAATATCCGTCTTCGTTGGTTTGCATTCCGTTGTAAGTTCCTTTAAAATAAACGCTTACATCTGCAAGCGGCTCGCGGTTTTCGTCCAGCACTTGCCCGACCAAAAGCGTTTCCTGCGCAAGGACAAACACAGAAAAACATAAAAAACTCAACAGAGGAAAAAGTTTTTTCATTGGCAAAAATCAAAACGCAAAGATATTATTTTATTTAATAAATTATCAAAAAAACTTTGTAAATTCAGGCTTTTTCAATACTTTTGCAAAAAATTTGTAATATAAAAATTTATAATTTAAACGATGGAAATATTCCTTATAAAAGCATTGCAACTTATTCTATCTCTCTCAATATTAGTGATTTTACACGAGTTTGGTCATTTTCTTTTTGCGCGGCTGTTTAAAACGCGGGTAGATAAATATTACGTTTTTTTCAATCCGAAATTTTCGCTTATGCGGTGGAAAAAAATTGACGGCAAGTTTCAATTTCGCTTTTTTTCAAAAAATGTTCCTGCAAATGAACGCATAAAACGCAATGCCTCAGGCAACGAAATAACAGACGAAAACGGCAAACCTGTAATGGAGCAAATTCCGTTGAATGAACTGCCCGAAGGCGATTGGCGGCGTTACCCAGAAACAACCGAATGGGGAATCGGATGGATACCGCTGGGCGGATATTGCAAAATTGCGGGAATGATTGACGAGTCGATGGACAAAACTGCGCTTGCAGCTCCTGAAAAAGAATGGGAATTTCGTTCAAAAAGCGTTTGGAAACGATTTTTGATTATTTCGGGTGGAGTTTTGGCTAATTTTTTACTCGCTTTTGCGCTTTATTCAGCTGTGCTTTTTGTTTGGGGTGATGAAGATATTCCGCCCAGAAATGCAATTTATGGTTACGATTTCCCGCAAGCAATGCTTGATGCAGGCTTCCAAAATGGCGACAAAATTCTGAAAATCAACGGACAGGATGTAGAAAGTCAAAAGGAAATTTTTGAGCATCTGCTTATTGACGGCAATCGCGATGTTGCTGTTGAGCGCAATGGCGCAACGCTCGAATTGCGTATGCCGCAGGATTTGGCACAGAAAATTCTTGAAAGCGGAAAATTTGCCTCAATGCGTTTTCCGTTTGTAATTGACAGCGTTTTGGCAAATACCCGCGCCGAGCATGCACATTTGCAAAAAGGCGATAGCATAATTGCAGTCAATGGACGGCAAATGTTTATTTTTCAAGATATTACAAATGAATTTTCTCAAAATAAAAATGCGGCAGTAATTGTTTTATTTGTCAGAGATAGCGGTTATTTGTGCAGCACAACAGTTTATCCTAACGGCGATGGAAAAATAGGCGTTGGACAAAAACCTGCATATAATTTTTTAAAAACAGAAAAAACGGAGTATAATTTGCAACAATCACTTCCTGCTGGCTTTAAATACGGAATTGAAACTCTCGTTTCTTATATAAAACAGTTAAAACTTGTTTTTTCAAAAGAAGGAGTAAAGCAGTTGGGCGGCTTTGGCTCAATCGGCAGTTTGTTTCCAAGTATGTGGAATTGGCACAGTTTTTGGGAATTGACAGCATTTTTATCTGTAATTTTGGCATTTATGAATTTTTTGCCAATTCCCGGACTTGACGGCGGTTACGCGCTTTTTCTTATTTATGAAGCAATTACAGGGCACAAACCGTCAGACAAATTTATGGAAAATTCAACAATGGTAGGGTTTGTTTTGCTTGTAATATTACTGCTTTACGCAAACGGAAACGATTTATTTAAATGGTTAAGCAGTTTATTTTAAAATTAAAATATTTTAATTTGAAATGAAAAAAATTGCCGTTATTACAATGGCTCGCAACGATGAGTTTTTTCTTAACAAATGGATTACTTATTATGGTCGGCAGTTTGGGCAGGAAAATCTTTTTGTCTATCTCGACGGCAAAGACCAGAAACCGCCCGCTGAGGCAGGAAAAGCGAATATTCAAATTGTTGAAAAACAGGGCGTAAGAGTGGTTGATGCTGAGAGGTGCCGACTTGATTTTTTATCTGCCAGAGCGGCGGAATTGTTTGCAAACGGTTATCAGTTGGTTATAGGCTGCGATGCTGATGAATTTCTGATAGTTGATAGCAATGTTGGGAAAAATTTGGCGGAATACTTATCTTCTCTTAAAATTAAAACTTCTGTTTCTGCGCTTGGAATAGATGTGGGGCAACATTTAAATAACGAATTGCCGCTTGACAAGGCAAAACCAATTTTGACCCAACGCAGTTATGCAATGATAAATTCCCGCTTTACCAAAACAAATATTATTGCAAAACCGCTTAAATGGGGACGCGGATTTCATCGCGTAAATGGACATAATTTTCATATAGACAGGAATTTATACTTGCTTCATTTGGGGAATATTGATTATCAAACGCTTATGGAAAAATTCAATTCACACGATATTATCGCAAGAGGCGAACAGGCGCATTATAAAAGAGCAAGATTTCGTGTAATTAATTCAATTTCAAACAAAAAAGCGATTGACGGAGATAAAGTTTTTGCAAAAGCGCGTATAATCCAAACTGTTTTTCGTCCGATTTATGCTTGGAACAAGCCATCAATGCTAAAAATGCGGTGGGTTGTAAAATTACCTGAACGATTTAAAAATATTGGAATATAAAATTATGAGTTATTCTAAAAAATGCATCAAATTTCGCATCAAAATAAGGGTTTCAATTTTGCGTTTTATTGGTTGGCTGCAAAGCGGCGATATTAGAAAGAAAAAGCTGCAGGGCGAAATGCTTAAAGCGAAAATGCTGACAAATTATTTTGCAAAAAAATATTTGCCTGTGGTGAAAAATGTTGAGCAAAAGGAAATTACAGTAGAAACGCCTGAAACGCTTTGGCAATTCTGGGATAATCCCGCAGGAAAAACAACGCCTGAAATTGTAAAAGCGTGTTTGGCGAGTGTTGATAAATGCAAAGAAAATTTTGAGCATAAAATATTGAATAATTCAACTATTGAACATTATACTGATTTACCCGATTTTGTGATGGATAAATTCAGAAAAGGGCAAATGGATTATGCGCATTTTTCTGATTTGTTGCGCTTGAATTTATTGAAAAATCACGGCGGAATTTGGTTGGACGCAACGGGTTATATGACCGATTTTATTCCGAAATATATTATTGACCAAGATTTTTTTGTGTTTCTAACAGGTGAATTAACGCATTTTCCGTACTCTTTTATGCAAAGTTGCTTTATTCGTTCCCAAAAAGGCAGTTTTTTGTGTGAGGCATGGTATCAAATGAGCATAGAATATTGGAAAAAAAA
>JGI20171J14444_1000130_pt1 | contig 25212 bp, 22 predicted proteins | sample TergutNc150P4_FD_14444 | JGI IMG/M metagenome (IMG submission 14444) | reverse complement strand
ATCCTGGTCATTTGGGTTCAAGTTTGGGTGTGGTGGAACTTACAGTTGCAGTGCATTATTGCTTCAATACGCCATACGACCGCATTATTTGGGACGTTGGGCATCAGGCGTATGGTCATAAAATTCTTACAGGTCGCCGCGACAATTTTCATACAAACAGACAACTCGGCGGAATTTCGGGTTTTCCTTCGCCACAGGAAAGCGAGTACGATGCTTTTGGAGTTGGGCATGCAAGCACTTCAATTTCAGCCGCTTTAGGCATGTCGGTTGCATCTTTGCTGAAAAAGGAAAAAGACCGCAATGTTGTTGCAATTATCGGTGATGGTGCAATGACAGGCGGACTTGCTTTTGAAGGATTGAACAACACTTCAATGGACAAAAATAATCTGCTCATTATTTTAAATGATAATCAAATGGCTATTGACCCAATAAAAGGCGGCATTACGCAATATTTGGTTGATATTACTACTTCCGAAACATACAATCGACTGCGCTACAAAGCCTATCGGGTATTGCAAAAAGCAGGTTTGATTAATGAAAACAAACGTAATCGCCTTATTCGTTTAACTAACAGCATTAAATCGGGACTTACAAGGCAAGGCAATAATAATATTTTTGAAGGACTGAATATAAGGTATTTCGGTACTGTTGATGGACACGATGTATTAAGTCTGGTAAAGATTTTAACGGAAATCAAAAACTTTTCAGGTCCAAAAGTTTTGCACGTTCTTACGCAAAAGGGCAAAGGTTACAAGCCTGCTGAAAAGGAAACAACTATTTGGCATGCGCCCGGAACTTTCAACGTGCAAACAGGCGAGCGTTACGAAAATGAAAATCCAAATATTCCACTATTTCAAACGGTTTTTGGCGAAACTTTGCTCGAACTTGCACAAATGAACGAAAAAATTGTTGGTGTAACTCCCGCAATGCCTTCAGGCTGCTCAATGTGCATTATGCAAAAAGTGATTCCCAATCGCGTTTTTGATGTTGGGATTGCCGAAGGGCACGCTGTTACGTTTTCGGCGGGGCTTGCAAAAGACGGGATGTTGCCTTTTTGCAATATTTATTCGTCGTTTATGCAACGCGCCTACGACAATGTTATTCACGATGTTGCCACACAAAAGTTAAATGTCGTTTTTTGTCTCGACCGTGCAGGAATTGTCGGTTCAGATGGCATAACTCATCAGGGACAGTTTGATATTGCTTATATGCGTTGTATTCCGAATTTGACTATCGCTGCACCGCGCAACGAACACGAACTCAGAAATTTAATGTACACCGCTCAGCAAGCGGATATGGGTGCGTTTGTAATTCGCTATCCACGCGGAAAAGCCACCACAGCCAATTGGCGCAACGATTTTATGAAAATTGAAATCGGGCGCGGCATCTGCTTAAAAGAAGGCAATGATATGGCAATTCTGACAATCGGCACAATGGCAAATCCTGCCGCCCGCGCAATAGAAAACATTGAGAATGAACAAAAAATATCAATTGCACACTACGATATGCGCTTTGTAAAACCGCTTGATACGGAATTATTAAATATTATTGGCAAAAAATATAAAAAAATAATAACGATAGAAGACGGAGTATTAAACGGCGGCTTTGGTAGCGCAATACTTGAATATTTTGCAGATAATCAGATAAATATACAAGTAAAACGACTTGGTATTCCCGATATTTTTGTTCAACACGGCTTACCCGAAGAACTTTACAAAATTCTTGAACTCGACACCGAAGGAATTAAAAAGGAAATTTTAGAGTTTGTTTAAATTATCAGTATCAGGCAAATAAAATCCGTGAAAAGCGTGTCTAATCTGTGTTATTTGTGTGCTAAAAATACGTTTAATCCTACAGACTATTGATTTAATATTTGAAAAGCATTAGTAGAAAAAAATATTTTTGCATATTTTTAAAAATTTTAAAGCAAAAGGATTGGCGGCAAAGTAACAACAAAACCAACGGCAAAGCCTGCAAGTGTTTGAGCGGGTGTGTGCGCTTTGAGTTCAATACGCGAAACTGCTAAAAGTAATGTTATTGCCAACATTGTGATAATCAGCCATAAAGGATTTATTCCAAACTTAAATGAAATTCCAACAACAAACGCAAAAATGCCTCCTGCGCAACAAAGATGCGCGCTGATTTTCCATTTGAAATTTATTATTAACAAAATCACTGTCGAAACCGCCGAGGCAACCGCCGCCGATACAATGAAAGGCGGCATCGTCAGATTGCGCCAAAGAAAATACGCCCAAAAAATATACGCCAGAAACGAAAACATATACGGAAATGTGCGTTGCTCGCGTATAGAAATGTTTATGTCGGTAATTTCGCCGCGCATAAGCAAAACAACAAGCGGAATAAGCGGCAAAATGCCCGTAAAAACCAGCGTTCCGCCAATGGCAATCCATTTATATTGCGCGGAAGTAAATTGAAATTCGGTAGCAAACATCAACCACGTCATTGCGTAAGCGCTCATCAGCAAGGGGTGAAAAACAATGGAAATTATTTTACAAAAAAGTTTCATTTTAAAATATATTTTAAAAAATTTTAATCTTTAAATTTTCAAATAACATTTCGTATGCAAAAATATTATTTTTTATTGAAAAAGTAAAATATTTTTTTGTATTTTATGCAAAAGTAAGCAACCGCCAACTTGGAAAAATCAAAAGTCCGTTAGACGATTTGTGATTTTATAATTGCAATTTCTAAAAACGTCATTGCTTTTATTTGTAATACGTTTTTGCCTGTTCGCCTTCGAGAATACGCATTGCAGCCATTGCCAGAGCTTCCATTTCGTCTTCGCCCGGAAACATCACAACAGACAAAACAGGCTCTATCATTTCTTTTATATATTTTACAATAAATGGATTGTGCGCAATTCCGCCTGTGAGAATAACACAATCCGCTTTGCCTTTGAGAACAGGAATCAAACTTCCTATTTCCTTTGCAATATTATACGCCATTGCTTGGGTGATAAGCATTGCCTGTTCGTTTCCTTCGCGCACGCGCCGTTCAATTTCGCGCCCATCGTTTGTTCCCAAATGAGCCACCATACCGCCCTGTCCTACAAGCATTTTTGAAATTTGCTGTTTGGTATAATCGCCGCTAAAACACATTTGTACAAGTTGTTCGCTGTCAAGTGTTCCTGCGCGTTCAGGCGAAAACGGACCAAAACCGCCAAGCGCCTGATTAACGTCAATAACGCGCCCGCAACTATGCGCAGCAACAGATATTCCACCGCCCAAATGTGCAATAATCAAATTCAGTTCTTCATAAGGAACGCCCTTTTGAGCGGCATATTTCCGTGCAATCGCTTTTTGGTTAAGCGCGTGAAAAATAGAACGTCGCGGAATTTGCCGCAGTCCGCTTATACGCGCAACTTCCTGCAATTCATCAACAACAACAGGGTCGGCAATAAAAGCGCGGCAATGCTGTATTTGATGTGCAATTTCGTTGGCGAGCATCGCCCCAAGATTACTTGCGTGTTCGCCATAACGACACGAGCGCAAGTCGTCAAGCATATCTTCATTAATTTCATAAACGCCTGATTCAATGGGATGTAAAAGTCCGCCGCGCCCAACAATAGTATCAAAATTGTCGTTGGCAATGCCATTTTCGCTCAATGTTTTTAGAATCATTGCTTTGCGAAATAAAAACTGTTCAACAACACTGTTGAAAGGCAATAATTCATCAGCAGAATGACTGATATTAGTCATAAAAGCAAGTGTGAGATTTTCATAAACGGCTATTTTTGTGGAAGTTGAGCCGGGATTAATAGTTAAAATTTTTGCCATAAATATTAAATTTAAACGTAGTGCAAAGTTAATTTTTTTTTTTGAAATATAAAAGAATATTTATGAAAAATTTGATAAAAGCCACTGTTTTTTGTGTTAAATCTTTAAACTTTAAAATAAAAATATTATTTTTGCAAAATATTTTTTAAATAATAATTTAAATAAAATAAAAGATATTTATGGAAGACCTTAAAACATATCTTGGCAAAGCAGAAGAAAGTATGGAAGGCACGGCATTGTTTTTAGACGATGTTTTGGCACGAATTCGTGCAGGAAAGTCAAATGTGCGTATTCTTGATGGCATAAAAGTGAATTATTACGGCTCGCCAACTCCGCTTGCCAACGTGGCAACGATTACTACTCCCGATGCAAAAACTATCGCCATTCAACCTTGGGAAAGGAATATGATTTCTGAAATAGAAAAGGCGATAATGGCTTCCGACGTGGGAATTACGCCCGTAAATAATGGCGAATTGATACGTTTGGGCATTCCTCCGATGACCGAAGAACGCCGCAAACAACTTGTTAAGCAAGTGCGTTCCGAAGGCGAAGAGGCAAAAATTGCTGTACGCAACGTTCGCCGCGATACAATTGAACGCCTGAAAAAACTTGTAAAAGAAGGACTTTCCGAAGACCTCGAAAAAGACGCAGAGGCAGATATTCAGAAAATTCACGACAAATTCATCAAAAAAATTGAAGATATGCTTGCCGCAAAAGAAAAGGAAATTATGACTGTTTGACAAAAAAAACTGTTTTCCTTTTTGTAAAAAAACTTTTGGGAATGCGAAAAAAACCGTACTTTTGCATTCCCAAAAAATTTCTCTGCCCTTGTAGTTCAATGGATAGAACGAAAGTTTCCTAAACTTTAAATTCGAGTTCGATTCTCGGCAGGGGTACAACGCTAAATAACAGTGTTATAGTGCATTTTAAGCCCTCAAATGATATATATGAGGGTTTTTATTTTTTGCACTTTCAGCACTTTTTGAGTACTTTTGCAGGCAAAACTTCTATAATAATTCTATAAAAAAAATCTATAATTATGGCAACATTTAAATATATTATTTCGCCTTACAAAAAAAGTGATGGTACTCGCAATGTAACTATTTGCGTTTTCCACAACGACAAAAAACGTTACCCAACTACAAATTTTTATTTGAGTTCGGCAGATTTAACTAAATCGCTGAAAATCAGAAATCAAATGTACATTGACCTGTTAGATGATATTTTGCGTAAGTGTCGAAACAGATGCAATGAATACGCTGCTGTATTGGGCAGTATGGATATAGATAAAGTGGTTTCGCTTGTAGCCGATATTATTTCAGGCAAAGAGCAAAATCAAAATGCGTTTGATTTGGATTTTATAAAATATGGACGTGAGGTCATAATGCAACTCAAAAAAGCAGGTAAAACAGGCAACGCAAGGACATACGAAGTCGCGCTGAACAATCTTGTAAAATTCATTGGGCGTGAAACTTTGAGTATCAGTGAAATAACATCAAGTTTTATTCAAAAATGGATTGATTGGATTAAATCAACATCAGCAGGCGGACGCAAAGAATCACTTTATCCTTCCAATATTAGAGCATTGCACAATAGAGCGAAAAATGAGTTTAACGAAGAAGATATAGGTTTAATTCGTATTCCTTTGTCGCCATTTAAAAAGGTAAAACTCCCATCTTTGCCAGAAAAGAGAGAAAGGGCTTTGGCTGTAGAACAAATTCGACAGATTTTTTATTTGCCCGATAAAACGCAATATCAAACAGGTACTAACCGTTATAATTTCGCTCGCGATATGTTTATGTTGTCGTTTCTTTTGGTGGGAATAAACGAGGTGGATTTATTTAATTGCACTGATATTGCCAATGGACGCATTACTTACAGGCGTACAAAAGTAAAAAACCGCCGCGCCGATAAAGGTAAAATTTCAATAAAAATAGAGCCTGAAGCCAAAGCATTAATTGAAAAATACCGTGATAAAACAGGCAAACGTGTATTTTGTTTTTATCAAATGTATAAAAATGAAAATACTTTTACAGGAGCAATTAACGGAAATAGTATAAATAAATCAGGTTTAAAGCGCATAGGGCAGAAATTGGGCATTGAAGATTTGGAATTTTATGCCGCGCGGCACTCGTGGGCAACAATAGCACGAAACGATTGTAAGATAGATAAATACACTATTCACGAAGCATTAAACCACGTTGATAATCTGAAAATCACAGATGACTACATAAAAAAAGATTGGTCTATTATTGATAGTGCAAACAGAACTGTCATAGATTACGTTTTAAATCAATAGTGTAGTGGCTCACAGCACCGTCATTTCCACTATCCCGCCTGTCTGCGTTTTTATCTTTTTAGGCAGTTCCATTTGATAGTCTATATACAATCCTATCATTGTCGCCATTATTCTGTCGTCGTGCCTGCCTGCTATTGCTCCCCAGCCGCCGTCTTTTTTGCATTCGTAGGTAAGAGCCTCATCAACTGTGCCTTTGTCGCGTTCTGTGTAACCGCCTTTCTCTAATAACTCCTGATAGTTGGTTACTATTGCAGGTTTTGTGTTTTTGTTGGTGTTGAAACCATAATGTACGCTTGTTGTGCCTTTTATTTTGTCGGTAAATTTCCTTCGGTACAAATTATCATAATAATCTTTTATCACAGAAAATATATATTCGTTAAAATCCACATTATTATTTTGGCTGTCGTATGTATTGCTTTCTATCACCAAAAGCGCGTCATTATAATATTTCGCCATCTGCGCGGCTATCCATATCGTAACGTACATATTTTTGTGTCCGTAGAAAATAGCCACTATTTGCGTACCTTCGCCATACATTCGCCAATAGCGGTCAAGCACTTTTATCACTCCAAAGTCCGCGCCTTCTGATTGTCCTTTTTGAGGGTCGAATGTAACAATATACCTGTCTGATATTTTTTGTGTTGTGTCGGGCTGTTCCCATATCTGTATTTTATTCAAAAGGCGTTTGCGTTTTGTTTCCTCATCGCCCTTTTGGGCAATTTCAGCAAGTTCCAAGTTTGGAATAAAACGTATATTTTGTAAAACCTCTTTTCGCCTTTTGGTATCTACAAATGCTATTTCAGGCGCACAGTTGCTTGTAAATTCGCCAACCTCAACAGGCGCACAGCAATTTTCATAAAGTTTGCGTACCAACTCGTGCTTAAATGCAGGCACGCCCGAATTTTGAAACGCTTCTATATCGTCGCTCGGATTTTCCTGCCGCATCATCTCCACGCTCGGAGCGGTTGCCGATTCCAACCTGTACCAGTTCAAATTTTCTAATGTGCATCTTTTATTGTTTTTCCATAAATTAAGTTCGTACTCGTTCAATGTACTTATAAAATCGCTTACCGTACCTTTCTTTTTCTTGCCGTTGTGCTGATAAAAATGCCCGTCAAATAAAATTTCTTTTGTTTCTGAATTATACCACGCCGAAAAGTGCGGGTAAAATGCCGTTTTACCGTCTTTTGCTAATTGCCATTGGTCGTAAAAAAATCCGCCTATGCCGTTCGCCGTGCTCTCGCGGAAAAACATCGCGTGTTTAACGTGGGAATATGAACCTATTAATGTTCCTTCTATCTTTTTAGGATTGTTGATTTCTGTTTCTGGATAAAATGCTTCTTCCGACAAATGTACCATTTTTAAGTTTTGCGAACGCACATTTTCAGGCTCGCTTGCAAGTCCTATCGTTATACGCGCACCCCGCTCTGGTACATTTTGAATATTCTGCGTATTGCCAAATCCGCGCATTGTCATTTTTACTCCTTTTATAGCAGGCATCATCCGTATAGAATCTTCGTACATTGTCCGCACGCTTATTGCAGCATCGCGCACGTGAGCGCATATAACAGAGTTCCACCGCTCCTCGTGAATTATCTGTATATATTGCATAAGCATCTGTATATAAGTAGAAAAACCCTGTTGCCGCGCTTTGAGTATCTGCATCAGTATTTCGTCGCCATTCTCAAACTTTTCCCATACCACCTGATGCAAATCTCTCTGACATAGATTTAGAACAAACCGTTTTATATCTGCCGTGTCTTTGGTAATAATATGCTGGCAGGTAGCCGCAAAAAATTCATAATCATATTTGTAACGTTCCTCGCACACTCTCAACCAAAACCAATCAGCCTCATCTTTGCTCGGTTTCTTTATTCCCAAAGATTTCAATGTTTCTTCTATAGAGCCGTATTTACGCAAAAGGCGAACACTCTTTATGTCCGCCATCTTTTTAGGAAAATGAAACTCGTATGGTTTCTTTTCCTTTACCTGCAAAACAAACCGCTCGCCGCAACTGCCAAGACCACTTATTGGATTATAATCTTTTTTTTTTCAGCGTTGCGCCGCGCATTCTCCCGTATAATTTGTTCTGCCGTCATATTTTCTATATTAAAATTCTATCTTCTGCCTTCCAACTTCTATTTTCTAAAATATAATATTTTTTATAAATAATAATATGAAATGTAGTATTTTTTAAAAAATTAAAATTCATATATTAAAATTATTATAAAAATTTTGTAGTATTTTTGTATTTCTTAAATTACTTCAATTTTATATATTTTTTAACCATTCATAAACTTCCTAAATCCCCAAATGAATGCCCATATTGTTAGCAATATCCAAAAACCAATGATTTGTATTTTCTGCCACCAATTCAGCCCTGTTTTCTCTGTGTTTTTAACTTCCTGCTTCAAAATACTTTCTTCCTGCACCACAGAACGCAGGCTATCGTTTTCTCTGGCATAGTCCAGCAGCATCTCGTGTTCGTGTTTGCTATTGGCAAGCAATGTGAGGTATTTATCTTCAATGTTGCTCGTTTGGCTAACTGTGCTGCTTTCTTTACCTGTTTTGGCATTTTCATTTCGTATTTCCGTTTCCGATTTGATATTACCGTTTTCGTAATAATGTTTTTCCGTAAGCAAAATCAAACTGTTTTCTAACAGCGATTTGTTTCGCGTTTCACTGCTTTCAAACTTTGCCTGCCATAGCCTCGCCGCTACGCTGACGCTGTCTTTTTGTGTTACAGCATTAAGATATTGAGCGTGTTCGCTTTGGATTGTTCTATCCAAAATATCTATTTGCTCGCTCTGCAAATTGATTTGCGACTGCAACGTTCTCTTTGTCGGCGTGCAACTTACGATAATAAAAATTAAAACAACAATAATTATTGCTATTAAAAGGCAACCAATCCCGACAGGGTTATTTCTCGTTTTCATATCAATTAAATTTTTTTTAAAATTACACATAAAAAAATCGGTAAAATCCTTTTTTTTATTGGATTTTACCGATATAAAAATCTTTGTGTGGAAATAATTATTGTTTTTCTTTTCTGCCAAACTTTAAAAATGCCTGAATTATTGTAATAATTCCAACACATCCAAAAATAGTTCCTGCTAATTCTTTATTAAAATAAATAAACACGCCACTTATCAATAACAGTACTATTGATAAAACAAAGGCAAGCCAAAGTGATGTGGTTGTAATTGTAATTTCTTTGTGTGCCAACTTCATTCTGTTTGCATTAAATTCAAGTCGAGCATCCTGTTCTTTTTCTGTTCTGTTCATAATCCATTGAATTATTGCAGGATTTATTTCTTTTAATTTTTGCAATTCATCTGCCGATGGCAACAAATTGTCGTCAACTATGGTTTGCTGTTCTATTGCACCTGAATCCCGATTGGCTATAACACGCATGTTGCGTTGCTGTTTTGACATAAAATTTAATTTGTTTCTGCGGCAATATGCGTTGCTGCTTTAAAATCTGATAAAAAATGACGCACATCTTGATTAATGTTTTTTTTGTCAGCATCCAAACCTATATACTGAGGGTTATAAATATTTGGCAAAACATCTTTCCTGCACTGAGAATAAGAATTTGCAAACACGCCAAACATATTTTCAATGATTTTGTCCATTTTATTTATTTATTTATTTTTAACACTGCAAAATTACTAAAATATTCTAAAATACAACAAACATTAGTAAAATTATTTTGATAATTTAACTTTTTTAGGTAAAATCCAATATTTCAAAGAACTTTTTTTAAGGTGTCAATTTCGACACCTTTTTGCTCCCTGCGCCTCAACCAAGAGATGCAGGGTTGATTGTCGCGTGTTTCACAACGCACTAAAATCTGAAAAAATTTAAACATTTTAATCTATATTATTATGAAAAATCTTAACTAATTTTGTTCTTATTTAAGTTTTTGGGCATAAACCTTAACTTAATTAAATTGCTTGTTGAATTTTACCAAATCGTTCATTCGGTTGTTCCAACCTTTAAAAAAAACCTGTAACTTCGGATTTTTCTTAACAATATCATTAAGATATTGATAACGCGCCTTGTACAAATCCTGCAAAAAGGCTTCTTTGTCTTTTATTATCCTGTTATTGAGCATATTTAGCGTAACATAATCCACAATGCCGTTCTCTTTTAATCCGAGCAAGCGTTGCGGTATTTTTATCCCCCAAGCCCCGCTGCCCCAAACCCAATCGACCAAAGTATTAGCAACCGCCTGTGAAGTGATTTTATCTGCAAACCATCTGTTCCAATAATTTGACTTCAAAATTTTAATTGCGTCCGCATCTGTGATTAATTTCAAATCATTTACATCAATGCGTCCATCGCCATTTTTGTCGTAGCCCTGCGCTTTCCAAACGGCGATTGTAACGCCTTTATTAGTTGCGCCGCCCGGGTCATTGGGATTATTTACAAATCCGCCTTCCCATTTCAAAATGAACTTCGCCAAAATATTTACATCTGTCATATATTACTTACTTTTTTTATTTATTTTCGTTCTTTTCCCCTTTCGCCCCTTTTCCTTTTCGTGCCTTTGCTTGCGTCCGCTGTTTTGTTCTTTTTGCTAAAATCAATACCTACCTGCAAGTCGCCTTTCTTTATAAAGATTTTTTCCGCAGTCGATTTTATTGTAAAAATAATGCCTTGCGCTATTGCCCAAGTTACTATCATTTTTACAAAATCAAGTTCTATAAAAGTTAGCCCATCAACTATCAATATGTAAAGCACAAATGTTGCAGGAAGTGCAGTTGCAAGCCACGAACGCGCTGCATATTTTGATGCAGAAAATTCGCCGCCAAGTTTTTTGAACCTCCACAACCCCAAAAAATAAGGTATGTATGTTATAGCCAAAAAAACCAATAAGCAACATATAATTGCCACAATATTAACATTTTCCATCTTTTTTTCTATCTATTTAATGTATCTATTTAATAATTAATAATTTAAAGATTAAGCGTAACAGGAATGCAATATATTATCACTACATTACAACTTACAGCGTCATTTCATCCGCCGTTTTACAGAACCTTGCCGCATACACGTCTCAGCCCCAACCTGAACACTATTCTTTTTATATTTCTTCTTCCTCTATTGGCAGATTTTCCCCTAATGGCACTTCTATAAAGTCATCTACCGTTTGGCTTTGAGCAGGATAAACCTCCTCGCCAAGTACTTCGCCTGTGCTTTTCAAGGCAATCACTTTACCCTCGTCAGCCTTTATCTTTGTCAATAAAATTTCCGTTGTCATATTTTCTTTCTTTTTTAAATTTCAAAATTCCTTTTCTTACTCCCCTTCCCTGAGGGAAGGGGCTGGGGGTTAGGCTTCTATTTCACCACCACTGTATAATTCTTATCTGTTATAATAAGTATTTCCTCTGCTGTCAGTTTATTGTTATTTGCCGCCGAAATGTAAATAGTCCGTGCTGTTGGAACTTCCGCTGCCCTGTTGAAAACATCAAGTATTTTATTTTTGAACATATCGCCGAAAATCCAAAAACCTGTCGGCAATTCAAAATTATGCGGTACTATCAACTCGCGCAAGTTCGGGCAATTATAACCAACGTGTACAGCAGCAATTGCGCTGCCGCTCGGGTAATTCCAGTTAAGTAACGTTGAAGGTATTGTCAATTTCCTTAATGAATTCAAATTAGTTATCGCCGCCCCAGCGGCAGCATTGGTAGTTCCTAATGTTACAACTCCTTCATTAAGATATACTTCCTGTATTAACGGATTGTCTTTTATTTGTGATATTATTGAAGTTGCAGTACCGGGAACATTGACGCTCGTCAAACTCCCTGTTACTATCACTGTGCCATACACCGTTGTCTTCGTTACTGTCGTACTTACGCTGTTAATCACGTCCGCCGTTGCATTTGCCGAATCCTGTATCAAAATAGAATAAATTCCCTCGCCCGCGTTCAGCGTTAATGTTGTGGCATTTTCAGATGTGATTGCCCCCTGATATACCACTGTGCCGTCTGTTTTTGTTATTATGCAGTTTTTACCCACTGCAAAAGTTAAATTTATCGCATTGCCAGATGTAGATGTTACTGTGCAAATAATTTGCAGCGCATTTATATATTTGCCAGCCAATTGTTCAAAGTCCTGCAATTCTGCAAGCGTACTCTGTATTTGTGCTATCAGTCCCCCTGCCCCTGTAATATTAACAGTATTCGCCTGAATTTGCGCTTGCAGTTCAGTAAGGGTATTTTGTGCTTGCGCTATAAGCGTCTGCCCCATACTTACTATCCCCAATGCGCCGTCAATATTATTGGCATTGGTCTGTATCTGTTCTTGATGTTCAGAAAGCGTATTTTGCACCTGTTCTATCAGAGTGCGTGCGCTGTTAATATTATTGGTATTGGTCTGTATCTGTGCAGAAGCGCGGTTGTTAAACACTTGCTGTGTTGCCGTACTTTCTTCTATCTCCGTGCTGTTGATAAAACCGTTAGGCTTGGTTATCTTTACATTTATATCATCAGGACTTACGCCGCTTGCCCCGCCGCCGCTGCCTGAACTAAAAGACCCGATAAAAGCATTCAAAGCAATGCAAGCATCGGTAGCGTTGTCATATCCTGCGCCCTCTACCTCCAATTCATCAAGTTTGATAACAGTCAATCCGTCGCTGTCTTTGAAAATGTCTTTTATTACCACAGCCGTACCGTCTCTGGTTGGATGAGCCTTTTTTGTCGCCGCAAAAACAGTTTCCTGCCCTTTTTTGCTATCAACTATCTTAAAACTCCTGTCGTCTATTTTTTCTACATTTCTCATATTTCTTATTTTTTTATAAAAAACTTCTATCTTCTATCTTCTAAAAAAAGAGGGTGGAGCACGCTTCTGTAGTGATGGTTCTATCAATTCTGTAGCAATGGTTCTATTGCTTCTGTAGCGCTCTCCCCCCTTATGTTATCTTACATAAATATTTTCAGCCCTGAATGCAGGCACAGTAGGAAGTCCGCCCAAACTTGGCGGATACCACCCATTGTGAAATGCAAAAATTCGCACATAGTTACTTACTACTTTATTGCCCTTTGTCAAAGCAACGAAAAGCGAATAATAACGAGTTGCCTGTATGCTGCCTTCAACAGCAAAAGGGAATTTACCTCTTACCGTAGGTCCTCTGTTGCTGCCAATATAAAAATATCCATTATTATCCACAAAACCATATTGGTCAACTTTTACTATCTTAATAAATTCCTTTTCAATAAGCGAATTATCTACAAAAACTCCGCCGTATGTGTCCCTGCCTAATTTAAACTGCCAAACGCCGTTAATCAGGTTCATATCAAATTCAAAGCGTGCTGTAGCAGCCAACTCTCTATTGAGAAAGTAATTTGGTATGTTCGGCGATATGTTTCCATTATGAATAAAGAATCTTCCTATTGTTCCTCTCTGCTTCTTGAATACGCAAAGTTTTATCCCTGTCATATCCGCTACTGTCGGATTACCTATAACGGTTATAATGCCTCTGCGCTTGCGTATCTGAAATGAGGGGGCGGGCGGTTCGCCATTAATTTGTTTCCACGCGCCCCAATTACTGCCTGCCTCGCCTGAACGCATAAAAACGCCGTAAAGATTGTTGCCCCCGATATAAGAAAATGCAACTTGTACAATATTATCATTGTTATCCCCGCGCATAACAAGCAGTGCAAAATGATTGTTGCATATTATAGGATGTTCAGCAGGTAAATTAACAGGATAAACATTAGGCTCGCCGCAGGTATCTAATTCTTCTAATGAGTGTATTACTGCTCCGCCGAATGATGTTGAATTTCCGCCGCCGCTACCGCCTGTTTCACTGCCGCTGCCTACATAATTCCATTGCTTTGCTTCATTGTCCCAGTAAGCAAATTTCTTTGCTTTGACAACAAATGCAAACCACCCGCGCTCGCCCCCTTCTGGATATTTCGCATAAAGTTCCGAAAGTGCATCGACAGGAGGTTTCAAATACCGTAATACAGGTATCGACAGCAAGTCAAAATTATAATTGTTATTATTTCTCTCTATTAACGCCATAATCTTAAATCATTAAATTTTTACCCTTTCCCTTACTCCCCTTCCCTTTGGGAAGGGGCAGGGGGTTAGGTGTCGCCCCTCATCTGCTTTGCCCTTTCTTCTAATGCCTTCGCCGTATCGTGCTTTTCAAAGGAAGTAAGTACCTGCGCTGCATTCATATAAGCAAGAGGAACACAAAGTTTGTGGTCAATATCTACCCGCCCCGCTATCTCTGTAAGTGCCGTAACGTTTGGTATATACAACGCCTGCTCTATTGCAAAACTCTCTCCGCTGTTGGCAGCCTCTTTTGGAACACTGTAATAATACAACGCTTTCCGCACTCCCAACTCCCCCTCTCCTTCGGAGAGGGGGTTAGGGGGTGAGGTGTTTCGCAATACGCATACAGGGCGTTGCGGAGTTCCGCGTGTATATTCATTGGCTTGGCGGGCGTTGATATAAGGCGTTTCTTCGTATGCATCGTTGCACGCCACATTCCAACAAGCCATTTTAAACGATGATAAAAGCAGAAAGTCCAAAGGCAACAGGATATAACCTGTGCCTTCGGGTTTATTCTCTACTCTGGGCAAATGGGCAAAAGATTTTAATTCAAACCAACTGTGAGGAAATACCGCTACCGCACGCCGCCACGCCGCAGGATATAACCGCTCTGCATACAACGCAACTTTGGTCATATCAGAGCCAATCATAATAGCGTCCATAACGCTGATGTCCGCCTCGTTAAGTATAGTAACAACTTGCTGTATATATTCCTCTTTGGTCATTTTAAATTAATAATTAGTCGATTTTGAGGTTTGGAAAACTTACGCCAACCTCTGCTGCTTTGGCAAAAACCTTTTCTACACTGCCAAGCGCCTGAAAAGGTATATTGTAAGGCTCGCCTGTCAATACCGCTTTTGCTTCTTTAAAAGTAACAACTTCTGCAAATACCTTTGTACCGCCGCCTTGCAAGTTGTCTCCTTGCGGGTTGGGAGATAAAGCAGGGTTTGAATCGCCGTTTTGCAAGTTTTGGCTATCGCTATGATTGTCATCCTCTGCCGTTTTTTCTTTTTTAAGCAGAGTGATAGGCTGTATAAGCAATGTAGAGCCTTTTTTGTTGAAATACTTTGACTTTTCAATTGCGCTCATAATATCGGTATCTGTGGTTTCAAAAAGCAAAATGCCGTTTTTGTTTTTACTCTCAAAAACAACAGTCTTCGATTTGCCGTTCACGCTAAAATTTATCGCTTTCTTAACAGAATGTGCATTTTTTATCTGATATATCTTTTTCATTTTATAAAATTATTTAATTCTTATTTTTTCTTCCCCTTCCCCTATTCCCTCTATCACCCCTCTCCTTTAGAGAGGGGTTGGGGGTGAGGTGTATTGGAAAGGGGCTGGAGTGAGGCTAAAAAATAACTCTGCAATGTGCCTCGTTATTTGCTAAAATAAAGCAGTTTTCTTCCACTATTGACTGACCTTTTATGTCGGCTTTTGCTAATTTAATTCCGTCAATATCCACAGTCATAAGTCCGTAACTTTCTTCCCAACCATAACGATGGTCAAGCAGCAGACCGCAGTTGCTCATTCCCATATCGTCAAGCGATGGGTCGTCAGCAAACAGAATTTTCTTACCGCCAAAAAAGTTAATTGCCGTAAAGTTAATATTCAACTCTTTGTCGCGGTAAGTTTCTCCAAGCATTGTAGGATTGTTGAAAATAACCTTTTGAAATTCTGCGCTCAATATGCTGCCCATTGAAAAATATTTTACATTGCTGCTTCTGTTGCCTGTAAATACATATTTGCCAAATTCAATAATAGCATCAATATCAATAGTTCCGTTAAAGTCAAATTCTCTACCCGCCTGCGTCCAAACGCCCTCTTTGTAAAAAATCAACTCTTCGTTGTTATCGTTGTATTGTGTCGCTACCAAATCCTGACCCTGTGTTCCAAGCCAGAAATCTGGCATAGAAGTACGCAATTTCTCGTTCATAGCCAACTCAAAGCGGTCTTTATCTTTCCACAAAACCTCTTTGGTCGCTTTGTTAAACCAGCCTGAAACGCCAAATTCAATAATGTTCTTCTGTACATAAAATTCTTTGTCTGTCGGATATACATTGAACGGTTTCGTTCTTATTTGTGTTTCCGTTCCAGTACGCAGTCCGCGCAATGCGCGTGTCCCCGCTGCAACTCCGCCCGCACCGATAGGAATAGTACGTATCCCGCCTACTATCTGTCCGTTGCGGAATTTCAATACAGGCATTGAACCGTCAAAACTTACAACAGTACCCGACAAGCAGTGTCCATCGTCAGTTGCACCGTCCGATTTATAACCGCTGACATCAGGAAAAATAATGTTCTGATTGATAGATATAGCCTTGTTGTCAATGCCGAAATCAACCTTTACAAGTTCTGTCTGCTCGGTTGGCGCATTTGCAACTGTCAATTTAATATCTGGCGTAGTAACGCTATAAACGGCTATTTTATGGTCGTTTGTACGTTTTTTAATTTTAAAATTCTTTGCCAAAAGAGACATTGTAGTATAGTCGTATGGGGCAATTTTTATTACATCTTCATGTACCTTTCGAGTAACCAAATTAGGTGAGGCATTTACAGCCTCTTCCAAAGTCTGATAGTCTTCCCCTAATGCGCCGCCGCCGTCAAGGTCGGCATTTTCATCTACAGGTTGGCTTGTCGCCGTTGCAGCAGCAGGGGCTGCATCAGCCATCATAACATCTGCCCCTGCAATACCAAATACTGCGCAGAGCAGCAAAATTACGAACATCATAAGTCCGCTTCCTTTAATCTTATTCCAAAAATTTTTCATCTTATTTATTATTTTTAATATTTATAAAAATTATATTCTATCTTCAATCTTCCACCTTCTACTTGACCACTTCCAAGTCGTCTATCAAAGGTTTGTAGGTTTGGTTATTTATTTCAGGCGGTTGCCGTTTGCTGCGGGCAACGCTTGCTGTCCCATTGACATCAGGCATTGCCGTCTTTTCTACTTTCTTGCCTTTCATTTCGTCAATGGCATCGTTGCGCCCTGCAAGTTTTGCAGCGTCCTGTGCTGCATCGTAATTCTTTGCCTTGCGCAAACTGTCCCACACGCCATCGTCTGCCGCCATATTCTCTGCCAATTCTACCAAATCGAAAAAAGCGTCGTTGATTTCCTTTGCCTCGTCTTCGGTAATATTGTTTTTCTCTACATACTGTTTAAAGCGGTCGTTGTATGCAGAGTAATTGTCCCGAGTTTTCTTAATACGCTCGTCAGCCGCAGCCGCGCCCGCTTTGAATTTTGCCAAACTGTCATCGTCCCCTTCTGTCAAAAGGTCTTTGAAAAGTTTCCCGCCCGCTTCGTAGGGGTCTGCACCATTGCCTATCTCCACTACAAATTCTCTAAAAAGCGGATAGTCTTCTACCGACTTTACAAAATTGCCTACTACGCCCTCCAATTCGGCATAACTGCTTTTAAGTTTGTCGTGCTCGCCTGTTATCCTGTCGCGCTCGCCTGCCTCATAGTCAAACATCGTGTCGTCATCAGGTTCGTCCGTTATATCTGGGTTTGCTGCCCTGTAACGTTCCAAAGCCGCTGCACGCCCTTTTTTGGGCTTTATTTCTTCTGTCATTTCTGCCATATTTATTCTAATTATTTAAAAATTATATTTATTTTAAAAATGCAAAGAAAATACTTTTAAAATACTTTTTTTGCCCACGATAAAAAAACTTTCCGCTGCCTTTTGCCCACGATAAAAAAAACTTTTATTTTTGCGCTTCCTTTAATGTTTTTTTATGAAAAATACATTTGAAATTGAAAATTATATATACGACCTTTGGGCTAAAAAAAATCTCTCATTTGCGCAAATAGCACAGATGGAAATTCCTAACTTTCTGTCTCTGAAAAGAGTACGAAATATTTGTTACGCGCCAAGAGAGAAAGCAAAAAGTAAAACAGAGTTCGGAGTGCGTATGATTTTCCGCCTAAAATATCTTGATAATAAAAACATTAATAAAAGTATCAAATTCGCGTACAAAAATCAACCACCTACAAAAATATCCGAAAGTTCTGTGCGCCGAATTATCAGAAAAAAAACCAAAGTAATGCAAACAAAAAAATCTAACTCCCAACTCCCAACTCCCAACTCCCAACAAATATGATTATCGCAATTGATTTCGACGGTACAATAGTACAAAGCAATTTTCCCAGCATTGGTGCGCTCATACCAAACGCAAAAGAAAGTATAAACAAACTTTTTCAGGACGGGCATTATATTATTATTTGGACGTGCCGCCAAAACGAACAACTGCTCGATATGTTCAATTTCCTTGTAGCCGAAAATATTCTTTTCCACCGCTGCAACGACAATTCCCCCGAACAAACAGCAAAATATGGTACTAACTCCCGCAAAGTATATGCCCACGCATATATTGACGACCTTGCCATCGGTTGCCCAAAAACTTCCGACAACCTGCCCGATTGGCTTGAAATATACCAACAAATCACCGCCGCCGAAACCAACTACCAAAATAAAATGGCTGAAATACAAACTTTTAACCCAAAAAACCTTATTAACCTTTCGTGCCTTCGCCCTTTAACCATTAACCATTAATATGCAATTCCTAATTATCATAATCTTCCTTCTCGTTTTTGCTTTTTTCGGCAATTCGCTCGGTTACGATTCTGTGTTTCCGTTATACAAACACCTCACATTCAATTTTCAGCACGCAAATCTTATGCACCTGCTTATTAATTCTGTGGCATTCCTCTCTGTGTTTCGGCTGTTGCGCCCTTACCTGCGCCCCTGTTTATTTGTTTTCGGCTCGCTGTTTATTACCGTTGCAGCCTCTTTTCTTCCCTTTTGCTACTACGACCGCCCTGTCGTTGGCGCATCAGGTATGATTTACGCTATGCTCGGTATGTGGCTCGCCCTTATTGCAACAAAAAAAATAAGGTACAAAAACTATAAGTTCCTGTACCTTTTTGCATTATCGCTTGTAATATGTTCTGCTGTTGGTTTCTACCGCGCCAATTCCGCTGTAACTCTCCACTTCTGCTGCCTGCTCTGCGGCTTTATCCTCTGCCGCCTATCACTGTATTAGATCCACCTTTTACCTTTCGTCCCTTCGCCCTTTCGTGCCTCTATTTATTTCATTAAGTATTCTGTTGTATTCATTATGCGCATTTTTTAGTAGAATATCCAAATGCTCTTTATCTTCACTTTTTACTGCTTTTGTTAATGTAGATAACGCGCCTGTTGATTTAAAACGTAAAAAATCTTCGTATGCTTTTGCATTTTCTTTTAATTTTTCATATTTCGCCCGCTGAAAAATATTCAAATTCTCTTTGCCTTTTTTATCTAACTTTTTCCACTCTTGCGCATCGCTCGCTATGCGGTTAAATTTTGTTATATTGCCGTCGCTGTCTGCACCAATATATTTTGACACAATCTCTTTCATTTCCTTTTCCGCTCGGCTTTGGCTATCGTAAGCAAGTTTAACGCGCTTTGCGTAATCTGTAATGCTCTCTCCCTCACGCAGTTTCTTTGTAGTTGCAATGCGTACGCTCTGCGGAACATTAGTAAAATATTGCCACGCCATAGCAGCGCCGCCTTTTTCTATTATGCCTCTCTCTATTCCTTCATATACATTTAAAACAGTTTTTGTATTTAATCCCAAACCGAATTTCAAACTGTACTGCATAGCGGCATACGCCATTTCTTCATCAAAGCCATCTTTTGTGGCTTTCTTTAACTCGCTAACAGCACGGCTTATTTCGCTATCCATCAAACTTTGTGGTGCATATCCATCAAATGCCGAAACTAACAAATTTCCACCCAATACATTATTCAAAGGAGAATGCCATGCGGCATTGAGCAACTGTCTTTCTTTTTCGTCGTCATCATCGTAGCCGCCCGAAATTAACGAACTCAATACCATATCAAACATTTCAAACGCCACATTGGCAATAAATCCACTGTAAATAAGTTTCAATACAGCCTTACCGTTAGCATTCAATACTTCTTTCTGCGCGGCTTTCTTTGCCTCTGCCTCGCTCATTCCTTTTGTTGTGTTTTCTGCGGTAAGAGTTAATATTTGCCTGCCCGCCCGCTTCAATTGTAATGCCCCCTCTGTTACATTGCGCCCAAAGCCAAAATTGGCATTCATAAAAGCGGACATACTTACTGCCCACCACGTTTTGCTTTTTTGTAATTCCGATAAATAAGCAGGATTCGCGCTTTGTGATACTTTGTTGCTATAATTTGCCGCATCAAACAATGCGCGTTCCCGAGCCGCCTGTTCGCTCATTCCTATGCCCAAATTCTTTTCATATTCATATTCGTAAATAGCGCGGCTGCCGCAAGCGAAAAACCATCCATCCATCCATTTGTTTGGCAACATTCCTTTGGTAGTAAGCCACTGACTACCCTTATCTATCGCCCTGCCTGCCTTTCCAAAGGCGCGGGTTTCTTTGCCTGTTTTCTCAATAATCTTATTATCAATTCTTGCACCAAAACCTCTTTTGCCCGCTGCCTGCAAACTGTCTTCCCATTCTTCTGTTAAAAGTTTTTCGTTTCCAAATACGCCCTGACCTAAACGTTCTGCGTATGTAGGCAAATTGTTTTTTGCCCAAGTAATGCTGTCTTTGAATTTTATGGGATTTAAAAGGTTATTTATAAGTTTTTCGTAGTATTTCGCATTTACAGCATAAAACGGATATGATAATACTGCCGCACCCTGTTTGAATGCTGTGTTTATCCGCCCTGCTATCGCCGCGCCCTGCAATTTTCTCACAGTATTGATAAATGTTTGTTCTGCATCTGTAGGTTCTTTCTGATTTGCATCTACGGCAATCCGCGCTGCGCTCTCAAAAGCCTCAAAACTGCCCGCGCTGTTAGCCTCCATTCTATTGCGGAATTCACGGTTTTTCAGCAAAGCGTTCAAGTCTTTACGCAATTTGGCATAGGCGTTCCAACTTTCCATATCTCTGCCGTGTTCCATTAATATATCAATGAAATTCGCATCAAGTTTGATATGTTTTGTCGTTTTCACTCGGTTAATTATTGCCCCTGTCATAGTACTTGGCAATGCAGGACTTATATCATCTATGTCCGCTTTAGGAGTAAGGTCTTTGTCCGCATATTTTAGCGGAAAATAATGGGCAACCTTTCCCATACTCGTACCAAAAACATCAATATGCGTCTTGTTGTATTTCTCGCGAGTGTCTGTTAAAAACTCGTCCTGTATCCAACGCCCAAACCGTATGTATTTTTCCCCTAATGTTTTTTCAATACTGTCAATGTCTTCTTGAGTAATTCCCATTCCATTAACAAATCTTTCCTTTTCCGCATCATATCTTCCTTCTAATTTTTCCCTTCCGTCTGCGTGTTGCCACGTCAGCCAAACATACATCAACTCGCCTTTTGTCATTGGTATGGTTTCAGTATGCATTTCGCCGTCATCAGCGCCGCTTTCTTCCGGATAAAGCATATAAGTCAATGAACACCCGCTGTATGTACGGCTGTCGGAAAGCACTTTTTCAAAACTCTCCCCAAAAATACTTTTCGCCGCGCTATTTACAGTCGCCGCATATTCATTATAGCCATTCCACATTTGGTCGCTTGCCTTAGTGAGTAATGGCATCCAACGGCGATACATTGCACCTTCGCCTGTGGGATGGTTTCTGTCTATGTAACTCAACATAAACTCAAAACTTTTGTATGCCGACAAATACCAACGTTTCAATAGCGATGGTTTTACTGTAGGCATTTTCTTTTCTTCCCCTTGCGTTTTTACAGGCTTGTCTGTTACAGCCGCTATCGCTTCTGCCGCTATTTCCATGTTATGCGCTATCTCGCGCTCTTTCCATTCTGCAAGATTACACATGCCCAACTCTATCAAATCAGTAAGTTCGCCAATCAACCACATTTGCAGTTTTTCCAAGTCGTGCTGACGCTCTAATATTGCTTCCCATTTCCATTTATCTGGGTTTTCAATATTGAACTCTATTATGTCCTGATTTCGTAATGCTTTGATGTCCGATTCTACATCTCTTATGTCTGTATAACGATTTAACAACTCAATAGCAATTAACTTGCGGGCATCGCCCTCTTTGTACTTGTAATTTTTTTCGCCCATTTGCTCGTTTATTTCATTGGCAAATGCTTGTAATTTTTCGCGGCTTGTATTATAGTTGTCGCGCATATATTGTATTATTTCCCGCGTGCCCTCATCTACATTTTTTGCCACCGATACTCCGCGCTTATTTTTTCCTTGTATAGCAAAATATCGGTTATAAGCATTCAACCCCGACAACAAACCAAATACATTTTTATCCAATGTATCTTTGCTGTCTTCCGAAAGTGCATTGCTCGCTTTTATTGCAGCATCAAGTTCATAAATAGCGTGAGTATTCAATATTTTGCCGTGTATCAAACCGTTCAATATCTCTTTGTTCTTACGCAAAATAATTTTCATAACAGATTGATTGACAGCCTTTATGCCCTCTTTCAAACTGCCGATGGAAGTCGCGCTTTCAAGTCGATTTATCAATGCCTTAAAATCGCGCTCGCTCATCATATCTACTATATCCTTGCCTATATAAGCGCGTATATAATCGGTAATATCCTTTGCCGCTTGCTTTATCTTCGGCAAATTTTGGGTCTTTAAAGTCTTTGCATTTATTGCCTTGAAAATTGAAACTATATCATTTGCATCTATTGGCGTTTCTGTTTCCACATCCTGTACCTTACTCAATGCCGCAACAGACGATAAAAGTTGTTGCATTTGACGTTCTTCCCTGTTGGAATTTTCTGTCGGTGTATCTTCTAAATTTATAATGTCTCTGCGTGAACGCTCTATCTTTAATGCTTTGGAGCGTTTTATTTTAAGTACTGCCTCATCGCGCAGTTTAATTGCCTCACTCAAACTCAATTCACCTCTGTGCGCTGCAAGATATGCAAGAGGATTATCTGACATTTTGTCATTATCATTGCTCCCCTCTCCTTTGGAGAGGGGATGGGGGTGAGGTGTGGAAGAAAACATCACCCCCTGCGCGTCAAAGGCGCGTATGGCGGTGTCTATTTTACCCTGACGGCTTGCCTGCAAGTTCTGTATCTCACGCGCCGTTGCCGCTATTATGCCGTCCTGCTCGGCTGTGGCTCGTTTGATATTCTCTCTGCTCAAATCTGTTTCAACGTCAAATATGCCCGCGCTTTCAACACGCGCAAGCCCAAAAATATCCATCTGACTTTCCATAACAAACTTTTGCAGTATCGCCGTACGCTCTTTTTTAGCACGCATATTTTCTCTGCGCAAATTTTCTATCTGTTTGTCCGTTTCGCTGTTTATCTCTGCTCGTATCCTCGTATGCGCCGCAGCAACTTCCTGCATACGCACATCTTGCCCCCCTATCCTTTGGAGAGGGGCTGGGGGTGAGGTGTAATCCAGCAATTTCCCAAGCGTTTGCCTTGCAAAATCATTTATCTTCGCATCAACCACTCCCATTCGTGCATTCGTCCCTTTGCCTTTCGTGCTGCCAAAGTGCGCTTTCAGCCAGTTAAGAAATTCATTTATAGCATTGATTATACGCGCATAAAGTGTTATATCATTGCCGACTATCTTTTGCACTGCCGTGCTGTTCTCGCCGTAATTGCCCAAAATTGTATTAAATATTTCGTCTGCCTTTTGGTCGTCTGTCTTCAAGTGGGAATATGCAGGATTTTTGCTTATCCGTTCCCATTCTGGCATCTGTTTTACAAGTTCGGTAATTTTCGCTTTCATTTCTTCGGGCATAACTTGCCAATACAAATGCCCGAACTCGTGTATGGGAGTATTCGCATTTATATTATCAACGTCAATATAAACCTCGCCGTCTGCGGTTACAAATCCATAAACCTCGCCTTTGGAAGTAGCCATTAGCCGTATTTTATGTGCAAGCGAAAACTTGTCAAAATCATAAGGCGAGCCGTGCCAAACGTTAAAAAACCGCGCCGCGCCGTCTTTTCCCAAAATCTGCTCTAATTTCGCCCGCATCTTCTCGCGGTCGGTTATCACATCTTTTGCAAGCCCTGTTTGTTTTAGCCTGTCAATCAACGCCTTAAAACCCTCTTTGCTTATAGTCCTAAACCTGCCGCCTGATTTTTTTTCAGAAATTTGATGTTTTATTGTCGGATTTACAAAATTTTGTATTACCTTTGCAGCACGAGAGAAACGTCCTTTAACCTCAGCGGAATTGTACCGCTGTTTAGAGAACCAATCTCTCATTTTTTCTTTATCGGCATACCTTGTAAGATTGTCATTTATCCAATTGGCAATGTGTGAATTAGAACTTCTGTAATGAATGCTGCGAATGTCATTAATCTCAATGCTTCCTTTTTTCTTGTTTGCTTCAACTGCTACAACAAAATTTTTTCCGTTGTGTTCAATTTCGGTAAGTATCACAAAACTTCCATCTTTTGTTGCGCTGTCAAATACTGCCAAAGGCTGCTGTATAGCCTTTGGTAAATCTTTTATCTCTGCAATATCAAAAGGGTGGTCTTGTTGTTGTGATTTGTCATTCAAACGGCTTGCTGCTAATTCTATCGGTAAATTATCAAATCCTGCCGCCTGTAATATTCCACCTGCATTACCCAACTTGTAAATATGCCCTTTCGGTAGCGTTTCGTGCCTGCTCAACTCATCATTAAATTGGGTGTTTATAGTTTCAAGTTCTGCGGTGGTCTGAAACCGTATATCACCTTCCCTACCATCAAAATTACCGTCATTATCGGTGGCAGATTTTATTTGATTGGGATTAGGAGCAATAAAATGTTTATCGGCTGTTTCGTCAAATACTTTCTTTCTTACGCTTATTACTGCCCCGTCGTTGTTTTTTAGATTGTCGGGGTTAAAGTGTTTGTAATCGTAATCAAAGTCGGCGTAAGTTTCGGTCTCTATTTCGTAGGGGTTTTTTATGTTCAGAAAAACGGGCATTGCCTTTTTACCAAAATGTCCTTTTTCGTTGGCATTGGAAAAGTAAAAACCTAAACGCGAATTTTCCCAGTTGGATTTAGTTCCTAATAAATCTTTGTCAAATTTCGTAAATCGTGCGTCTGTCCGGTGATA
>JGI20171J14444_1000128_pt1 | contig 25292 bp, 16 predicted proteins | sample TergutNc150P4_FD_14444 | JGI IMG/M metagenome (IMG submission 14444) | reverse complement strand
TGCATCCGAGCCTACAGAAATTACAGATGATAAAATAGAAAACGAACAACACGGCGGGCGCAGTTATGGTAAAAACCGCGCTCATACTTCGTGGTTTTATGTTGATAATGTTTTAAACGGCAGCACCAGCCAAACCCCCGACAATTTGCGCAACAATGTTAATTCAAAATCAAATCATTTTACCCGCATTGTAAAAATTTATGAAGTTTTTCCAAACCGCGAATCCTCTGTAATGGATGCGCAACTGCTTACGCCGCTTAATGTTTCATATTATCCCAAAGAACGCGGCGCATACAATATTGATGCCGACGATGTTTCTTCAAATGGAGAATTGATGTACCCCGAACAGCGTTGGGGCGGAATAACGCGAGCCATTGATTATACCGATTTTGAGCAAAGCAATATTGAATATATCGAATTTTGGTTGCTCGACCCTTTTATTTACAATCCATCAAGCGCAAATAAAGGTAAATTAAGATTTGACTTGGGCGATGTAAGTGAAGATGTTTTAAAAGATGGAAAAAAATTCTTTGAAAATGGACTTAATGCACAAGGCGATGCAACGCAAAACGATACGACAAAATGGGGTTATGTTCCGCGCACACAATCAACTGTAAATGCTTTTGATAATTCTGTCGGCGCACGGGCATATCAGGATGTCGGACTTGATGGACTGTCAACCGAAGAAGAATTTACTTACAGAGAATATAAAAATTATTATGAAAAAATTTTATCAAAAGTAACTGATGCACAAACAGTTGCCCGATGGACAAACGACCCGTTTTCTCCGTTTAACGACCCTTCGGGAGATAATTATCATTACTATCGCGGAAGCGACTACGACCAGCAACAAAAAAGCATTCTCGACCGTTACAAATATTATAATGGAACAGAAGGCAATTCGCCCGACGCAAGCAACGTCAATCAAACATATTCAACCGCAGCCACTCAACAGCCCGATGGCGAAGATTTGAATCATGACAATACTTTGAATGAATATGAAAAATATTATGAATATACAATTGACCTCGATCCTGCACAAATGCAAGTTGGCGAAAATTATATTTCAGATAAAATTATAAGTTCCGTTGCTTTGGAAAACGGCAATACGGAAAATGTTACATGGTATCAATTCCGAATTCCTGTTAAAGATGTAAGCAATGCGCGTTGCAGACCTGTTAATAATATGCGCGGTTTCCGTTCTATTCGTTTTATGCGAATGTATTTGACAGGATTTACCGACAGTATTTTTTTGCGTTTTGCCACGATGGACCTTGTTCGCGGCGATTGGCGCACTTATACAAAATCGCTGATGCCAAACGGTGCAGAAACCGCTTCTACCGCACAAATTGATGTTCAATCGGTTAATATTGAAGAAAATGCAGATAAAAAACCTGTAAATTATGTTTTGCCTCCGGGAATTACGCGCCAAACCGACCCTTCGCAACCTACGCTTATTCAACAAAATGAGCAGGCTTTGCTTTTGAAAGTAACAAATTTGAAACAAAACGAGGCAAAAGCGGTTTATAAAACTACTCAACTTGATATGCGGAATTATAAACGCTTGCAAATGTTTGTTCACGCCGAAAAATTTATTGACGATAATACAAATTTGCAGGATTATCAGTTGCAGGCATTTATCAGAATCGGCTCTGATATGAAACAAAATTATTATGAATATTCCATTCCGCTAAAACTCACTCCTGCAGGTACTTATTCTTATTTGGACGAAAGCGACCGCTTAAAAGTATGGCCAAATGAAAATAAATTCGATTTTGCATTTTCGGCTTTAACCGATGTAAAACTCAGCCGAAACAGAGCGATGCAGCAGGGAACGCATCCGAGTTTTCTTACGCCATATATTTACGGCGACCCCGAACAGCCAAATCATTTTATTACAGTTGTAGGAAATCCCACAATTTCCGAAGTGTCGAATATTATGATTGGGATAAGAAATTTGGCATTAGACGAAAAATCGGGCGAAATTTGGGTTAATGAATTGCGTATGAGCGAATTTGACGAAAAAGGAGGTTGGGCTGCAATGGCAAATATGGCTTTGAATTTATCGGATATTGCACAGGTAAATATTGCAGGGCGCACCGAAACTGCGGGCTTTGGCGGAATAGAAAGTAATGTTTTAACACGCAGATTAGACGATTTATTTCAATTTAATATTCAAACACAGGTAGATGTAGGAAGATTTTTGCCCGAAAAAGCGAAATTTGAATTACCTGTTTATTTTTCTTATTCAAAAGAAACATTAACGCCAAAATACAATCCGCTTGACGAAGATATTATCATGGAAGATGCTATAAGAGATTTGAAACAACACGATAAGGATTCGTTACTTTCTATGGCTCAAACCATCGCAACCACAAAAAGTTTTAATGTTACAAATGCAAAAATAAATATTCGCAGTAAAGAGCCGCAATTTTACGACCCAGCGAATTTTACTTTTGGATATTCGCAAAACGAAACAAACCAGCAAACGCCCGAAATTACGCGCGATTATGTAAAACAGCAGCAGGCGAGCATTGCATACACTTATTCGTTTAATGTCAGTCCGATTAAACCGTTCCAAAAATCAAAATCGAAAACAATTAACAGTCCGTATTTGAAATTGATTAAAGATTTGAATTTTAATTATTTACCAAATTCAATTGCTTTCCGTACAAATATGAACCGTCAATTTATGCAAACAATTTTGCGCACTATTGATATGTCTGCCTCTGAACCTATCGCCGATTCGTACAGCAGCCAATTCCTTTGGACGCGGCAGTTCGACATTCGCTATAATCCGTTCCAAGCGTTGCAACTTTCGCTGACAACGGCAATGAATTCAAATATTGAAGAAGGAACAGAGTTCCCAGAAGTAAATAAAGATAATTACGAACTTTGGCGCGATACCGTTTGGCAAAGTATCAAAAAAATGGGAACGTCATATACTTATCAGCAGGTCTTCACTGCGGCATACAATGTTCCGATAGCAAAATTGCCGTTTTTGGATTTTATAAATCAAACAACGGCAAACTACAACGCAACTTACAGTTGGAACAGAGGCGCGCAACTTGGCAATGCAAATATGTATTTGGGCAATGTGGCAACAAGTTTGCGCGAGATGCAATTTAATGCAAGCGCAAATTTTGAAATTCTTTATAATAAAATTCCTTATCTTGCAAGGATAAATAAACTGTACAACACTCTGCCTGCTTCTATCAATAATGCTAACCGCAATCAGCAGCGAAATCAGACGCAACTGAAACCACAGCCGCAATCTAAATTCACAAAAATTGTGAATTTTGTACAGGGAAAATCAATATCCATTAATCATAAATTGAATAATAAAGACCTGAAAATTTCTGCTTTGGATAAAAACGGAAAAAACGTATCTTTTTCCAAAAAAATAATGACAAACAACGATGTCAGCATTACTCCGCTTGTGAGTAAGGACAGCGTAACTATTACCGTTTTTGCATTGAATCCTAATGAGCGTCCGTTTGGGCAAAAAATTGTAGATTTTACTGCGCGAATGCTTATGATGGTGCGCAGCGTGCAGGGAACGTACCGCAATTCAAGCAGTTTGACTTTGCCCGGATTTTCGCCTTTTGCAGGATTTATGGGGCAGAGAAATGTTGATGGCACTTATGCGCCGGGCTGGGGATTTGCTTTCGGTATTCACGACGAAAACACGATTAACGAAGCGGACAGTCGCGGCTGGCTGCTTAAAGATTCAAATAATAATGTACCTGCAATTCTCGCCCATACAACTGATTTGGATTTGCGAGCGGTGGTTGAGCCTATTCCTGATTTGAAAATTAATCTTAATGCTAAAAGATATACAGCCCAAAATGCTGCCATTTATTATCAAAATAGCAATCAACGCACTTTTACAGGAAGTTACAATATGACGGTTTTTTCTTTCAAAACCGCTTTCAAAAAAATCGGCGATGCAAGAACTAATTATAATTCCGAACTTTTTGATGAATTTTTATCTAACAGGCAAGTGCTTGCAGGCAGATTGCAAGCGCAATTTTCGGGGCAAAATCTTAATTATCCAAATCGCGGATTTATATCAGATGTATTATACCAATCAACAAGCGAACTCGCACCTTACAGCGAGGCAAACGGTAAATTTACAGAATCTTCGCCTGATGTGCTTGTTCCTGCGTTTTTGGCGGCATATTTGGGCAAAAATCCGAATAAAATGGAAACTTCGCCTTTCCTTTCGCTGCTCAGTATGTTCCCAAATTGGAGTGTAACTTACAATGGACTTTCGCGCATTCCATTTATTAGAAATAATTTCCAATCAATAAGTTTAACTCACCGTTATACAAGTACTTACAGCATTGGCTCTTATACTTCGTTCGCCGAATGGGTGGGAATGTACGGAGATAATAATGATGCTTTCGGTTATATTAAAGATGTTACAAACAACAATCTGCCAATACCTTCATCTCAATACAGTTTGGCAAATGTTACTCTTACGGAACAATTTTTGCCGCTTGTCGGGGTCAATGTTACTATGAAAAACAGTATGACTGTTAAGGCAGAATACCGCAAACAGCGTACTGTTGCTTTGAATCTTACGAGCGTTCAACTGATTGAATCGGCAAGCGATGAATATGTTATAGGGTTGGGTTATGTTATCAAAGATTTTGATTTAATTATAAAATTAAAAAACGACAAGCAAAGCAAAATTAAAAACGATTTGCGGCTCAATGTCGATTTGTCGTACAAAGATATTAAATCGCTACTGCGCAAAATTAACGAAAATGTAACGCAACCGTCAAGTGGAAATAAACTGTTTGGTATCAAGGTTTTAGCCGATTATGTTTTCAGTTCCAAAGTTAACATACAACTTTTCTTCGACCGTCAGGTAACAACGCCCTTAATTTCTACTTCTTATCCTGTTGCCGCCACAAATTTTGGAATAAATTTCAAACTGATGCTTACCAGATAGGGAAAATTTATTTTGATAAAAAATTAAACATTTTTTTATTTTGACTTAAAAAATTGTAACTTTGCACTTTGATATTTTTTTTACAAAATTTAATATTATGCCCGAAATGATAATTGAGCCTATTGAAAAATACGGATTAAGTGAAAAACCGAAAGCACGGAAACTTTTTTCGAGCATCGGAATTGTTGGTTGCGGAAAAGAAGGCAGCGTCATTGCCACTGTTGCAGCATCTAATGGAATTGAAGTTATATTTTTTGAGCCGACTGCCGAAAAAATTGCAAACGCTTATTCGCAAATAGAACAAAAGTTGGATAAAAAAATTGAAAGTTGGGGCTTGACCCAAAGTGAGAAAAAAGCAATTTTAGGACGTACGCACGGTACTTTCAATTATGCAGACTTTAAAGATTGCGAGTTTGTAATTGAGGCAATTCGCTATAATGAAGCCGCAAGCGACCGTCAGGTTGGTGCGCGAAAAGAGGTTTTTAAAACCATAGAAAGCATTGTTTCGCCCGATGCCATTATTGCTTCCAATGTTTCTACGGTGGTTGTAACAGAACTTGCCGCCGAACTCAAACATCAGGAACGTTGCATTGGACTGCATTTTTTGGCAAATGTTCCAAATTCCGAAATTATTGAAATTGTGCGCGGGCAAAATACTTCCAACGAAACGTATGACAAAGTTTGCCGTTTTGCCAAACTTATTCATTACAATTATGTTAATGTAGAAGAATCATCGGGCTTAGTAAGTTTGCGCCTGTTTTTGACGCAACTCAACGAGGCATGCGGGATTTTAATGGAAGGAATTTCAAATGTTGCAGATATTGACCATGTTCTTTCTGTGGGTTTTGGGCATCGTTTGGGCATTTTCCGCTCTGCCGACCAAATGGGAATTGAAAAAGTTGTAAGTTTGCTGCAAAATCTTTACGACGAATACGGAGCGGTGAAATACAAGCCGTCGCCTGTACTTTTACGCCTCCTGCGGGCAAAACATTATGGCATCAGTCGCGGTCAGGGCTTTTACAAATATGACGAAAAAGGAAATATTATTGGATAATTTCCATCATCTTCAAAACTTTATCCTATTATAATTGTAAAAAAAATCAAAAAAAATTTGCACAATAAAAAAAGTGTTTATAATTTTGTTTTCTCAAAATTTTTAAAAGAAAACATGTTGAAGTTTATTTAAAATAAACGGCTTTGCTTTTTAACAATTTGACAATCAGTATATTTAAACTCTAATCAATATTGTTTTATTGTTAAAAACAAAAAATGTATTAATTTCGCATCTCTTTTTGATAATGATATTATGACAAAAAAAACAGATTTATCTAAACAGTTGAAAAAACACTTTGGGTTCGATACTTTCAAAGGCAATCAGGAAGCGATTATTCATAATATTATGAATAATAAAAATACTTTCGTACTGATGCCCACAGGCGGCGGAAAATCGCTTTGCTACCAACTGCCTGCATTACTTATGGACGGAACGGCTATTGTTATTTCGCCGCTTATTGCGCTGATGAAAAATCAGGTTGATTCAATGCGAAACTTTAGCGAATACGATGGAATTGCGCATTTTTTAAACTCATCACTTAGCAAGGAGGCGATTGCTGATGTTAAGGCAGACATTGTTTCAGGGAAAACAAAACTTCTTTACGTTGCACCCGAATCTTTGAACAAAGAAGAGAATATGCAGTTTTTGCAAAACGTAAAAATTTCTTTTTACGCAATTGACGAAGCGCATTGTATTTCTGAATGGGGGCACGATTTCCGCCCTGAATACAGACGGATTTTGCCAATGATTCATTCCATTGACAATGCGCCAATCATTGCCCTGACGGCAACTGCAACGCCAAAAGTGCAAAACGACATTCAGAAAAATCTCGGAATGCTTGATGCAACGGTTTTCAAATCGTCTTTCAATCGCCCCAATCTTTATTATGAAGTAAGGCAAAAGACCAAAGATGTTGATAGAGATATTATAAAATATATAAGAACTCAGGAGGGAAAATCGGGAATTATTTATTGCCTTAGCCGCCGCAAAGTTGAAGAATTTGCTGAAACACTGAAAATTAACGGAATTTCCGCTTTGCCTTATCATGCAGGCTTGGAGCAGGCTGTCCGTAGCGAAAATCAAGACGCGTTTTTGATGGAAAGATGTGATGTGATAGTTGCCACAATTGCTTTCGGAATGGGAATTGACAAACCTGACGTGCGCTATGTTATTCATTATGATATGCCAAAAAGTTTGGAAGGATATTATCAGGAAACAGGACGCGGGGGGCGAGATGGCGGTGAAGGTCAGTGTATCGCTTTTTATTCAATAAAAGATTTGGATAAATTACGAAAATTTCAGCAGGGAAAACCCGTTGCCGAGCAGGAAATTGGGAATCAGTTACTTTTGGAAACACAGGCGTATGCCGAATCGTCAATTTGCCGCCGAAAATTGCTGTTGCATTATTTTGGCGAAAATTATAAAGAAGACAATTGCCACTCGTGCGATAATTGCCTTAAAGAACATAAAACCATTGATGCACAAGAACTTCTGACTTTAATTTTGGAAACAGTGCAATTGGTTAAAGAAAAATTTAAAGCCGAACATATTGTTGATATTCTCAAAGGAAATGAAACTGCCGACATAAAAAGTTATCAACAAGACCAGTTGGAGCAGTTTGCCACCGCAAGCGATGAAGACGAAAGATTTTTGCAAGCAATTATCCGTCAGGCGCTTATCGCAGGTTATTTAACAAAGGAAATTGAAAATTACGGTTTATTAAAACTCACATCGGCAGGAAAATCCTATTTGAAAAAACCTGTTCCCTTCCCGGTTGTTCAAGATACGAAATTTGAAGAAGAAGACGATGACCCCGCTTTGCGTGCTGCAAGCGGCGGCTCGGCTGCGGGCGATGATGTTTTATTTTCTATTTTAAAAGATTTAAGGAAAAAAATTTCTAAAAAACTTGATTTGCCGCCTTTTGTGATTTTTCAAGACGTTTCGCTCGAAGCAATGGCGACCTCCTATCCTATTACTCTGGAAGAACTTCAAAATATTCCGGGCGTTGGAGTTGGAAAGGCAAAACGCTACGGCGAAGAATTTTTAAAAATTATTGCCCAGCACGTTAAAGATAACGAAATAGAACGCCCAGAAGACCTTCGCGTGCGTTCAGTTGCTCGCAAATCGGCAATGAAAGTATCTATCATTCAGGCAATTGATAGAAAAATTGCACTTGATGATATTGCGCTTTCCAAAGGGCTTGATTTTGGCGAACTGCTTGACGAAGTTGAGGCAATAGTTTATTCAGGCACAAAAATTCACATCGATTATTTCCTTGAAGAGGTGATGGAACCCGACCACGTGCAGGAAATTTTTGATTATTTCAGCACTGCCGAAACCGACAACGTACAACATGCACTCGAAGAACTTGGCGAAGACGATTTTTCGGAAACCGAAGTACGTTTGGTAAGAATTAAATTTTTGTCGGAAATGGGAAATTAAAATTATTTACAATTTTAATATTCTAATAATCATTTTATTAACAAATAAAATAATGGGATGTTATTAAGGCAAAAAAACGAAAAATGACCGATAAAAAAGTTGCGTTTCATACTTTGGGCTGCAAATTAAATTTTGCCGAAACATCTGCAATAGGGCAACAACTGCTTTCTGATGGTTACACTCGCGCCGCCAAAGGCGAACAAGCTGATATTTGCATAATAAATACCTGCTCGGTTACAGATGTTGCCGACCATAAATGCCGTCAGGCAATTTCTCATTTTAAAAATTTATATCCATCTGCAATTCTGATAGTTACAGGCTGTTACGCGCAACTGAAACCTGATGAAATTGCAAAAATAGAAGGCGTTGATTTGGTTTTGGGAGCAAACGAAAAATTTGATTTGTTAAATTATTTAAAAAATCTCAATAAAAACGAAATTCAAATACAACATTCAGATATTATGAAAGTTAAAGAATTTCGTCCATCGTGTTCGCATGCCGACCGCACGCGCGTTTTTCTCAAAATCCAGGACGGCTGCGATTATTACTGCACTTATTGCACTATTCCGCTGGCTCGCGGGCACAGCCGCAGCGCAACAGTGGCTCAAACTGTAGCGGCTGCCGAGCAGGCAATAGCCGAAGGTGCACGCGAAATCATTCTCACTGGCGTAAATATTGGCGATTTCGGGCGCAGGACAAAGGAAAATTTTTTTGATTTAATAAAAAAACTTGACCAAATAAAAGCCGATGTGCGTTTTCGGATTTCGTCAATCGAACCCAATTTGCTTACAGATGAAATAATTGCTTTTATTGCTGAAAGTCAGCATTTTATGCCGCATTTTCATATTCCGTTACAATCGGGCGCAGACCAAGTTCTGCACCTTATGAAACGCCGCTACAACACAGAACTTTTTGCTTATAAAATTCATAAAATCAAAGAGTTAATGCCTGACGCATTTATCGGCGTTGATGTAATTACAGGCGTGCGCGGCGAAACCGACGAACTTTTTGAAAAATCATTTAATTTTATTAAAAATTTGAATATTTCGGCTTTGCACGTTTTTACTTATTCTGAGCGCGAAGGAACGAAAATGCTTGAAATTCAACCGATTATACCTGTTAAAGAAAAAAAACGCCGCAGTAATTTGCTTCGTGCGCTTTCGACAGAAAAAACAGAAAAGTTTTATCGTTCCCAAATTGGCAAAACTGTAAATGTACTTTGGGAAAGCCGCCACAGTGGAAATCAGATGTGCGGTTTTTCAGAAAATTATTTGAAAGTTTATGGAAAATACGACAGACAAAAAGTGAATACAGTAGAAACTTTAAAATTCTTTTAATTCAAAATTTTCGCCGTCAAATTCGCCGTAAGTGAAAAGATTGATAAAATCACCGAGAATTATAATTTGCTCTCCTGCTGCAAGTTGCAACTTGAGCGGTAAATGCCGATGACCAAAAACCAAATAATCAACTTTATGGGTTTGAACATATTTTTTTGCAAAACGTATAAGCGGCTCGCCGTCTTCGCCTTTGTATCGCGTGTGTGTTTCAGTCAATTTTTCACGATTCTTTTTTGCCCAAAAATAACCTAAATTTTGCCCCAAACGCGGCGGGAGGCAGGCAAAAGCGCGTTGCAAAAATCTGTTGTGAAAAATTTTATGAAGAAAATTTGAATCATCGCCGTGCCGCATATAAAATATTTTTCCAAAATGTTCAACTTTAAGCGGTTCACGATGCGTTTTCAATCCGATTTCCTGTTCAAAATAATCGAAAGCCCAAACATCGTGATTGCCTGTGAAAAAGTGAATATCAATACCGCTGTCGGTCAGTTCGGCAAGTTTGCCAAAAAACCGCACAAAACCTTTCGGCACAACAGTTTTATATTCAAACCAAAAATCAAAAATATCGCCAAGAAGATAAATCGTTGAAGCATTGGCTTTTATGCTGTCAAGCCAGTGCACCAAACGATTTTCGTGTTCGCGCGGATTTTTTACCAACCAAGAACCAAGATGCGCATCAGAAATAAAATAAATGTGTGTTTTTTGCATTTGCATAGTGCAAAAGTAATTAAAAAAAGTTTTTTTATAACATAAAAAAAATTAATTTTGCAAAAAAAATTTTGATGAAAATAATTTCATATAATGTAAATGGCATTCGTGCAGCTTTGTCAAAGGGTTTTGCCGATTGGCTGAAAGCAGAAAACCCTGACGTGCTTTGTTTGCAGGAAACCAAAGCGCAGCCCGACCAAATTGACATTGCGCTTTTTGCCCAGCTTGGATATACAACTTATCTTCATAGCGCGCAGAAAAAAGGTTACAGCGGCGTTGCAATTCTTACTAAAATTGCCGTTGATAATATCGCAGTTGGTATGCACTCGCCTGATTTCGACAACGAAGGGCGCGTTCTTCGTGCCGATTTTGGCGATGTTTCGGTTATGAGCGTTTATGTGCCGAGCGGTTCGTCGGGCGACGAGCGGCAGGAATTTAAAATGTCTTTTTTGGAAAAATTTTTGCCTTTTGTTGAAAAAACGCGGCAAAATCGTCCGAATATCGTTATTTGCGGCGATTATAATATTTGCCACAAACCTATTGACATCAATCATCCTGAACGGCAAAATGGCGTTTCGGGCTTTTTGCCCGAAGAACGCGCGTGGTTGGACAGTTATCAGGCAAGCGGAATGGTCGATTCGTTCCGCGTGTTCGACAGCCGCGCCGAGCAATATTCGTGGTGGAGTTACCGAGGCGGCGCACGTTCCAGAAATGCAGGCTGGAGAATTGATTATCAGTGGATTAGTGCACCGCTTTTGCCTCGCCTGAAAGCAGCAGGAATTATGCAGGATACAATCCACAGCGACCATTGCCCCGTATGGAGTGAAATTCAATAAATTCAAAAAATTTATATATTTTTGCAGGTAAAATCCAAAAATTTAATTCTAAAAAAATATTTATGGAATCCAAAATTGGACTTGATTTTCAAAAAGTTGCGCACGCAAAAGGCATTGCGAAAAATATTGCAGACAAAGTGCAAAGTTTTGTAGAAAACTATACTACCGTTGCAGTTGAGCGGACAATTTGCCGCTTGCTCGGCATTGACGGCGTTGATGAGAACGGAGTTCCGTTGCCCAATATTCTTGTTGGCGAACTCAAAGACAATGGCGTTTTGAGCGAGGGAATTATGTATTTTCTTGGCAATGCAATGGTAGAAACAGGGCTTTCGCCTCAACGAATTGCCCATAAGGTTGCAGAAGAAAATTTTGACATCATACAGTTGCCTGTTCATTCCAAAAACAAAATCGAAAATGCACTGCAACCAATTGTTAATCAAACAATTATACGAATACAAAACAACCGCAAACGCCGCGAAGATTTTATTGCAAATATAGGCGAGGGAACAAAACCCTATCTATATGTAATTGTTGCGACAGGCAACATTTACGAAGATGTTGTGCAGGCACAGGCGGCAGCGCGGCAAGGCGCGGATATTATCGCGGTAATTCGTACCACAGGGCAAAGTTTGCTCGATTATGTGCCGTTTGGCGCAACCACAGAAGGTTTTGGCGGAACTTACGCCACGCAGGAAAATTTTCGGATTATGCGCAGCGCATTAGATGAAACAGGAAAAGAAATCGGGCGTTATATTCGCCTGTGCAACTATTGTTCGGGGCTTTGCATGCCCGAAATTGCAGCAATGGGCGCACTCGAAGGGCTTGATGTGATGTTGAACGATGCACTTTACGGCATACTTTTCCGCGACATCAACCCTCAAAGAACTTTGATTGACCAATATTTTAGCCGAATAATCAACGGTTTTGCAGGCGTGATTATCAACACAGGCGAGGACAATTATCTTACAACTTCTGATGCTGTCGAGGCGGCGCATACCGTTTTGGCTTCCGATTTGATTAACGAACAACTCGCTTTTATCGCAGGCATTCCCGAAGAACAAATGGGGCTTGGGCACGCTTTTGAAATGTCGCCAGAACTCGAAAACGGTTTTTTGCTTGAACTTGCGCAGGCGCAAATGACACGCGAAATTTTCCCAAATTCGCCGTTGAAATATATGCCGCCAACAAAATTTATGACAGGCAATATTTTTAAGGGACACATTCAGGACGCACTTTTCAATATGGTCGGAATATGGACAAATCAGGGAATACAACTGCTCGGAATGCTTACAGAAGCGCTTCATACGCCTTTTATGTCCGACAGATTTTTGTCCATCGAAAATGCAAAATATATTTTTAATAATATGAAAAATATCGGCGAAGAAGTTGTTTTCAAAGAAGGCGGAATTATTCAAAATCGCGCGAAAAAAGTACTTGATGATACAATTTCTCTGTTGGGAACCCTGGAAAACGAAGGACTTTTCAATGCGCTCGAAAAAGGCATTTTCGGTGATGTAAAACGCTCAAAAACAGGTGGTAAAGGGCTTGACGGCGTTGCTCAAAAAGGTGAAAACTATTTTAATATGTTTATTAATTTGATGAAAAAAAATTAATTTTATAAATATTTTGAAAATAAATAATTACAAATCAGCATTTTGGTTGTTTGCCGCAGGACTTGTTTTTTTTATTTTGGGAAAAATATTTTTTGAAATTTACGCATCTTCGCAAAATGAAGTTGTTGATATTCAAAAATTTCAAAAAATTTTCAGCCAAAAAGAAAAGCAGGCGCAGCAAACGATTTTTGCTTTGCAAAAAAAAATCGAAAGCGGTAATCCGCCTGATTCTTTGGAAAATGTTGATTTTCAGGGGAATGACATTATTTATTATGTTTATAAAAATAACCGAATTAAATTTTGGTCGGATAATCTGATTGCGCCGAGCAATGGAGTTGATTTTCAAGCAAATACAACAAAATATATCAAACTGCCGAACAATAATTGCGTATATATTTGCCGCGAGGCAGGCGATTTGAAAATTGTTGCACTTATTTTGATAAAATTCACTTATTCTGTTCAAACAGAAATACTTAGCAATCATTTTGCGCGTGGTTTTAAAACCGATGCCAATGTTTTGGTCGTTCAGGGAAGCGCAAGCGATATTTATGCAGTTTCGGATAATAATCGTCAATATCTTTTCTCGCTGCAAATGCCTTCACAGCCAATTTTTATTGATTTTTGGCTTAAAATTTCTTTCTTTGCTTATTTGGTTTTCTTTTTTGCGTTTTTTGCATTTTATGCGCTGATACCCAGATTTTTATGGCGAAAAACTTTTTCATTTTCAAAATTTTTACTGCTTGCCGCTGCAGTTGGCTTGACAGTGCTTTCCGCGATTTTATATCAAATTCCGAGCGGATTTTTTGGCGGAGCAGCCTTGATTTTCGGCGGATTTCGGGCGGGCGGATTTTTGGGCGAATGTAGTAATTTTATTGTTTTCACATTTTATTGTATATCAACATTTTACCTGTTTAATTGTGTTAATATAGCGGCAATTTTCAAAAAATATAAATTTTCGTTTATCGGAGGACAGTTGGCGTTTTTTTTGTGTTTTTTGCTCTTTGCCTGTATTTTGCGTAATATTGTTTTCAGTTCTGCCGCGCAAATTTCCATTCTCAAACTTGAAGATTTTACTTTTCCACGTTTTTTTCTGCACATAATTTTTGCGCTCTGGGGTTTATTTTTTGTATTTCTGTTTATAAAAATGTTTGATTGGATTAAGACCAGACGCGATTATTTGCTCTCTGCGCTGATAAATCTGATTTTTTTGTGCGCATTTTTTATATTTTCAAAAATTTTTAATTATCAATATTCGCTGCTTTTTTGCGTTTCGTTTGCCGTTTGCCTGACGGCGTTTTTGTTCACTTTGCGGTACAATAAAATTTTTGACATTTATTCCAATACGCTAAATGCTGTGTTTATATTAGTTTTGATGACTTTGCTTGCTTTAAATGTTTTTTATTTTGAAAAGGGACATCGTAAAAATCAGTTTCACGCAATTGCCGAACAAATTTTGATAGAAAATGCAGACGAAACCAACAGTCAGAATACACAATTGGCGGAATTAAGTTCGCAAATTATTGCCGACAAAACTTTTAAAAATTTTATTGCTCAACCAAATTTATCACAAGATGTAAAGCGTTATTTTGAAGAAAAATATTTGACGGGAAATTTAAGTAATTATGAATCAGCAATTTCTGTTTATAAAAATAATTCTATTGATTTTAACAACTACCAAAATTTAATTCACGAATATGGCACACAAATTGCACAAAGCGATTTTTTTCAGATTTCTGCTCCGCAAAGTGCAAATTCTTTTATCGGAATTTTCCCGCTCAACGACCGCGATTCTATCTATTTTGTTGTCAATCTTGAACCAATAAACAATTTTCAAAGTTACAGTTTCCCTGATTTGCTGATTGATAACAACAAACACAAATATTTATATCTGACAGTTGCCACCGCAAAATATATTGACGGCAACCTTACAACATCAAGCGGACAGTTTGTTTATCCGTCCACAACTGCTTGGTTATCAAGTATTAACGGCGATAATACGAATTTTTCGTACAACGGGCAAAATAATTTTGTGCTAACTTCTGCCGATACAAAAAATATTGTGGTTGTTACCGATTTGAAAAGTCATAAATGGAGAAATTATCTGGTTTATTTTTTCTACGGTTTTCTTATAAGTTTTTCAGTTTTGTGGCTGCTGGTTTGGGCGATTTCGGTACTTAATCATAAACAACTTAAAATCAATATTATAACTCGATTTCAATATCTGTTTTTAATACTGTTTTTTTTGAGTTTTGTTGGCGTTTTCACCCTTTCGTCCGAATTTATAAAACGCCATTACCGCGACCAGCAACTTATTTCAATCAACGAAAAAAATGCTTATATTCAAAAAGTTTTACAGGAAAAATATTTTTATAATCTGACGCTAACTGATGTAGTATCAAGCAATTTGACAAACGATTTACACGACCTTTCATATACTTTTCGCACCGATATTCATATTTTTGACATCAACGGAGTTCTCATTGCCACAACTCAACCGATGATTTTCAATAAAAACCTGATTAGCAGGCGAATTGCGCCAAAAATATTTTTTACAAACCGAAATACTTTAAGTCAAAACGAACAGATTGGAAATGTGAATTATCTTGTAAATTATACCGAATTTTTTAACGGCGATAATTTGCAAATTGGATATATTGCTATTCCTCAATATTTTAGCGAAATGAACATTAACAGCGAAACATTATATTTTTTAAAATTTATTATTCATATTTATGTAATTACACTGATTATTTCATTGATTTTCAGCAATATAATTCGCAGACGACTTTCAAAACCTTTGCTTGACCTTGAAGGCAAACTTCGTGCAATGCGGCTGGGAAAACGCAACGAAAAAATTGAGTACAAATCGAATGATGAAATAAGCCAACTTGTTGAACAATATAACATTACGGTTGATGAACTTGAGCGCAGCGCACAACTGCTCGCCAAGTCGGAACGTGAATCGGCGTGGAAAATTATGGCAATGCAAATTGCCCACGAGATCAATAATCCGCTGACTCCTATGAAGTTATCAATTCAACAACTTCAACGCTCAAAGCAAATTGGCGGTTCGCAATTCGACAATTATTTTAACAAATCTACGCAAATGCTTATCGAACAGATAAATAACCTGTCGCATATTGCGGGTACGTTTTCAAATTTTGCAAAATTGCCTGAGGCAAAATTTGAAAGAACAAATCTGACACAACAAATTACATCTGTTGTGGAATTATTGCAAAATAATGATAAAAATGTGATTATCAATTATTTATTCCCAGAAAAAGATATTTTTGTTTTTGCTGATCCCGAACAGTTGCAGCGAGTTTTTAATAATTTAATTAAAAACGCAATTCAGGCAATTGCCGAAGAACAGATAGAAAAACTTGTTGAAATAAAATTACAAAGTACTGATAATAAAGCAATTGTATTGATAGTCGATAATGGAATCGGTATTTTGCCCGAAATTGCCGATAAACTTTTTTTGCCGTCATTTACCACCAAAAGTACGGGAATGGGGTTGGGGCTTGCAATTTCTAAAAGCATTGTCGAAGCCGCAGGCGGAACAATTTCTTTTACAAGTAAAATCGGCGCGGGAACAATTTTCAAAGTAGAATTGCCTGAAATAATTTAATTTTTTTCGTAAAAATATTTTATATTTAATAAAAAAACACTACCTTTGCACCCGCAAAAAAGGCGGGGTAGCTCAGTTGGTTAGAGCGTCGGATTCATAACCCGGAGGTCACGAGTTCAATTCTCGTCCCCGCTACAAATAAAAAAATCGTGCAAAATTTAAAATTTTGCACGATTTTTTTTGCTATATAATAATCAATTAAATAAAGAGGCTGTTAATACTGTCTATTTTTTGTGAATAAAATCATATCGATGATTTTTCATTAAACTTTGTTAAAAAATTTACATAAAAAGTATTAATTTTAGCACCTTTGCGGTGTGTTAATCAAATAAAAACTATTGACTTATGAAATATTCGGAATTAGAAAAATTCATAAAAAAGAACACAAACAGCCGTTTTGAAAGAAATGGAAAACGGCATCCTATTTGGTACAAGATGAGTTTTTTGAAATGAGTTATCATAAAAATGAAGAAGTGGCAACTGGAACTTTAAATGACATTCTTAAAAAATCAGGGGCTAAAAAATAGTTCTATTAAAACTTTTTTAAATATGAAAGTAACAGTAATTATTGAACAAAACAGCAAAGGGCGTTATTCTGCCTATATTGCTAACGAAGAAATTAAATTTGGTATTTTGGGAGAAGGAAATACAGTGGAAGAAACAATCGAAGATTTCAAGATTGGAATAGAAGAAATGTGCGAAACCTACCAAAATGCGGGGCGCGAATTTCCAGAATTGGAACTTGAATTTAAGTATGATATGGCATCGTTTCTGTCATCGTTTTCAAATGTTATGACATTAGCAGGAATGTCCCGTCTGACAGGAATAAATCAGGGCTTATTAAGCCATTATGTTACAGGCAGGAAACACCCTCGTACAACCACTGTAAAAAAAATACGAAATTCGGTTCGCGAATTTGGTAAAGCATTAAGTCAAGTAGATTTTGTTTGATTAATACACTAACGATTCTTCGTTCTGATTTCGTTGCAAATTTTGCCGCGAAAGTTCCTGCTGTTCGGCAAGCGCGGCGGCTAACATTTTATCGACAACGCTTTGGGGCAACGATTTTTCCTGTTTCAATCGTTTGTAAATTTGCAGTGCAGCCCACGCATCTGTGGCGGCATAACGCTGTTGCGCAAGTGAGAGCGTGGAATTTTCCCAATTGGTAAGTTGTTGCGACTTGGAAATTTTTTGACCAAAAACAATAGCAAACATTTTTTGCAGCCCAAGTTCAAGAATACCATATTGCTTTGCAATTGTCTGTAAATCAACAAAATTAGCAGATTTACCTTTGTTCAATCTGCGCAAACGTGAAAAATCATCTTTTAACGAAAGTCCTATTTTCATTATGTTTTTATCTCCCAAAAATTGAAAAATCATCTCCTCTGCTTTCTTATTGAATTTATTTAATCTGAAAAGATAACAAAATGTATCTGTTGCCACCTGCAAAAGTGCAACTTTGTAATAAATGCCTTTTTTAAACGATGGCTTACTCTCAGTATCAATGCCCACAATCGTTTGTTGTTGCAAAACGGCAATCGCAGCCTCAACGTCTTTATTTTTATCAATTACCGTAATTTCACCCTCAAAAGTTACCACAGGCATCTTATTCAACTCTTCTTTCGTTATTTTTGATTGAAAACTCATAAAATATTAACTTCTAATTTCAAATTTCAGCGCATGCAACGCACATATTGCATTCAACAGTTTTCGTCCCCAATGTTCGCCAAAACTTTCAATGCACACTGTCAGAGCGTCATTCATAATTTGCTCATTTTCAGATTGATAATTCTCTGCATAATCGCGAATTTCCTGATAAACATCAGCAATATTTTCTGAAACAGTAGCAGCAATCGGCGTGTCGCTAAAAGGCATATCGGGATTAAAAGTATCCAAAAAACTGTCGTCTTCGCCTAAAATCTGCGCAATTTTTTCTTTTATAAAATTATAATCGTCTTCGCCGACAAACCGTTCTATCGCGCTATCATTTTGATTATCAGATATATTTAGCATTACTGTTTTTACATAAAGTAACGAAAAAAGTTTCAACGCCCTGTTTGTAAAATCCGATTTTTTTATGTCGGTTAAATTTTCTAAAAAACGGCAACATTCGGCAACAACCGTTGTAAATTCTATAACTTGCTGACTGAAAACAATATGCGTACTGCGTTGGCTGTTCATTTTTAATTCTTGTATGTGATTTCGCCGTTCTCGCCAAAAATAATTTTATTTTTCATTTCAGGAAAATCGCTAAATGTCAGATTTTTAATTACTTCCAAAACCTGTTTTTCGCTGTCAATAATTACAGGTTTGCTCTTTTCCTGCCGTGTTGAAGTTAGCGTTGCCCGCAAAAATTTTCCGTTTTTGTCGGTTTCTATTGTGTAAATCGGCGCAAGTCCGCTCACACCTGCAACGTTTATTCTGCTGTAAGTGAGAAAATTCCCCATACTGTAAGTGATAAAACGGTCTTTATAAATTTCAATTGCGCGGCTCACATGCGGACCGTGTCCCAAAATCACATCAGCCCCCGCATCAATCATTCGATGAGCAAATTGATAAACATTTCCGCGATTTTCGCCTAAAAACAATTCCTGATTCCGCGTAACATGTTGATATTTTACGCCTTCCGCTCCTGCGTGCATCGAAACAATTACAATATTACAGGTTTTATTCAATTCTCGCACAATATTTTCCGCCTCTGCAATGTCGTTAATATTTACAGTTCCATTGTTCGGCGCAAAAGCGACAAAACCATATTTCACTCCGTTTAACGTAAAAGTATCAGTTGGACAGGATACAAGTCCTGCAAAATGTATTTTGTTGGTTTTTAGTGCATTAGCAGTCGATTGTCGTCCCGCATCGCCAAAATCGCCTGTGTGATTATTGGCTATGCTCATCAGATTTATGCCCGCTTTTTTCAGGGCTTTGCCAAATTCTGTCGGCATCGCAAAAGCATAGCAAACATCTGGGTTTGAGCAACTTTTAACATTTGTATGCGAGTCGGTCATTGCACCTTCGAGGTTGCCAAAAACTATGTTTCCCTTGTCGAAATTTTTTTTAACATTTGCAAAAAGTGCATAAGCATCGTTGTCGGGCGGCAAAAAACTGCTGTTAGGATAACTCGTTCCCATCATTATGTCGCCAACAGCAACAATTTTCAAAGTATCGGAAGCAAAAACATTTACATTTATAAATGAAAATAAAAATGCAAAAATCAAAATATTTTTTAATTTTGTTTTTATCATAAAAATAATTTTAAGTGAATAATCTCAATATCTTTATAAAAAATTTATAAAATTCCGTGCAAAATTACAATAATTATTTTAAATATTGTACCTTTGTAATCAATTTTTTTTATTTTATAAAACTTGAAAATAACACGTAAATAATTAAAAATCAATATGATAAAAACTGCATTAGTAACAGGCGCAACATCGGGTTTCGGTCGTGCGATTGCATTACGATTAGGAAAACTGGGTTACAAAGTAATCATTACAGGCAGGCGCGAAGAACGACTCAAAGAAGTTGCAAAGGAACTGCAAAATGCAGGCACAGAAGTACTTACGTTGAATTTTGATGTACGCAGTTTTGATGAATCTCAAAAAGCGTTGGGAAATTTGCCTGAAAAATTTCAACAAATTGATTTATTGGTAAATAACGCAGGTTTGGCAGCAGGGCAGGCATCTTTTGAGCAATGTAAAATGGACGATTTTGAGCGTATGATTGACACCAACATAAAAGGGCTGATTTATATCTCAAAACTCATTACACCGCAAATGGTTGCTCGCGGCAGCGGACATATTGTAAATCTTTCGTCAATTGCGGGAATTGAAGTTTATCCAAACGGTAATATTTATTGCGCCACCAAGCACGCTGTAAATGCAATTACAAAAGGAATGCGGCTTGATTTGGTTGGTAAAGGCGTGAAAGTCAGTTCTATTTCGCCAGGAATGGCAGAAACGGAATTTTCGCTTGTGCGTTTTGGCGGCGATGAGCAACGCGCTAAAGCCGTTTATAATGGTTTAGAACCAATGACGGCTGACGACATTGCAGACGCGCTTGAATTTATAATCACTCGCCCGCCGCATGTTTGCATTCAGGATATTTTGCTTACTCCTTCGGCGCAAGCAAATACTTATGTATCAGAAAGAAAATAGATTTTTGATTTTAACTTTTTTATTTCAAAATAATAAAATATTCAATTTAAAATATTGAAATTTTCAAACAACATATCAATCATTGCGGCGATAGACAGAAATAACGCGATTGGATACAAAAATCGTTTATTGTGTCATTTGCCTGCCGATTTGCTGCATTTTAAGGAATTGACATCGGGGCATACGTTAATTATGGGGCGAAAAACTTTTGAAAGTTTGCCAAACGGAGCATTGCCAAACCGCTGCAACATTGTCATTTCACATAGCGAATTAAAAACGCTGCCCGATTTTTTGCCTGCAAATACTTTGCTTTTTGTAAAAAAATCAATAGCCGAAGCGTTGGAACTTGCAAAAAATGATGAAAAAATTTTCATTATCGGCGGCGAAAGTATTTACCGTGCAACGATTGATATTGCTGATACTTTGCATATTACAGAAATTGATGGTGAATTTACAGCCGACGCATTTTTCCCCGAAATAGACCCGAAAATTTGGCAAGAAAAAGAGCGGTTTGATTTCATAAAAGATGAAAAAAACCGCTACAATTTTTCTTTTATAACATACAAAAAATTCGTGCCTGAAAAATCAGGTATTCATTCCGCCGCACACATTGATAACCTGCCCGCTGACATAACTTGAAAGGTCGCTGGCAAGAAAAAGTGCTGCTTTTGCAACTTCGTCGGGCGTGCCGCCGCGCCGTAAAGGAATTGTTTCAGTCCATTTTAAGCGTTGTTCCTCGGTTAAAGCGTGCGTCATCTCGGTTTCGATAAATCCTGGGGCAATTGCATTTGCGCGAATTCCGCGCACACCGAGTTCTTTTGCCATCGATTTTGCCAAACCAATCATTCCCGCTTTTGATGCCGAATAATTTGCCTGCCCAGCATTGCCCGAAACGCCCACAACAGAACTCATATTGATAATTGAACCTGATTTTTGCCGCATCATTACAGGCGTAACAGCGTGAATATAATTGAACGCCGATTTAAGATTGACCGTCAGCACGGCATCCCACTGCTGCTCTGTCATACGCATCATCAAACCGTCTTTGGTAATGCCTGCGTTATTAACAAGAATATCAATGCTTCCAAAATCATTAACTATCTGTTCTACAAGTTGATGCGCCTGCTCAAAAGACGCTGCATTTGAAGCATAAGCTTTTACTTTCACTTTGTAAGCGGCTATTTCCTGCTCGGTTTGCATTCCTTTTTCGTCAATAACCAAATCGGTAAAAGCGATGTTTGCACCTTCTGAGGCAAATTTCAACGCAATGGCTTTACCTATTCCACGTGCTGCGCCTGTTATCAGCGCAGTTTTTCCTTCTAAAAGTTTCATTTTTTTGATTAAAATAAAATTTTTCCTATTTTTTTATAAACTACTGAAATTCAGTAATTTTATATTGCAAAATAAAAACAAATACTACAATGCAAAAGTACAAAATTTCTTTGAGAACTCAAATATTTTTGGTTAAATGGTTAACCATGTAATATCAATTTTCATTTTTTCAAAACAGATTCAATAAGTTTATTCTGCATTTCCATCAGATTTGTAATTTTATCCTGATTTTCCAAAATCATTTCTAAAATATTTTCGGGATAATGATTGTTGATTGTAAAATTTTCAAACATTCCTACTTGTCCATTGTTTTCTCTTATGTTATTGTTAATCACAGTATTATCGGTTGTAAAATACGAAAAATCTTTACCAAAAATATTACATATTTTATACAACAAAGAAAAATCAATTTTTTGAGGATTACCGCTCTCAATATTATGTAAAGTTGCTTGAGAGATACCTACAGGTATTGCCAATTCATTTTGGGACATATCTTTATCTTCCCGCAATTTCTTTATTTTGTGTCCAACATTCGTCGTTTTACAGGATTAAATATTTCTGCAAAGTTAATATTTTTATTTGAAATAGATAATTATTCATTTTTTAATTAAAATTATTCATTTTCTGATAACTATATGTTTGATATTACTGTACTTTTACCGCGTAATTTTTCTGTTAAAAATTACTTTACTATTGCAGTGCGCAATGCAAAAACAGAGTGATTTAAAACAAAAAATTGCAAAATAATATTTATAAGTTAAACAATTTAATTACTTTTGTACAGAAAAATCTGAAATTAAATGAAATGGCAGTGAAAGCGCTGTCCGAAATTGAAATGAGCGCCGTGAAAGGCGGAGATCATTGTTGTGGTTGCGGTTGTCAATATGCAAATTCGGGCGGTTCCAGCAGCAACGCTAATGGAGCGGCTAATCAGAAAGGCGGTTTAGCCTCGTATGTTGGAGCGCCACTTTATTGCTGTGAATATTTTGTTTCCTGCAATTGTCTTAAATGTGGTTTTTAAAGATTTGTTGAATAAATAAACAGCAAATGCTTTATAAAATACAGGTTATTTGCTGTTTATTATTTTTTTAAATTATAATTATGAAAAGAAACGTATTAATAATTTTTTGTACTCTTGGAATTCTGAGTAATTTATTTTCTCAGAATTTTAGCAGACGGTCTATCGAAAATAATGTAGTGCTTGATAAATATGCAGTTATCGACAGCGCGTATTTAAAATGCTCATATAAACTGATTTATGTTTGCGACAGTACGCAAATGGACAGAGAATCGGAAGATTTACAAATTTTAGAAGTCAGTAAAAACATATCAAAATATTACAGTTTTTACAAATGGGAGCATAATCTGTATGTGTCGGAACAAATCAAACAAAATAAAGAGTTTTATCATATCAAACATGATGCATGGAGTTTTGAAGTTTTCAAAAATTATCCGCAGGGGAAACTAACAGTAACAGATGTAGTATCTATGCTGCAGGCAAGTTATATCTATGAAGAGGAAATTCCTGTTTTTAACTGGAAAATAGAAAACGAAAAACAAACAGTATTAAATTATACTTGCCAGAAAGCGACTGTTCGGTGGCGCGGGCGCGATTATGTGGCGTGGTTTGCGCAGGAAATTCCAATACCAAACGGACCATGGAAATTTGGCGGCTTGCCCGGTTTGATTTTAAAACTCTATGACACCCGCAATCAGTTTGTTTATGAATGTACTGGAATAGAAATGCTGAAAAAACCTGAACCTATAAAATTCTATAAAGTGGATTATGTAAAAACTACTCGCAAGGAAATAGACAAATTATACAGGCGCAATCATGATGATTTTATTGAGTATCGTTATTTTGTAACAGGGCAGGCGGCAAATCTTTACAACCCTCAAACAAAGCAATATGAGCCAAAAACCAAAGGCGCAATGAAACAGGCATACAATCCGATAGAAATGGAATAATCCAATGAAAACCAAACAAAATTATTTGCAGGCGCAGAATATTGAACGCGCGCTTGCCAACACGCCGCAGATTACATTTGAGATAACCGATAGTTGCAATTTGAACTGTACTTATTGCGCTTACGGCAAGTTTTATTCCGATTACGATAAGCGCGAAAATAAACGACTGCCAGCAAAAAAGGCAATAATGTTGCTTAAGTATTTGTGCCGTCTTTGGCAATCGCCGCTTAATTTGTCTGCACGTAAAATTGTGTATATCAGTTTCTACGGCGGCGAGCCGCTGCAAAATATGCCTTTTATAAAAAAGATTGTAGAGTATTTGGAAAACGAAGTTGTTTGCCATACGCGGATTTTTCGTTTTTCGATGACTACAAATGCACTTCTGCTATCCAAAAACATGGATTATCTTGTTGCGCACAATTTTAATTTACTTATAAGCCTCGACGGAAACAAAGAAAATTCCTCATATCGTGTTGATAAGAGAGGCAATGAGGCGTTTGAAAAAATCGTTGGAAATGTAGATTTGCTGCGTGAAAAGTATCCTGCATTTTTTGAAAGAAATGTTAATTTTAATTCGGTTTTGCACAACCGCAATTCTGTTGAAAGCATTTATCAATTCTTCAAAGAAAAATATAACAAAATCCCAACTATTGGCGAGTTAAACAATTCGGGCATTCGCCCCGAAATGTGCGAAAGTTTTATGAAAACCTATCGCAATTCATACGAAAGTCTTCATCAGGCAGAGCATTACGAAAAAATAGAACGCGATATGTTTATGAAATCGGGTACATATCAAAGCGTTACAACATATTTGCTGCAATACAGCGATTTTGTTTATGAAAATTACAATGAACTTTTACTTGGAAAAAATTTCGTTGACAGGCGTATTATTCCCACAGGTACTTGCATTCCTTTCGGCAAAAAGGTTTTTGTAACAGTAAATGGAAAAATCCTGCCTTGCGAGCGTATAGGACATCAATTTGCAGTGGGCGAACTTACAGACACGGAAATAAAAATTGATTTTGAGGCGATTGCAGCGCGTTACAATCAATATTACACAAAAATAGACGAGCAATGCAAAGCCTGCTACAATAAAAAATCGTGCATTCAATGTATATTCAATTTGCCTGATATTGATAATCAACAGGTTGTATGTGAAGGATTTATGAACAAACAGGATTTTGCCCGTTATGAAAATCATCAGTTGGATTTTTTAGTGGACAATCCAGATTCGTACTATAAAATTATGANAGA